>Ga0210398_10000467_pt1 | contig 46398 bp, 29 predicted proteins | sample IncBWC4OmetaG_FD_161047 | JGI IMG/M metagenome (GOLD analysis project Ga0210398, IMG submission 161047) | Forest soil microbial communities from Barre Woods Harvard Forest LTER site, Petersham, Massachusetts, United States - Inc-BW-C-4-O | ecosystem: Environmental > Terrestrial > Soil >...
CGCTCGCCCAGCAGGGGCTGCAGCCCACACGCCGTCCACGCGTTGCGGCATGCCTGAATAATGTCCGGCATGCTCAGGCCCGGGTCGAACGCTCTGGCCCACCGCGCCAACTGCGTGCCGACGGGCAGAAAATCCGCGATGAGCAGTTCGATGGCATTGTCGTCGAGGTCGAGAGCGGTAGCTGCGAACCGCGCGAACGCGGCTGTCAGGCGCTGCTGGGTGGTGCGCCGCAGCGCGGCGCTCCTGGTGCCGCGGGTCTTCTTCAGCTCGCGCTCAACCGCCTGCAGTCCTGCATCGTAGGCCATTTCGCGTTTCCGCTGCTCCGCGGGGCTGTAGTGCGGCGCATCGGGCAGGCGGCGGCTCGCACAACTGCCCCACGCTTCGACGATCGCAGCAACCTGTGCTTCAATCCACGGCCAACTGTAGAGTCGATGCATCCTGTGCAGGGTTACGAGAAATCAAACCCGCAGGTTCCTGAGAAGTGAAGGACGGAACTGGAAACGGAAAGCAACAGGACATGAGGAGTGAACTGGAGGCGCGGGTCGGAATCGAACCGACGCATAAAGGTTTTGCAGACCTCTCCCTTACCACTTGGGTACCGCGCCTGAACAGGAAATCTTACGCCAGATGAGAACCTCTAACCAGCGCAGAGCGCGCCGGGTGCGGATTGAACCGGGGTCCCCGCACAGCCGGGTTTGGCGTTGTGGGGTAGCGTTGGAGCGGGAGACGGGACTTGAACCCGCGACCCTCGCCTTGGCAAGGCGATGCTCTACCACTGAGCTACTCCCGCTTGGTTCCCTCTGAGTATATCGGTCGCACGGAACCAGGGTCAACGCACACTTTCGGGGTAGTCGACGCGCACCGCGACAATCTCATAGGGCCGGAAATGAACCGTCACGTGATCGCCGGTAACGGGGAGCGCGATGCCCTGCGCCTTCTCCATCAGATTAGTTTCCATCGCGCCGGTCGCCCCTGGCGGAACATGCAGCTGCGCGCTTCCTGCTTTGCCGGCCCACTCGAAAAAGTGAAAGACCAGCGCATGACTGTCCTCGGCCTTCTTCATGGCGGTCAGCACGAGGTCATCGGGCTCGATCGCGACGAAGGAATGCTCCGTGGGCAACGATCCGGTGTGTGCCTCCACCTGCATCGCCTTGAGGTTGTAGTTGAAGTCGTAGCCGTGCCGGACCGTCATGGCCTGTTTCCAGTCGCCGGCATGCGGATAGAGCGCGTAGCTGAAGTGCTGATGTCCGCGATCCGCATTCGGGTCGGGCCACACGGGAGAGCGCAGCAGCGTAAGACGCAGCAGGTTGCCGACCCCGTCGTAGCCAAACTTCGATTCGTTGACGAGGCTGAAGCCATGCTGTGCGTTGCCAAGGTCGGCCCACCGCTGTGCGCCCACTTCAAACTGCGCTTTTTCCCAGCTGTTGTTGCGCGTGGTGGGCCGCTGAATCGTACCGTAAGGGATCTCGTAGGTCGCGAAGGGGCTCGTAGCCGACAGGGCGAAGGCCGCCTTCAGCAGCACGTGGGTTTCGTGCCAGTCGATATCGTTGACGACCACTGCCTGGTCGGCCCCCGCGTCGAGCACGATGTCCTGCACGAATTTTGAATTCTGCCAGTGGCGCGTTACGCGAATCGATGCGCGCATCGGGCCGTGTTCGACCACCTGGACCGAATCGGCCTGATCGATGCGCGTCGGCGGCTGATCCAGGGTGCCGGGATCGATGTTCCAGGCGTCGTAATCCTTCGGCGTGTCCTTGAATGCCTGGAGCTCATTCCCACATGATCCGGCAGCCAGCGTTTCAAACCCGGCCTTCTTGTCGTAGAGGCTGGTGATGCATCCGGAACTCGGATCGACCACCACTCGCAACGCGGCATTTTCCAGGGTTGTCCCCGACACTTTCAGATCGCTCGTGAATGGCCTTTTGCCGGGGACCACGCGCAGCACCGCGTAGCCCATGGAAGGCACATCGCGCGCCCCGACCAGCAGATGAAACTTGTTGGTCGCTGCATCTTTCGAGAGCACATCCGACGGCAATACCGCTCCGTGCGCATCGAGCACGGATACATCCGTGGTTGGCCCTGGCATCTGCAAATCGACGGTTACATTTCCCGAGCGCTGCCACGCCAGAGGATTGAAAACCAGCATGGGTACGCCCTGCGCCACTCGCGTATCGATGCGGGCAGAAATCGTCTTAAGAGCCTTCGCGGAGATTTCGTTGGTCGACCAGCGAACAGCGTCGTAATCCTTCTGCGCGTCCTGATAGATGACGCCGATACCGGAGCCGGCGGCAAGGTCGTGAAAATCGTTGAAGGTGATTTTCTTCCAGTCTTCGGTCAGCTCATCGCCCGGATAGTTGTTCCCATCGAGCCACGCCAGAGAGGCATACTTCTCCGCGTTGAGGGTCCATTCCGGACTCTCGCGCATATTCCGCTTGTGATTGGCCTGCGTGGTGAAGACGCCGCGGTGATACTCGAAATAGAGCTCGCTTTTCCAGGTGGGGATGTCGATCTTGCCTTCGACCGGAGGCGGCTCGTGGTAACCCTGCGCGATGGTTCGGTAATCCCACTCGGGCGACTGCGGCGCAAGGTCGCTCTCCACCTGCGAAAACCACGGTTGTGCTGTGCCGAACTGCATCTTCGGCACGATCTTGTTGCTCTGCATCCAGTGGACGCCCTCATCGAGCATGGCGCGCGTCGGGCCGCCCCCGTGATCCCCCACGCCGAACAGATCCATCATGTCGGTCATACCGGGTGCGTACTCCCGCGCCTTCTCAAGATCCACGGAGAGCCGTACGGGGTTCAGATTGGTATTGGCGTAATCGTGCGGGAAATACGTCAGCACTTTGCTGCCATCCGGCGATTCCCACCAGAAAAGTTTGAAGGGCAGTTGATTCGTATCGTTCCACGCCATCTTCTGCGTGACGAAATAATCGATGCCCGACTTTTTGTAGATCTGCGGCAGCTGCCAGTTATAGCCGAAGGAATCCGGATTCCACCCGATGCGCACGTCCACGCCGTAATGCTGTTGGTACCAGCGCTTGCCGATCAGGATCGAGCGCGCCGTCGATTCTCCGTCCGGCATATTCAGGTCCGGCTCAACCCACATCCCGCCAACCACCTCCCAGCGTCCTTCCTTGACACGCTTTTTGATCTGCGCATCGATATCCGGATAATCGCGCGCCATCCAGTCGTTGTAAGCGGCGGCTGACTGGGTGTAGGTGTACGCGGGGTACTCGTTCATCAGTTGCAGCGCGGTAGAAAAGGTGTTTTTCACCGTGTCTACGGTCTCGGTCCAGGGCCAGAGCCAGGCTGCGTCGATGTGCGAGTTGCCGGTCAGGTGCAGCGTCGCCTGCTGCATCATCGGCTGCAGCGCCTCCAGCGTGGAGTGTGCCTCTCGCAGTGATGCGTCGAACTGCATCTGATCGGCGTTGTCCAGCGCTTTCACGTCCACCTGCCCGATCGCCTTATCCAGGGTGGCCTTGTCTGTCGCCGGATCCTTCGACAGGCTTGGGATCAGCACCGCGGCGGACAGGAATTCTTCCCCCAGGTCCTGCGGACTGGGCCGCTCTCCCGCGAACGCGATCGTCATCGGGCTGCCGGCAAAGTGTTTCTGATCGACCGTAGCCATCAGCTTCACCGCGACCAGCACGCGATCGCCGGGCTTGGCGTGATCGACCAGCACAATCGGTTCCAGATCGTCGCCCATGGCCACGCGACGCCCGTTGAAGTAGACGATCTGCGGCAACGGGCCATTCACCCACGCTTCGAAGCGGAACCAGATGCGCGTGCCGGTCAGGTCGTAGCCATCGAGACTTTTCGGCACTTCCACCCACTGCCGGAACCACAGCGCCTGCTCGGGGAAAGTCGAGTCCGGCTTGGCCACCGGCCACGAGGAATCGTCGACCGACGGGTCTTCGGCATGAGCGAGATCGCCCACGTGATAGCGCCAGACACCGGGAGGCAGGTGGCTCAGATTTTCCAGGCGCGCAACCACGGCGCGTTCGGAGTCAGGCAGCTGCTTTTCGATGTTGAGGTTTTGCTGAAGAAACTGTGCGTGAAGAACGCCGCAGAATAGAAATGCAGATGACAAAATACGCACAAAATTCCTGAACACGATTGATCCTCTGCCCACTGTTCTTTGCTTCCGGTAAGTGCAACTATCCAGCCGTTGAGCATAACACTTTGGAGCAGACGATGGTGCCTGAACAGTCGCACCCATGGCCGTTTCCACGGTGTCAGCGACGGTAAGAATCAGGGTCACACTGAAGCGACGTCTTCTGCCCAAAGCAAAGCGGTACAATTCGGCGAAACCGCGTGGAAAATGGAGTTGCTCTTTGAAGCGTCTTGCGCTGCCCGTCCTCGCTGCTGCCTTTGCCTTTCCGTTCCACATCAGCGCGCAGCCCAACACGCGCGGCGTTGGCGTCTATCCTGGCGATCCGAAGGAATACACCGGCCCGACGCTGGTGGGTGGCGGCGCGACCTACCGGAATCTGGCGCTGCACCGGCCGGCGTACCAATCGAGCGCGTACGACTACAACCTCACCGCGCAGCTGGTCACGGATGGGATCAAAGAATCATCGCTGCCGCCGTGGATCGTTACCTCGACTTCGAGCGGCGGCGTTCTCGACAAGCAACAGCGGGAGATCTTTCTCGACGGCAACATCACGTCCTCGATCGACGTGACCGGGGAGCATGCCTGGGTTGAGTTCGACCTGGAGGGCGGCGGCGAACTGCCGGAACTTGACCGGATCGACCTTTGGTTGCGGCGCTTCAACGTCAAGCTTCCCGCCTCCGGCTGGACGTACATTGTCTCGGCTTCCGACGACCACGCGCACTGGAGAGAAGTCGGCCGCTCGACGGGCACCGTCTGGCCCAGTATGCATTTCGACGGCCCCAGCTTCGTGCAATCGATCCCCTTCAACGCACCCGCGCGCCATCGTGACTACCGCGTGGAGTTCTCTGCCGATGGGATCAGGAACTGGGGTGTCGCGGAGCTCGCCACCTTCGATCGGGGCAGGGAAGTCCACGTTGCTGGACCCGAACACTACTTCAGCGCCTGGATGTCGGCCGGCACTGGAGAAGAGTGGGTCTACGTCGACCTTGGCGCTCCGTGCACCTTTGATCGGGTCGTGCTTGCATGGATTCGCCGCGCGGCGGAGGGATCGATGCAGGTTTCCGATGATGCGACTCACTGGCAGACGATCCAGGAGCTGCCGTCCGCGACCGGCAACACTGACGACATTCATCTGGCCCACGCCGCGCACGCCCGCTACGTGCGCCTACTGATGACGCAGCCTGCGCAACCTGGCCAGCCTTATATCCTGAGCGAGCTGGAAGTATGGGGGCGCGGCGGGCTGGTGCCTGTCGCGCCGATTTCGGATCCAATGCCTGACGGCTGGAGCGCCAGCGTCGTCCCCCTCAATCAGAGCTGGCGGCTGCAGCGCGCCTCTCTGGTCGACGTCAATGGCGAGCAAATTTCCCGGCCTGGTTTCTCCGCGAGCGACTGGATGATCGCCACCATCCCCGGCACCGTTCTGACCAGCTATCTCAACGACGGCGCCATTGCTGATCCCGACTTCGGCGACAACCAGTACGTCATCTCCGATTCCTTCTTCTGCGGGGACTTCTGGTACCGCGATGAGTTCGAAGCGCCCGCCCTCCAGCCCGGTCAGCATCTGTGGCTCAACTTCGACGGGATCAACTGGAAGGCGGAAATCTTCCTCAACGGCCAGCACATGGGGCGCATCGACGGCGGCATGATGCGCGGCCGCTTCGATGTCACCAACCTCATCCATCCGGGCGGGCAGAACGCACTCGCGGTGCGCGTCCTCTTTAATGCCAATCCAGGCAGCACCAAAGACAAGGCCGGCCGCTCCGTCAACGGTGGCGCGCTCGGCCGCGACAATCCCACCTTTCATGCTGCCGCCGGTTGGGACTGGATCTCCACGATTCGAGGCCGCGACGACGGGATTTGGAACAACGTCTCGCTGACCACGACAGGCTCCGTCATGATCGAATCGCCGCTCGTCTCGACGACCCTCCCGCTTCCCGATACCACACACGCAGACGTCACTGTCGAAGCGACGCTGCGCAATCAGGACGCGCAGCCCATCACCGGCACGCTGCATGTCAACTTCGGCGACATCCAGGTCGACGTGCCCGTTTCGCTCGGTTCATCGGAGACGAAGACGGTGCAGCTCACGGCTGCCACAAATCCGGCGCTTCACCTCACCCATCCGAAACTCTGGTGGCCGGTCGGTTACGGCGATCCCAACCTTTATCCGGTTACCATCGCCTTCATCTCCGGCGGCAATACGTCAGACTCGAAGTCCCTCAAGGCCGGTGTACGCGAATTCACATATTCGGAAGAGGGCGGCGTGCTGAAGATGTGGATCAACGGCCGCCGCTTCATCGCCCGCGGCGGTAACTGGGGATTTTCCGAGTCGATGCTCCGCTATCGGCGGCGCGAATACGAAACCGCGATGCGCTATCACCGCGACCTTCACTTCAACATGATCCGCAACTGGGTCGGCATGACCGATGACGAGGCGTTCTACGACGCGGCTGACCGCTTCGGCATCGTGATCTGGCAGGATTTCTGGCTGGCCAATCCCTGGGACGGCCCCAACCCCGACGACAACGATCTGTTCCTTGCCAATGCGAAGGACTATCTGCTCCGTATCCGCAGCCACGCGTCACTCGGACTTTTTTGCGGTCGCAATGAAGGCTACCCGCCCCAATCCATTGACGATGGACTGCGCTCGCTGATCGCGACTCTGGAGCCCGACTCGCATTACATCTCCAGCTCCGCCGATGGTCCTGTGAGCGGCCATGGTCCCTATCGCGTCGAGCCGCTGCGCTACTACTTCGATCACGCACCCGAGAAGTTCCACTCGGAAATGGGCGCGCCTAACGTCGTCGAGATGGCTGATCTGCGGCGCACGATGCCCGAATCTGCCCTATGGCCGCAGGGTTATCAGTGGCCTCTGCACGACTATTACCCGCTCTCACCCGCGGGTGATGAACGTCGCCCACCCAATGAAATCGATTCCGAATATGGCGGCGCGAGCAGCATCTCCGACTGGCTCGAGCTGGCGCAATTCGTCGACTACAACGCCTACCGTGGCATGTACGAAGGCCAAAGCAAGAGCCGCCTCGGCCTGCTCATCTGGATGAGCCATCCCGCGTGGCCCTCGCTATTGTGGCAGACCTACGACTACTTCTTCGATACGGACGCCGGCTACTATGGCGCGAAGAAAGGCGCCGAGCCGCTGCATATCCAGTGGAATGCCGCAACGGACGCGGTTGAAGTGGTGAATGACAGCGCGGGCGACCTGGCCGGCCTGATCGCCCATGCGGAAATCCTCAACATCGACGGCTCACTGAAGTGGGAAAAATCCGCAACCCTCGATAGCAGAGAAGATTCGACGGAAACGCCAATCCAGCTCGACTACCCGGCCGGGCTTTCGAAGACGCATTTTATCCGTCTCACGCTTTCGCAAAATGGAAAGGGGGTCTCGTCGAATTTCTATCTGCGCGGCCTCACCGAGAACGACTACACCGGCATCCGCGACCTGCCCAACGTCAACGTCGCGATGAAAGGCCACATCCGACACGAGGGTGACGAGTGGTTTCTCACCGCCGACCTGCACAATACCTCGAGGTCTCCTGCGCTGCTGATTCGCGTCAAAGCTGTCCGTGAAAAGAGCGGAGACCTCATCGTCCCGGCTCTGTTCGACGACAACTACATTGCGCTCATGCCTGGCGAGCGACGGACGATCCATATCCAAATAGAAAATGCGGACACGCGTGGCGAGCGCCCGCGCCTGGTTCTCTACGGATTCAACCTCAACGGCAGCGGCCGCCACTGGACTCCCGCGACCACCGCCGCCGGTCTGCATGCGCCGGGCGCGCAGGATTAAATCGTCCAGGACGGGCCCCTACTGCACCCTCACCGTCCCACTCAGCGGCAGATTCGCTGACGAGTCGCCCACCCTCAGGCTGACCGGCTCGGTTTCCACGCGGAACGCCCCAGCCTTCGTATCCCAGTACGCCAGCCGCGAAGCCGGCAGCGGAATCTGCACCGTCTTCGTCTGCCCTGCGTCTATGGTCACCCGCTGGAATCCTTCCAACTCCTCCTGTGGCCGCTCCACTTTCGAGCGCGGATACTTCACGTAGAGCTGCACCACTTCATCCCCTGCGCGGTTTCCTGTATTTGTCACATTGACGGATACAGTTACGGTTCCGTCCTTTGCCAGATCCGGCGAGCTGGTTTTCAGATTCGATAACCTGAACGTCGTATAGCTCAACCCAAATCCAAATGGATAGAGTGGCTCGCCCCTGAAGTACATATAAGTGTAGCCGTCGCGGATGTTGTAATCCATGCTCGGCGGCAGCTGATCCACCGACTTCGGCCACGTCTCCACGAGATGCCCACCTGGGTTGTAATCGCCGAACAGCACCTTCCCGAGCGCAGTGCCTTCATCCTGCGACGCGTGCGTCATGTGGAGAATCGCGGGTACGTGCTCCTCGCTCCAGTTGAGCGCGAATGGAAAACTCGAGACCAGAATCACCACCGTCTTCGGATTCACGGCGAACACCTGCCGCACCAGCTGTTCCTGCCCCAGATCGATGCTCTGCCGATCCCGCCCCTCGCGGCCGTCGCTGGGCACTGTGCAGGGAAGTGTTCCGCCGCCATCCGGTGTGTTCACCCAATCATGCGCCATATCCGGACCGCAGGTTGGATCATTCCCGACTACCACCACAGCTACATCCGAACGACGCGCCGCATTCACCGCGGCATTGCCCAGTTCGTCGGCCGCGTAGTTTACCTTCACGTCGGGACCCACCTCCGCCCTGATGCCTTCCAGAGGGGTCACCTTATAAGGAGGCGTGCCACCATACCAGTCCCAGTGGACCGAATCCGCAAGCGGCCCGATCACCGCAATCGACTTGATCGCTGTCTTGTCCAGCGGCAGCAGACCCTTGTCGTTCTTAAGGAGAACCACGGACTCCAGCGCCAGCTTCCGCGAGACATCCCGATCCCGATCTGTATTCCACGGCTCCGTGGCATCCTTCACCTTCGCAAAGGGCGATACTTCCGGAGGATCGAGCAGCCCCAGCTTGATCGCGATGCGGAATTTGTAACGGAGAACAGCGTCAATATCCGCCTCCGTCAGCGAGCCATCCTTCAGCGCCGCCTTCGTTTCGTCCGCATAGCGATCCAGAAATTGATTGATCCCGTTCTTAATGCACGCCACCACCGCTGCTTCCTGGTTCGCGTACAAGTGCCGCGGGTTCACCAGCTGCGTCACTGCCCCACCGTCCGTCGAGAGCACATCCACGCCCCACTTGTCCCGCACGATGCTTTTCAGGATCGGATTCACCGCCATCGGCGTTCCGTTCCACCCGTTGTACGACGCCATCACCGCCTTTGCGTCGCCCTCGAGAAACGCCATCCGAAAGGGAACGGAGTAGTACTCCCAGAACAGCCGCTCGTCGAAGTCCGACGTGGAGCGGTCGCGCCGATTCTCGTTCTCGTTTGCCAGGAAATGCTTCAGCAACGGCGCTGCCTGCCAATACTTCGCGTCGTCCCCCTCAATACCTTTGGCGAACGCAATCGCCATCGTTCCGTTGAAGAACGGATCCTCGCCGTACACTTCCTCGCTGCGGCCCCAGCGCGGATCACGCGCCAGGTCAGACTGCGGTCCCCAGGCCATCAGGATTTGCCGCTTGTACTGTGGGTTCTCGGTAATGTAGCGCGCCTCGTATCCCTCGACGCCCCCGGCCTGCCGCACGAGTGCCGGATCCCATGAGTCGCCCATGCCGGGCGGCTGGGGAAACTGCGTCGTGGTGATCGGCTGGCGTCCGAAGCGTGCTTCGCGCTGAACCACGCCGTGAATGCCCTCGGTGCTGCCAATGTTCTGCACGCCGAGCCGCGGCACACCTGTCTGCGTACCCAGCACGGCGATCTTCTCCTCGGTCGTCATCAGCGACAGCAGGTTGTCGATGCGCTTCTCCTCAGGCAGGTTAGGGTCATTGAAGGCATACTTCGCTTGTTGTGCAAAGGCCGGAACCACTGCTGTCAGGGTCACAATCGCAAGGGCGCGAAGGCAGGCTGCAACATTCTTCTTTGTCATATTGGGATTTCCGTGTCAGCTTTCGTCGTCGGCCGGGTGCGGCCGGAGCTGACCCGGCGGGAATCGAGTTTTCAAACGCACCAAGCCTATCACGCGCCACGGTTCTGCCGGTGAATGCGGAAGCGCGTCTCAGGCGCTGGTAAAACGTTGCAGCAGGGGAGCGTGATCGGAACGTTCGGAGGGAAGAAGCGATCCGACTGGCTGGGGTTCCGGGACGAGCTCCAGTCCGGCCTTCCATTGCGCGGAGGTCACGACGACCCGGACAGAAGTTCGACCGCCCGAAAGATAGGCGAACAAAGGGCGAATATACAACTTATGTCGAGTAACAGTTAACCCTTTAGCAGCTTATGGTTTGAGATGAGCAGTCATGCAATACGGAATGATCGCTCGTTCGCAGCCCTCGGTCGGTCAGGAGCCCCGAGGGCTTTTTTTGCGCGCTGAAGCGACGCGTCCGTCCCATCTGCAGCTCAAGGTCGGTAATGTTCGCCCGCTCTTGCCGCTGCCCGCTTCGGCATGCTTGACTGGAGCGGAAAGCGGGGTGGGATGAAATTTGTTCTTGCGCTGGATCAGGGGACGACCAGCTCGCGGGCCATTCTGTTCGACACCAGCGGTTCGATTGTGGCGGTGGCGCAGCGCGAGTTCCAGCAGTTCTATCCAAAGGCGGGTTGGGTGGAACACGACCCGATGGAAATTCTAACCAGCCAGTTGTCCTGTGCTGTTGAGGTTTTGGGCAAGGCCGGCGCCCGGCCGAGAGATGTGGCGGCGATCGGCATCACGAACCAGCGCGAGACGGTGATTCTCTGGGACCGCGGGACGGGAAAGCCTATTCATCCGGCGATTGTGTGGCAGGACCGGCGTACGGCTGCCTTCTGCGCCGAGTTGGAGAAGAGCGGATATGGGGACACCATCTCAAACAAGACCGGCCTGGTGATCGATCCCTACTTCTCCGGCACGAAAATCCGCTGGATGCTCGACCATGTTGAAGGCGCGCGAACGAGAGCCGAGCGCGGGGAACTGGCCTTCGGAACCGTCGATACCTGGCTCATCTGGAACCTCACCAGTGGGCAGCATCACGTAACCGATGTGACAAATGCGTCGCGCACGCTGCTCTACGACGTGGTTGACGGCAAGTGGGATCCGGAATTGTTGCGCATCTTTGGCGTGCCCGAAAGTCTTTTGCCGCAGGTCGTGTGGTCGAGCGGGCGCGTGGGCGATGTGACGACCTCGCTCGGTCTGGGCGGAATTGCGATCGCCGGCATCGCAGGCGACCAGCAGGCAGCGCTCTTTGGACAGCTCTGCTGGAAACCGGGCGAAGCGAAAAACACCTACGGCACGGGATGCTTCCTGCTGCAGAACGTTGGCACGAATTTTGTGCGTTCGAAGCACAAGCTGATTACGACGGTGGCTGCGAGCTCACAGCGGCGGTTGGAATATGCGCTGGAAGGCAGCATCTTCATCGGCGGTGCGGTGGTGCAATGGCTCCGCGATAACCTGCGACTGATCGGATCATCGGCCGAAGTGGAGGCGCTGGCAGCGAGCGAAGCCGACGCCGGCGGCGTGATATTTGTCCCGGCTTTTGTGGGCCTGGGCGCTCCACATTGGGATCCCCACGCGGGAGGCCTGTTGATTGGATTGCGGCGCGACACACGGCCCGGACACATTGCGCGAGCGGCGCTGGAGAGCATCGCGTTCCAGGTCGCCGACGTGCTGGAGGCGGTCCACAGTGAGACCAGTACGCCGCTCGATTCTTTGCGAGTCGACGGCGGAGCGGCCGTGAACGACCTGCTGATGCAGTTCCAGGCGGATGTGCTGGGAGTGCCGGTGCTGAGGCCGCAGGTGACCGAGACAACCGCGCTGGGAGCGGCCTATCTGGCGGGACTTGCTGTCGGGTTCTGGGGAAGTCCCGACGAATTGCGGGCGGGCAGGGAACACGATACCCGCTTTGAGCCGAAGATGAGTCGCCATGAAGCGGCAGCGCGTCGGGCGCGGTGGCACAAGGCTGTGGAGCGGTCGCGCGGCTGGGGCGAGTAGCGCTCCAAATTTCTTTATCTTATTCGGAGCGATCCATGCGGCGAGAGAACATGCTGCGCCACCTGCGCGAGAGAAAGCAGCCGTGGGATATTGCCGTGATCGGCGGAGGAGCCACCGGCATGGGAGTGGCCGTAGACGCGGCGAGCCGCGGGCTGGACGTGGTGCTGGTGGAGGCGCATGACTTCGGCAAGGGCACCAGCAGTCGATCAACGAAACTGGTGCATGGGGGCGTGCGCTACCTGGAGCAGGGCAATGTGGCGCTGGTGATGAGCGCGCTGAAAGAGCGCGGACTGTTGCGAAAGAACGCGCCCCATCTGGTACGTGACCTGGCTTTCGTGGTGCCGAACTACTCGTGGTGGGAGGCGCCGTTTTATGGGATCGGTCTGAAGCTCTACGACCTGCTCGCAGGCAAGTACGGCTTTGGGCCGTCGCGGCTGCTGAGTAAAGAAGAGACCCTGGAGAAGTTACCTGCGCTGGAGCCCGAGGATCTGAGTGGCGGGGTCGTTTACTACGATGGCCAGTTCGATGACGCGCGCTTGCTGATCCATCTGGCCATGACCGCGGCCGAACACGGCGCCACCGTTGTGAACTATTGCCCTGCGACGGCGCTGCTGCGCGATGCCGAGGGCTACGTGAATGGGCTGACGGCGCGCGATGCGGAAACCGCAGAAGAATTTGCGATCTCGGCGCGCGTGGTAGTGAATGCAACCGGCGTTTTCACGGATGAGGTGCGACGCATGGCGGACCCGACTGCGGATCCCCTGGTCGTCACCAGCCAGGGAATTCACCTGGTCTTCGATCACAGTTTCCTGAAGAGTGATACCGCACTGATGGTGCCGCGCACCAGCGACGGGCGTGTTCTGTTCGTGATCCCGTGGCATGGACACGCCATGGCGGGAACCACCGACACTCCTGTCGATGCTCCGAGCCTCGAGCCGCGCGCACTTGAATCGGAGATTGCGTTCATCCTGGAGACGGCGGGGCGGTATCTGACCCGGCCTCCGTCGCGCGCCGATGTGCTGAGTGTCTTTGCAGGACTGCGGCCGCTGGTTCGTGGCAATGGCAGCAAGACGTCTGCGTTGTCGCGCGACCACGTGATTCATGTGGATGAGTCAGGGCTGTTGACGATCACGGGCGGTAAGTGGACGACGTATCGGCATATGGCGGAGGATTGCGTGGACAACGCCATTACGCTGGGACGGCTGCCTGACCTGCCCTGCGTGACCAGGGATCTGCCCATTCACGGCTACTGTGCGGATGCAGAAAAGTTCGGCGATCTGCAAGTGTATGGGACCGACGCAGAAAAGATTCGCGCGCTGGCGGTAGAGAAGCCCGAGCTGGCACAACAGCTCGATCCGGCTTTGCCGGTCATCGGAGCAGAGATTGTGTGGGCTGTCCGCGAGGAGATGGCGTGCACTGTGGAGGATGCGCTGGCGCGGCGGACGCGGGCGCTCTTCCTGAATGCGCGCGCGGCCATGAACATGGCCGGTCCGGCGTCGCGGTTGATGGCCGCCGAGCTGGAGAAAACGCCCGCATGGGCGATCGAGCAGGCGCACTCTTTCTGCGGACTCGCGGAGCAATATTGGGTTCGGTAAAGACGTCGCCCGTGGTTGACACCATGCGCCTCTCCGCATACAGTACCTCCAACTTACCTGCATAGCTCCAGGGAGCCACAACCGGTGTGCCTAATCAGAGAGACGGAGGACGTCCCCCGCCATGTACCAGATTGGCTCGATCTCCACTCCCGGCACCTGTACCCAAGGCAAACTGTTGCAGTATGTGCCTGGGCTCGATGCTGACCAACCGATCATCCCGCTCCCCGGGCGGGTGGTTTCGCAGTGCGGCGTTCCATCGATATTGACTGAGGTGGACAGCGGTTTGTACCTGTTTGTCGCGGGACAGGCCGATCATCCAAGCTCCCCATTCTGTGCGCCGTGGCCCTTATCGCCCCTTTGTCTTCACTACCGGGCCCAGTCCGCAGCTTGGGATTTGATCCGACTTCCGGACCGAGTCGACGGAATCCAGCGGTTTGTCAGCGGCATTCCCTCCGCGGTTGCGCATGACCGCACGGTTCTCGTGTACTTCAATGGCGGCCAGTTGCTCGAATACCAGCGGATCTCTGACAGCGAATGGAGCGTGTCGGCCGTTCCTGTTCCCGACGTCGTGGTCGATGCCAATCCCGTGGCCGCTGTGGCCGGAGGCAAGGTGTATGTGCTGGCGGCGCCGCGGGGCGAAGGGTTGCTGTTGTGCGAACGCGAACTCGGAATCGAGGAATGGCGCTTCCGGGACCTCGGGGCTGAAAGCGCGGTCCACCGCTTCGACGGCGATCCGGCGGTCGTGGAATTTGCAGGCAAACTGCATATTTTTGTCAGCGGGGCTGTTATCGATCCAATGACTCCGATGCAGGAAGCCTGCGAGTTATGGGATTTCCAGGTCAAACTCAACGGTACAGGGGTAGAGGCGTGCTCGCTTTCCGCAGTTGCCGGCTTTCGCCAGGGTGCGTTGCCCGTCAGGGTTACGGGGACGCCGACCGCCGTCGTTTCGCATCCCACGATGCAGGTGTTTGTGCGCTCCGGCGCAGGACGGCTGGTCGAGTTTCGTTCCGCGGATGGGGAGCGCTGGGAGAGCCTTCCGGTTTCGCAGGATACCGTGGGTGGAAATGCCGGCGCCGTTGTTTCGGACAACGCCGGGTCACTGGTTTATGCGACGGACCGGATGGGGTATCTCACCGAGTTTCGTGAGAGCCAGGGCGCCTGGCAGGAGCGAAGGATTTCGCGCACTTCTGGCGAAGCCGAGCGCTGGCCCAGAGCCGTGGCATGCGCGCGACAGGTGCGTGTCTTCGATCTGGATGTCGCGGTTTAGTCGGCGAACGCAGGGGCGGCTGCCGGGGTGTACAAAGATCCGGAATTCAGCATAGGACGGAAAATGATGGCACAGGCGAGAGTATCGACGACCAATGAGGAAGTTCGGAGCATCGTGATCGAACTGGCGCGAACTGAACTTGCCGCTGTGGGATCAGCGCTGAAATTCTGGGGCGACTGGGTCGCCTCAGCGGACAAATACACGCAGCAACTGCGGGCTGAACTGGACAAGGCAGACAAAGGCGAGACTTCGCAGCAATTCGTCGGAAAGCTCACCGATCTCACGCGTGAATACCTGCGGGAAGTGGTGGCCCTGCCGGCGGCTGCTGTCGAACACTTCAACAACGAAGTGGAGAAAACAGCCTCCGCCGCGGCAGCTCCGAGCGCGAAGCGCAAGCGCCGGGCGCGCGCAAAGGAATGATGTTGCCGGCGGATGCTGCTCAGGGTTCAAGTAATTGTTTGAGTTTATGAACTGAGGCCTTTGATGCGAGGATCGGCCCGTCCCTGCACCATGAAATCGAGGGCATGCACCCACTTGCCCTGCACATCGAGTGCCCATTTCGCGTGCCAGGCTGGATCGTCCCAGATCGATTTCCAGGAGTCGGCGAGCCAGCCCGCTCCTTCGCGGAGCGCTGAAGAGGCTGTGGTGAATTTGCCCTGCATCAGTTCAACAGCGCTTTGCGGCCCAAGGGCGATCAGCTGCTCCGCTGTCTTCTTCCAGACCTCCGCAAGAATGCCGGCCGGCTGTACCTCGATGCCCCCGAAGCATCCACCAGCTGTTGCCGCAAAACTCTTGTCCCGCTGCGCGAGCCGGCAGCCGCGCACGATGGCCCTCTTCCAGGACGGCCAGTAATGGGGATTGCGCAGCGTCGTCGCGCATAAGTCGGTGAACACCATCGCGGGGCCGAAATAATTGCGGTGTTCCTGTTCGTAGATCGAGAGTGCCTCCGCATCGAGGTTCCCGTCCTGCAGAGCGCCTGTGAGGACGCGCGCGGCGAGCAGCGCCGACTCCATCGCAGGCGTGATCCCTTCGCCGGTCATCGGATCGACGAAGCATCCCGCATCGCCGATGAGCAATCCGCGATCGAAGTAGTTCGGGCCGGCACATCCATAAGTCTTGACGATGCCGCCGATAGCCGGCTTGGCCAACTTCAACTTGCGGCACGCTGGATGAGCGACCTTCAGCTTCTCCAAGAATTGCTGGAATAATTCCGGAACGGCGATGCCTTCGCGCTGGCAGGTTTCTTTGAGGATGCCGACACCGACATTCGCCATGCCGCCGCTCATGGGGAACATCCAGCCATAGCCGGGGAAGAATTCAGCGTCGAAGAAAAACGCCGCTTCGCCCAGACGGCCGGAGAAGCCTGTGACATACGCACGCTGGGAAAGGGCGATGTGGCGGGGATCGTTAACCAGCAGGCGTGCGGTGCGCGCGACGACTGAGTTGACGCCATCGGCTCCGACGATAGCGCGGGCACGCCATGTCTCCGACGCGCCTTTGCACTGCGCCTGGACGGTGACGCCGTCTCGACCCGAGGGGCCATTCCAGGTGAAGCCCGTCACATAGGTTTCGTAGCGAACTTCTGCGCCCTGTTGCGCCGCGATTGCGAGCAGCAGGGTATCGAGGACATGCCGCGGCACGATGTATCCGTGAGGTGGCAGGGTGTCGTGCACCCCGTAAAACGGAATCCTGTCAGAGTATTCGCAGCGGTCGTCCACCCAGGTGGAGGAATGCGTGATGGGCAGGGGCGACGTGGCCTCCAGAGCATCGAGGCCGCCCATCTGGCTGAGAATGCGCAGCCCGCGTGGCTCGACGTAATCGCCGCACACCTTTTCGCGCGGAAATTTCGCTCGCTCCAGAACCAAAACCTTCATACCCTGGGAGGCGAGCTTCCAGGCCAGAGTGCTGCCGGCCGGGCCTCCTCCGGCGATGACCACGTCGTACGTCTGCCGGCCGTCCGGCGGCCGCGACGTTGGTGCGGGGCGGGTGGACTTCGTTGGCACGAGTCGATCCTTCTTCGTCGCAGGTCGTTTTTTCCGGAGAGGAGTGCGTGCGCTCATATCAGGCTCTCGAGAGCAGACGTGTATCGCGAATGAGCGCCAGCAGGCGCTCTGGATTGCGGGCGTTCTTCCGCGCCTCGGTTTCGGCTTCGGCGGCGACCGTGTCGAGGTAGTCTTCCGCCTCAGGGAGCGCCTCGACCAGTTTCTTCGTCAGGGCTGCGCGGTTCGATGCGGACGCGTTGCGAAACAGATAAGCCACCTCGGGGTCGCGCATGGCAACGGCAACCGGGAGGGTCAGAATGGCGTCCTCGATATCTTTTGCCGAGCCGCCGCCCAGGGCGGAGGTGCCGCGCACATCGGCAACATCGTCGCAGCCGTGATAGAGGATGCCGAGCAGTCGCCCAAACTTCCTTAGGCTGTCATCGCGGGTCCCCGCGCGAGCACAAATCTCAAACATCGACCCGGTGTCTTCTCCCGCGATGCCGCGCCAGTCTTCGGTGCCCAGCGGATGACGGCGCAGTCGCCATTGCAGACACTCCGCAACGCCGAGGCGCTGCATCAGCTCCGCCAGCAGATGGACCGAATAGGGATCGTCGGCCACAAGCCTCGAGGTCGCAGCCATCACGTAACCCGACGCCATCAGGGCCGGCAGAAATCCGAAGCGGCAGTGCAGGGACAGAGCGCCACGACGATAGCGCGAGCGGTCCAGGATGTCGTCAACAATGAGGCTGACATTGTGCAGCAGCTCAATGCCGGCGACGGCGGCAAACACCTCGTCGGGCGGGGCGTCGTCGCTCATGGCGCGCCAGCACGCAAAGGCGGTAACGGGGCGAAAGTATTTGGCCCGTCCTGCGAGCTGGCATTCGATCATCGGCCGCACTTCGGGATCGGTCTGCTCGAGCCACGCGGTCAGGTAGGCGCGCAGGCGATCCAGATCCGGGATCAGGCCCAGCCGTTCCGGCAATTGCCAGACATGTTTGGTTTCCACTTGTTCAGCGACGACCGTGCCCATGGATTCTCTCGAGAAGGACGCTTGCGCGTCTTACGCGCGTGATGCGGATTTGGTTGTCCCGCGACGCGGACGCGAAGTCTTTGCTGTTCGATCGGCTGTGGCCGAGGCGCCGGCGGTGAGTCGTCGGCTGGCTCGAACCGGCTTCGGGTCGGCAGCGCGGCACAGCATCAGCGGGATCGACGCGCCCGGTATCCCCTGCACGCGAATTTCGCCCATGTATTGCTCACCCGCAATTAGGTTCCTGCTGATGGGCGCGCTCACTCGTGCTACCACTTTTTGTCCGCTCGCGAGCACGAGCTCCCGGCTGTCGAAGTGGAGCGCCGATCGAAGCTTGCGCCCGCTCGGTGTCACCATCGGGGTGATCTCAATATGGGCGGATACCTCGTGGGGCAGATGGTTCTCGAGAACAAACAGTGCGGCGGCCTTGGTGCCGGCTTTCCCTTCCAGAAGGATCGCGGGGCGCGCAGCCCGCGCTTGTGACGAAGCGGCGAGTAGCTTGTTCTTTTCGCTTCCTGCGGAGGCAGAAAGGAGGGCTGGGGTCGCTGACGACGTGGTCAACGCGGATCCGAGAGCGGAACTCGCCACTCGGGTAGCGAGCGCGACGTATCGCAAATTAGCGTCGAGCGCCTGGCCCATGATCTTGCCCAGAAAAAATCTTTCACTCATCGCGTGCTCCGGTCCTGCTGTGGCAGGCAGGGGTGCGCGCAGTAGAAATGGTCGTACCAGTGGTGGAGATTCTCCGGCCCATCCTTGACACAGACTTCCTGATCCGTGTCCGCCGAAACCGTTCCCAGCCTGACGACCCAGCGCAGGAAATGCAGCCGGCAGCCGCGGATCCAGAGAAGAATTTCGGTGCCCGGATTGGCGGTTGTGCCGGCGGGGATGGTGTAAGTCAGAGTGACCTCGCCGCGCGCCATAGCCGCCAGTGTCAGCGTGGTCGCCGTAGAGCTGAGCCCAGCCATCGGCGTGGTGGTGAAGACCTGGATCGTGCGCGCCGCCAGTGATTCGTTGGTGATCACGAACGTCAGGCTGGCTTCATCGCCGACCACACCGTAGCTGCGAGCTTCCCGCAGCATGCGCGGCATCCAACAGGGCGGTGGAATGTGGCAGGCGCAGTCTCCGCCGGGACTGGCGTTCGCTGCCCAGTTCACCACGCCACCAAGGGCTCCCGGCGTTGCTGAAGTGAGCAGGTTCAGAAGACTGGTGCTGACGTTTGCGCCGGCTTCCAGCAGATTCTCCGCAGCTTGAAAGGCTGCATCGAGAGCAGTTTGAAGATTGCTGCCCATGCTTCAACCCCTTCCGAAGGCTAGATTCCTTCAACCTGAATTCCCAGACCGGATTCGCCCAGGAACCACGCACCGTAATAGCTTCGGCCCGGCCGCACCCGGTCACTGAAGTGCAACTCGACGACCAGCTCCCGAAACTCACCCGGCGGCAGATCTCCGGCGCCTTCCCGCACCGTGGCCCGGACCAGGCCTCCATGGGATTCGGCAATACCCTCGGCGGCGCGGTCGAGCCTGCGCTGATTTGCCGGAGGCTCTTCGGTGAGAGCGTGGTAGATCGCCACATCGACGCCGCGCGGATCGAAGAGGCAGAACGTGGAGCGGCGCTGGATGGGAATGCGTACGTTGCCAAGATTGACCGCGCCAACGTTGATTTCGAAGTGCTGGTCGGGGTGTGCGGCGAGGGAGAGGTAGGACGGATAAAAGCGCATCTGCGGGCGCGGCTCAACCTCTACCACGATCGGCCTCTCGGCGCCGCCCAACTCGATCTTGCCGTCGTATTGGCCGGGGAGCGTCGGCCGCGGCAGGCGGAAGGTGAGAAGGGTGAGCGGCGGCGCGGTGTCCCGCAATCTCCGCACGCGCAAGGGCAGGGGAGCGGTTCCCGGGAAAAACACGCGGCCGGTGGGCGGCGGCGGGCCTGGCTCGTGCAGAGTCGCGGTCAGGCGGATAGGGGCACCGCGGAATCGGAGCGGAGCGGCGGGGCTCATCGCGCGGCTCTCTTCCGCGTCCGGGCCGAGGACTGAGGTAATGCTCCCGTCGCTCCTGGCGTACCTGTAGCGGGCGTCTGGGGTGGAGGCGATGGTTCGATGAAGACGGCCGCGCCACAGGGTTCACAGAGGTTTGGTACGTAGGGTTCCGTGATCACCTGCGCTTCGCCGCACAGGTGAATCGCAGCCAGCTGGAACCCGAGCACCGAGAATCCGATGGCAAAGTTCGCCGGAATGTGGGAACGAACCGACGGAATCTGGGTGATTTGGAGGGAGAGATCCAGGGGATTAATGGTGATGGGATCGAGGCCAATCTGGATTTTTGGCAGAGAGGTAATGTCCAGCTGGTAGGAACTGGGAATCCCGGCAAGGTCGACGGGACTGACCAGATCCAGGGACATGTCAACGGTGTAGTTGGAGGGGATGCCGCCCACGGTGTGCCTCCTTGACCCAAAAAGGATCCATGTCGGGAACTGAGCGGATAGCCAACTGATCTTGGTGGTTGAAATTACACTCGCGGCAGGTGTTCATGCAAGCGATAACGCGCCAGTTCATATCCTGGGCAGCCCGGGGTCACCAGGCGGTCTGGGCAGCCTCCCACTCGGCAGCGACTCTATAAAGATGACCACTTCTGGATTCGAACGCTCCCAAGCGCCGCCCAACTCCGCGCAGTAGCCAGCATTGCTCTCTGCAACTTCTGGTGAGGGTGCACACATTCGTGGGACGGAGATGGGTCCAGGTCGTCATTTGCACACCAAAGTGTGCACGCTAGTATTCAGAGAGTTACCCACCGAAAGCGGAGTCCCACCACCCATGACGCACGGAGAAGTCTGCGCACCCGGGCACGGAAGCCTGACCCGGCCGATGATTGGCGAGCGCAAATCCCAGATGTACTCCTGTCTCCGCCGGATCTCTGCCGGATGCGGGTGGTTACTGTTTGGCTATGAGTGGGTACACGTCTCATATCAAACGCCGAGGAAGGAACAGCTGGTGTTTGTCATGATCCTGGTGGCGAGCCTGCTTCTGATCCACACCAGCATTCACTTCTGGGTCGCCCACAACAAACGCCTCGCGGCACAAGGCAAGCGCGGACTCATTACCCGTTATACTTCTCCCGTTTTTTTGCAGGATCATTTGGGACGCCAGTTATTTCTGGACGAAAGGTCATTGCTGAGCAGGGAGATTGTTGTTTCGATCAACGGGGACTGCAAGTTCTACGCCGCCGCGCCCGAGGGATAGGGTAGCGGGTCCAATGGGAGAACTGCTGAGGTCGCTGTGGCCGTGCTTCAGAGCCATCGATCACTCGACCATTTATGCGATCGCACTTCAGTATTACGGCTTTTATCCGATCTTCATGAGCTGGCTGTGGATCTCGCTTTCTTTGTTTTTCCGCCGGAGGCAGGAAGAAGCGCCCATACAAATGGAGGGGCCCTATCCGTTCGTTTCGGTGGTCGTTCCGTGCTTTGCCGAGGAGGCCACCATTCGGGAAACGCTGAGCGCGCTTCTGGCGATGGATTATCCGGGGTTCGAGATCATCATCGTTAACGACAATTCTCCGGACAACACGGCGGAGGAGACTAGGAAGTTTCTTCACGATCCGCGGGTACGGCTGCTCAACAAAACCACCAATGAGGGCAAGGCGATGGGCCTGAACGACGCGCTGCCCATGTGTCGCGGAGAGATCCTGCTGATCATCGACGGCGACATCATCGTCTCGCCCGACGTGCTGCGGCATATGGTTCCCCATTTTCTGGGAACACGGGTGGCAGCGGTAACTGGAAATCCAAGGGTTCGGAACCGGACATCGCTGCTGCAGCATCTGCAGGCAATCGAGTTTTCATCCATCGTCTCGATGCAGCGCCGGGCGCAGCGGGTGCTGGGCCGCATCCTGACGGTCTCGGGCGCGATCTTCGCGGTGCGGCGGACCGCGTTGCTCGATCTGGGAGGATTTTCCTCGCACATGGCGACCGAAGACATGGATCTGACCTGGAGGCTGCAGATGCAGTTCTGGGATATCCGATACGAGCCGCGCGCGGTGGTGTGGATGCAGGTTCCCCTGAACATTCGCGATCTGTGGAAGCAGCGGCGGCGGTGGACGCGGGGTCTGGCGCAGGCCCTGATTCGGCACCGGGAGATTCCCTTCAAGTGGAAGCTGCGGCGGATGTGGCCGATCTATTACGAATCGTGCGGGTCGATTCTGTGGTCGTACGTGTTTGTGCTGATGACGATTTTCTGGATCATCTGCAAAATGGCGGGATACGACCCGCGTGGAGCCTCGCCGTTCCCGAATTTCTGGGGCATGGCGATCGCCACTACCTGCCTGGCGCAGCTGATCATCGGCGCGTGGGTCGACCAGCGGTACGACCGCGACATTCTATGGTCAACACCCGACGCCGTTTTCTATCCCCTTCTCTACTGGATGATGATGGCGGTCATCACTTCCGTTTACACCCTTCCGGCGATGATCCGTAAGCCCCCGAAGGTCCAAACCTGGCATATCCGGCGGGACGTCGCATGACAATTCGTGATTATGCCCGCACGAACCTGCTTCGTTGCAGAGAACTGCGGCGAGCTGCGAGGAAGTGGGCTGCGCCGTGGTCGGCGCTCGTCCTGCTTCTGGCTGTAGGCGCAGCCCGCGGTGCGACCGAAACGGTGAGCGCGCCGCAGGCAGTGCGCGAAGCTGCGGTTGCCAGGGCGAGAGCCGGCGATGCCAAAGGAGCCCTCGTCATTCTGCAGGCGCTGGTGCCGAAATTTCCCGAAGACCAGCGGCTGCTGGCGGATACGACGATCGTGGCGAACTGGGCCGGGGACGACGAGTACGCGGTGGAACTGTACGATCGGCGGCAGACCCCCAAGGACGACGCCGGAGTGGTGGAGGCGGCGGCGCGTTCGGCGCGGAACCTTCATCGCTACGATCTGGCTCTGGATCTGTTTCGCAAGGCCGAAACGGTTTCTCCCGAACGCTGGCAACCGCGGCTGGGATTCGCGATGGTCCTGACGGACCAGGGCCATTATCCCGAGGCGAATGCGCTGATGCAGCCGTTAATGGCGGACCACGGGAGCGAGTGGGACGTGGAAACGGGACAAGCGTACCTGTGCATGAGGCAATTGGATTTCGCCTGCGTGATGAAGATGTACGAACAACAGCTGCAACAGGAACCGGGCGACGGTCCGGCCCTGAAGTGCCAGCTGGCGGGAGCGCTTTCCGAGGCAGGCGGCAATACGCTGGGCGACCAGCTCTGCGAGCAGGCAAATTCGAAGCAACACTTGCTGCTGGAAGCAGCTGCAGGCGCTGAACGGGTGCGTTGGGTGGATTCGAGCGACGACAAGTGGGCCGAGCGGAAGGCCGAGGGAGAGAAGGCTCTGGCTCTGCTGGACGACGTCATTGCTCGCTCCCATGCCGGAGAGACCGTCTGGACCCAGGCCGAGAGCGATCGATTGCTGGTCTTGTCCGATCTTCATCGCATGCAGGACGTGCTGCAGTCGTGGGAGCAACTGCGGCGGATGAAGGTAACGGTTCCGGACTACGCGTTGGGCCGGGTTGCCGAGGCATATCTGGCGCTGCACCATCCGGAACAGGCTGAGGCGTTGTATCGGGTCCTCGTCGAGCGCTCGCCGAACGACGGCGATCTGAGGGGCAGCCTGGCGTACGCCGAGTTCGAACGGGAACACATCGCGCAGAGCTTCCAAACCATCGACAGCTCTTATAAGGATGCGCCGACGGCAGTCCGGTCGGCAGGCCTGAAGGTTCTGCAGAGTAACAGCCTGCACACCAGTCTCGGCATCGAGGCGGCGGAGATGCGGGGATATGCCGGTATGCCCAACGAGGAGCAGCGACAGCTGACGCCGTTGCTGGCCCAGGCGCCGGGCAATCCGGAGGTGGCACGGGCGATGGCTACGACATATTTGGCGCGGGGATGGCCGCTGCTGGCGATCCGCGAAGAGCGCATTGCGGACAGCTTCGAGCAGAGCGACGATCTTCCGATTCTGCAGGACGCGGAGATTCTGGAAGGCGCAGGGCGGCGCGACGCGGCGGGCGCTTTGCTGGGGCCGTTAGTCCTCCGCGAAGGAAACAGCATGGCGGTGGAGCACTTCCTGCGAGACCGGGGGATCGAATACGGCTGGCAGGCCGATGTATCCAGCGGCTACGAGTGGTCGAACGGACAGTACCTCGGGAATTCGTCGCAGTCGGAGGCGCACCTCTACAGCCCGCTGATCGACAGCCGCTGGCGAATCTATGGGCATGCGCTGGGAGAGACGGGAGAGTTTCGCGAGGGCAACGATTACCGGGCGCGCACGGGTCTGGGACTCAGTTACAACTACGACCGGCAGTCGGCCTGGCTGGAACTGGATGGGGACAGCGGCACCTCGGGAGCGTTGGCCGCGGTCAGTGCGGGAGGAGACCTGAACGTCGGGGATCACTGGACAGTTCGGGCGCAGGGAGACACAGATGACGTAACGGGTGTTCAGCTGATCGCCGAATTGGAAGGCATTCACGCGCGCAGCGGCAGCGCGACCGTGGAATGGAGGCAAAGCGAGTTGCGCTCGATCACCGCGGGGGTGCAGCGGCAGCTGTACAGCGACGGAAACCAGAGGATGGCAATCTCCGGGGCGTGGGACCAGCGAGTGTGGACGAGTTCGCGGCTGCAGATGGGCATTGCTCCGCAGGTATGGACCTCGGCGAACTCCGAGAATGAAAACCGGATTTACTTCAATCCGAAGCGCGATTTTTCGATGGGACCGAAGGCCAGCGTGAGCTGGACCAGCTGGCGGCGTTACGAGCGCAGTCTGCGCCACGAAGTGACGTTTTATTCCGCACCCTACTGGCAGGAGAATTACGGACTGGGTGCGGCCTTCTCCACGAGCTATGAGCAGCACTGGGAAGTGAGCAGGCGGCTGGGCTTCTTCGGGAACGTGGTGTGGAACAGCCAGCCCTACGACGGCAGCCACGAACCGTACACCGATATGAAATTTGGACTGACATGGGGTGCGCAATGAAGATGGTGGCACTGGTCTGGCTGCTGTTTCTTGCGGGCCTTTCCGCGCGGGCGCAAAACCCGAATGTCGTGGTGCTGTGCTACCACGACGTGCGGGACGATGTAGGAGGTGCGCCGATCCCGGCTGGTGGCAGCGCAGAAGCGTCGCTGGAGATCAGCGCGGGGGGCAGCAGACACCTCGATGCCGACCAGTACGCGATCAGCACGCGGAACCTGGCATCGCAATTCGACTGGTTGCGGGCGCACGGATACCACGTCATCAGCCTGGAGCAGATGATCGACGCGCGTACGAAGGGAGCGCCACTGCCGGATAAGCCGGTGCTGTTGACCTTCGACGACGGATTGCAGAGCGTCTACACGAAGGTCTTTCCGCTGCTGAAGGCGTATCAATACCACGCGGTGGTAGCTGTGGTGGGGGCATGGACCGATCTGCCCGCCGATGGGAAGGTGGATTTCGGATTCCGGCAGTTTACCCGGGCGGATTTCGCCACCTGGCCGGAGCTGCGCGAGATGCAGGCCAGCGGGCTGGTGGAGATTGCGTCGCACACGTGGGACCAGCATCACGGGATCGAAGCGAATCCGCAAGGCAACGTGATCCCGGCAGTGCTGGTGCACACCTACAGCGCGAAGACGGAGCATTACGAGACGGACCAGGAGTACGACGCGCGTCTCCGCGCAGATCTGTCGCGAAGCGCGGAGGAGATCGGGAAGGAATTGGGACGTGCGCCGCGGGCGGTGATGTGGCCCTACGGAGCCTATACCCAGGAGGCGAATTCGATTGCGGCATCGCTGGGTATGCCGGTGACGTTCACGCTGGGACTGCCGGTAACGTTTCCAAACAGGCCGTTCGGGGTGACGGGGCTGGAGGCGATTCCGCGGTTGGTGATGATGAAGAACCCCACGGTGAGCGACATGATCTGGTCGCTGCATCATCTGGACCTGACGAGCAACGTGCGCGCGGTCCAGGTAGACCTGGACTATGTGTACGACCCGAATCCGGCCCAGGAGGAACAGAACCTGGGCAGGTTGCTGGACCGGATTCGAAAGATCGGCGCGACCCAGGTTTGGCTGCAGGCTTATGCGGATCCGGATGGCACAGGCGCGCCGAGTGAGCTGTATTTTCCCAATCATGAGCTGCCGATGCGCGCAGATTTGTTTTCGCGCGCGGCATGGCAACTGCGAACACGCTGCGGAGTCGAAGTCTACGCATGGTTGCCGGTGCTGGCGTGGCAACTGTCGGACAAAGCCGCCCAGGCGCGGCTGGAGATTCGACCGAAACCGGGCGCATCCGCCGAAAGCCCGGTGAGGCTCAACCCGTACTCGCCGGAGACACGCAGGATCGTCGGCGAAATCTACGAGGATCTGGGACGAGCAGCTCCGGTGGCGGGAATCCTGTTCAGCGACGACGCGTTTCTGCGCGACACGGACGATCTGGGACCGACCGCGCCTGCGCCGGGCCCGGAGAGGACGCAGTCACTGATTCAGTTCACCGGCGAGCTGGCGGCGCGGGTGCGGCACTGGAGTCCGGAAATCGCGACGGTGCGAAATCTGTTTGCGGAGCCGGTGCTGAACCCGAACGCCGAGACGTGGTATGCGCAGTCGCTTTCTGCGTTCCTGTCGAGCTACAACACGGTTGCCTTGATGGCGATGCCGGAGATGGAGAACGCGAAGAAGCCGGAAGCCTGGCTGGACAAGCTGTACAGCCGGGTGGCCGCGGAGCCGAACGGAATTCGCGCCACGGTATTCGAGATGCAGTCGGTGGACTGGCGGACGAAGGAACCGATTGCGGCGGACCAGTTCGCCAGGCAGATGCGCATGCTGCAGGATAAAGGAGCGCTGAACCTGGGGTACTATCCCGACGATTTCGAGAAAGACAATCCGAAGCTGAGCCGGCTGGTCCCGGTGTTTTCGGCCGCGGCCTATCCAGCGCCCTGATTCGATTAACGCCCGGGCGCAACAGCCTTGAATCCGCTGTTTGTCGTCCCTGCTTCCAGCGTTAGCTGATACTGTTTCCCTCTGCGTGGATGAAAGACCAGCGCGGGTCGGAAGCACGCAATGCAGGTCCCGGGGGGTCGGCGAACACTCGGATACACGATCCCGTTTGAACCTTTGAACAGCAGCGCATTGGCGAGCGCCTGGGAGGCCTGGTAGCACTGCGGAATCGGGCTGGGCTTCAGACAGGCTTGTCGTTCCCTGGCATCCAGCGTATGGAAGGGACCCGAGAAGTCTGCGAGAAAGTCGATGTAGTCGAACGTGTGCGGACCTTCGATCCGGCCGTCCGCAAGGAAGCGACGTTTGTGAAACGCCACCTCCGCAGCTGAGGTTTGGATCTCAACACCGGCGTACCAGACGCCACGTTGAGGGCCGTTGAATCGGCCGCCAAACGGCCCCGGATGGCAGAAGGCTGCATTTACCACATCTGCTTCCGGGACCCCAAACAGGAGTTCGCCAGGACCGATCGCCTGGCTTCCGCCGACCTCAGCAATCTTTCGCTCGTTCGTCGCTGCATCCAGTTCGCTCAGATCGGAGAGAACATTCGGGGGCAGGGGCAGACTCTCGAGAACACTTTTGGCGCCGTATCTGGCGGGGATCAACCGGTGCGTTCCGGCGCGATCAAACTGCACCAGCCTGGCCAATCAGTGGCCGCCTCGCTCCGCGTCGAGCAGACTTCGCACCTGCTGCAACCCGGGGATTCCCGCCCGCACTATGTAGTCGATGGGCGGTTGTCCGCGGAAGAGAAGATTGTCGTTGGGTTGGGTGATCCATCGGTCGGCCAATTGGTCGGGGAGAAGGATGTGCAGAGCTTTATAAATCCCGACGATATACGAGATGCGTGTCAGCTCGTCCTGCCGTAAGGTTCCAGCCGCCGATTTCAACTTGTACACCGTGGAACGAGGGACGCCCCCCAGCAGTTCTCCGGCACGCTCCAGCGGCAGCTGCCATTGGTCGATGATGGCAAAGAATCCGTCGATGGCAGACTGGCTCAATCGTTCGCGCGTTGCGAAGCGGCTCAGATCTGGTGTGGCGTCGAACTTGTACCCCGGTGCGGAGTGGGTTTGGAACGTCGACATGCGCAATCCTTCCTCCCCGGAATTGTCTCATAATAAACTCAAGTTGTCTATATGGAGACTGTCGAAAGACCGACCAGGTCCGCGAAGATATGGGCCGGCATCGATGACGAGCCCCCAGCGGGGAACCGGACACACCGGCAGTTTCTCCCAAACGCAACCATCACAAATTCCACGCACGGCCCTTGACACCTCTATCGGCTCGCGAGTACGATCCGTTCCGTTAACGTTAAAGTAGTCGTTGATCTAAACAGCGAGACCCCAGTTCCCAGATCCCTATTCAGGTGGCATCACTGTCATCCGCTGTGCTCGTGAAGCAAATTTTCGCAAGGAGGCAATTATGGGAGGATCTTTCAGAAAGTGCGGGAATCGGCTCTGGTTTCTCACACTGCCATTCATTCTCCTCGGCGTTGCCGGGCTCTCATCCCAGCCCGCCATGGGCCAGCAGGCGACCGCCAATGTTAACGGAGTCGTTAAGGATCCAACCGGTGCCTCAATCCCCAATGCACGGGTTGGGCTCACCAACGTCAACACCGGCGTCGTGAGGACAACGACCACCAACAATGACGGAATTTACGATTTCCCGAATGTTGTGCCCGGCCTCTATACCATGCAGGTGTCGGCGACCGGATTTGCGACGGAGTCGCAGCCGCCCGTAACCCTGCAGGTTGGCCAGACTGCCGCGTTCGACTTTCAACTGAAAGTTGGCTCGACGACCAGCAACATTACCGTGACTGCGGCCGCGGCTGCGCTGGAGACTTCGACTTCGGAGTTGGGCACGGTTGTTACGCCAAAAGAAATGAATGACCTGCCTTTAAACGGCCGCAACTTCACCCAATTATTGTTGATTACGCCGGGTACCGTGAACATTAATACCGATCAGAACAGCGGCGGGGGCGGCGGATGGAATGGGGCCTCGATCGGGCAGTTCAGCTTCCCAGCCGTGAACGGTGCCCGCAACCGCAGCAACATGTTCATCCTCGATGGAGCGAACGACCTGAACACGCTGTCCGGGACCTACAACTATGCACCCATCGTGGACGCGATTGAGGAATTCAAGAGCCAGGGGCACAACGACCTGGCCGAGTATGGCGGCGCCGCCGGGGCCCAGGTGAGTGTCGTTACCAAGTCCGGAACCAACCAGTACCACGGAGATCTTTGGGAGTTCCTGCGCAACGAAGTGATGGATTCGCGCGGCTACTTCGAGACCGCCCGCGCACCTTTACGGCAGAACCAGTATGGCGCGTCGGTAGGTGGTCCACTCTCGATTCCGAAGCTTTATAACGGCAAGAACCACACGTTCTTCTATACAGCATGGGAAAGCTACAGATACGCTTCCAAAAGCGAAACCGGAGCGCTGGCGCCAACCGCAGCCATGGACGCCGGCGACTTCAGCGGCGTTGGCACCACCATCTATGATCCGGAAACCACCACCCTCAGTAACGGTGAGTACACGCGACAAAGCTTCACCCAGGAGTACAACGAGCCGAACCCGGCTTATTGCAACGGCGATACTAACTGCGTCCCGAGCAGCCGAATCAGCCCGATCTCGAAGTTATTCCTGTCCATCATCCCGACAGGAAGCGCGACCACGGTGAACGGGCAAAATCTCTTTTATCCCCAGAACACCGATTTCAGCCAGGATTCGGGAACACTTCGGGTGGACCAGAATTTCGGCAACAATAATCAGATCTATTTCCGGTACAGCCAGTTCGATCTGTTCAAGACATCGCCGTCGGATACGATTGGCAGTGCTTTTGTGCATGTTCCTGGCCATAACTACATCGGCCATTGGACGCACGAATTCAGTCCGACAACCTTTTCCGACGTCTACTTCGGCAGAAACTACGGGTTTACGACCACCGGCACCAGCTGGACTGGCGTGACTCCGGCATTTCTGTCGCAATTGCAGCAGGCGGGTATGTCCACCTACTGGATGACCCTCAACAATACCCTTTATTCGCCGCAATATACGGCGGGTGGTTATATCGGTTTAGGTGGTTCGCAGTTGCAGGGTTCCGGGTTGGCCGATGACTGGCAGTTTGGCGGCTCATTCAGCAAGATCATCGGCAAACATACCATCCAGGCCGGCGCCGATTTTGAGACTAACAACTTCACTTCGCCGATTGCCTACGCGGGCGATGATTTCGAGCCACAACAGACCGAAAGCCTTGGGGCAAACAGCAGCGGCGGCAATAGCTGGGCGTCTTTGCTGCTCGGCTTTCCGAACGGAGGCAGCTATCGGAACATCTTCGAGGACGTACACGGAGGATGGATCGATGGAATGTACATCCAGGATCAGTTCAAGGCCACTCCTCGTCTGACCATGAATCTCGGCTTCCGCAATGACATGATTTTCACGCCGATTTATGGGACCGGCAACGGCGGGAACTTCTACACCGGCAATGCCAATCCTATTACCGGCGAGTATGAGCTCAACGCGCTTCCGCCCAACTGCTCGGCGACCCAGGGCGCACCCTGCATTCCCACCGGCGTCTACACTGCTTCGAGCACGCCTGCTCCAGGCGGTCTTCCTGCGCACGCTTACGTCGATCCGAATTCCAATCATCGCGTCATGAATAACGCGCTGGCCGACTGGGGCATCCGGCTCGGTCTGGCCTTCCGCCTCAATGACAAGACCGTCGTCCGTGCGGCCTATAGCCGCTTTTACGATGCCTGGGCCACCATCACTCAGCTCTCGCAGAACTTTGGCGGGAACTGGCCGGCGGTCAACACCATCGACAACACCAATTTGAACGCCGCTCTTCCCACGGTTACGGCGGCCGATCCGCTGCAATTTGGCAACGGCGGCTCCGTCATTTACCCAATCAATGACTTCAGCCAGGTCAGCCAGTGGATGGTCGATCCTAATTTCAAGACTCCGTATTTCGATCAGTGGAATGGAGGGATTGAGCGGCAGTTACCGGCCAATCTGACTCTCGACGCGAACTACGTCGGTTCGAACGGCAGGCATGAGGACTGGGGTCCCGCCATGAACGTCCCGCAACCTGGGCCTGGCAACCAGCAAGCCCGGCGTCCCTTTCCTTACATGCAGCCGCAATGGTTCGATCAGAGTGCCGGCGACAGCCGTTACAACGCCCTGCAGGTTACGCTCCAGGAACGCCCCAGCCACGGAGTAACCTTCCTGGCTGCTTACACGCTTTCGCACGCGAACGCGGATGGCTGCAACCTGGGTGCCAGCTGCGACGAACAGAATCCATACGACCGCGCCAGCAGCTACGGCACCTCGGACCTCAATCAAATGAACGTCTTCTCGGTGGCGTTTACCGCGCAATCGCCGTTCAACGCCTCTCCCAATAAGCTGGTCAAAAGTCTGGCTGGTGGATGGGCGCTGAACAGCATTGTGCAGGAAACTTCAGGGCAGCCTTATACCGTCGTCGCCGGCGGCGACCCCCTGAACACGGGCGGCATCAACCAGGAACGCATGAATGTGGTTGGAAATCCGAGCGCCGGGCGAGACGCAACCACCGGTCTGTCCACCCATACCCAGCAGGAATGGTTCAATGCCAGCGCCTTCGCAGCACCGGCAAATTACATATATGGCAATGAAAAGGTGAACCCGCTGGTTTCGCAACATTACAACGATGTCGACCTGTCCGTGTTCCGGCAGTTCCACGTTGGGCTGGGGGAGGGCAGATACTTCGAATTCCGCGCCGAATCCTTCAACCTCTTTAACAATGTTGTCTTTGCCGTTCCGGATACGACCAGTACCGACACAACCTTTGGGCAGGTCACAAGCGAACGCACAGCCCAAAACGGCCAGCCGGCGACGCGGCAGTTGCAGATGAGCCTGAAGTTCTACTATTAGCTTCCCCAGGTCTGCGGTTTCATCGCCACGGCATCACTGCCGCCATGATTGCGGCAGTGGTGCCCATCACCCGACGCCTCAGCCTGCGCAATTGTAAGATGAAGAGCCAGAAGTGAAGAGGAATGCGTTCGGTCCTGCTCATGCTGTTTGCCGGTGCGGTGCTCGCCGTATTTCTATCGGCCCAGGGACCGACATCGCAGTCGATCCGGTTCGAGGATATCGCCGAACGGGCGGGCGTGCATTTTGTCGTTGAGAATTCTCCTACTCCGGAGAAGCATCAGCCCGAGACTATGCCTGCCGGAGTTGCGTTGTTCGATTACGACGGGGATGGCCTGCTCGATATTTACCTGGTCAACGGCGCGGAGATGCCATCCCTGGTGAAAACTGGCCCCAAGTATCACAACCGTTTGTTTCATAACAACGGCAATGGAACCTTCACCGATGTGACGGAGCACGCCGGAGTCGCCGGTGCAGGTTACGGAATGGGCGTCGCGGTAGGCGATTACGACAACGATGGCCGGCCTGACATCTTTCTTGCCAACGTCAACGGAAACCAGCTGTTTCACAATAATGGCGACGGGACCTTCACCGACGTCACGGCCAAGGCCGGCCTCAGCGGCGCAATGCGCAACGGCCGCAAGATGTGGTCCATCGCGGCCGGCTGGTTCGATTACAACCGCGACGGGTTGCTCGATCTGTTCGTCGTGAATTACGTTGACTGGGACCCGCGCTACGAACCTGCCTGCATGGGTCTGAACGGCCGCGGTTACTGTCACCCCGACAGCTTCCCTCCGCTCACGAATACTCTTTACCGCAACAACGGCGACGGTACCTTCACCGATGTTTCGGCAGAAACCGGTATCTCGAAGGTCGAGGGCAGGGGAATGGGGGTTGCCTTCGCCGATTACGACAACGACGGCTGGCCCGATATCTTCGTTGCTAACGATAACAGTCCGAACCTGCTCTTCCATAACATCGATGGCAAGCGATTTGAAGAAGTCGGCCTGCAGGCCGGCGTGGCGTACAACGAAGACGGCAATGTTCTCGCCGGCATGGGGGTCGATTTTCGAGATCTGAACAACGATGGGCTGCCGGATATCTGGCACACCGCGATCGAAAATGAGACATTCCCGCTTTACCTGAATACGGGCAAAGGAACCTTTGTCAACGCAGGCGCGCCAAGCGGGGTTGCCAATCTGACTCGGCTCATGTCCGGCTGGTCGAACGGCATCGTCGACCTCGACAATGACGGATGGAAGGACCTGGTGGTTGCTCGCAGCAATGTCATGGATAACATCGAGCAGATCTCAAGACATTTTCGCTATGCGGAGCCAAACAGCGTTTTTCGCAATCTGGGTAATGGTCAATTTGAGGACGTGAGCGCCACGGCGGGGCCAGACTTTACGCGGCCTGCGCCGCACCGCGGGCTCGCGTACGGGGACCTGGACAACGACGGCCGGATGGATCTGGTCGTGACCGCTCTGGGCGCCCCGGTTAGCGTGTTGCGCAATGTTACCGAAACGCATAACCACTGGATTCTGCTCCAATTGGTTGGAACCAGGAGCAATCGAATGGGCATCGGGGCACAGATTCGCGTGACGACCGACGACGGAAGAAAACTCTACAATGAGGCGACCACCAGCACCGGCTATGCTGCCTCCAGCGATCCGCGGATTCACTTTGGTCTGGGTGAGTCGCGCTTGATTCGTGAAATCGAGATCCGCTGGCCATCCGGTACGCGCCAGATTCTGCACGACGTAACCGTCGATCGCGTCATGGTAGTCACTGAGCCCGGCGGCGGAAGTTAGCCAACGTGGCCAAACGAGGTTTGATTCGATTGAGCGCAGTTCCGTCATGCCGGTCGCTCGTCCGCTGCGGCGTTCTTCTGCTGTTGATCGCCTCGAGAGCGCCAGCGCAGCTCCCGCCTGCCTGCAAACCTCCGGCCTCGGCTGCCAACCCGCCCGCGGGCACGTCCCCTGCAAGCGTCTACGACGCCATCGGCGTCTGGTTTACCCAAAAGGGCGACTTCAAATGTTCCGTTGCCGCATTCGACCATGCACTCCAACTCGATCCGAACTCGGCCGAAGCCCATTTTGATCTCGGCCTCGTCCGCCAGCGTCAGCAACGGATTGACGCTGCGATGCGGGAGTTCCAGCTCGCTCTGCAATACGATCCCGCCTTGCTGCAGGCGCGTTGCGCTCTCGGCTCGGTGCTGTCCGACCCTGCCGCTGCAGAAGCCGAGTTTCGCAAGGCGCTCGCTGTGAATCCTCAGCTGGTTTGCGCGCTCGACGGACTGGCCCAGATTCTGCTCAATGGGGGGCGGTACGATGCTGCCCTCGATGACTGGCGGCAGGCGGTCCGGCTTCAGCCCGATGCCTCGGATCTGCAGCTCTCTCTGGCCACGGCTGCTTACAAGGTTGCGAAGGCCAGGCAGGCCGACGGGTTGCCGCCCATCGACGGCTCCACGGTGACCGACGCGATCGGTCTTTTGACGGCACTGCTCAACAAGCATCCCGGCATGACGGCCGCGCACTTTACTCTGGGGAACGTCTATGCCAACGAACAGCGCTTCCGTGAGGCTGCCGATGAGTACCGCGTCGTGGTCCACCAGGACGCGAAAGATGACGTCGCCCTGGCTGCCGAGGTGAAGGCACTCGTTGACGCGACTGCATATACCGATGCGCTTGCGCCGGCCCGTGCTTACGTGCGTCAGAAGCCGGATAATGCCTCGGGTCATGTTCTGCTGGGCATGGTGTACCGTGGCCTGGGCGAGTACCCGGAGGCGGAACCGGAACTGCAGCTTGGCGCCGCAAGGGCTTCGGACGACTTTGAAGCGCACTACCAACTCGGATTTGTTCTGGCGAAGCTCGGAAAGCCCGAGCAGGCGCTGCCTCAGCTGCGGAAAGCTGTCGCGCTGAATCCAGGGGATAAATCGGCTCAGTTCCAGCTGGCCGCTGTGCTGCGGACGCTCGGCCACAGCGAGGAAGCAGAGAAGATCGTCGAACAGTTCCGGAAAACCACCGACGTCGAGTTCCGGAACAGCCAGCTGACCTCCGATGGCATCAAGGCGAACGATCTGCTGCAGGGGGGAAAGCCGGCGGAAGCGGCGCAGATCTATCGCCACATGCTCGAAGAGAAGCCGGACAGCGCCTGGACGGCTTACAATCTTGCGCTGGCCCTCGAAGCCTTGCGCGATCAGAAGGGCGCCGAGGACGCCCTTCGCCAGGCAATCGACATCGACCCGAAGCTGGCGAAGATTCGTGCCGAATTGGGCCAGCTCAAACTCGCGGACGGCGACATGGAATCCGCCCAGCAGTGGCTCCAGTCTGCGCTTGACCTTGAGCCTCAGCTCGCCGACGCGCGCAGCAATCTGGCCATGATTGACGCCAGAAAGGGCGACCTGCCGGCCGCCGAGAAGCTCCTTCATCAGGCTCTCGAAGACGATCCACAATATATGGAAGGCCATTTAGAGCTCGGGCTGCTGCTGGCCCAGCAACGCAAAATTCCCGAGGCCGAGCAGGAACTCGACAAAGCCGTTGCCCTTGCCCCCCAGGATCCCAACATCCTCTCCGCGGCTGGAAAGGCCAGAGAGGAAATGGGCAAGATGAGCGAAAGCATCGCTCTGCTTCGCAGGGTCGTGGCGCTGAGGCCCGATCTGGCGGCCGCTCACCTTGATCTGGCGCTTGCGCTCGCCGACAGTTACGACCTTCCAGACGCCCTGACCGAAACCAATGAGGCCGTCCGGCTCGCGCCCCAGTCCGGCGTCGTCCATTTCTATCGTGGCCGCGTTCTGTACGACCTGGGCCGCATGACCGAAGCCCAGCCTGAGTTTGAAACCGCCCGCCAGGTGCTTCCACAAATGCCCGAGCCGCGCTATTATCTTGCCCTTATTGACAAGCAGGAGGGAAAATTCCTGCTTGCCGCTGCGTTGCTGGAAGAGACGGTCCAGCTGCAGCCCAGTAACGTGATGGCCTGGTATTTATTGGGCCAGTGCTACGAGCAGCAGTCAGCCGCCGACAAGGCGGTCGCGGCTTGGCGGCAGGCCATCGCTCTCGATCCGAACTTCAGCCAGGCACTCTTTGGTCTGGCCCGTGCCCTGCGATCGTCCGATCGCGCCGAGTCCGACAAGTTTATGGCGCGCTACGTCGAGATTCAGAAACAGCGGCGCATCCTGGACAGCGCAGGCACCCTGGCCAACAACGGTGTCGTCGCCGCCTCCGCTCACGACTGGCCCGAAGCCACCCGCCAGCTGAAAGCGGCCATCGCGGAGTGCGGCGACTGCGCGGTGAAAGCCGATCTTCACAAAAAGCTCGGCCTCATCGATTGCCAGGCTGGTGATCTGAACGATGGCGAAAACGAACTGCTCGCCGCCAAAGCCCTCAAACCCACCGATCCGGAGATCCGTCGCGCCCTGCAGCTCATTGCCGAAGCGCGCAACCAGCACACCGCCGCTTCGGGAAAGGCGTATTAGTGCGTTCCGTTCGCAGCCTTCTCCCGCTTGCCGCTCTCGCACTGGCTGCGCCGTTGCTGATCGGGGTGAAGCTGCTTTCCCAGATGGTTTCCGGAAATGCCACCGATCAGCCGGCGCGCCCTCTTCCTCCTGGCATGAAGGCGCCCATGGTTGACTTCCGCGATATCGCTGCGCAGGCCGGCCTCGACGCTCAGGTCATCTCCGGCGATCTGGATCAGACGTACATCGTCGAAAATACCGGCACCGGCGTAGCGATCTTCGATTACGACAACGACGGTCTCCCGGATATTTTCCTGGTGCAGGGTGACCGTCTGCATAATGCGGGCTCGCCTTTCACGCCTCACCTCTATCACAACCTCGGCGGTCTTCACTTCGAGGATGTCACCGCGAAAGCCGGCATCGGCCACCTCGGCTGGGGACAGGGAGTCTGCGCCGGCGACGCGGACAACGACGGCCACGTCGATCTCTTCCTTACCCAGTGGGGGCATAACGTGTTCCTGCACAATCTGGGAAACGGTACCTTCCGCGACGAAACCAAAGAGCGTGGCCTTTACCGGCCGGAATCGCGATGGAGCACAGGATGCGCCTTCATCGATTACGACCGCGACGGGTATCTCGATCTGGTGGTAGCCAACTATGTCAACTTCAAAGCGCAGGACTCGCCCCCGCCGCGCACCCAGAGCGGCTGTAACTGGAAAGGCATGCCTGTCCCCTGCGGACCACGTGGCCTCAAAGGCGAGACGATGACCCTCTATCACAACGATGGCCACGGGCATTTCGTCGACGTTACCAAACAGGCCGGCATTGAGACCCCGCCTGAGTACTACGGATTCACGGTTCTGACCGGCGACTTCGACAACGACGGCTGGCCCGATATCTTCATTACCTGCGACTCCACTCCAAGCCTGTACTTCCACAACAAACACAACGGCACATTTGAAGAGCTAGGTCTGACCAGCGGACTCGCCGTGAACGAGGACGGTCGCGAGCAGGCTGGCATGGGTGCCACCGCTGCCGATTACGACGGTGACGGAAGGCTCGACATCTTCAAAACGAATTTCTCCAACGACACGAACACCCTTTATCGCAATCTCGGGAATGCCAATTTCGACGACGTTACCAGCGCCGCCGGTCTTGCTGTCCACACCCAGTATGTGAAATGGGGCACAGCCTTCCTCGACTTCGACAATGACGGATGGCCGGACCTCTTCATCGCCGACGGCCACGTGTACCCGTTCGTTGAAAAATACAACCTCGGAGAAGAATTCAAACAGCCTCGCCAGTTGTTCTGGAATCGCGGTGACGGCCAGTTCTTCGATATGTCCTCGACCGGTGGTCCGGGCATTACGGCAAAGCATGCATCCCGGGGCATCGCCGTGGGTGATCTCGATAACGACGGTTCCCAGGAGATTGTTACTGTCAATCTCTTCGAGCCGCCTTCCTTGCTGAAGAACTTCGGGCCACGGGGTAATGCGTTGCTCGTCCGCGCCGTTACCTCCTCCGGTCGCGACGCGATTGGTGCGCGTTTGACACTGGCGGTTGGCGGCCGGAAAGAGATCGACGAAGTCCGCAGCGGCGGATACCACATCTCCCAGGGAGACTTCCGCGTTCACTTCGGCATGGGGCACGCCACAAAAGCCGATCTAACGATCCGCTGGCCTGACGGCCCTGTCAGCAATGTGGAAACCGTCCCCGGTGTGGAAGCCAATCAATGGATCGTGGTGCGCGAAGGGCGCGGCATCGTCGAACGTCATCCCTTCAGGCACGACAGTCCGTAGCCACAATGTTCGCAACTTACTTAGAAGTAACCACTTGATGGTATTTCGACATTCACGACAGTTTAGAAAGGGTCCAGAAATGAATCTATCGAGACGAGCTTTTGCCAGAGTTTGCGCACTTACAGCCACCGGCCGTGCCCTCACGCGCGCCTTGCCGGGACTGGCTCAGGTGCAGGGCGAACACTACAACCTCGCGACTGCGCATCCGGTGCCTGCCATCCAGGATACTGAGACGCCTGAACAGAAAAATCTCCGCATGGAGTGGTTCCGCGAGGCGCGCTTCGGCATGTTCATCCACTGGGGGCTTTACTCCATTCTTGCCGGCCGCTGGGACGGCAAAGAGGTCCCGGGAATCGGCGAATGGATCATGAACCGCGCCTCCATCCCCGTGGCTCAGTACAAGGCCCTCGCTGCCCGTTTCAACCCCACGCAGTTCAGCGCTGCCGGAATCGTTGACCTCGCGAAATCCGCGGGCCAGAAGTACATCGTCATTACATCGAAACACCACGACGGCTTTGCGATGTTCGATTCGAAGGCGAACCCTTTCAACATCGTCCAGGCCACTCCCTTCCGGCGCGATCCGCTCCGGGAACTCGCCGCCGAATGCCGCGGGCAGGGCCTCAAACTCGGTTTCTATTACTCGCAGGATCAGGATTGGACGGCACCCGGTGGTGCGGCCTACAAGACCGGCGATCATCAACCCCCCACCTATCATTGGGATCCTGCCCAGAATGGCAGTTTCGCCACTTACCTGGAAACTAAGGCGATCCCGCAGATCCGCGAGTTACTAACGAACTACGGCGAGTTTCCGGCAATCGTCTGGTTCGACACACCCACAACCGACATGACCCCGGACCTAGCCGCCAAGATCGTTACGGTCCTGAATCAGCATCCAAACCTGATCTGGAACAATCGCCTCGGTGGCGGCTATCAGGGAGATACCGAAACCCCTGAACAGTACATTCCCGCCCGAGGTTATCCCGGTCGTGACTGGGAGTCTTGCATGACCATGAATGACACCTGGGGATACAAAGTCGACGACACTAACTTCAAGAGTACGGAGACGCTGCTTCGGAATCTGATCGATATCGCCAGTAAAGGAGGAAACTATCTCCTGAATATTGGCCCCATGGCCACCGGCGAGGTCCCCCAGCCAGAAGTAATGCGGCTCCATGAGATGGGCAGGTGGCTAGCGGTGAATGGCGAGGCGATTTATGCAACGCAGCCCACGCTCTTCGGAGACGAAGCCGGTTCGTTCTCCACCACGGTAAAGGATGAGGAAGGGAAACCAAAGTTCATTCCGAGCTGGAAATGGCGATCGACCACCAAACCAGACAGGATTTATATTCACCTTTTCGAGTGGCCCGGAGCGACTTTCCACCTCACGAAAGTGCCGCGCCAGGTGACCGGAGCTTATCTCCTGGCGGATTCTTCTCATAGCCCACTCAAGGTCACCCGAGCCGCTGACGGGGTCGATGTCGCCCTTCCCGCAAGGGCCCCTGATCCGATTGCCAGTGTGCTGGTGTTAAAGACCACATAGAAACGGTCAGCCTGGGCGATTGACTCTGCGACGACGTTCCAGTCTCTTCACGACGACTCCAGAATCATATTGGCGTACTGAATCGTGTCCCCCGTGCGAATGATTCCAGTCACATCGGGGACTCGCTTTTTGAAGCCAACGTGCGGTTCATACAGAATCTCAAGACCTGACAATGCCTGAGCGAATTCGTTCACTACGGTGGGCGAATTGTTGCATCGGAATTCCTCTGCCATGGTGACTTGCCCAACCGTGAAGTTCAGACGTATCGCTCGCAGCACGTCGAGGACGCGGGGGATATCATCGATAAGGGAAAGATCCACTGTCTCGATCGTGGGCGAGTATGGAAATCCACGGTCGGTAATCAGGAGAGTATTGGTATGGCGGACGCGACTGAGCAGGGAATTAATTTGCGGGTTGAGGATTCCGGTGCGAACCATACTTATGCCTCTCTTGCAATCAATGAAGACGGGTCGGATTTGGCCAGCCACAGGTCAGCAAAGGAACAGAACGCGATCAACACATACGCCAGAGCCGGGACAAGGTAAGCGACAGCCAGGCCTCCAAAGTGAATTGAAAGCAGACCCATCACTGGCGTCAGCACGGCGCCGCCTATGATCGCCATCACGATCAGTGAGCCTCCCAGCTTGGCCGTCTCACCCAGGCCGCGAATCCCCTGGGCGAAGATCGTCGGGAACATCAGCGACATGAAGAAGCTCGTCAGCAGCAGCGCGGTCATGCCAGTCCAGCCCGGAAACAAGACCCCAATTACGGCCAGCACCGTGTTAATCACCGCGTAGATCGCCATTAGCCGGCTCGGCTGCACAAAACGCATCAGCCACGCGGAAAAGAAACGTCCCATCCCGAACAGCACCAGACTTCCGGTCAGGAAATAGCCCGCCAACTTCTCCGGCTCACCCGTGTAAGCCTGAATATAGGGGATCAGATAACTCCAGGTGCCCACCTGCGCGCCGACATAGGCAAACTGCGCCACCACCGCCATCACGAAATGTGGGCGGCGCAACAGGTCTCCAGTACGGTGCGAACCAGGACCGCGATCCTCGTCGGCCGCGAGCGAAGCAGGAAAGCGGATCGAGGCGATCAGCACCATCATCGTCAACGTGACCGCGGCCAGCGCCAGGTATGGCGCGATCACCCGCAGCGTCTCCGAGTGCAGATAGGCCCGGTACGCGTGGCGAGCCTGCAACGCCGCCACCTGGTCTGGCTTCAGCTCCACACCGGAAAAGATGAAGATCGTTCCGATCAGGACCCCCGTGATTGACCCCAGCGGATTGAAGGCCTGCGCGAGGTTCAGGCGGCGCGCCGCCGTGCGTGGATCGCCCAACTGCGCAATAAAAGGGTTGGACGCCGTCTCGAGAAATGACAAGCCGCTAGCAATAATAAAGAGCGCGACCAGGAAGAAAGAATAGCGGCCAACCTTCGCCGCCGGCCAGAACAGTACTGAACCCAGGCTGAAAAGAAAGAGTCCGATCACAAACCCTGACTTATAGCCCAGCCGTCGCATCACCAACGCTGCTGGCATCGCGAGAACGAAGTAGCCCAGGTAAAACGCTGACTGCACCAGCCCGGCCTGGAACCTCGTGATCACGAATGACTTCATGAACTGCCGGATCAGGACATCATTCAGGTTGTTGGGAATGGCCCAGAAAAAGAACAACGTCGTGATCAGCCCAAAGACCACCTTATAGTTCTTCGGAACCAGGGGAACATTGCTGTCTGTCTGGTGTGTGCGGTTGTCGAGAGGCAGGGAGGAGTGTGTCATCGGATCGCCGGGGTCAGCGTCTCCTGGTCCAGCGTGATCATAATCTTGGTGAAGCGGGCCGGATCTTCGCTCCATGCGCGCAGCAGCTCCGGAGCCCGATCCAGCGGAGCAATCGTACTAATCGCCGCCTCGACAGGAAAGCGATGCTGCTCCAGCATCTCAATCACCTGACGAAAATCCTCCGGTAACGCATTGCGTGCGCCCAGAATGTTCAGTTCCTTCTGCACAAAAAGTCGAGTCTGGTAGCTCACCGGCTCCTTTGCGTACCCGATATAGACGACCCGCCCCGTGAAGGCGACTAACTCGACAGCGGCGCGGAAAGTCTCCGCCGATCCGACGGCTTCGATCACCACATCGGGTCCGTCTCCGCCGGTCTGCTCTGCCAAAGCCTCCTTCGCATCCTGCCTCCTGGTGTGGATCACGTGTGCCGCGCCTGCCTTGCGCGCGATCTCCAGCTTGGCATCATCCAGGTCTATGGCCACCGTCGTCGCGCCGCGGAAAGCCGATGCTGCCACGGCGCCCAGTCCCACACCGCCACATCCGAAGACAGCTACGACATCCTCCGGCGTCACTTCGGCGCGCGCAACTGCGTGGCATCCTACGGTTAACGGCTCAACAAGACACAGTTCATCCAGAGTCAGATCGGCCACAAACAGCTTATCCATCGGAACCGCAAGATACTCCCCCATTGCGCCATCGCGCTGCACCCCCAGCGTCTGATTATCCCTGCACGCATTTGGTCGCCCGTTGCGGCACGCCGGGCACTCCCCGCAGTTCTTGTATGGAGACAGCGTGACATCCATCCCAACCAGCAGATGCGCAGGATGCTGCGCGTCCAGCTCGACGATCGTCGCTGCAATCTCGTGTCCCGGCACACGCGGGAACGTCACAAGCGGATTCCTTCCTCGGTACGAATTTAGATCGCTCCCGCAAAGCCCTACCCGCCGCACGCGCAGCAGGGCCTCCCCGAGCCCTAGCGTCGGGTCGGGAACGCTCTCTACCCGAACATCCCCCGGCGCATGCATCACCACGGCTTTCACAGGAGGGCTCCCTTCAGTGCAGCATTCCCTGTTTTCGTCGGCGCCTGGAGATCGATCCCCGCTACAGAGCAGGCGCTTGTCAATCGAGAGTGCTATGCGGAGATATGGTCATCCTTGGTTCGAGGATCGAAGCACCTTTCCTTCGATTTAACCCAGAGTTACTTTCAGGGCCGCGGCATAATCGACTGCCGGCCGGTACTGTCTTGGCAGTTCAACCCGCAGACCGGCGCCCGTCTGCTTCCAGTTGAGGCGTTCGCCCGTTCCAATCATCTCGACCCGTGCTATCTTGCCCGGCTGCGTTGACGCGGAGAGGCCGAGAGACTGGACCAGGATCGCCTCCGCCGGCCATCCCAGAACAATCGCATACACGACATTGCCGGCCTTGTTGCGTGTGAAGCGAATGTCCTTCTCACCCAGCTTACTGATGCTGTTACCCTGGAACGAGCCCGCCTTGATCGCGTTGGGTCCTTCGCCATAGACCTTCCATGGCCGCGTTTCGTAGATGGCTTCGCCATTGACTTGCATCCACGCAGTGATGCCGTCGAGGACAGCGATCTCCTTGCTGTCGATAGTGCCGTCCGGCTTGCCCGGAATGTTCAGGATAAAAGTCCCGTTCTTGCTGACCGTGTCAATCATCCAGTGGACCGCATCGCGAGGGGGCAAATAACCGCCGAATTCGCCAGGCTTTTCGTACAGCCCTCGGTTGTAATGCCATTCACCAATGCAGGTTTCCGACTGCCATGCATATTTCTGGATATCGCTGGTCAGCCCACGCTCGAAGTCCGCAACCACGGATTTGACCAGGTGCTCCGGGACTTCCTTGATATTAAGGACCGCTTCCATCCTGCCGTTGTTGGTCCGCAGGCTGTGATTGTAAAAGTAGGCGCCAATGTTCATCCCGCCCCAGCCGAGCGGCAGCAGGGAATTGTCGAAATAGAGAAGATCGGGGTTGTGCTGATCGATCAGATCCCGCGTGCGGTCATAGAAGTTCTTGACGTACGACACGTCAGGCAGCGCATCGAAGGGGTGTTTGACGCCGTACAGGCACTGCGGATCCAGCCCCTGCCACCACTGTTCATCGCCCTCCCCCTTGGATAGATCCCCATCGTAGGGAACGCCCGCCAGCGGCCCGGCTGTGTCGGCGCCGTGTGACGGCTGGAACCACCACCAGTTGCGCGCCTGGTGGACAGTCACACCAAAGCGCAGTCCCTGCCGGCGCGCCGCTGCCGCCCATGTTCCAACCACATCGCGATGTGGGCCATGCGCCGCGGAGTTCCACGGCTGGTGCTCCGACTCCCACGCATCGAATCCGTCGTGGTGATTCGCAAGCGAGATGAAGATTCTCGCGCCCGCCTTCTTGTATCTCGCGATCAATTCGTCCGGATTCCAGTTCAGCAGGGTCCACTGCGCGCACAGGTCCTTGTATCCAAATTGCGAGGGCGGCCCGTAATGCTCGAGCTGATATTTGTACTGGCGCTGATCCTGGAGGTACATATTGCGCGCATACCAGTCGCCCGCTTCCGGTACGCACTGCGGGCTCCAGTGAGCCCAGATCCCGAACTTGGCGTCCTGGTACCATTCCGGAGCGTCGTACTGCAGCAGCGAATCCCACGTTGGCTTGAAGGGGCCTCGTCCGGAGAGATCCGCGATCGGAGATTCCATCGGCACGCCGTCCCACGATCCGCCGGGAACAGGCAAGCTTTCTGGGCTGCCCCACGCAGTCGCTTTCCACGTCGCGTTGTCCAGCTTTTCCTGGACGATCTTTCCGCCGCTCACTTTATAGAAGGTTCGTTTGTTGGGCGGTAACGCGCAAAAGTGAGCATAGTCCTGTGTGTATTCGTTGAAGCCCGCAGGCGCCTCCGGTGGGTTTTCCTGGGGCAATTGCCCGATCGTTGGAATCGCTTTGGCTGCGGCGGTGATCGCCAGGAGTCTGCAGAAATCACGTCGTTGCACGGCACCTCGCTCCCGGTTCGGAAGTGCTTGAGCGCACCTCAGCGAACGAAGGGGCGATCTTACCCAACAGCGTGATGGATTGTCAACGATACAGTTATCGTTTAAGGATAAGGAAAGCGCGGAGAAGGTTTCGCAAAATGTCAATCTGGATAAGCGAACCCGAGCCTGCCGCGGATCGGCGGTCAGGAATCGTCCTCGGATCAGTCGGGAAAACGGCGGCTGGACGCGCGAACCACCAGACGCGAGGTGATGTACTCCGTCTTCGGCTTACTTGGCATCTTCTTCCGGGCAATTCTCAGCGCCAGATCCGCAGCGCGCTTCCCGATGGTTTCGCTGCCCTGATCCACCGACGACAAAGGCACGCGCAGAAAATCCGAGTAGGAGAAATTGCCACATCCCACCACTGCCATGTCTTCGGGAATCCGTAATCCCGCCTCCAGAATCGCTCGCATCGCGCCCAGCGCCGCGGGATCGTTGAAGCAGAAAATGCCATCGGGCCGCGTCTCTGCCGTAAGCAGCTGCCTTGCTGCTTCATACCCGCCCTTTTCTCCCCGCTGATCTCCCGATGGGCCGAGTGAAACAACATGTCCAGGCAGCGGCGTCAGCTGGTGGGACGCAAGGGCACGCTTGTAGCCCTCCCGGCGCCCGATCGCTGTACTGATATTCGGGCCGCAGATGTGAGCGATACGGCGGCATCGCTGTTCGTACAGGTGCGAGGTGGCCAACATACCGACCGCCGCGTCATCCACACCGACGAAATTCGCATCAAGGTCTTCAAACCACCGGTCAATCAGAATGTACGGCGTTTTCTGCTCCTCAATCATGCGAAAGCAATCCACCGACGATTGCGCGGAGGCGACCAGGATGACATCCACTCGCCTGGCCAGCAGCTGTTTGATTTCCTGAATCTCCAGCTCGGGGTCCTCGTCGGAAGAGGAGATAAGAAGGCTATATCCGTGCTTTCGGCTTTCCGTCGAGATCGCCTTGGCAATCTCCGCGAAGAACGGGTGGAGCAGGTCGGGAACCACCAGACCTAGTGTCCACGTCCGCCCGGTTACCAGGGAACGGGCCGCGAAATTGGGCTGATAATTCAGCTCCCGCATCCGCTTCAGCACCCGCTTCCGCGTCGCCTCTCCAATATCCGGGTGCTCTCGCAGGACCTTGGAAACAGTGACAACGGAAAGACCCAAATCGTTGGCAATGTCCTTTAAGCGGGCTGCCATGAATCGAATGGCTCCTTACGGGCTCTGAACCAGCAAAAGGGATCTGCACGAAACGGTAGAGTCACCGTTTACTTTAATTCCTCTCAGACCGCCCGTCAATTGAGATCATCTTCTTCACTGCAAACGGGATGGCCAGCCTGCCGGCCCTTCGGGCTGTCCAGGCGGGTGGCGTTGCGCGTGCCGGCTCTGGATTGAAGGCCCCCGGCTCCGCCGGCAATCAAGCGGCGCTGACCAGTTTGGTCGATGCCCGGCGAATGAAATGCTGACTCATCTGGCGTCGCTCAGTTTGAAACCCCAGGCGAACTGGCTGCGCCGGTTCGAAGGTATCCTGCAACTAACTTCGCCTTCCATGCGTAGATCGTTGCCTGGCTGATGCCGCACTCGCGGGGCCACATCATCAGCAGTGCTTCCAGCTTCGACCGGCTTCAGCGCAGCGATGATCTGCGCTTCCGTATGCCTGCTCCTGCTCAGGCAGGCTCGGTTTTCGGCAGAGCCGGTCTTTTTCCGAGGCGAAGATTTGAAAGGGGAAGTATTGCCGACCTCCATGTGAGTCTTCTGTCAAGGGTGAGCAGAGATGTCCTGGGCGCGTTCGCGAGAACGCGCAGTGCGTGATGCCAGGTCTCGTCGTGCGCGGTAGCGCCTCTCGGCTGGTGGTTCCTGCTCTCCGCAGAACCGGACATCCATT
>Ga0210398_10000468_pt1 | contig 46367 bp, 45 predicted proteins | sample IncBWC4OmetaG_FD_161047 | JGI IMG/M metagenome (GOLD analysis project Ga0210398, IMG submission 161047) | Forest soil microbial communities from Barre Woods Harvard Forest LTER site, Petersham, Massachusetts, United States - Inc-BW-C-4-O | ecosystem: Environmental > Terrestrial > Soil >...
CAGCGAGTCGCGGGGCGGCGCGTCCTTCCCCCATAACTCGCGTGCCTGGAAGCTGACCGAATAGACGTGCTGCGCGCGATCGCCCCCATGATGCGCGTTGCTGTCGGCAAAAACATAAATCCCCCAGTCGCGATGGATCACGCCCCGCTTGCCTCGCACATAGCGCGGAAGGCGGGTGTGACCGGTGGGATTGAGGTTGCGCGCGACGACATGATCGCCTTGGTGGAAGCGCGGCCGGCGCCGCCTGACCGCGGGCGAGTCACCGCGAAAATGGTTCGCAGGTTGTGCGGGCGCGACGGGATCGGCGCCTCGCGCAAGGAGTTCATCGCGGGCGATTTTCTTCTTTTCCACCAGCAGCGTCATCATCGCGTTGAGCCATCGCTCGTAGTAACTCGAATCGAGATAGACCGGTGCGGGGATGCGCTCGATGGCATGGCGGAACTCGTCGACATTGCGAAACTCGCGCCCGAGGGTCATCGCGATCGCATACATTCGAGCTTCCCAGTCGGCGTGAAAGACCGGCTCGTCTTGTTCGATCGGAATCGCACCGAAACCGTCCATGCCGCCCATGTCATGTACGCCGTTCATCGCTGACCTCGCGCGGATTATCGTCCCCGCCGATCTTGTCGGCAAGCGCCGCGCTTGAACCTACCCGGATGTCTGATAGATATGCCTCGCCAACATGGCGGCTACATCGGACATCAAGCACGCACGGTGGCCTCGCGATTTGAAGGTTTTCGCCTTGCTCGCAGCGATATGGGCGGCCTGGTTGACCGCGCGCATCGTTCTGCGCGACCTGACCTGGTATGTACAGGCGCCGATCGAGGCGGTTCTCCTCGGCATAAAATTCGACGGCTTCCCGGCGCGGTTGATCCTCGCGGTGCAAGCCATAGCGGTCGCAACGCTGGCGCTGGGACTGGCGGCCGAGAGGACATGGGGCCTGCTGTTCGCGCTCGCGTGTCTGTTCGAGGTCATCGTCAGCAACCTCATTTTCATGACCACCTACATGGACGATCTCGCGGAGGGGAGCAGCGTGCGCATCGCGGGAGTGTTCGGAATCGCAGCGGTGGTAATCCTGCTTTATCTATGGATCCGCGCCCGCGATCTCCTGTTGAAGGAAAATCCGCCTGCCTGAAGGCTCCGCGCCGCGCGACATTTGACCCGCTCCGGAGCTAGTATCTGGCCCATGGACGAACAACTTTCCTCGAAGCTGAAGAAGCTCGACGACGCGATCGCGCGCTACGTGCGACCCGATACCTTTCCACTCGCGGTGCGCATGATTCGCCATGGCGAGGCGCTCCCGGACGGGGTCAAGGTTCCCAGCCGCAACTTCAATGAGAACTGGATCGTATGCCAATCCATCGGCGTCGCGCGCCGCTACGGATGGGCCATCGCGGTCGGCAAGGACGACGTCATCTGCCCGCTCTCGGCGATCGCATTCGGCTTTCGCAAACCCAACGACGCGTACCTGAAGGGCTTCGCCGCCATCGGCATGTACTGCGAGGATGAAGCCGGGGCGACCAGGCTCGAAGCCGAAACCTGGAAGTTCGCGCCCGGTACCTACGACTACGTTTGCATCGCGCCGATCGCGCGCGCGACCTTCGAGCCCGACGTCATCGCGGTCTACGGCAACAGCGCGCAGGTGATGCGGATGGTGAACGCGGCGCTCTTCAAGCGCGGCGGTAGAATCGAGAGCACCACTGGCGGTCGCCTCGACTGCGCCGAAATCGTTATCCAGACGGTGCTGACGGGCGAGCCGAAGGTGGTCTTGCCCTGCAACGGCGATCGGGTCTTTGGCATGGCGCAGGACACCGAAATGGTTTTCACGATGCCATGGAATCGCGCCGACGAAGTCCTCGAGGGCCTCGATGGTACGCAGAAGGGCGGAGTGCGCTATCCGATTCCGGTGGCGATGCGCGGCACCGTCGCGCTGCCGAAGCATTACCAGGATCTCCTCGCGATGTTGAAGAAGGAAGACGAAGCTTAAAGATTTATCGCAACTCGCCCAATACTCGCTGGACTCGGTTCAATCGGAATCTCTTCCCCATGCTTTACGAGGCTCTCCAGATAACGGTGAATGGCATCTTTTACCATTACTCGGGTCATCAAGCCCTGAATATCGGTCAGGATGGAGGAGCGGATTGGTGGCGACGGTAGGAGTCGAACCTACGACACTGCGGATATGAGCCGCATGCTCTGACCAACTGAGCTACGTCGCCACCGAACGAATCAGGATAGCCGGAGCCTCTCGACGGATAAAGGGGAGCGCTACTCAGCGCAGCGGCGTTTGACGCCCAATTACCCGGCGCGCGCCACGCTCGCATTGGTAAATGACGCCCTCATTGAGCTCGACGCAGGTCAACTTGCCGCCATACACCAGCCCGGTATCGATACCCAGCTTGTAGGGCAAATCGATCATCACCCCGCGCATCGGAGTGTGCCCGAAGACCACGATGGCGCCGGCATCGTGCGGATTGAAAATGAATTCCTGCCGAATCCACAGCAGGTCTTCGGAATCCTGCTCCTCGAGTTGGCGCGCCGGTAGAATTCCCGCGTGCACGAAGAAATACGGCGGCCGCAGATAACTCAGCGAGAGGCCGCGGTAGAATTTCAGATGCTCGGCGGGAAGATGCTCGATCGCGTGATCGAGGTCGGGCTCCGCGACGTTGTAGCTGTCCATCGTCTGCGCGCCGCCATTGAAGAGAAACGATTCGCCGTAATGTCCGCGGAAACCCAGGAAGGACAGCAGCATGTCCTCATGATTGCCCTTCAGGGTCACGACTTCCGCGGGTCCTTTTTGCAGATCGATAACGATCTCGACGGCATCGCGCGCGGACGGCCCACGATCAACGTAGTCGCCCACGAACACCACGGTGTCACCTTCGCGCGGCTTGATCGCCTTGAGCATCACCGCGAGCTCGTCGGGACATCCGTGGATGTCGCCGATCGCGAACAGGCGCCCTTTATGTTTTTGTTTGTCGCGAAACATCGTACTGCGAGTTACCGGGCAGTTCCGTTCTTGCCGATTGCGAGGAGATCGAGCAGCTTCGCGGGATCCTCGATAATCTTTCGCACCGCGCCGTAAGGATTGAGCTGCCCGCTGCGCACGCTCGCCAGCAGGCCGTCTTCGCGGCCCTCTTTAAGCGCGCGCACCGCGCGATCCCCGAGTTCTCCGCTGAGGACTTCGATCAGCTCGTTGGTGCGGCGCTCGGCATCGCGCGCCGGATCGTGATTGGCGGCCAGATAGTCGCGATGCTTCGCGATCGATTCCACCACTTGAGCGACGCCTTTGTCTGCCGCCGCTTGCGTCATCAACACCGGAGGACTCCATCCGCCGGCCGGGCGCAGATGAACATTGAGCTCCAGCTCGGCCTTGATCCGATCGGCGCCGTCGCGGTCCGCTTTATTGACGACGAAAACGTCGGCGATTTCGTTCAGCCCCGCCTTCATCACCTGCACCGCGTCGCCGCCCTCGGGCACCGTCACCACCACCGTAGTATCCGCCAGGTCCATGATGCCGAGCTCGGTCTGCCCCACGCCCACCGTTTCGATAATGATGATGTCGTGGCCGTACGCATCGAGCAGCTTGACGATCTCACGCGCCGCGCGGCTGAGTCCACCATGACTTCCGCGCGACGAAATGCTGCGGATGTAGACGCCGGAGTCCTTGTAATGATCGGTCATGCGCACGCGGTCGCCGAGCACCGCGCCGCCGGAGAACGGGCTCGACGGATCGATGGCGAGCACCGCGACCTGCTTTCCGAGCGCGCGATACTTCGCGATCATCACATTGACGAGGGTCGACTTGCCCGCGCCGGGCGGTCCCGTAATCCCGATGATGTGGGCGTGGCCGGTCTTCGAATAGATGCGCTCGATAACGGCGTTGCGCTCGGGCGCGTGGTTTTCAATCAGCGTGATGAGCCGGGCCAGTGCCACCTTGTCGCCCCGGTCGAAACGTTCGAGGAGCTTTTCCAGGCGCGGGCTCACGTCCGCTCGGTCTTGACCTTCATTCTGACTCTTCATTCGGATGCCGAATAACCATAATACCCATAACGGGCTCGCATGATACCCGCACCGGTTTTGCGCGGGCAACGCGCGGTTCGGGGATCAGCAGCGGGATTTTCCATTGTTGTTTTACGATGGGAGCGGAGCACTGAATCGCTATCCCGGAGGCGCCAATGCGATTGAATCCTCATCTGTCATTTGACGGCCAGTGCGAGGCGGCGTTCGGATTCTGCGAGAAGTGCCTCGGCGGCAAAATCCACCTGATGCTCACCTACGAAGATTCGCCCCTCGCTCAACAAACTCCTCGGGCGTGGGGCAAGAATATTCTTCATGCCACCCTCGCGTTTGGCGAGCAGGTACTGACCGGCGCCGACGTGATGGAGGGCTATCAGAAACCGCGGGGCTTCTCGATCATACTGGAGATTGGCGAAGCGGCCGAAGCGGATCGAATCTTTACGACGTTGGCGGAAGGGGGCGCGGTGCTTATGCCGCTTCAGGAAACCTTTTGGGCGCTGCGCTTCGGCGAAGTCACCGATCAGTTCGGTACGCCATGGACAATCAATTGCGGAAAAGGAACGCCTGCAGAAAAGTAACCCATCAACAAAATCAGAACACCGCAGCCTCGGCGCGAGGCGCTCGCATTGTTTTAGCGGCGAGGTCGCCTTATCCTCGAAGCATAGTGAAGCTGCCGGACTTATATACCGATTGGCGCGTCATGGCCGGTCTGATGCTGATGTTTCTGGGTGCCGGCAACTGGACTATCGGGCTCAACAAGGCGCGCGCCGCAAGCCAGATGATCGCGCAGGCCGCAAATACCTCGCCCAGCAGCGACTATCGCAGCTTCGATGAGATCGATTCAGCCGGCGCCGTCCTGCAACCCTTCACCGACGAAGAAGCGCGCGTCTCCTATGCCACCGCGCGGATGGACTTCTATCATGTGACCTTTCTGACCGGCCAGGCCATGGTCATCGTCGGGTTGGTACTGACCTTCGTCGGATTCATCAACGTGATCCAGCGCGACACGCGCCGTTCGATTCGCCGCCTCTCCGATGACGTTGGCTATCGCATCCGCGAGCGCAACGGATGACGCCGCCGCGATGGTAAAGCTGCTGGCGGAGCGCGCCTGCGCAAAAATCAATCTGTTCCTTCGCGTCACCGGGCGGCGGGCCGACGGCTATCACGAGCTCGACTCGATTTTCGTTCCGGTTTCAATTGATGATCGAATCCGGCTCGAACTGCGCGCTTCGCATACCTCAAGTATTACTTTACGCTGCAACATCGCGTCGCTGGGTGCGCCAGAATCGAATCTCGCGACCCGCGCCGCTCGCGCATTCATCGAAGAGTTCGGAATTTCCGGAGATGTGATCATCGATCTCGAAAAGACCATCCCGATGGGCGCGGGCCTCGGCGGGGGTTCGAGCGATGCCGGCACGGTAATACGGATGCTGACCGCGATGACGTCGGCGATGATTCGCGAATCGAAGGACGTTCCCGAGCGGCTGCGCAAGATCGCGTTGGGACTCGGCGCCGATGTGCCATTCTTCCTGGACCCGCGACCGGCGCGCGTAACTGGCATCGGGGAACATATCGAGGCGCTGGACAAATTCCCGAAGCTGTACCTTGTAATCGCGGTTCCGCCGGTCGAGGTGCCCACGGCGTTGGTGTTCAAGGGTCTGAAGCGCGAGCACTGGAGTGGCGCGGCATCGGAGGGGCATATCGACGAAATCCTGCGCGGCGAGATCGCGGCAAGGCATCTTCGGAACGACCTGGAAGCGCCGGCGGTGCATCTATATCCACAGGTGGGAAAGCTTAAAGCATCACTTCAAGAATGCGGGCCAATCGCGGCCTCGATGAGTGGGAGCGGCGGGTCGGTTTTCGGGATGTTTCAGGATGAAGAAGCGGCACATCGCGGTGCGGAGTCGTTGAGCCACAAGGCGCCGGAAGCCCGCGTATTCGTGGCGCAATCCCTCGACGCGCAATCGAAGGTGCAGGATTGACAGCAAAAAATCCTGCCCATAACATCGCTTATCCACGCTGCGCGGGTGAACCTCAGGGAGCATCCGGCGCTTATCCAGAGCGACGCGGCAACATTGTGAATCAAAAGACGCGCCGGACGGGCCTAACTCTCCCGTTCGGCGCTGATATTGAGTACATTCAGCGGCACAGGCTCAACTACAGTCATCCATCGGAGCCCGGCACGTCGCTTCGCTGGGCGGTCGCCAAGCTGGTAAGGCACCAGGCTTTGGACCTGGCATTCGAAGGTTCGAATCCTTCCCGCCCAGCCATCGGAAAATGCCTGTGAACGGAACATGAACTGGTTATGAGAACAGGAAAGTCAACAGATGTCGGAACGCGCTAAAGACGAACTCGAGATTTTCACGGGAAATTCCAACCCGGCGCTCGCACGCGAAGTATGCGAGCATCTCGAAACGCGCCTCTGCGACGCCGATGTTGGACATTTTCCCGACGGCGAAGTGATGGTCGAAGTCAAGGAGAATGTCCGCGGCGGCGATTGCTTCGTCATTCAATCGACCTGCAGCCCTCCCAACGACAACCTGATGGAACTACTCCTGCTGATGGATGCGCTCCGGCGCGCGTCGGCGAAACGTGTCACCGCGGTCATCCCTTACTTCGGGTACTCGCGCCAGGATCGCAAAGTTGCACCCCGCGTTCCCATCAGCGCGAAGATGGTTGCCGATCTCATTACCACCGCGGGCGCCTCGCGTGTACTCACGGTCGATTTGCATGCGGGCCAAATCCAGGGCTTCTTCAACATCCCCGTCGACAACCTTTACGCGATGCCGGTGTTGATTCAGTATCTGCGCAAGCGCGTCGACGGCCAGAAAATTGTCGTCGTCTCGCCCGATGCCGGCGGCGTCGAGCGCGCGCGCGCTTTTGCCCGCCGCCTTAATGCCGACCTCGCGATCATCGACAAGCGGCGCCGCCGCGCGAGTGAGGTCGCGGAGATGCGTCTGGTCGGTGAAGTGAAGGATGCGGTCGCGATTTTAGTTGACGATATGATAGATACTGCCGGCACCATTACCGAGGCCGCCAAGGTGGTCGCCAATGCCGGCGCGAGCGAGGTTTTCGCCTGCGCGACCCATCCGATACTCTCGGATCCCGCGTGCGATCGCCTAAATCGCTCGGTCATTAAAGAGTTGATTACCACCAATAGCATTCCGCTGAAGGCCAAGGCGCAAGCGGAACTGCCGCGGATCAAGGTTATCTCGGTTGGACAGCTGATAGCCGAGGCCATCCGCCGCATTCATAATGAAGAATCTGTGAGCTCGCTGTTCAGTTAGGCGGGCCGCGCGAGGAAGCAATGGAAACCGGAGAACTACTTTGCGAGATACGACCCATCAGGCCCAAGGGCGCGCGCCATCAGGTGCGCCGCGAGGGTCGCGTACCGGGCGTACTCTATGGACCCAAAACGACGCCGACTGCGGTGTCCGTCAATGCGATCGATCTGCGCAACCGGGTCGCGCATGCCGCCACCCAGCGCATCATGCGGCTCAAATCGACGGCCTCGGAGCTCGATGGCAAGCACGTGCTGGTGAAAGACATCCAGCGCGCGCCGGTCTCCCGCGAAATCCTTCATGCTGACCTCTATGAAGTGGATCTGAACCGCCCGATTCGCGTCAGCGTCCCCCTTCATTTCGTCGGCAAGGCGGCCGGGGTGGCGGAAGGTGGAATCCTCGCACCGCTCATTCGCGAGGTCGAGGTGGAATGCCTTCCCCTGGAAATTCCGGAATTCTTTGACGTTGACGTCAGCGCGCTCGGCATTCACGACGTCATTCACGTCTCGGCGATGAAGTTCGCCGGCAACGTGAAGCCGATCTTCGACACCGACTACCCGGTGGTCAGCATACTGCCGCCGACCGTCGAAGCCGCTCCGACTCCGGTTGCCGCAGCGGAAGTTGCCGGCGCCGAAGGTGCTGCTCCGGCCGAAGGTGCAGCCGCCGCTCCCGCCGCCGAAGGTGGCAAGGAAGGCGCCACCGCCGCCGGGGCGAAGCCCGCCGCGGGTGCGAAGAAGGAAGAGAAAAAGAAATAGTTCGCAGAGCTTTGGTTTGGTGGCACAGGCTTCAGCCGGTGCTACGGATGCGTTGTTTGGTTTGCTTTTCGGTGGAAGAGAACCTGCGGCATGGACTCAAGTCTATGGCCGCAGGTTTTGGTGGCAGTGGATGAGGGGTTATCCGCCATGAGTTTCGCGCATCTGCACGTACATACGCAGTTCAGTCTCCTCGATGGCGCCAACAAAGTCGGCCCGCTGATCGATCATGCCAAGGCTTCGGGCATGGATGCGATTGCGATTACCGATCACGGCAACATGTTCGGCGCAGTCGAGTTTTTCAAAAAAGCCAAAGAAAAAGGCGTCAAGCCGATCATCGGATGCGAGGCCTATCTCGCGCCGGGCAAGCGCACCGATCGCACCCAAATCGCCAAGAGCGATGACTTCGAAAACGGCGGCAACTTCCACCTCATCCTGCTAGCGCAGAACAAGATCGGATATCGCAACCTCTGTCGCTTGCTCAGCGCCGCTTACAAGGAAGGGCTCTACTATAAGCCGCGCATCGACAAAGAGATCCTCGCCGAATGCAATGAAGGGCTGATCGTTCTATCGGGATGCCTCTCGGGGGAGATCGCACGGTACCTGCGCGCCAACAAATTCGACAAGGCCTGCGAAGCCGCCGAATGGTACGCGAGCATTTTCAAGGACCGCTACTACCTTGAGCTGCAGGACAACAAGCTGCACGGCCCCTACAACCAGGCGATCGTCGATATCGGCAAGAAGCTTGGGCTGCCGACGGTCGCGACCAACGATTGTCATTATCTGCATCGTGATGACGCGCGCGCGCATGAGGTTCTGCTCTGCATCCAGACCGGCAAGACCATGGCCGACGAGACGCGCTGGAAATTCGATACCGACGAATTGTACGTAAAAACGCCCGAGGAGATGGCGGCCGCATTCGGCGCCGATTCCGAGCCCTATCGCAACACCATGGAGATCGCGCGCCGGGTCGACTTCGAGTTCGAGTTCGGCAAGTTCCACTTCCCGGTCTACAAATCGGTCGGCGAGTCCGAAACCAAAATGGACTACGAGGCCGAGATGACGCGGCGCGCGCGCGAGGGGCTAGAAAAGCGCCTCACCGAAATTCGCGACCGTCGCGGCGGCGACTTCGACACCGCACCGTATTACGAGCGGCTCAACCAGGAGCTGCCGGTCATCTGCGACATGGGCTTCGCGGGCTACATGCTGATAGTGGAAGACTACATCGGGTACGCACGCGAGAAGGGCATTCCGGTCGGCCCCGGCCGCGGCTCGGTGGTCGGCTCACTGGTCAGCTATTCGCTCGGGATCACCGAGCTCGACCCGATCGAGCATCGTTTGTTGTTCGAGCGGTGGCTCAACCCGGGGCGCAAGTCGATGCCCGATATCGATTCCGACTTTTGCTTCGAGCGCCGCGATGAAGTGGTGGAATACGTCCGCCAGAAATACGGCGAAGAGCGGGTCGCGCAGATCATCACCTTCGGAACCATCAAGGGCAAGCAGGCGATTCGCGATGTCGGCCGCGTGCTCGGTCTGTCGTTCGGCGAGACTGACAAAATCGTCAAGCTCTATCCCGCGCCCAAGCAGGGCCGCGATTTTCCGCTCAGCGAGGCGCTCGAAATGGAGCCGCGCCTGAAGGAAGAGCGCAAGACCCATCCCGAGCTGTTCGCCAATGCATTCAAGCTCGAAGGCTTGCTCCGCCACACCTCGAAACACGCCGCCGGCATCGTGATTTCCGACGTGCCGCTCGACGAAACGGTTCCACTGTACGTGGACAAAGAGCGCGAGGAGGGCGGCCTCGCCATCACGCAGTATTCGATGAAGGGTGTCGACGAGATCGGGCTCATCAAGTTCGATTTTCTCGCGCTCAAGAATCTGACGCTGATCGCCAACACCCTCGATATCATCAAGACCAGCGGCCAGGAGCCGCCCGATCTCAATAGCCTCAGCCTCGATGATCCCGATGCGTATCGCCTGCTCTCGCGTGGCGATACGGTCGGCGTCTTTCAGATGGAAAGCTCGGGGATGCGCCGCTTCCTCACCGACCTCAAGCCGTCATGCTTCGAGGACGTTATTTCCGCCGTGTCGCTGTTTCGCCCCGGACCGCTCGATGCGATCGAGGACGGCAAGACGATGGTGCAGCATTTCGTCGATCGCAAACACGGCCGCGAGAAGGTCGAGTACGATCATCCGCTCCTGGAGCCGGTGCTGAAGGACACCTACGGCGTCATCGTGTACCAGGAACACGTGATGCGCGCGGCCCAGGCGCTGGCCGGATACTCGCTCCAGCAAGCGGATATTTTGCGCGCCGCGATGGGCAAGAAAAACAAAGCCGCGATGGAAAAGGAGCGCGAGGGCTTCATCAAGGGCGCGGTGAAAACCGGGCTCTCGAAGGATCTCGCCTCGACGATTTTTTCCAAGATCGAAACCTTCGCGGCGTATGGATTCCCGCGCGCGCATGGCGCCGCCTACGCGCTCACCTCCTACCGGACCGCGTATTTGCGCGCGCATTATCCGCGCGAGTTCATGGCGGCGCTGCTCACGCTCGACATGGACGATCAATCAAAGACTTACAAAAATATCGCGGCGCTGCGCGAAATGAAGATTGGCGTGCTGCCGCCCGATGTAAATCAGAGCGGGGTCAAGTTCACCGTCGCCGGCGAAGCGATTCGCTTCGGCTTGGCGGGAATTCGCGGCGTCGGCGTGAAAACTTCCGAGGCGATCATCGCCAATCGCGAGGAAAAAGGCGCCTTCGAAAATTTGATGGACTTCTGCGCCCGCATCGACGGTCAATCTATCAACCGGCGGGTGCTCGAAGCGCTGGTCAAATGCGGCGCGTTCGATTTCACCGGCGACAGCCGCGCGACGCTGTTCGCCCAGATCGAAGACTCGCTCAAGATCGCGCAGCGCGAACAAAGCGATGCGGTGAAGAACCAGATTGGACTCTTCGGCGCCTCCGCCGCGAAATTGCCGCCTCCCCGGCGTGAGGCCATCGTGGAATGGAGCTCCAAGGAAAAACTGAAGCTGGAAAAAGAGACCCTCGGGTTCTACATCACCGCGCATCCGCTCGATGCCTACGAGCGCGAACTGGCGCGCGTCAGCAAGGTGACCACCGACGACCTGGCGGCTGCGCCCGACGGCAGCATGGTGCAACTCGCGGGCGTGGTGCAGGCGGTCAAGCTGAAGAACAACAAATCGGGCAAGCGCTACGCCACCTTCGCGCTCGAGGATCGCAGCGGCGCCGTCGAGGTCATCGCCTGGCCCGAATCCTACCAGAAGTATGAATCGATCATCACCGGCGACGAGCCCGTGATGGTCCGCGGCAAGCTCGATGTCGACGAGGAGCGCGCGCAAATCATTCTCGATGAGCTAAAAACCCTCGATGCCGCGCTGCTGGCCTCGATACGCGAGGTGCGCATCCGCACGCCCAAAGCGCGGCTCGTCAATGGCGGCCTCGATCAGTTGCGCGACACAATTTCGAAATTTCCTGGCCGCTCGATGACCTACCTCCATCTCGATGTGGAAGGCGGCCGTGAAGCAGTTCTTTTGCTAAGCGATCGATTCCGCGTTACACCCACTGAGGCCTTCGTCGCGGCCATCGAGCAGGTGCTCACGCCGGGTTCGGTGGAACTGCGCTAGGGGAGGGTTTTTGATAAGCTGATTGCAGCCCAATGGAAGGCTGAGGTTTTCATCTGCGTCGCACTAGCAGTCAATCGCTTAAAACTGTCGAACGCGCGGTCCTGGTTGGAATCGAACTGGGGTCGCGCGACGAAATTCCCACCGAGGAATCGCTGGCCGAGCTGAAGGCCCTCGCCGAAGCCGCCGGCGCCGAGGTTGCCGAGACCGTCTCGCAGAAGCTCAAGTCCGCCGACCCGCGCACTTTTATCGGCAAGGGCAAGACCGCGGAAGTCAAAGAAATCGCGCATCGGACGGGAGCAACCCTCGCGATTTTTGACGATGCGCTCAGCGCCGCGCAGGCCCGCAACCTCGAGAAGGATCTCAATCTTCGGGTCATCGATCGCAGCCAGCTGATCCTCGACATTTTCGCGCAGCGCGCGCGCACCCTGGAGGGCAAGCTGCAGGTCGAGATCGCGCAGCTTAGTTACCTCGCCCCGCGACTGACGCGCCAATGGTCGCATCTGTCGCGCATGACCGGCGGCTCGGCCGGTGGCGGCGCGGGCGGTGGGATGGTCGGCACTCGAGGCCCCGGCGAAACTCAGCTCGAAGTGGACCGGCGCAAGATTCGTGAGAAGCTCACGCGGCTCAAGGCCCGGCTGCGCGACGTCGAGCGCACCCGCTCGATTCAGCGCCAACGCCGCCTCGAGGTTCCCTACCCGACGGTCGCGCTGGTGGGCTACACGAATTCGGGAAAATCCACCTTGATGAACGCGCTCACCGAAGCCGACGTCGAAGCAGCCGACCGGCCGTTTTCGACGCTCGATCCGACCATTCGACGCCTGCGCCTCGCGAACAAGATGAACATAATGCTGGTCGACACGGTCGGCTTCATCCATCGCCTGCCGCATATGCTGATCGAGGCGTTCAAGGCCACGCTAGAGGAAGTTCGCACCGCGAGCCTTTTGCTACATGTGGTTGATGCGAGCTCGCCGCTGGCCTCGGATCGGATGAAAATCGTCGACGGCGTGCTCGAGGAAATTGGTGCCGGCGCGGCCCCGCGCATCATGGTGATGAACAAAATCGATCTGATGCACGATGGAATGCGCCCGCACGTCGATCACGAGGCGGTCGCAATCTCCGCGCGAACCGGAGACGGACTCGAAGATCTCCTCGCCGCTGTCGCGCGTTTTTTTGCGACCTCGCGCGAGGAGGTTTCGGTCACCCTGGAAGCCACCCGCGGCGATCTCGTCGCTATGGCGCGACGCGATGGTCAGGTGCTAAGCGAGGAGTACGAGGACGGCCGCGTGGCGATGCGCGCGCTGGTGAGTGCCGCGGTAGCCGGCAGATTGCGCAAAGCAGCGCTGACGTAGGTGCCATCACAGGAATCGTATCATGGCGATCCCTTTAAACGCGCAGTCGCAAAAGAAGGGCACTCCCGCGCCCGGCTTTAGCCGGGTGCCGTTACGTGACCTGCTCAATCTTCCCAACTCCCTGACTCTGTTGCGCCTGTTTTCGATTCCGGTTTTTCTCGGCCTGCTCGGCTATCGACATTATCGCGCAGCGCTGTGGGTGTTCGGCTTTGCGGCGCTGACCGACAGTCTCGATGGCACCGTCGCGCGCTGGTTCGACTCCAAAACTGAGCTGGGATCGTTCCTCGATCCGTTTGCCGACAAGTTGATGTTGGTGAGCGCGTTCGTGGTCCTGACTATGGACGGCGATTTTCCGCCCTGGCTGTTCGGGATCGTCATAATCCGCGATGTGATTATCGTGTTCGGATATTTTCTGGTGGTGTTCCTGACCGGCGAACGCATTCCCGTACGTCCCAGCTATATCGGGAAGGCGAGCACTTTTTTTCAACTCGCGTGCGTGGTCGCTGCGTTGGCGCGTTTGAACGTGATCAGGCCGGAGTACTTCAACTACCTGCTGTACACGACGGCGAGCTTCACCGCCCTTTCGGGTGTACACTATATGTATCGAGGACTCGAAATTCTTTTCTATCGAGAGCCTGGCATGTTCGAGTAGTCAATCCCATAACCGGGGGGAACCTGACCGGAGGCACCTATGAAACCTGCATCTTCCCCGATCTTCACCGCCGCGATATCTGCGGCACTCGCGCTCGCGGCATTCAGTCCATCCGCATTGGCGCAGCAGACCACTACCACAACCGAGAGCGTGACGCAGACGACCACGACCACTGCGCCGAAGGCAATCAAAAGCACGGAAATCGACTTCTTGCCGGCGTCTGCAGCCAACGATCTCGATGTGCAAATGCTGCGGGACTTCGGCAACGTCAAGCAGTCCGACCCCAAGGTAGCCACCGATGTCGCGCGCAATCCCGAGGTGGTCGCCAACGCGAGCTACGTCACCCGGCATCCCGCGCTGGAGGCCTTCCTCGAAAAGTATCCTGCTGCGCGCAACCAGATCGTCACCAATCCCGGCAACTTCGTGACACCGGTTCCCGGTTCGAAGTGGAACAGCCACGAGGCCGCCGGCATCCCCCGCGACTAGCATCCGGCTCTAGTCAATACCTCTGGTAGCGCGAGCCCGAGTGGCTCGCGCTGCTTATCCGCGTCGCCGTCGAATTGACAGCGCGGCGCCTAAAATCGTACTGCTCATTCTTTGCGCGAGATGCCTTGAGATGTTGGAGGAGTCGATGAATTACGATCGAGCATCGGTGCGAGGAGTTCTCGATAGGGTGAAAGCTGCGGGCCGCACCTCGCTGACTCCCGCCGAATGCGCAACGCTCTGCGCGGCATATGGAATCCCGCAGCCCAACGAAGCGATCGCAACTTCGGCCGCGGAAGCGGCCCGACTGTCCGCGGAACTCGGTTTCCCGGTGGTCATGAAGATCGTTTCGCCCGACATTCTGCACAAAACCGACGCGGGAGCCGTGATGACGGACGTCAAGCACGCGACCGAAGCGGAGCGCGCTTACGAAGCGATCCTGCGCAACGCGAAAAGGCACCATCCAACCGCGCACGTCAGCGGCGTTCTCATCCAGCAGATGCTCACGGGCGGCCACGAGGTGATCGTCGGCGCGCTGACCGACCCAAGCTTCGGCAAAGTAATCGCATTCGGACTCGGTGGTGTGCTGGTTGAAATGCTCAAGGACGTGACCTTCCGCCTGGCGCCCGCAAGCGAGGCGGATGCGCTCTCGATGCTCGACGGCATCGCGGCGGCAGGAATCCTGCGCGGCGTGCGCGGTGCGGCGCCGGTCGATCAGGTGGCGCTGGTGCGCATCATCGTTGGAGTTTCGCAGCTCGTGGTTGATTTTCCCGAAATCCAGGAGCTCGATCTGAATCCGATCTTCGCGTCGCATGCGGGAGCGACTGCCGTGGATGTTCGCGTCATCGTTGATTTCGCGCCACATCGGGAGCGCTACCGTCCCTCACAGGATGAGATCCTGCGCGCGATGAATCGCATTATGCAGCCGGACGCGGTGGCAGTGATCGGCGCGTCGCCTGAGGACGGCAAGATCGGCAACTCGGTGATGAAGAATCTCATCAACGGCGGGTATCAAGGGGCAATCTATCCGATTCATCCGAAAGTGCCGGAAGTGCTGGGGCGCAAGGCTTACAAGAGCGTCAAGGATATCTCAGGTCCGATCGATGTCGCGGTGTTTGCGATTCCCGCGCCGCTGGTCGCCGGCGCATTGAAAGAGTGTGGCGAGAAAAAAATCCCCGGTGCGGTGTTGATTCCCTCGGGCTTCGCGGAAACCGGCAACGTCGAGGGGCAGGAGCAAATCGTCGCGATCGCGCGTGAGTACAACGTCCGCCTGATGGGTCCCAACATCTACGGCTTCTACTATACCCATAAAAATCTATGCGCTACTTTTTGTACGCCCTACGACATCAAGGGCAAGGCCGCGTTGTCGTCGCAGAGCGGCGGCGTCGGGATGGCGATTATTGGATTCAGCCGCTCTGCCAAGATGGGGGTTTCCGCGATTGTCGGGTTGGGCAATAAATCCGATATTGATGAGGATGATCTGCTGACGTTCTTCGAGCAGGATCCCAACACGCAGGTCGTCGCGATGCACGTCGAAGATCTCAAGGACGGCCGCTCCTTCGCCGAAGTCGCCCATCGCGTATCGAAGAAAAAACCGGTGATCGTGCTGAAGGCCGGGCGTACCGCGATGGGCGCGCGCGCGGCGAAATCCCATACCGCGGCGCTGGCCGGCAACGATCGCATTTACGATGACGTCCTGCGCCAGTGCGGCGTGGTGCGCGCGATGAGCCTGAACGACATGCTCGAGTTCGCGCGATGCCTGCCGATTCTTCCCGCGCCCAAGGGCGAAAACGTGCTCATCATCACCGGCGCCGGCGGTTCGGGTGTGTTGCTCTCCGATGCCTGCGTCGACAACGGCCTCACCTTAATGACGATGCCGCCCGATCTCGACGCCGCGTTCCGCAAGTTTATTCCACCCTTTGGGGCGGCGGGAAATCCCGTCGACATCACCGGCGGCGAGCCGCCGCAGACCTATCAAAATACCATCAAACTCGGCCTCGATGACGCGCGCATCCATGCGCTGATTCTTGGCTACTGGCACACCATCATCACGCCGCCGATGGTGTTCGCGAAGCTTGCCAGTGAAGTCATCGAAGATGCGCGCCGGCGCGGTATCGACAAGCCGATTGTGGCCTCGCTCGTGGGCGATGTCGAAGTCGAAAGCGCGTGCGAGTATCTCTTCGATCACGGAATTCCGGCTTATGCGTATACGACCGAGAAGCCGGTAGCGGTATTGAGCGCGAAGTATCGATGGGCTCGCGCGGCGGGATTACTCTGACTCATTTGATGACGTTGCCGGCGCGAAGCTCCTCGATTTGCGTGCGATCGATGCCTGCCTCGCGCAGCACTTCCTCGGTATGCTCGCCTAACTTCGGCGGCACGCGGAAAAGTTTCGCCGGCGTCTCGCTGAAGCGCGGGCCCGGCGTCACGGTGCGAATTTTGCCCGCCACTGGATGTTCGTAGACCATGAAGCTGTCGTTCGCGACGATCTCGTCGTCACCGAATAAGGTATCGTAGCTATGCACCGGCCCGGACGGGATATCGGCCTCCTCCAGGATCGGGAGCCACTCGGCAGTCGTCCGTTCCGGGAAGAGCTTCGCACATCCCCGCATGATGCCACGTAGTCTCTCGGTGCGATCCGCCACGCCGCTCCACCATTCGGGATGCCCGAGTCCCGTGCACATCCGCTCGAATTGCGCGTCGGTGAACGGCGCGATCGTGAGCCATCCGTCCTTGGTCCGAAACGGATCGAGCGTGGTACTTTTCGGCGCCTGGCCCTTGAAATCGGCCTCGGGAAGAAACGTGTAGCCGTAGATGCTGTCGTTGGCGGCGAAGCTCATCATCGCTTCGAGCATCGGCACGCGGATGTATTGGCCGACGCCGCGCGCTCGCGCTGCATGTAGCGCGCTAACGATGCTGAGCGCGGCCGTCATCCCGCTGACCTTATCGGCGAGCGCCATCTTCACCGCCGTCGGTTGCCCGGATTTCCCGCCCTGCACATTCGCCATCCCCGAATATCCCTGGATGACCGGGTCGTAAGCCGGATGATTTGCTTTCTTGCCTTTAGGCGCGAAGCCACAAATCGAGCAGTACACGATCTTCGGATTGGTGCGGCGGATGTCTGCGTAGCCGATGCCGAGGCGGTCTGCCACGCCGGGTCGATTGTTTTCGACCAGCGCATCGGCGCGGGTCGCCAGCCGGCGCACCAGGTCGCGTCCGTGCTCTTTCTTGACGTCGATTACAATACTGCGCTTGTTACGGTTGAAGTTGATGAAGGCCGCGGTGAAGCCGCCCCGCTCGGGGCGCCCGGTGCGTCGCATCGAGTCGCCCTCGGGCGATTCGATCTTGATCACATCGGCGCCCAAATCGCCGAGCAACTGCGTACAGAAGGGTCCGGAAACGACTTGTGTGAGATCAAGGACACGAACACCAGCGAGAGGGCCATCGGCCATACGTTGTTCCCCAGTTCAGCGCTTTTAGAAGAAAGCCGGATTCTATATCGAGCCGCGCGCTACGTCACGCGCCGGCAAAGCGTTCACTCAGGGTAGCGTCCGTCCTCGGCTACGGCGCGGCGCTCGCGGTATCAGCCGAAGGCTTCGGCACGTCCATGCCGAAGGCGACTTTCAGATCGTCGCCCGAGAAGGGGTACACATGCACCATCCAGCCGAACGCCTGGTCGACCAAATGACCACCCGCGGCGTCGCATGTTCGAGCGTCGGAGATTTTCCCTTCGAATCCAAAGCGGCCATCCGCGAGGAAGCCGTAGCGATGATTCAGCTCGACCGCGGTCGGACCCGCTGACACCGGCAGCATGCCAGGTTCATCGATGTGATTCGCGCCCACGTCGTTGCGCAGCAGATCATCGATCGTCAAGTCGTGGGGCAGGCAGATGTTCGTATGCACATGCCATCTTGCAACGCTCAGAGGAACGATCGCGTCGAGATCGTCCGGGGTCGCCTCGGGCGCAGCGCTATACATCGCACCAACCAGCGTATATCCGCCGTCGGGATTCTTCGCATAGAGCAGCGAGCCGGGATGCGAGATGTCGAAACGTCCCTGGTATTCCTGGCCGGTCGTCGCGTAGTCGGTGAAATGGTAAACATCCTGCGGGATGCCGGGCAGAAAGATGCGCATTCCTTTCGCAAGCGCGACCCGATAATCCCGGTACCGCACCAACGAACGCCGCAGCGTGGCGAGAATGTCGCGGGCGCGAGCCTCGTCCTCCGGCGACAAGGAGCGCAGGTCGGTCATGCGCATATGGTTTTCCATATGCATCATGTTGCCCATCGCCGCCGGCGCCATCGTGTGGTTCATCGAGTTCATGTCGGCGGCGCTCATCCCATCCATCGCGGCCATATCGTGCGAGGCGGCAACACCGGCGAGCAGCAGGCATCCGAATGCGCCCGCGGTGGCAGCTAAAGTCATCCGACGAACGGTGCTAAATGTTCTCATCGGAATACCTCACGCTTTCAATTTCGCATGCGTCAATGCGGGCAATTCATTCCGCACGCGATCGAGGTAGTGAAGATCGATCGGCGCGCATACGACGCCTTCCTGATCCGAGGCGCGGCCGAGCACGCGTCCCCACGGATCGATGATCATCGAATTGCCATAGTCCGAAAACCCGTGCACGTTGGGTCCGAATTGCGCCGGCGCGATGACGTAGGCCTGATTTTCGATGGCACGCGCGCGCAGTAGCGTCTCCCAATGCGCCTCGCCGGTAGGGAAAGTGAAACAGCTTGGCACCACCAGGATTTTCGCGCCCTCAAATGCGAGGCGTCGATACAACTCGGGAAAGCGCAGGTCATAGCAGATGCTCATTCCTATCGCGCCGAGTGATGACGCGAGGCATACCACACCGGCGCCGGAGAGACGCGAGGCAGATTCTTTCACGGTCACCCGGCCCGGCAGATCGATGTCAAACAGATGAATCTTGCGATAGACGCCCATCCGCGCGCCGTCGGGGCCGAGCATCACGGAAGTGTTGTAGGTTTTTTCCTGGCCTGCGACGTGTTCCGTGATGGATCCCGCGACGATATGCACCTTCAACTCACCCGCGAGCCGCGCCATCAGCGAGACCGATTCACCTTCGATAGTTTCCGCGGCACTGGCTTCCGCGCCCCGCTTGCCGCGCCAATTGAAAGTTTCGGGTAGCGCGATCAGTGATGCACCATGGGAAACCGCGGCTCGGACCAGCCGTTCCGCTCGCTCCAGGTTGGCGCCTTTGTCGGAGTCGGCGCTCATCTGGATTGCGGCGGCTATGAAAGACACGAGATACCTTTTCCGGCTTTCAGTATCGAGGAACCGACGGATCGATCTCAGACCAGGCATCGATGCCGCCGGCGAGATTCAGTATCTGCGCGAAGCCATTACGCGCGAGGTACATACCAACTTGCGCGCTTCGCACCCCGTGGTGGCACATCACAATGGTCTCGCGTTCCGGATCGAGTTCCGCCCGTCGTGCGGGAATCTCACCCATCGGGATATTCACCGTGCCGGTCAGCGAGGCGGTGGAGATTTCCCACGGCTCGCGCACGTCAAGAATTATCGGTTTGTCGCCTTTGCGCAGGCGGCGCTTTAGTTCAATGGGATCAATCTCGGAAAGCCCCCGCATGGTCTCGAAACCCCTCCATAAGACCCCTCGATTCGGTCAGGGTCTGGCGTCACTTGAGAACATTTCGACTTTTGCAAACTTCGGCACCATCGGCAACGGCACCGACATCGCGAAGCTATCGGTGTCGCCCGGCGCGAGCGGAGTGAAGTGAGGCTTCTCTTTCAGTAACTCTTCCATCTCCTCGTCGTCAGCCATACTCGCGGCCTTATGATTGTAGGTGCTTTCAGCATGGAGGACCTTGCCGTCCTCGTCCTCGAACGCGAACAGGATATGGACATAGTTGATTGGCTGCGCGGAAGCGTTGGTGATTTTGCCGGCCACGACCAGATCCGGCGGGCGGCAGCAGGAGCGCATGATTCGATCAGTGGTGATCTTTATCTTCAAGTCAGAGTTGGCGATTGGCTCGGTCTTGGGATGATCATTGAGATATTTATCGTAGGCAGCCTGCCGGTCCGCCTCCTGGGCTTGGGCGTTGGGTTTGATCTCGACCTGGGCACCGGCCAGCCCGGTTGACGCAAGGGCGAGAAAAAGCGCGGTCATCAGCAGCTTCTTCATTTTTCAAAGGCCTCCGATTGCGGTCTTTAGCTCAAATCCCCGACAATCTGTTGAGCAATCCTGAAACGCGCGACCGCGTAAGTCAACGTGCTATTACAGAGATATGAACGGAGCGAGGCCAAGCGCCCAAGACCTCATTTTCATGGCGGACGCCCTGGTCGAGGCGTCACGCGCCGCGTCGCACGGCGAGGTGCCGGTCGGCGCGATTGTCGTGCTTGAAGGAAAGATCATCGGACGTGGGCATAACCAGCCCATTGCGGGCAAAGATCCGACCGCGCATGCCGAGATCCTCGCGCTCCGGGAAGCCGCGCGCACGATTGGAGCGTACCGACTGCCGGACGCGATTCTCTACGTGACCTTGGAGCCATGCGTGATGTGCGTCGGTGCGGTCATTCATGCGCGCCTCGCCGCTGTCAAGTATGGCGCGCGCGATGAGAAAGCCGGCGCGCTCGGCTCGGTCTATGACATCGGGCGCGACGGGCGGCTTAATCATCGCATCGAGGTCGTTGGCGGCCTGATGGAAGATGAATGCGCGGCGGTGCTGCGCGACTTCTTCCAGCAGCGGCGTGCCAGATAGGGCCTTCGATGGGCTTGCGATTCTATAAGCGGGTGCATCTGTTCCCCGGAGTTTCGGTCAACGTCTCGCGCTCTGGACCTAGTCTGACGGTGGGGGTCCGGGGCGCGCACGTCACCGTCGGACGCTCCGGTGTCACGCGCACGGTGGGTCTTCCGGGAACGGGCATCTACTACACCTCGCATCGCGGCTATCACAGTGGATTCCATTCAGCGCATAGCGAAACCCGATTGCCCGAATCGGAACAGGCGAATGCGGATCGTCGGGCTGAAAGAACCATCGGCATCCTCGCGATGGTGATCGTCGGTTTCGTAGTGCTGCTGGTCTTCGCGATGGCGAAGTGATCGAGGGCGCTATCCTCACCGGAAGGGAAACCTGTAAGCTAACGATTGTTAGTCATACCCGATGGAGTTGTGATCCCCGCAGATGGATGTTTCGAAGCTGGTCGTCGATTGTGATTCGCACGTGATGGAGCCGCCCGACCTATGGGAGCGCTACCTCGAGCCGAAATATCGCGATCGCGCCATCAAGATCGTACGCGACCCCGCCGACGGCCTCGAAGTTCTGATGATTGATAATCAGCCGATGCTGCGCGGGATGTTAGCGGGGCTCGGCGGCGCCAACATCGAACGGCAAAAGCTCTTCGTTCCGGGGATGGTCTCCTACATGGAGGGTTGTCCGCCTGCGAGTTATCTGCCGGAAGAGCGCATCCGGATGCTCGATCAATGGGGCGTCGACGCGGGCGTGTTGTTCCCCACGGTCGGCATTCTATGGGATGTCGCCGACAACGGCCTCGCGTCGGCATACGCGCGGGCCTACAACAATTGGGTTAACGATTTCGCGGCGCACAACCGGCGCCGCATCATACCGATTGCGCACCTTGCGCTGCAGGATGCCGACGCGGCCCTGGTCGAGCTTCGCCGATGCATCAAGCTCGGCTTCAAGGGCGTTTTCCTCGCCCCGGAAAATATCAACGGCAAGCGCTTCTCGCACAGCGACTTCGATCCGATTTGGCATGAATGCGAGGACGCGGGCATTCCGGTTTGCCTGCACGTCATCGTGCGCTTCAACCGGCGTCCCGGAATTCTCGGCGATTTTTATCAGGTCGGCGAGTTTCGCGCGGTCTGGGGCTTCGCGCTGGGCGGCTTCGCGCAGGTGGTGCCAGCCGCGATGACGATGGTGGCGGATGGACTCTTCGATCGCTTCCCGCGTCTCAAAGTTTTGTGCGTCGAGGCGGGATGCGGATGGGCCCCCTACATCATGGATCGCCTCGACGAAAAATATGAGCATCTCGGCTGGACGCATCCGACCAAGCTGAAACCGAGCGACTATTTTCGCCGCAATTTATGGGTAGTTGCTGAGCCCGAGGAGCGCACCATCGGCGCGGTGATGGACCTGATGGGCGAAGACCGCGTGCTATGGGGCTCGGACTTCCCGCACATAGACTCGACCTTGGAAGCCTCGAAGTTGATTCGTGGAAGCATCGCGGCTCTTAGCCCGGAGCGCCAGCGCAAGCTGCTCGGCGGCAACGCATCGGGGGTTTTTCCGCTATAGTGATTGGAGGGGACGCGGGGGATTCAGCATGCCGAGCGAAAAAGCCAAGGAAAACAAAAATCTGATCGCGACCTGCATCGCGTGCAGCAAGCCGGTGTCGACGGAATCGATGGTGAGCCTGCGCGGACGCGAGGACGGCATCGCCAAAAGCTGGACGGTATGCGTGGTGTGCGCAAACAAGGGATGGCGCCCGCCCGGCTTCGCGGGCGTCTATGCCGCCCGTCCCGAGTAGATTAGCCCCACATCCGTTTCGCTTCGGCGCGCAGCTCACCGCGAAAATCCGGATGCGCGATCGCGATGAGCTCGTTGGCGCGGTCGTGGATCGATTTTCCTTTCAGGCGCGCGACGCCGTACTCCGTCACCACGTTATGCACGAAGGTCCGCGGCGAGGTGATTACGCTTCCCGCCGGCAGCCCCGGCATGATGCGCGAAAAACGCTGTCCCTTCACCATCGAGGTTGAGGGCGTCACGATGACCGTATCGCCCCCGCCCATTGCCGCGCCGATCACGAAAGCGGTCTGACCACCGGTGCCGGTGTACATCGTCGGCCCATGCGATTCCGCATTGGCTTGCCCGGTCAAATCAACATTGAGCGCGTTATTGATCGAGATCAGGCCTTCTTCCTTCGCAATCAGCCGGATGTCGTCGGTGAAGTTGAAATCATATAGCTGATAGCGCGGGTTTCCGTTGGCGAGCTCCAACTCCGCCGGCGGAGTTAGCACTGCGAACGCGGACCCAACCACGAGTTCGGGAAAAATCTTCTTATATTTTCCGGTCACCACCCCGTCGCGCACCAGCGGCGTCGTTCCCCATGGAATGATCTCGGTTTGCATCCCCAGATCGTGATGATTGCCGAGGTGATACATCAGCATCCCGGACATCGAGCCGACGCCAATCTGGATGGTGTCGCGATCGTGAACGAATTCCTTGGCGACCGTGGCGCACACGGTTGCGATGGTGCGCTGCTCTTCTTCGCCGGGCACCGGCAGGATCGCCTCGGGAAAGGGTATCACGCCGTCGACAAAGTAATCGATTTCCGACAGGTGCATCTGGTTGTCGCCGCCGACTCGAATCAGCTTCGGATCGATTTCCGCGATTACCAGATCGGCCGCGCGCGACAGCATCTTCTGCATAATCTGGATATCACCGAAGTTGACCAATCCGTTTTCGTCGGGCGGGGAGACCTTGATGAGGTTGACGTTGAAGTTTTCCAGCCCCGGCGGCAGCGTGCCCTCGCGATAGTAGGAAACCGGAACGAACTCGGCGCGCCCGGCCGCATAGACCGAGCGATCATAGGGCGAGCAATAGTTCGACTCGAGGCGGTAGCGCTCTCCCAGTCCCGGCAGATCCCAACTGAAGGCGGCCGCGCCATGGCACAGGACGACATTTTCGATTTCCATCAGCCGGCCCGAGAGCGCGGTGCACAGCGTCAGCGGCGTCGCCTGCGCGATCGAGATCATAACCCGGTCGCCTGACTTGATGTGGCTGACGGCCTCGTCGGGTTGCACAAGGCGCGCTCCGAGCTGCGCGCGCCAGTCCCTGATGCCAGTTTGGGTGCTATGCGAAACGGTGGGAGCGGTTGCCATCGCGATGTCTCTCTTCAGTCAGATTTCACGAAAAGAGCACACCAAACGCGCTGCGCGCAAATGCTTCGCGCAAGCGGAAGAGAGGAACGCGGGGCGGAACCGCGTCCACCGAAGCGGACTCCGCTACTGTCCGACTACCTCACATTGCAGGCGGGCCGTTGGGTAAGGTCCGCTTCATCGCTCGCTGGAAGGCTGGACCACTATGCACATCAACCAGAAATCGCCGGGTGTTGGGAAACTGATCCGGATATGCGTTGTCGGTGCGATACATATCCGAAATTTTCATCCCGACTTCGATGCTATTGCCACGCCCATCTTGAGCGGGAAATTCATCATGATGTCGGCAGCAGTGAAATTCTCCCCCGCGAAGTAGCGGCTGCGGGCGAGCGCGTTCTAACCGTTCTATCGGAGTTGCTCGCCGAAGAGGCCTAGGCGTTCTTGCCCTGCTTGCCCTCGACCCACTGGAACATCAGTGACTGGTAGTACTCGAGGTTGGCGCCCAAAAGGAAGACTTTCGGGATGCCCTCGATCCGCGCGTAGACCGCGGTATGGGTCGGGTTCTCGCTGCCGAAGAAAATGCTGATGGGCTTTTTAGATGGGGACTCGATGATCACCTCGCCTTTCGGTTTATCGAGTCCGAATTCTGCGAGATCACTTGGATTGGTAGATACTACTTCCACCGACTTGGCTTCGGCGAAAAGATCCACCAATGCCTTCATCAGATCTTGCGGGACGAATTTGCCGTCCGGCTCGACCACCTTGTATTGCCCATCGGGAGTGCGCACGTAATGAACTTTTTCGGTTTCGCGGGTTACCGTGAGCGAGGCAATGCCCCCGGGCAGGTCGAGCAGGCTTTCCTGGGTGGAGGCCGTCAGCTCCTTAAGCCGGAGCTCCGGGCGATCGACGAAGTAGTAGTAGGGCAGCAGGATCGCGATCAGGACGGTGAATATGATGGCGCTACGAGGACTCAAACGAAGAACCTCCGTCGCGCGAATACCACCGCGGCAATCATGAACAGTATGAGCGGCTCTACAAACGCGGCGAGATACTTGAGATCCTGGGCGTTTTCGTCGCTCACAAAAAATCCCGCCGTATAGCCTTCATTGAGACGCTCGCGGCTGGCAATCAGGATTTCATCGCCAGCCATCTCATTCATCACGCTCACCGCCATATCGCGATTCCCCAACATCTCGATGAACTGGTTGGAGGGAAAGGCGGTGCTGCCGAAACCTACGATACGCGCCATGTTCTGGACCGCGACGTGGGTGTTGCCGTTAACTGCGAAATCGATTTCGGATCCGACGGCGATCGGTCCCTTGATATCGCGGCCGGACTGAAACTCGGTGATGCCGGTAGTGACCGCCTTGACATCGCCTGACGCCCAACTCTCGTGCGAGGAGCGCAGGAAGTCGCTGCTGCTGTTGAAGACCAATCCGTCGGGCGCCTTGTCGCCTGGCTTACCGGTGACGTCGATGCCGCGGGCCATCGAGAGCACCGCAGGCGCGGTCATCGAGCGCGTCATCGGGTTGTCCCGGGAATAGAGCGGGATCTGGGTGGTGAGAATCTCGCCGGCCGAGAGCCGATACATCGGGTCGACGACCACCTGATCGAGGAAGTTCATGTAGTAGGTTTTGAGAAAACTCACCAGCGTCGGTGAGCCGTAGGGATCGATGAACGCGATAAAATGGCCGCCCTTGGCCAGATACTTCGCCAGCGAGGCCAGCTCTTCGGGAAGAAAATCTTTGCGGGGTCCCAGCGAAACGACGATGGTCGCATCATCGGGAACTCCGCCGGCAAAGAGCGAAACATTGTCGATCTGGTAGTTGTTCTGCTCCAGCAACCCGCGCCATTGCGAGTAGCCCAGCGTGCGATCGGTATCGAACAGGTCGCGCTCGCCATGCCCAACTGTGAAGTAGATGTGCTTGTTGGCGGCGTGGGAAATCTGCAGCAGCGCGGGGATAAGAAGCTCCGAGCGCGAATTGTCAAAGTCGCGCCGGCGTCCCTCCGATTCGACGATGACCTCGCCGTAGGTCGACACCCCATACTGGCGCGCGAGTCCGGGCGCCTTGTTGACGTCGATCACCTGGTAGCTGACCAGTGGGGTATAAGCCGAGACTTGGAAAAGGAGGTCCGCGAGTTCGAGGTATGAGACATCCTCAGTTCGTACGAACGCCATCACCTTAACCGGCTGCTTGAGGCCGTCGAGCACGCGCTTGTCGAAATCTGACAACGAGTAACGTTTGTTGGGCGTCAAATCCCATCGAATGTTGTGATCGAAAATGATCAGGTTGATGATCCCGAACAGCGCCGCCAGCGCCACCGCCGTGTAAATGACAGTGATCCAGTTGAGCCACAGCCCGCGCCGCCGCGGCGCCGCATTTACCTCTTGCCGGTCCACTTGCGTGCCTCCATCGAGCGCAGCGTCAGGAACAGAAAAAAGGCGGTGAAAAACACGAAGTAGGTGACCGAGTACAACTCGATGACACCCTTCGCGAAGCCATTGAACTGATCGAAGATGGACAGCATCCGCAGCACGTCGAGAGTGCCGGATTGGAAGGCCGCTTCGTTCCAGTTAAGGATCCATAGGAACAGCAACAGCACGATCGTCGCGATTCCCGCGATTACCTGGCTCTCGCACAATGACGAGATGAACAGCCCGCACGCGATGAACGAGCATCCGAGCAGCACCAGGCCAAGATATCCCGCAAACATCGGGAACAGCGCGAAGGCGTGAATCGAATAGATGAAAATCGGGTACAGCAGCGTGAGCCCGAGCATCATTAGAAAGATCAGGACCGAGGCAAAGAACTTGCCGCCGAGGATTTCACCATCGCGCAACGGATAGGTGTACAGCAGCTCGACGGTGCCGAGTTTTCGCTCCTCGGCAAACTGTCGCATGGTAATGAACGGGATGGTCAGCAACAGGCCGAGCCGAATATCGGTGAGCAACATGTTCCAGTAGTTCTGGATGATGTCGCGCGAGAACGAGATCGTGGTGAAAAATTTCAGGTCGGTATATGCATACCATCCCGACAGCATCAGGAAGATTCCCGAGATGATGTAGACCAGCGGGAACGCGAAGTAGGAGCGCAGCTCCTTGCGCATCACCGCGAACATCCTGGCGGGAGAAAAGCCGGTGCGCGTAGTGCCAACCCCGACGCTTTCCTCGCGCGCGGTCGCGGCTCCCAGCGTTACTGCAGTATCAGCCATCGATTACCTCAAAGTTCGTATTGGAATTATGCCGCGCGATTGTCACGCGGCCGGGCGCTCCTCGCTGGTCACGATTTGCATGAAGAGGTCTTCCAGACTTAGCGCGACCGGCTTGATCTCGAGCAGTGCCCATCCATGCTGCACGATGGCCGAGGCCATCGCGCCGCGAATCTGGTCGCCCTGCCCGCTGGAGAAGGTGACAAAGCTGCATACGCCATTTTGCGGCGCATCGCCCACCCGCTCCTCGATTCTCTGCACTCCCGCGACGCCACTCAAGGTCTGCTGCACCAAATCCTTGGGGCCGGCGACCGTGATGATACTCTGTTCGTTGCCCTGCAATTTCGCGGTGAGCTTTTCCGGCGTGTCCTGCGCGACGATCCGGCCCTTGTCGATAATGACAATGCGCCGGCATGTCATGGTGACCTCGGGCAAGATGTGGGTCGAAAGCAGCACGGTGGAGCGGCCGGCCAGCGATCGAATCAACTCGCGAATCTCGACTACCTGGCGCGGATCGAGCCCGACCGTAGGCTCATCAAGGATCAGAACCTCAGGATCGGCGAGGATGGCCTGCGCAATTCCGACGCGCTGACGATATCCCTTCGACAACTTGCCGATGAGCTTCTTTCGCACTTCGCCCAGCCCGCAAATCTTGATCGCGTAGCCCATTCGATCGCGGGTGGTTTTGGAATCCAGCCCGCGCACGCGCGCCGCGAACTCCAACAGGGCCGATACGCTCAGGTCGGGATACAGCACCATGTTCTCGGGCAGGTATCCGACCCGGCGACGGGTTTCCAGCGAATGCTCGGCGACATCGAGACCGCCGATCAGTGCGCGCCCCGAAGTAGGGGGAAAAAATCCCGTCAGGATGCGCATCATGGTGGTCTTTCCCGAGCCATTCGGCCCGAGCAGCCCAATGATTTCGCCTTTTTCTACCTTGAACGAGACGTGGTCGACCGCGAGGGTCGGGCCAAAATACTTGGTAAGGTCCTGGACCTCTATCATCAGAATGTCTTTCTTGCCCCGTGAGAGATCTTCATTCTATGAATCGAAAAGCCAAACTGTCAATTCGATTTCTTAGCGTTCGACGCAGCGCTATCGCGATCGTCGGGGAGGCGTAGTCCGAGCTCCATTCGGCGCTTTGCACGTCTTCAGAAAGTGTTCCAGTAGCTGGAACATTGATGATCGCTGTCAAAGCTGGCGTCGGTCTCCGTAGTCGGCGTTGGTGATACCAGCGACTCGATGGAACCGCCTGCCCCGTATTCCGGCCAGGTTGGCGCACCCGACGAATTCGGGTTGAGAGTTTTTGCGAATTGAGTCCAATAGCCAATCATTGTATTTGACAGGTCGATTTGGTCGCCCATCAAAGGCGATGGATCGGTAACGAAGAGATATTGCAGTTCAACTGTATGACAATCGCCGGGCGGGAAACTCAACGGGGTTGAAAAGACCGATGGCGCGGTTTCGTCGTTGAACTCGTAGGCGTAGACCGGAACATGATTCGCCGCCAGCGACAGATTGGCGTTGCGCGCCGCACACGCGAACATGAAGTCGGTCCCCAATGCGCCCAACGCCAGCGGCGCGCTCACGCTGTAATCCATCGGCGGAGGGTAGTTGCTTAAGGGATATTCGGTGTCGACCAGCGATTCCACCATCGGGCTCGTCACCGGCTGGCGCACCACCGCTCCGACCGCAGCCGGATACTCCGCGTCGGTCAGCGGCCCCAGCGGTCCGAGGTCATACTGCTCAGCGATGAAGTAGCGATACTCGTCATGATTGCTGCCGGAAATCATCGGCACTTGATTGAACTCCCCGCTCGCAAACGCAGCACTGGGAGTCTGGGTCAGCACGGTCCCATCGACAAAAGGATGAACCGTGGCTGGTTCCTCCGCGACCAGGGTGGCCGCCGAAACCGCGCGCAGGCACTTGGCCTCGGCGCTGTGATGGATACTAGTACATCCCACACTCGCGGCTATCGCGCTGCCCGAGGGCACCAGGGCGGTGCCGGTGGTTTCACCCGTCGCCAAGGTGACGATGGGATCGAACAGGCCCTGAAATACGTTCGCGCCGCTTTCCGATATCGCGCCGCGGAAAAGCGACGCCGCAGTCAGCGATGCCACATTGGCGTACACGCTCTCGCCTCCGGCGGACTCGCCGAAGATGGTTACCTCGCTCGCATCGCCGCCGAAGCCCGCGATATTCTTCTGCACCCATTGCAGCGCGAATTGCTGATCCATCAATCCGTAATTGCCATGAAGATGCTTCTCGGCGTCGATTGCGGATTGCGCGAAAAATCCAAAATAGCCGAGCCGATAGTTTATCGTGACGACGATCACTCCTCCCTGCTGCACCAGCGCGGTCGGGTCGAAATCGGCGGCATTGCCCTTTACCAGCGCACCGCCATGAATCCACACCATCACCGGCAGCGCGGACAAGGGCGTCGCGCTGGTGGGGGTGTAGACATTGAGGTAGAGGCAGTCTTCGCTGCTGGCCGCGAAGTGAGGCTGGATGCAAGCGTTGCCGAACTTATCGGCGGTCAGAACGCCTCCGGAAAAACGTCCATGAATCCTCGGCGGTTGCCAGCGCAGGTTGCCGACTGGCGGCTTGGCGTATGGAATGCCGAGGAATTCATTTATCGCACCAACCGTCGAGCCGATGACGCGGCCCTCCTTGGTGTGGACAGTTGGAGGTTTGACCTTCTTATCGGGAGAGGCATGTGCCGTCGAAGCCAAAGTGATCGCGTAAATTGCAGCCAGGCCGATAATTGCCCGAATCGATAGTCTGATCACTTACGCCTCCGAACCATGGCGAATTAGGGAGCGTGCGATTGAGCGATATAGCAGATTTCGGCAATTTTTCGCAGTATTCGACTCGCTCTGACTCTGGCGAATTTGGTTGGGTTTATTTGGGTCAGCACAATTCGCTTTATAACCTCCTCGCAGCGCAGCTATGCTGATGTGATGGGACGAGTAATCGCGGCCGTGGTCGTCGTCGCTACAATTACCGGGGGAATTTTCTACTGGAACTGGTACACGCAAGGCGAAGAGTACAAGAAGGATCAGCAGCAGATCACTCAGCTTCAGCAGCAAGCCGACACGCTGAAGCAACAATCCGCGGCGCTTCAGGCGGAAAACGAACGCCTGAAATCAGAGTTGGATAAGGTTCAAGCCGAGCAGGCCAATCTCGCCGCGCAGAATGACGCTTTGAACAAAGCCATCGCAGGATACAAGGCCACCGGCAAAATGCCGGATGTGAAGCTCCCCTATCCTCCCAAGTAGCGACCGCGCCTAGTCCTTCTCGTCTTCCCCATCCTGGCGATGCATCGCGGGGAGCACATAGCGCTGCCATTCGGACAGATGCGCGAGCGTTCGCAGGTCGGGCATGCGATCGAGATAGACCTCACCCTTCAGATGATCGGTTTCATGCTGGATGACGCGCGCGTGGAAATCCTCGGCGATGAAGTCCAACGTCTCCCCGTTGCGCCCCAGCGCCTTGACGTGAAGCTTCTTGAAGCGCGGCACGTTCCCGCGCATATCGGGAATACTGAGACATCCTTCGAAGTCGTCGATCTTCGAGTCATCGAGAATCGTCACCACGGGATTGATGAGATAGGTCAGTGGCACCGAGGGCATATCGGTATAGCGCGGATGATGTTCGACCTCGAGCACCGCGACCTGCAGCGGTAGATGCACCTGCGGCCCGGCCAGTCCGACGCCGACATATTCGTGCATCGTCTCGACCATGTCATCCAGGAGCTTCTGAAAATCGTGGGTTTTGATCTTATCCACTGCGACCGGCTGAGCTTTGGTTCGAATGACGGGATGACCGAGGCGCGCAACTTTCAAAATCATGCGCGAATTCTAGCGACATTCAACAAATCCCGAAATGTCAGCCCGCAATTGTCATAATTGTTCCAATCCCGCACTTAAACCGCCCGCGAGAGAATTCCCTGCTCCTCGCCTTCGTCCAAACCACATGCCTCGAGCGCTCGGCAAATTGCCTTAATCGAAGCCCGCAAGGGGCGTGCAGCGCCACGGCGCAGCCGTACCCGAGGCGGAGCGGAGCGAGGTCGAGGGAGATTCAAAAAGGAGTGCCACATGAACGAAGATCGTTTGAAAGGTAAATGGAATCAGATCAAGGGCGAACTGAAGAAGAAGTGGGGCAAGCTCACTGACGACGATTTGATGTACGGCGAAGGCCACATCGACAAGGTGATGGGCCGCATCCAGGAACGGACCGGCGAAAAGAAGGAAGAAATCCAGAAGTTCTTTGATCGCTATATGGATGAAAAGGAAGAGCGCGCCTAAGGCATAGGTCCTCGCGCTCTGCTTGGAGGCGGCCTGCCGATCATCTGATCGGCAGGCCGCCTTTTTTCGTTACCGGACTGTGACGGCTGCCCTCCGCGCGGTACTCTCGGAGCGCGGAGGGAACCATCGATGAGCGATCTCGTTTGCGAGAAACACAACCACGTCGCCGTGATCAAACTGAATCGGCCGGACCGGATGAACGCCATCAGTCCCGAGATGTTGACGGCGCTCGGCGCCGGCCTCGCCGAATTCGACCAGGATCCCAGCGTGCGCGCAATCATCCTCACCGGCGAAGGACGCGGCTTTTGCAGCGGCCTTGATTTGAAAGATACGGTGGCGGGAAAAGGGATTGGCGGCTCCCTCACCAGCGGTGGCGCTGCGCACGTCAGTACCATCGACCTGCCCACCGTCACCCTCAATCGCATCGATGTGCCGGTGATTTGCGCGCTCAATGGTCCCGCAGCCGGTTACGGCTTTGACCTCGCGCTCGGATGCGACATGCGGCTGATGAGCGATCGCGCGAAGCTCGCGCCCGCCTTCGCCAAGCGCGGCATCGTGCCCGAAAGCGGCGGCACCTGGTATCTGCCGCGGCTGGTCGGATGGGCGCGCGCGAGCGAGATCTGTTTCATCGGCGACGAGATATCGCCTGACCGCGCGCTGGAACTGGGCCTCGTCAATAAGGTCGTCGCGCATGACGCCCTGATGACCGAGGCGCATTCGTGGGCGGAAAAGATCGCCGCGAACGCTCCGCTCGCCATCCGCGCGATGAAACGCCTGTTCCGCCACGGCCTCAGCGAGGATTTCGAATCCCACACTCATCATGTGTTGATGCAGTTGATGGTGCTCTTCAAGTCGCAGGATGTGGCCGAGGGCATCAAGGCGTTTATCGAGAAGCGCGAGGCAAAATTCACCGGCCGCTAGCTCGGATCCGATACCGTGGCGCCGCGAACCCATCAATTCTACGCCATCGCGTTCGTGGAGAATCTCTCGTTGCGCGCGCTCGCGCCGAGTTTCCCCACCGCCCGCGTCTCGCCGCATGAACTCTATATCGCGGTCGATGACGATGGCGGCCTGTACATCTTCCCGTTCGGCGCGGTGGTGATGCACGATGTCCCGCCGGCGCGGCGCGACGCCGAACTCGCCAAGCTGCATCGGGCACGCCCCGGCCTGACTGCCCAGGTCATCCGCGAGGACTACTCGGTGCTCGAAGATCCCTCGTTCGCCACCGGCATCCAGGATGGCACCCTGCACGTCGATCGCTTCACCCCCGGGCGCGCCGCGATCGTCGCGCTCACGATGGCTCAGAGCGCCGCGATGGAATACTACGAGCGCATCGTCGAAGCGCTCTTCGAACGCACCAACGTGCTGGTCGAACGGCTGGAGAAAAAGGGCACCGTTCCGTACAGCACGCGCCCGCTCCATCGCTTCATCGGCGAGGCGATCACGACCCGCACCGAGGTGCTTTCGATACTGCATCTGCTGGACAAACCCGACGCGACGTGGGACGACCCGGCGATGGATCGCATTTACGACGACCTGCGCGCCGAGTTCGACCTGGTCGATCGCTACGCGGCGCTCGAGTCCAAACTGCGCAGCATCCAGGAGGCGCTCGAACTGGTCCTCGATGTGGCCCGCGATCGCCGATTGGTGACGCTGGAAATCGTGGTGGTGGTGTTGATCCTGATCGAGATCCTCTTCGCGGCCGCCCCGTTCGTCTAGCGCAAGCATGAAGCCCGACGACGCACTCCTCCTGGAACGGCTGGCAGTCGCACTCGCGATCGGGCTGCTAATGGGCCTGGAGCGTGGATGGGAGTATCGCCAGCTTCCGGAAGGCGGCCGCATCGCCGGCATCCGCACCTTCGGATTGATCGGGCTGCTGGGGGCAATCGCAGTGCAGCTTGGCAGTCCGCACTACGATGTTTTTCTCGCCGCTGGGATTCTCAGCGTCGCCATTCTGATGGGCATCAGCTACTGGCGCGAGACGATGACCTCGACCGACGTCAGCATCACCACGCCGATCGCGGCGCTGGTCGCATTCAGCCTCGGCGCGATGGCGGGACTGGGGCATCTGACCATCGCGTCGTCCGCGGCGGTGGTAGTGACGACGATTCTCGGCTTCCGCATCGAGCTCCACACCATAGTCGCGCACATCGAGCATGAAGAGCTCACTGCGACGATGCGGCTCTTGCTGATCACGGTGGTGGTGCTCCCAATCCTGCCCAATCGCACCATCGATCCGTGGAATTCGCTCAACCCGTACCAGATCTGGTGGATGGTGGTGCTGATCGCCGGCCTCTCCTATGTCGGCTACTTCGCCAACAAGTTTCTCGGTGAGCGGCGCGGCTTGATCGTCACCGGACTGTTCGGCGGGATGACGTCCTCCACCGCGGTGACACTGACGCTTTCGCCGATCGCGCGCGCCGGCAACGAGGAATGCCAGGTGGTCGCGGCATCGATACTGGCGGCCTCCGCCATCATGTTCCCGCGCCTGCTAATTATCGCGGGAGCGCTGACTCCAGATCTGGCGGTTAAAGTCGCGCCCGCGTTCGCGACGGCAACCCTGGTGACGCTCGCCGCGGCTGGATGGTTAGCCTGGAGATCGAGCGCCACCGAGCTGGACGCGAAGCAACATGATCTCCAAACCCGCAACCCGCTCGACTTATGGTTCGCGCTCAAATTCGGCCTGCTGCTCACCGCCATGATGCTGGCGAGTCGCGCGGTGGAAAGCTGGCTTGGAAATAACGGGCTGTTCGGCTTCGCCGCCATTTCCGGACTGGCCGATGCGGCCCCGATCACGCTCTCGGTCTCATCGATGGTGGCGCAGAATCAGGTGAAGATGGGCGTGGCCTCGATCGCGCTGCTGATTGCCGCCGGCGTGAACACGCTGGTGAAGCCCGCGCTGATGACGTTCATCGCCGGGCTCCCGGCCGCGATGCGGGTCTGGATTCCACTAATAGTCGCGCTGGCAGCGGCCGCCGCCGTCGCGTGGCTGTGGCGCTAACCGACGAACCTTCGCACCAGGGCGATCGCATAATTGGAGGGCGTCGATGCTTCGACTATGCGGAGATTTTTGCGCCGCCAGTCCAGCACATACGCCAGCGTGAAAAGGCTGAGAATTCCGATCACATTGACCGCGACCGAAGTCATGTTGGTCGCATCATTCTCGGATAATGCCACGTATCCGGCGCAGCTCAGCACCACACCGACCCCATAGACCGGCAAGGAATTTCTCCCGCACGCGAGAAAGAGACTCGCGGCGCGGCTGGAGAAAAACTTCGCCTGCTTCGGCACAAAGAACGCGAACAGGTAAAGCAGCGCGACCACATTCGCCACGCGCAGCGGCGACAGAAAGGTTTTCTCCGCCGGCCACAGGTACAGACTGAACAGCGCCCTGCTCTCCTCGGTGCCGCTCCACGGCGCGGCCGCCAGCAGCGCGAATATCGCGAAGCCGCCCGCGAGTGTCAGCCACGCCCATTGATAACGATAGTGCAGGCTGTCGGCCTTGAAGCCGACTTTACTGAAATGTCCGACCACCACTCCGATGGTATAGAGGAACTGCCACGCGAAGGGGTTGAAGTTCCAGCCGAGCCCGTCATGACCCGCGCTCAAATTGAAACCGGTCATCCGCACCATCGTGTAAACCAGAGCCGATACGATAAGGGCGAGCCACGGATCGCGTTTGACGAGGAAAATGATTGCGGGCGCGGTGGCCAACAGGATCAGATAGAGCGGCAGGATGTCGAGATACTTGGGTAGATAGGACAGCGTCAGCGCGGCCGGTACATAATGTCGCGGATCAGCGAACAGATGCTTCACTTGCAGAAAGTCTACGTAGTCGACGCGCACGAAATATGCCGATGCAAGCCGCACGAACAGCGCGGCACTGAGGAACAACAGCAGGTGCGCGCCGTAGATTCTGGTGAGGCGTCGCGCAACCGCCGTGCAACATCCCCCGAAACCAAGTTTGTCGAGTTTCGATCCGTAAGCGAGATAGGAAGAGATGCCCGAGATCAGGACGAAGACTTCGGCCGCATCGCAAAAGGCCCATTTGCGCAGCGTCCAAAGTGAAAGCGGATTGCCCGGCACGTGATCGATGAAAATCAGAATCAGCGCCAGGCCGCGGCAGAAGTCGAGTCGGTAATCGCGCTCGTTCATGATTCCCTCACCCCCCGCCGCCTTTTTCGTTTAGCCACCGATCATCGCACACGCCCGCTGAACAATGGTAGGTCGTGTCGCCCCCATGGTTACTGTTGAGCGTGGCCTTTTTGGCTTTGATGCTGGCCGTTTTGAATCTGCGATTGATCTGCCTTCTCGCGCTCGAGCCTCAAATCGACCGTCATGGTCTGCTTTTTGCCGAAGCTTCGATATACGCCGCGCAGTGGAGTCACGTCGGAATAATCGCGCCCGATCGCAACCTTGATGTGGCGCGTGTCGGTGCGGCATCCGTGGGTTGGATCGAATCCTGCCCATCCCTCGCCCGGGACTTGGGCCTCGATCCATGCGTGACTGGCCTGCGATTCGAGCGGCACTTGTTGGGAGGAGCTCGCCGGCGGCGCGAGGTAGCCCGACACGTAGCGCGCGGGCACTCCCGCCAGCCGCAGGATCGCGATCGTGAGATGCGCGAAGTCCTGGCACACCCCCGCGCCAATGGTGAGGATCTCGTCTACGGTCGAATGTGCCTGCGTCACTCCCGGCTCGTAGCTGAACTGGTCGCGCACGAACGCCACGATCTGCTGCACGTATGCGCCGACCTCATCGCTACGGCCCGGGCGCGCAGTCCAGAAAAATTTTTTCACCCGGTCGCTGAACGGCACGTAGGGGCTCGCGCCGAGAAAGTCATATTCGGTTTGCACCCTGATGCTGTCGTCCTGCAGGAATTCTTCGAACGACACCGACGGAGTCGACGGGCTCTGCGCCTCGATGCAGTCGATCAACGAGCGTGAGGTAATCGTCAGTACCTCGTGCTGCGGATAGATCGAAAACGAATGCACGCGATTGCCGTAAAAATCGTCGAATTCAAACATCGCCGAGGCCGGCTCGACTTCGAGCGCGAACTCGAGGCGCTTCTGCTCGGCGCTATCGACCGGCCGCATCCGGACTTCATTGTGAGACTGGTAGGCGGGAGCGTCGTAGGCGAAGCGCGTGGTATGACAGATCCGCAGCAGCATCAGCCAGTCTTCAACATACTTATAGTCTACTCAGCCTTCAAATATTGATCGTAGATTTGGGTTGATATCCCATCGCACGACTCCTGGATGTGAAGCAGGAACTCGTGCAACCCGCTTTGGATAGCTTCGGGCGCTTTTTCCACCCGCAGCTCGTCGAGCAACTCGCCGACTCCCTTCGGAATCGCGCGCGGCGCCTCGCCTTTGCTCGCGATGCGGCGCAAGGAGCTCTCCAGCGATTCGATCGAGTAGCGCGCCGAGCGGGGAAACGTGGGGTCGAACAGCAGGATATCGATCACATTGTCGAGCTTGATAGCGTTGCCGAAGCGCTTGCGATAGGCCTCCAGCGCCGAGGCGCTGCGCAGCACCCCGCCCCATTGCAAAAGATCCGCGGCGCCGCCGATATCCTCCAGCCGCGGCATCAGGAAGTGATACTTAACATCGAGCATCCGCGAGACTTCCTCGGCGCGCTCCAGCATGATGCCGAGCCGCATAAAATCGTAGGCGAGATCGCGTGGAAGCGTGCTCTGCCGAATCCCCGAGATGCGATAGAAGCAGTCCCGCAAATCGGAAAAAAATGTGTACACGCCCGGAATCACGAACATCTCCGGCGTCCAGGCCTGCGCCGCGAGATAGAGCGTGTTCACGTCGAGCCAGAATTCCGAGGAAACATAATGACGCAGCGAGCGAAGATTATCGCGCGCCACGTAGATGCAACTTCGAATCGAGTTGGGATTCTCCAGGTCCAGCGTGAAAAAATCCAGCACCGAACTCTCATCGGCGATGGAGTGCCGCTTGGTGAATTCCTCGATCTCACCGAAAATCGCCAGTAGCGGCTCCCATGGCGCGCTGTCGCGCGGCGGCGTCTCGATCAGCAGATGATAGTTGACGTCGACCAGGCGCGCGCGCCATTCGGCCCGCTCCAGATTGCGCGCCGCCCAGAACATGTTGTCCGCGATCCGCCGCAGCATCGCTAGGCTCCCAGCACCCAGGTGTCCTTGCTCCCTCCGCCCTGCGACGAATTGACCACCAGCGAGCCCTCACGCAGCGCCACCCGGGTCAGTCCTCCGGGGAGCACGCGCGGTTTCGCGCCCAGCAGCACGAATGGCCGCAGATCGACGTGGCGCGGCTGCAGATGCGGCACCCCTTCGGCATCGGTGATCATGGTGGGATGCACCGAGAGACTGATGACGGGTTGCGCGATGTAATTGCCGGGATTGGCGAGGACGCGCTCGCGCGTCGCTTCCAGCGTCTTCTCGCTGGCATGCGGCCCAATCACGACGCCGTAGCCGCCCGATTCTCCCACCGGCTTGACGACGTATTTCTCGATGTTGCGCAGCACCATTTCGCGCTGCTCCGTCTCTCTCATCAGGTAGGTCTCGACGATCGGCAGAATCGCCTCCTCGCCCAGGTAGTAGCGAATCATGGCCGGAGTGTAGGCATAGATGGATTTGTCGTCGGCGATCCCGGTGCCGATGCCGTTGGCGATCGCGGCATTGCCCGCGCGCAGCACCGCGGTCAGCCCCGGCACTCCGAGCATCGAGTCGGGACGGAACACCAGAGGATCGAGGAAGTCGTCGTCGACGCGCCGATAGAGCACATCGATCTGACTCAGCCCGTGGACTGTCTTCATGTAGAGTTTATGATCCACGCAAACGAGGTCCTGGCCCTCGACCAGCTCGATACCCATCTGCTGCGACAGGAATACGTGCTCGAAAAATGCCGAGTTGAATGGCCCCGGCGTGAGCAGCGCGATGGTCGGGCGGCTATTGCCATGCGGCGCCATCTCACTCAGCGACTGCAGCAGGTCGGCCGGATAGCGCTCGACGCTGCGCACCTGGCTGGCGCGGATCAGATCGGGCATCAGGCGCGTCATCACCACGCGATTCTCGATGACGTAGCTGACGCCCGAGGGCGTGCGGACATTGTCTTCCAGCACCATGAAGCGCCCGTCGGCGCCGCGCACAATGTCGATGCCGCCGACAGTGACGAAATTTCCCAGCGGCGGCTTGATGCCGACCGCGGCGCGCCGGAACTGTGGACATCCGAGCACCAGATCGCGCGGGATGATGCCATCTTTCATGATGGCGCCTTCGCCGTAGACGTCGCCGACGAACGCATTCAGTGCACGCAGGCGCTGAATCAGTCCCGCCTCGAGGGCAGTCCAGGTCTCCGCATCGATGACGCGCGGAATCGGATCGAAGGGAAAAATCCGCTCGACGCCGCGCTGCTCGCCATAAACGTTGAAGGTAACGCCCATCCGGCGAAACATGATTTCGGCGCGGGAGCAAACCTCCAGCAGCTTGGCCGGAGGCATCGAGAGGAGCGTTTTGGTGATGTTGGTACAGGCCGAACGAGGCGACTTCGAGAGCTCGATCATCTCATCGTATAGCCCTTCATGGCGTGGATATGCTGACCAAACAGGCATCGAAGTGCCCATTTCCGCGACGCTTGCGCTCACCATTTTCGTGTCCCAGCCCCGTCCCTTCGAGATGTGCGAGGGTTCACGAGGCGCGCTCGCGAAACTCGCGATCCACAGAGCAATCGCGATGCCCGCCGCTCGTCAAAGCACCTCATGAGGTCGGAAACCGCCGCGCTTCCATAGCGTCTAACTGATCAGGAGGCAGGAAAATGAAAATAACCATAGCTGCCATAGCTGCCATGTTTTCACTCATGATGCTATTTGCGCCGGGACCCGCCAGCGCCGCCGATATGGGAAATTGGCAACCCGCAGGCATCCAACAGGTCGGATTCTGGGGCGGGCGCCCGCTCGCATGTCATAATCACTACTTCCGCCATCATCACTGGAATCTGTGCCGTTAGCGACTAGCGCGGGCCGGTGACTCCGCTTCTTGCGGAGTTCCCGGCGTGGCGATCTCTCCAAGCCCCTTCGCCCGCGATGCGCGGCGAGTCAGGCTGCGCGCGATAAAACCTGTGGTAGAACTTGGCCGATGAATTCGGCGCTGCGCACCACCATTTTGTGGTTTCATGCGGTCGGTGGCGTCGCCTGGGTCGGCGCGGCGACCGTGTTCGTCATCGCGGCGAGCGTCGTCGATGTCGAAGGTGACGAGGGCCTCGCGCTGGTGCGGCGGGTCGCGCCCGCGATCAATCGCGTCGGCCTCGGCGCGATGTTGTTCATCGTCGCGAGCGGCATCGTCAATATTTACCTCGCGGGCGTGATGCGTGACTTCGCGTTCTCCAACAGCTTCATCGGATTGCTGTTTATTAAAATTGTCATCCTCGCGGCAATGTATGTCATGCTATCGATGTCGTGGCGCACGGAACGAAGCCTGGGTTCGGCCGATCTGGCCGCTGCCCACGGTGCCGCACGGCGGCTGATAATTTTGCACGCCGCGATCATCGGCCTCGGCGCCACCGCGCTGTTGATGGGGCTGTGGTTACTTGGCAGTTAATCCACTTGTCGCAAATGCGTCGGTGCGAAATGATTGACCTCGGGTGGAAGCGCCGGAAAAAATCGCGGTCGGTTCCTTTACCGTCGCGTTTCTCACCGACGGGCTGTGGTGGAACGACGGCGGATGCATGCTCGGTGTGGTGCCGCGCGAGCTATGGAAGCGCGAGCATCCGCCCGATGAGCAAAACCGCATCCGCCTCAATCTGACCTGTCCGCTGATCATCAGGGGCCGCGAGGCCATCCTGGTCGATACCGGCATCGGTAACCGGCTGAGCGCGGTCGAGCGCAAAATCTTTGCGCATGGCGAGGGATGGCTGCCCGATCATCTGCATGCGCTGGGGATGGAGCCGGGCGACATTACCCATGTGATCCTTTCGCATCTGCATTTCGATCACTGCGGCGGGCTGATCCGCAAAAGCGAATCCGGCCATGTCGTCGCCGCGTTTCCCAAGGCGAGGCTGATCGTACAAAAAGGCGAGTTGGAAACCGCCCGCGATTCCCAAAATGAGCGGCTGCGCGCCGCCTATCGCCATATGCATGAAATTCTCGCGCCGACGCAGGCCTCCATCGAAGCCGTCGAGGGCGACACCGAGGTTATCGCGGGCGTGACGGCATCCGTCACCGGCGGGCACACGGATGATCATCAGGTGGCGATCGTGCGCGACGGCGGCGAGGCGTTTGTGCATCTGGCCGATATTGTGCCCACCCGCTCGCATCTGCGCGGGCCATGGAATCAGGCCTACGACCTCGATGCGCTGCGCACGATGGAACAGAAGGCGCATTACTTGCATCGTGCGGCGGAAGAGAAATGGTGGATATCCTTCGCGCATGATGATCGCGTGTATGCCACCAAGGTGGCGAATGATCGAGGCAAGCTGGTGCTGGAGAACAGCCGCGAAGTGCGAGAATTAGGTGTGCACGAGGCGAAATGAGCTTTTATAAGGTTGAATGTGCGAGAAACCTAACGCGTCTATGATCAAGTCGTACCATAAGGAACAATGTCATGGTCAAAAGGAGTTGTTGCCTTTGAGATTGTCCGTTATACTGGCGCTCGGAATGCGTGTTGAAAATAGCACAGCGCTTCCGAGGCCTAGCATCTTCCTCATAGCAGCATCAGCTTCTTCCTTCCCCCAACGCCCATAAATTTTTTGGTTTAGGAGTCAGCGGATGGCGGATAGCAACTTCGAACAGGTGATCAAAAAGGATCGCGCGGCCCGCGAATCGACGCGTTGGAAAGGAACCCTCCTCGAATACCTCGAGGTGGTCAAAGCCGATCCAATGATGACCAAGCTTTCCCACGCGCGCATCTACGACATGATTATGTTGGTCGGCGTGCGCAACCTTCAGGACACCGACGACCCGCGCTCCAAGCGGCTCCACAAGGATGAGCCGGTGAAGGTTTTCAACTTCTTCGCCGACGAGTTCTTCGGGATTGAAAAAACGGTCTCCCAGATAGTCCGCTTTTTCCATTCCGCCTCGCTCAAGGGCGAGGAAAGCCGCCAGGTGCTCTATTTGATGGGCCCGGTCGGCTCCGGCAAGAGCTCGCTGGTCGAGCGCGTGCAGCGCGGCCTCGAGCAGGCGCCGCCGGTCTACGCGATCGACGGCTGCCCGATGAACGAGGAGCCGCTGCATCTCATCCCGCGCCATTTGCGCCGCGAGTTCGAAAAGATGCTCGGGGTCCATATCGAGGGCGACCTGTGCCCGGTCTGCCGCTACCGGCTGCGCCAGGACTACGGCCAGCGCTACGAGGAATTTCCGATCGTCACGCGCAGCTTCTCCAAGCGCAATCGCGTCGGCGTCGGCGTGGTGCCCCCCGTCGATCCCAACAACCAGGACACCTCGGTGCTGATTGGCTCCGAAGACATCTCGAAGCTGGATCAATATTCCGAAGGCGACCCGCGCGTGCTCGAACTTAATGGCGCGCTCAATGTCGGCAATCGCGGCATGGTCGAGTTCATCGAAGTTTTCAAGAACGAAACCGAGTACCTTCACGCGATGATCACGGCGACGCAGGAAAAAGTCATTCCCGCGCCCGGCCGCCATGGCATGGTCTATGTCGACACCACCATCATCGCCCATTCCAACGAAGCGGAATGGCAGAAGTTCAAGGCCGACCACACCAACGAGGCGATCCTCGATCGTATCGTGGTGGTCAAGGTGCCCTACAACCTGCGCCTGTCCGAGGAAGTGAAGATCTATCAGAAGATCATCCGCAACTCGGATTTCCGCGCGCACGTCGCCCCGCATACGCTCGAACTCGCCTCGATGTTTGCGATTCTGTCGCGCCTCGAGCCGACCTCGAAATGCGATCTGATGACCAAGCTCGCGCTTTACAACGGCGAGGAAGTGGTCGAGAAGGGCCGTACCAAGAAAATCGATGTCGCCGAGTTGAAGGACGACACCAAGCGCGAGGGGATGTCGGGGATCTCAACCCGCTTCATCATGAAGGCCCTCGACAACGCGCTCTCCGACAACGTCATGGGCAACTGCATCAATCCCATCAACGTGCGCGAATCGCTCATCGGCATGACCAAGGAAGCCGACATGGCCGACGATCAGCGCAAGCAGTATCTCGAATTCCTGCAGGACACGCTGCACAAGGAATATCTCGACCTGCTGGAAAAAGAGATTACGCGCGCGTTCGTTTACTCCTACCAGGAGCAAGCCGAGGCCCTATTCCAAAATTATCTCGACCACGCCGAGGCTTACGTCAACAAAACCAAAGTCCGCGATCGCAATACCAAGGAAGAGCTGGCGGCCGATGAAGGCTTCCTCAAGAGCATCGAGGAGCAGATCGCGATCATCGGCTCGGCGGCCGACGGATTCCGCCAGGAAGTTATCGCGTACCTATGGGCAACTTCGCGCCGCGGCGAGAAGGTCAGCTACAAGAGTTACGAGCCGCTGAAGGAAGCGATCGAGAAGAAGCTGATGACCTCGGTCCGCGACATTTCGCGCATCATCACCAAGGCGCGCACCCGCGACGAGGAGCAGAGCACCAAGTACAGCTCGATGGTGCAGAATCTGTTGGAGAATGGATACTGCGAATCATGCGTCGACGTGGTGCTCAAATACGCGGCGAACAATCTCTGGAAGGATTGAGGAAGAGCATAATGTGCGCATCGAGCGCGGCCGGGTATCGGCGGAGGCCGAGCCTCCGGCCGCGCTTTTCTTTGAATCTGTCATCACTGAGCGAAGCGAAGGATCTATGCGCAGCGACGGCGGGTGCGCAATTTGACCAAACGAAGCCAAATCATTGAGGAGATTACTCGGGTTTCTTTTTGGGATAGGGTGAAAATCAGGGCATTGCAGACCTAACCCCCAACCCCTTCCGCGGAAGTGGGAGGGGAGCCGGAAAGAAGCAATAGGCGGGCGATAACGATCAGTTAAAATGAAAAAACAAAGCCAAATAACCTACGATTCCAGAGGCTTTTTTTCTTCCAGCCTCGAGCTGGAGAGCTCCTCGCTCTATGTTCCTCCGGCGCTGAAATGGAAGGTACTTGAGGTCGGCCATGAGCCCCATCTTCGCTCGGCAGATCGAACGGAACAAAGCCACTTTATGCCCATTTTCAGGGGCTCTTTCGCGTCCAGCCTGCCTCCCGAACCCGCGTCCTCGCGCCCGGTTATGCGAGGCGAGGATCGTCCCAAACCCATCGGGGGCTTCAGCTGGCACATCATGGAATGAAAAAACAAACCCACTTTATGCCCGATTTCTCTGGCTTTTCCGCTCCGTTCCCCTGCAGGGGAAGGGGCCAGGGGTTAGGTCTCTTTCGAGGTGATCTAAATGGCAACCTCAGAATCTATCTTCCGCGACTATAAACCGGCTGAGGCCGAACGCTCCGACCGCTCCGCCGGCGACCGCCTGCGTCATCGGCAGAAAGTCCGCGAATCCATCCGTGAGAATATCGCCGACATCATCGCCGAGGAATCCATCATCGGCAAAAACAAGGACCGCGTCATCAAGGTCCCCCTGCGCGGCATCAAGGAGTATCGCTTCGTGTTCGGCGAAAATGCTCCCGGCGCAGGCACCGGCGACGGCAATGCGCAGCCCGGCCAGGTCGTCGGCAAGGCCGGCCAGGAGCAGGGTCAGGGCGACGGCCAGGGCGGAGATAAACCGGGCGTCGATTACTACGAGACCGATGTCACCCTAGAAGAGCTCATCGACATCATGTTCGAGGACCTCGAACTGCCCAACCTCGAGCGCAAGGCGTTGCGCGAGGTGCTCTCGGACAAATCGAGCAAGCGCAAAGGCTATCGCCAGGTCGGGATCCGCGTGCGCCTCGACAAGCGTCGCAGCGCCAAGCAGCGCGTGATGCGGATGCTCGCGACGCAGCGCGGCGGGCAAGGAGTCGCCCCGGAAGATCTTTCCGCGGATCTGCCAGATGACGCGAGCGAGGAACTCGACGACGCCATCGACGAGACCGCCGCGAATTTCGACGGCGGCGGCGCGGTAGGAGGCCTGACCAACACGCGCGTGCGCAAGCGCTTCCCGTTTCATCAGCGCGACCTGCGCTACAAGCACATCGAGGTCGACACGCGCGAGGAATCCAACGCGGTGGTCATGTGCATCATGGACACCTCGGGCTCGATGGACACCATGAAGAAGTACCTCGCGCGCAGCTTCTTCTTCCTGCTGTATCAGTTCATTTCGACTCGCTACCGCAACGTCGAAATCGTTTTCATCGGGCATCACACCGAGGCTAACGAAGTGACCGAGGAAGAATTTTTTCACAAAGGCGAATCGGGCGGCACCTTCATTTCGTCGGGCTATCAGAAGGCGCTGGAAATCATCGCGGCGCGCTACCATCCGTCGCTGTGGAATGTGTATGCGTTCCATTGCTCCGACGGTGATAACTTCGAGTCTGACAATCCGGCCGCGCTGAAGGCGGCCGAGGAGCTGTCCGAAATCAGCAACCTGTTCGGCTACGGCGAGATCAAGCCGCTCGGCTCGCGCTACTATGAATCCTCGATGCTGAACGTGTTCCGCCGCATCCAGAATCCCAACTTCCACACCGTTTTGATCGAACGCAAGGAAGACATCTGGCCGTCCTTCAAGGCGTTCCTCGCCAAGGAACGCGAGCAGCAGGGTTGAGCTATGGCGAATTACGAATTCAGTGAGCTGATCGAATGGGATCAGAAAATCCGCGCCAAGGCCGACGAGTTCGGCCTCAATTGCTATCCGCAGGAATTCGAGCTGTGCGACCACAACGGCATGATCGGTTTCATGTCCTACAACGGCATGCCCTCGCACTACCCGCACTGGTCGTTTGGAAAATCCTACGAAAAGTTAAAGACGCTGTATGATCACGGCGTGGCCGGGCTGGCCTACGAGCTGGTCATCAACTCCAATCCCGCAATCGCGTACCTGATGCGCGATAACACGCTGCTGCTGCAAATCCTGACCATGGCGCACGTGTACGGGCACAACGACTTTTTCAAAAACAACTTCACCTTCAAGTCGACTCGCGCCGAGCTCACCATCGAGACTTTCAAGGCGCATGCGATGCGGGTGCGCCACTACGTCGAGGACCCCTCGATCGGCTACGAGAAGGTCGAGCGCATCCTCGACTCCGCGCACGCGTTGCAGTTCAACTGCCGCCGCAACCTCGCCATTCGCAAGGTCGGGCACAAAGAGCAGGTCGAGCGCGCCATCGAGGCCTCGCAGCCGCGCTTCGATCCGTTCCAAAAAATCCACGCGCGCGAGAGCTTCAAGGAAGCCGAGGTGCATAAGGTCCCCATCGAGCCCGATGAGGACGTGCTGCTCTTCATCCGCGATCACAATCCGTATCTCGCCGAATGGGAAAAGGATCTCCTCACCATCGTCGATGAAGAAGCGAAGTACTTCATCCCCAACATGGAAACCAAGATCATGAACGAAGGATGGGCCAGCTACTGGCACCACCGGATCCTGGAATCCTTGCGCATCGAGCAGGGCCTGCACATCGAATTCATGATTCGCCACAACCAGGTGGTGACGCCGCATCCGGGGCAGATCAATCCGTACTACCTGGGGCTGAAGATTTGGGAAGACATCCACCGGCGCTGGGAAAATCCGACCAAGGAAGAAATCAAGCGCGACGGGCCGCCCACCAAGAATGGCGACGCGAAAATTTTCGAGGTCCGCGAGACCGAGCGCGACTCCTCATTCCTGCGCCGCTATCTGACCGAAGACCTGATGCGCGAGATGGACATGTTCGAGTACGAGCAGCGCGGCGACGAA
>Ga0210398_10000469_pt1 | contig 46317 bp, 31 predicted proteins | sample IncBWC4OmetaG_FD_161047 | JGI IMG/M metagenome (GOLD analysis project Ga0210398, IMG submission 161047) | Forest soil microbial communities from Barre Woods Harvard Forest LTER site, Petersham, Massachusetts, United States - Inc-BW-C-4-O | ecosystem: Environmental > Terrestrial > Soil >...
CGAGAGCGCGGTCCCGAGGTTGTTCTGCGTCATCGCCCACTTGAGCGGCACCCGCTCGCGCGTGTATTCTTTCAGCGCCTCGCGATAGGCCGCCACCGCTCCCTCCAGGCGCTCCGTACCGCTCTCCCGCTCCCCCAAGCTCCCGAGCGCGTTCCCGAGGTTGTTCTGCGTCATCGCCCAGTCGAGCGGCACCCGCTCGCGCGTGTATTCTTTCAGCGCCTCGCGATAGGCCACCACCGCCTCCTCCAGCCGAGAGGCGTCACCCGATTGCTCGCCGGTCACATATTGGGCGAGTCCGTATGACGCCAGCAGGCTTCCTCGGTCATCCGGACGCATGGACGGAGGAGGGTCGTGCGCAAGGGGCGCGAGGCGATCCGCGACCGGCTTCAGCGTGCCCGCGATGTACCGTCCCGCGTCACTGGCTGCGGGCGCAGCGAGGACGGCAGCCACAGCGGCGAGGGCCGCTCCCATCTCGGGGCCGAACCCGGCTTCGAGCGTGAGCTTATCTGTGAAGCCGAAGCGCTGGCCTTCGAGGCCGGGCTGGGCGGCGGAAACAAAACGGAGATCGATGACTGCTTTTTGTTCCGGCAGCTTGTGGACCCGTCCCCAAATGAGCAAGTCGCCGTGGTTTTTCGCGAGCAGGGCGCGGGCCTTGCGGCTCGCATCGAGCGCGGCCTCATCGAGGCTCACACCTTCTGTCAAGCTGAGCTGGATGCCGGCCGGCAGCACCTCGACGCGCTCCGGGCCCAGCTCAGCGCGAATCGAGTCCATAACACTCGCGCGTGCGGTCTCGCTAGTCTCGTCTTCGCCCAGTCGAGCGACGTAAATCGAGAGGCGGTCTCCCTTGGCGCGCGCCGTTTTGCGTTGCCGTCGGGTGGCTACGCGTCGGAGAAATCGGGTTGAGAGCCAGACCGCTGGAATCAGCACTGCAGCGGCGCCCAGACTGGGAAGAGCGCCTCTCGCCCATTCCGGCGGCGCACTGTGAAAGCCGTGTTTCCAGGCATAATCCACCGCTGGCAGCAGACCCCCGCCAATCGCAGTGGCGATCAAGGCTTCGAGAATGCCGGAAGGGTGTAACGTTCTCTCGGCGCTCGGGTCGCGATCCATTCAGTGCCCCCTATTAATTCGACCAGATGTTTGTTTGAACGACGCCATCTTACTACAGTCAGGCAGCACGGGGTTTGAGTCTCCTGGTGTCACGCTCCTTACCAGCACCGGTCGTCGTTCGGCGGCGTACCGTTTTCCATGGTCACTCGGTGGTGGTACACTGAATTGTTCAGGCGCCAGATGGCAGTAGGAATCAGAAGGCAGAAGTCAGAAGGCAGAAATCAGGAGCCAGTTTGCGCGCAGGTGAACCAATGATCCAATCACTCAATCGCTCAATCCTTCAATCCCTCAATGGCCCAGTGGCTCAATGTCAGCCGCAGAATCACGCCACTTTGCGCAGGGCAGAAAAAGCCAGAAAAAAAAGAATCTAAAATTTTACAAAACGAAGCCACTAAGTGCAATTGAATCAATAAATCGGCCCGAAAAATAGGTCAAAACGAAGCCAAACGAAGCGAAAAAAGCCAAACTCTGCTCGGGCATAAGTCTTTTGCAATCAGCAAACCTGTCTTGACGGTGGCTTCGTTTTGCGAAATCGAAGCCACTCGCCGTTCTGCGGGCGTCCTGCGGGGCCGCGCGGCTGATAAGCGCTTTAGAATATGACATCTATGAAGCCGCTCGCCGATCACGAAGCGCGCGAGGCGATCAAGACGCTGCTCGACCGCAGCATGTTGGTGGAAGCCGCGGCGGGAACCGGGAAGACTACAGAGCTAGTCAACCGGATCGTGAACGTGATCGCCGAAGGCCGGGCCAGGATCAATGAAATTGTGGCCGTGACGTTCACGGAGAAGGCGGCCGGCGAGCTCAAGCTGCGGCTGCGCTCGCGCCTCGAGGAGGAGCGCCAGGCTGCCAAGCACGACGAGGAGAGAGCGCGGTTGCAGGAAGCGGCGGCCGGCCTCGAGGAAGCCCACATCAGCACGATCCACGGGTTCTGCGGCGACCTGCTGCGCGAGCGTCCGGTGGAGGCCGGCGTCGATCCGCAGTTCGTAGCTCTGGACGATGGAGCGTCGCGCCGGCTCTACGACGAAGCCTTCGGCCGATGGCTCGAGACGCAGCTTGAGAATCCACCGGAGGGCGTTCGCCGCGCGCTGCGACGGCCTGCCCGCGAAGACCCGACGGCGCGCCTGCGCAACGCCGGCTGGGAGCTGGTTCAGTGGCAGGACTATCCCGCGCCGTGGCGGCGTGAGCCGTTCGCGCGCGAATCGGAGATCGACGCGCTTGTCGAGAAGCTCCACGCCTTCGCCGAGCTCACTACGAATCCCACCAAGCCCACGGACGCGCTTTATGAGGACACGCGCAAGGCCAGGCGCACGAGCGAGGATCTGCGCCTGATCGAAAAGATCAGGCCGGCAGACCAGCCGCGCGACTACGACGGCCTCGAAGCGGAATTCGCCACCTTCGCTTCCGGCTGGAACGAGGAAGTGAAGAAATTCCGCAAGCCGCGTTCGGGGTACGGAGTGTTTTACAAGGACAGCGCGCGCCGCACCGAGGTGCAGGCCGCGCACGCGGATTACCTGGCCGCGGTGCAGGCCTTCGCCGAGCGCGCGGACGCTGACCTCGCCGCCTTGCTGCACGACGAACTGCGGGGCTCGATCGCGCGCTACCACGAACTCAAGCTGCAGGCGGGGCGGCTCGACTTTCTCGATCTGCTGGTGCGCGCTCGCGACCTCGTTTACAGCTGCGCTCCCGTCCGCGCGGAGTTTCAGCGCCGCCTGAGGTGCATCTTCATCGATGAGTTCCAGGACACTGACCCGCTGCAGGTTGAAATCCTCATGCTGCTCGCGTCGAATGATCCCGCGATCACCGATTGGCGCGAGGTCACGCCCGAGCCGGGCAAGCTCTTCATCGTGGGCGACCCCAAGCAGGCCATCTACCGGTTTCGGCGCGCCGACCTTGGAATCTATCAGAAGGTGAAGGAACAACTCTCCGCGCGCGGCGCGAAGTGTCTGGAGCTCACCACGAGCTTCCGGGCGGTGCCCTCGATTCAACGAGCCGTGAACAAGGCGTTCGGGCCCCTGATGACGGGCGACCCGAGCGTGCTGCAGGCCGCGTACGTGCCGCTGTCGCCCCATCGCGACGATCACGCGGATCAACCCGCGGTCGTCGCGCTGCCCATACCGGCCCCGTATGGCGCGCGAGGCGGTGTGACGGCGACGGCGGTCGAGAAATCGCTTCCGGAAGCGACGGCGGCGTTCGTGGACTGGCTGATTCACGCGAGCGGCTGGAAAGTGACGGAGTCGCAGCGGCCCGGCGAAGCGGTCCCGGTGGCGGCGCGTCATGTGTGCCTGCTCTTCCGGCGCCTGGAAAGCTGGGGCCAGGACGTGGCGCGCGATTACGTCACGGCGCTCGAGGCGCGGGATGTGCCTCACCTGCTGGTAGGAGGGAAATCGTTCCACGAACGCGAGGAAGTTCAGACGATACGCGCCGCGCTCGCCGCCATCGAGTGGCCGGACGACCAGCTTTCGGTCTTCGCCACCCTCAAGGGATCGCTCTTCGCGATCAACGACGAGGCCTTGCTCGAGTATCGTCACCGCTTCGGCCGCCTCCATCCGTTCCGTCTTCCGAAAGGAGACGTGCCGCAAACCCTGGCGCCTATCGTGGAAGCGCTTCAAATCCTCCGGGACCTGCATCGCAACCGCAATCACCGGCCGGTTGCGGAGACCATGGCGCGGCTGCTCCAGTCCACACGGGCCCACGCCGGGTTTGTGCTCCGGCCTTCGGGCGGGCAGGCGCTCGCCAACGTCCTGCACGTCGCCGAACTGGCCCGGCTTTACGAAGAAGGCGGCGGCATTTCGTTTCGCGGGTTTGTGGAACTGCTCGACCAGGAGGCGGAAGCCGGCGAGGCCCCCGAGGCGCCGATTCTGGAGGAAGGAAGCGACGGCGTCCGCATCATGACCGTGCACAAGGCGAAGGGCCTGGAGTTTCCGGTGGTGATTCTCGCCGACATCACGGCCAAGCTGGCGCGCTCCCCGGCCAGCAGGCATCTCGATTCCGAGCGCCGCCTGAGCGCCGTCCAGATCGGCGGCTGGACGCCCGTCGAGCTCACGGAACACAGCGCCGAAGAGACGGAGCGCGATCGCGCCGAGGGCGTGCGCGTCGCCTATGTCGCGGCCACGCGAGCGCGCGACCTGTTGGTGGTGCCGGCCGTCGGCGACGATCCGGCGGAGCATCCCTGGGGAGCGGCGCTTACCGATTGGTGGACCAGCCCGCTGCGCGGCGCCATCTACCCCGAGCCGGCAGAGCGGCGCAACGCCGCGGCTGCCCCAGCGTGTCCCGAGTTCGGCGACGACAGCGTGCGCAACCGCCCGAAGTCCGGAGCCGGCGCGGACAATGTCGCGCCCGGCCTGCATCGCTTCGTGATGATGCCTGGTGAGCGAGAGCCCGCCGGCTACGGCGTCGTCTGGTGGGACCCTTCCAATCTGGAGCTCGGGGTCAAACCCACGTTCGGTGTGCGGCGAAGGGAACTGCTCGAGCCCGTCAGCGACGAGACCGTCGCCCAGGACCGCGAAACCTACGACCGGTGGCAGGCGGATCGCGCGTCCGCCATCGCGAAGGGCTCCGAGCCCACTCTCAGAATTCAAACCGCCACCGAGCACGCCGCCTTGCATGCGCCTTCCGAACCGCTCGAGGTCACCGTCTACGAGATCGAATCGAATCCGGATCGTCCGGCCGGACCCCGCTATGGAGCCCTGGTCCACGCCGTGCTCGCCACGGTGGCGCTCGATGCGGACGCCGATGATGTGGCGGCCACGGCCACGCTTCAGGGCCGCATCCTGGGCGCGACCCCGGAAGAGATCGCGTCCGCCGTCGACGCAGTTTCGAGAGCGCTGCGGCATCCCATCCTGGAACGCGCGCGCCGGGCCGCCGCGGCGGGCGCCTGCCGTCGCGAGACTCCGCTCACGCTGAATCTGCCGGACCAGACCATGATCGAAGGTGTGGCCGACATTGCATTTCAGGAAGACGGCGCCTGGACGGTCATCGACTTCAAGACCGACCGCGAGCTCGAGAGGAAAATCGAAGTCTACCGGCGCCAGGTCGGCCTCTACGCCGAGGCCATCGCGCTCGCAACCGGACAGCCGTGCAAGGCTATACTGATGAGGGTTTGAGATGAGGCTCGGTCCACAGATCGTGGCTTGCGTGCTCGCGGTCGTATCCCTGATGGCGTCCGGCCGGGCCGAGACCAGGTCCAAAGCGAAGCCGGCGGCGGGCCGATTACTGGTCTACGTCGGCACCTACACGGTTCGCGATAGCAAGGGCATCTACGTTTACCGCTTCGACTCCGGCCGTCTCGCGCCGATGGGCCCGTCGGCGGTGGCGGCGGAAACCGCGAACCCGTCGTTTCTGGCGGTCGATTCGAAACGCCATCATCTCTATGCGGTAAACGAAATCGAGGAGTATCAGGGCCGGAAGACGGGGGCTGTGAGCGCCTTCCGTATCGATCGGAGCACGGGCGCGCTCCGATTTCTGAACCAGGTGTCCTCCGGCGGCACAGACCCGTGCTTCGTCTCGCTCGATCTTGCGGGCAAGCATGTCCTGGTTGCAAACTACACGAGCGGCAGCGTTTCGGTGTTTGCGGTTCTACCCGGTGGACGCCTGGGCAAGGCGACGGCGTTCGTGCAGCATGAGGGGCACAGCGTGAACCCGGAGCGCCAGGAGGGACCGCACGCGCACGACATCGCGCTTTCGCCGGACGGCCGCTTCGCGCTGGTGGCGGACCTGGGCCTCGACGAACTACTGGTCTACCGCTACGACGCGAGTAAGGGCTCGCTCGCGCCGAACGTCCCGCCCTTTGCCAAGGTCAGTCCGGGCTCGGGACCGCGTCATTTCGTCTTCGATCCGGGCGGCAAGTTCGTCGATCTGGTCAACGAGGTGCGATCCACGGTCACGGTGTTCTCGTACAACCCAAGGCGGGGCGCGCTGCACGAAATTCAAACCCTGTCCGCGCTTCCGCCGGCTTTCCCGGGCCACAACGACGCTGCCGAAATCGCCATCGGCCGCTCCGGCGGCTTTCTGTACACGTCGAATCGCGGCGACGACAGCATCGCGGTCTTCGCCATCGATCCGCGCCGGCGCACCCTCAAGCCGGTGGCTCACGTACCGACGCTCGGCAAGACCCCGCGCAATTTTGCCATCGATCCGTCCGGAGCTTACCTGCTCGCGGCCAATCAGGACTCGGACAATATCGTCGTCTTCCGCATCGACCCGAAGACCGGTATTCCGGCCCCGACCGGCCAGGTGGTCGAGGTTCCGTCGCCGGTGTCGATCACGTTCATGGCTGTGCCGTGATTCCGCGCAAGCCCGCGAACGCGACACGGGTCCGGCGTCATTCCACGGTGACGGACTTCGCCAGATTCCGCGGCTGGTCCACGTCGCATCCGCGCAGCACGCCCAGGTGATAGGCGAGAAGCTGCAAAGGCACGGCCTCGAGCACGGCGGAGAGCAATTCGTTGGCGGGAGGCAGGGTGATGACGTGGTCGGCAAGTTCAGTAGCCTCGGTGTCGCCTTCCGTCACGAGGACGATGATGGTGGCCCCGCGCGCTTTCGCCTCCTTGATGTTCAGCAGGGTGCGGCGGTAGCGCAGTTGGGAGTCCGTCGAATGCTCGTCAACGGTGGCGATTACCACCACGGGCAGTCCTTCGGTAATCAAGGCGCTCGGACCGTGCTTCATTTCGCCGGCCGGATACCCCTCGGCGTGGATGTAGGAGACCTTCTTGGTCTTGAGCGCGGCCTCGAGCGCGATGGGAAAGTGGACGCCGCGCCCGAGGAACAGGAAGTCGGCGGCGCGATGAAACTCGCGCGCCAGGTCTTCGATCTCGTCGTCGCGCTGCAGCACGGACTCGATCTGGCGCGGCAGCGCCACCAGGTCCGCCAGCAGGCGCCGGACTTCGTCCGTGGTGAGATTGTTCCGCATCTGGCCGAGATAGATCGCGAACAGATACAGGGCCACCAGTTCGGAGGTAAAGGTCTTGGTGGCGCTCACGCCGATCTCCGGGCCGGCATGCGTGTAGATCACGCCGTTCGCCTCGCGCGGCACCATGCTGCCGAGCGAATTGCAGATGGCCAGGGTCTTGGAATTCTTGGCGCGGGCCTCGCGCTGGCCGGCAATGGTGTCTGCCGTCTCGCCCGACTGGCTCACGAGCACGGTGAGCGTGGACGAGTCCACCAGGGGGTCGCGGTAGCGGAACTCCGACGCGTAGTCGACCTCGGTGGGGACGCGCGCCAGGCGCTCCAGCATGAACTTGCCGACCAGGGCTGCGTTGCGCGAACTGCCGGCGGCCACCAGCGTGATGCCGGCGAAGGCCCGGAACTCGTCTTCGCCGATCTCCATTTCGTCGAGAAACACCTGGCCCGTGTCGGGCGAAATGCGGCCGAGCGTGGTGTCGCGCACAGCGCGCGGCTGCTCGTAGATCTCTTTGTGCATGAAGTGGCGGAAGCCGCCCTTCTCCGCCAGAACGGGCTCCCAGGCGATGTGCTGGACTCGCCGGGTGACCGGCCGTCCGTCGAAATCCATGAGCTTGACACCGTGCGGCGTCAGCACGGCCAGGTTGCCGTCGGCCAGAAAGAACAGGTCTCGGGTGTGATAGAGGATCGCGGGGACGTCGCTCGCGACCAGGTATTCGTCGCTGCCGAGGCCGATCACGGCGGGCGGGCCCTGGCGCACGGCCACGACCTGATCGGGAGTACGCGTCGAGACGATGGCCAGCGCGAAGACGCCGCGCAACCGGTCGACGGCGGCGCGCACCGCTTCTTCGAGCGCAACAGGCTTCGATTCCCCCGCACCGCCGGCGTCGAGGTACTTCTCGATGAGGTGGGCGATCACCTCGGTGTCAGTCTCCGTGAGGAAGCGGTGGCCCTCCCCTTCGAGCTCCTCCTTGAGCTCGCGATCGTTCTCGATGATGCCGTTGTGCACCACGGCCACGGAGTTGTGGCAGTCGCGGTGAGGATGCGCGTTCTCCACGGTGGGAGGGCCGTGCGTGGCCCAGCGCGTGTGGCCGATCCCATAAGCACCATCGAGCGGATTCAGGCGGATGGCTTCCCGCAGGTTGCGCAGCTTGCCCGAGGCGCGCCGCACCTCCAGCTTGCCGTCCTCGATCACGGCGAGGCCCGCCGAATCGTACCCGCGATACTGCAGACGCTCCAATCCGTCGAGCAGCAAGGGCACGACGCGCTTGTTTCCGATGTACCCGATGATCCCGGACATGCGTGTTCACGGCGGGGCGCGGCAGACAGAATCTACGCGCCATGCTCCCTTCTAGCATAGCGCAACGTTCGCGGTGCGCGGATCGATTCGCCGGTACAATGCCGTTACAATGTTGAATCGGCCTGTGAAAGCCACTCTCGCTGAGGTGATGATTGACCCTGACGCTGGGCGTTACCCTCTTTCTGGCTGCCGCGCTCGGCGGCGCTTTGAACGCGGTAGTGGGTGGCGCGACGTTCGTGATCTTCCCCGCTCTGGTCTTCGCAGGAGTGCCCGCCGTTCAGGCCAATGCCACCTCATCGGTAGTGGTGTGGCCGGCGGCATTGGCCGGAGTCTACGCCTATCGCGAGGACATCAACCTGGGTCGCAGCCTGCTGCTCGCGCTCGGCGTCGCGAGCTTCGCCGGGGGCGCGGTGGGCGCCTGGCTGCTGGTCCATACACCCGGTGACGCCTTCGTGCGCCTGGTTCCGTGGCTGCTGCTCTTCGCCACCTTGCTGTTCACTTTCGGCGGAACCATCGGCGGCTGGCTCCGTGGCGGCGCTGCTGGCGGCGCTGACGTCGGCTCCGCGGGCAAGGCTCTGTTCGGCGTCGCGTTCGCGCAGTTCGCCATATCGATCTACGGCGGCTATTTCGGGGCCGGGATGGGCATCCTGATGCTCGCTGCTTACGCGGTCGTGAGCCTGGGGAATATTCACACCATGAACGGAGTGCGGAGCGCCCTGGGCGTGCTGATCAACGGCGTAGCCATCGGGCTCTTCATCTACAACCGCGCAATCGTTTGGAAGCCGGCCCTGGTGATGATGGTAGGCTCGACGCTCGCCGGCTACTTCGGCGCCGTCATCGCGCGACGCGTCGATCCCGCGAAGGTCAAGCGGCTGGTGATGGCGGTGGCGTGGGCGATGACGGCGTACTTCTTCTTCAAGTCCTACAGCGGAACCTAGCCGGACCTTCAGGCTTTCTGGTCCACGGCCGCAAGCAGTTTGTCGAAGGCGTCGGAAAACAGGCGCACTCCATCCACGACGAGCTTGTCCGTCACATCCTTCATGGAGATGCCCGCCTTGGGCAGCGACGCCATGACCCGCGAAGCCTGCTCCACGTTCTCTTCCAGGCTAAGGCGAGGCCGGCCGTGATCGCGGAACGCTTCCAGAGTGTTGGTCGGAACTGTGTCGACCGTGTCGGGACCGACCAGCTCCTCGACGTACATCACGTCCCGATATTTCGGATTCTTGGTGCTGGTGCTCGCCCAGAGCAGCCGTTGCGTGCGCGCTCCCTTGTCTTCCAAGGCCTTCCAACGCGGGCTCGCTACGATCTCCTTGTATTTCTGATAGGTCAGGCGGGCGTTGGCGATCGCCACCTGGCCTTCGATGCTCTGTAACAGATCCTTGTCGGCCGCGCTGTCCCCACTCTTCAGCTTCTGCTCCACGATGGAGTCAACGAGCGTGTCGATGCGGCTGACGAAGAAGCTGGCGACGCTCGCCATGCGCTTCAAGTCGCCGCCACTGGCCGCCAGATCTTCAAGTCCGGAAATGAATGCTTCCGCAACCTGCTCGTAACGCTCCTGAGCGAACAGCAGCGTGATGTTGACGTTGATTCCTTCGCCGATCGCCTGGCGGATGGCAGGAAGTCCCTCGGCAGTTCCGGGAATCTTGATCATCAGGTTGGGGCGATCAACCGCCTTCCACAAGCGGCGCGCCTCCCGGATCGTGCTCTCCGTCTCGCGCGCCAGGTAGGGCGACACTTCCATGCTCACGTAGCCGTCCCTGCCCTCGGTCTCGTCATAGACGGAGCGGAGAACGCCGGCCGCCGCCTGGATGTCGCTGATCGCGAGTGCCTCATAGATGCCCATGGCGTCAAGATGTCCGCCGGCGCGCAGGCGTTCGAGATCGCCGGCATACTCCGCGCCTCCCACAATCGCTTTCTCGAAGATGGACGGGTTCGAGGTCATGCCCTTCAGGCCGTCTTCGTCGATCAGGCGCTGGAGGTCGCCGCTTGTGATCAGATTGCGCCGGATGTAGTCGAGCCAAATCGCCTGACCCAGGCCTGCCAGCTCTTTGAGGGCGTTCGCCTCGGCGGTTTTCACGGAACTCATGGTTGATTTCCTCCTGCTCTCTTAGATGAGGTCAAGGGTGGGCCGGACGCAGCGCAGGCCCGAGCGAGGTCCGGTGGACCTCAGCGAGCGGCGGCGCAATATTTCGCCTCGATGGCCTTTACTTTGCCAAGGCGCCTCACATGGCGTTCTTCACCGGAAAATTTCGCGTTCAGGAAGCTTCGCACCAGTTCCTTGGCCAGTTCGATAGCGATGATGCGTGAGCCCATCACCAGCACGTTCATGTCGTCGTGCTCCACGCCCTGATGAGCGGAGTAGGTGTCATGGCAAACAGCGGCGCGGATTCCGGTCATCTTACTGGCCGCCACCGAGACGCCGACGCCGCTTCCGCACACCAGGACGCCCCGGTCCGCCTCACCGTTCTTCACCGCCAGCCCCACAGGCTCCGCGTAGTCGGGATAATCGTCGGCCGGCATGTAACTGTGTGCGCCAAAATCCGACACCTCGTGGCCGAGGCTCTCAATGTAAGGGCGCAACTCCTGCTTGAGCTCGAATCCGGCATGATCGGAAGCGATGGCGATACGCATATGCCCCATGCTAGCACCGAACCGGGCGAGGGCAAATAGGAGCAGGCCCCGATCGGGGGCAGCTTGGATTCATGACGAACCATTCCTGCCTTCGGCGGTTTTGTTGACACTCTCTTTGCCTGCTTTCTATAATCTGACTTCGCCCTCGCAGCCCCGCATTTCTCAAATTCAAGCTGCCGAGCCACAGGGAGCGCAGTGTCTACCGCCGAGCAATCCGATCTTGTCGCGCAACGCCGAAAGAAGTTGGAATCCATTGTGGCGCTCGGCTTTGCCGCGTATCCCGAGCGCTACGACTGCACCCACAGTCTTCAGCAGATACTGGACGCCTATTCGTCACATACCGCTGAGCAACTCGAAGCCGAACGCGTGGCCGTGCGGGTGGCAGGACGGGTGATGACCATCCGGCCTCACGGCAAGGCCGGGTTCGCCCACCTGCAGAGCGGTGGGGCGAGGCTGCAGATCTACGTTCGCCTCGACGCGGTCGGCGAGCGCGACTTCGAAGTTTACAAGTTGCTGGACCTCGGCGATTTGGTCGGTGTGGAGGGGTACCTGTTCCGCACGCGCACCGGCGAACTGAGTGTGCACGCCGAGCACCTGATGTTTCTGGCCAAGGCGCTGCTTCCTCTGCCCGAGAAGTGGCACGGCCTTTCCGACGTGGAGATTCGCTACCGGCAGCGTTACGTGGACTTGATGGTGAATCCGGAAGTGCGCCAGACGTTCGTGAAGCGCAGCCGCATGATCCGCGCCATTCGTGACTTCATGGACGGCGAGGGCTACGTCGAGGTGGAAACGCCCATGATGCAGCCGCTCGCCGGCGGCGCCATGGCCCGGCCCTTCGTCACCCACCACAACACGCTCGATCTTACGCTTTACCTGCGCGTCGCTCCCGAACTCTACCTGAAGCGCCTCATCGTGGGTGGACTCGAGCGCGTCTACGAGATCAATCGCAATTTCCGCAACGAGGGCATCTCGACACAGCACAACCCCGAGTTCACGATGCTCGAGTTCTACCAGGCTTATGCCGATTATCACGCGATGATCGCGCTCACCGAGCGCCTGCTGCGGCAGGTTGCCACGAGGGTCAACGGTTCGCTTGAGTTCGACTACGCGGAGCAGCGCATTTCGTTCGAGCGCTTTGACCGCCTGACGATGAAAGAGGCGGTCGTGCGACACTGGCCCGAAGGCAGCGCGGGGCCGGCGATTGAGGATCTGGCGGAACCCCGGGCGATCCTCACCTGGGCCGAAACCTACAACGGCTGGGCCCGGGCGAACGGGCGCGAACCGCTCGAAGTCGGGTCCAAGACCGCGCCTGGCGCCGCGCTCCAGGTTCTGTTCGAAGAGGTCGCCGAGCGGCGCCTCATCCAGCCGACCTTCATCACCGATTTTCCCCTCGAGGTGTCGCCGCTCTCCAAGCAGCGTCCGGACGATCCCAATCTTGTCGAGCGCTTCGAGCTTTACGTGGCGGGGATGGAAATCGCCAACGCCTTCAGCGAGCTCAACGATCCCGAGGAGCAGCGCCGCCGCTTCCAGTATCAGCAGATGCTGCGCGAGACGGGCGATCTGACCGCGCACGCCATCGACGAAGACTATATCCGCGCGCTCAGCTACGGACTGCCGCCGACCGGGGGCGAAGGGATCGGGATCGATCGCCTGGCGATGCTGCTGACGGACTCCCGTTCCATCCGCGACGTCATCCTGTTCCCGCTCTTGAGACCCCAACCAAGCGAATCCCCGGTCTGAAGCGCGGCGGCTCGCCGCACGTCTCTGATCGCGCGTGCCTCACCGGCATTGTCTTCGTCCTCCGCGGCGGCATTCCGTGGCAGACGCTCCCGCAGGAACTCGCGCGTGAATCCTCTGTGTTCCAGGCTGCCCGCATAATGCCGGTGAGGGAGTGCGAATTGGGCCCAAGCAGCAGGTGGCCGACTTCATGCGCGATGGCGCGGCCGAGAATTTGAAGTGGCAGAAACCATTTTTTCCTGAACCCATGCCCGGGCGTAAGAAGTGGCTCTTCTCCATAACGCCCGGGAGTTTTAGACGCTCCGCAACCCAGAACCCTTGACCAGGCGTTTCGCACCGCAAAAAGTCCACTTGGCGACAAATGGGTGGCAGGTCCGCACTCGGAGGCTTATTCTTCGCGGCAGGGAAACCACCTTATGTCAGTAACTCTCACTCTAAATGACCGGACTATCACTCTGGACCTCGCCGGTGACGTACCGCTTCTTTGGGCCATTCGGGAGAACGCAGGCCTGACGGGCACCAAGTATGGATGTGGGATTGCCCAGTGCGGTGCTTGTACTGTGCACCTAGGCGGGAAGCCTGTCCGTTCGTGCGTCACACCCGTCAGCGCAGTTGCCGGGAAGCCAGTGACGACGATTGAAGGCGTGTCCGGCGCCTCCGCGCGGGCCGTACAGAGTGCATGGGAAAAGCTGGATGTCGTTCAGTGCGGCTACTGCCAATCGGGCCAAATCATGTCCGCTATTGCCCTGCTGAATGAGAAGAGCGATCCCACCGATGCGGAAATCGATGCGGCGATGAGCGGAAACATCTGCCGCTGCGGCACGTATACGCGTATCCGGGCAGCAATTCATGAAGCCGCGGAGATGAGAAAGGGGGCGCACAGTGAAAGACGAAACCCACGTCGTTAAAGCCCCTGGCAGGCGACAGTTTCTTAAGGCCGGAGCCGCTATTGTGCCAGGCCTCGTGATCGGCTTCTATCTTCCTGAGCGGAGGGCGGCGCTTGCCCTGCAAGCGATCGAGCAGCCGCTCGGGTTCGCGCCCAACGCCTTTCTGCGAATTGGGGCCGATGACAGCGTTACGGTCATTTCCAAACATATCGAAGTGGGGCAGGGCGCCTACACCGGTCTGGCGACGATCTTAGCCGAAGAACTCGACGCCGCCTGGCCGCAGGTGCGGGTTGAGCCAGCGCCCGCTGACGATAATCTCTATAAAAACCTCCGGTTTGGTGTGCAATCGACTTGTTGCAGCGACTCGATCTCGAACTCGTTTGAACAATATCGGCAGGCGGGCGCGATGGCGCGCGCGATGTTAGTAGCTGCGGCGGCCCAGCGCTGGCATGTTTCTGGCAACGAGGTCACCGTGGAAGACGGGGTGGTCAAACACCTACGCTCATCGCAGCAGGCCGCCTTTGGCGATCTGGCCCTCTTAGCGGCAACCATGCCACCGCCTGCGCGCGTCACGCTGAAAGACCCCAGGGATTTTAAGCTGATTGGCGCCGCCGGTCTCCCTCGCGTGGACGGCAAAGCGAAGAGCAACGGTAGCGCGCTGTTCCCCATCGATGTCTCGCTCCCCGATATGGTCATTGCCTCGGTGGAAAAACCTCTACGGTTCGGCGCGCTGCCGAGAAGTTTCGATCCCGTGGCGGCGAAGTCCGTGCCGGGCGTAATCGAAGTAGTTCGGGTATCCGAGGGTGTCGCCGTTGTCGCGAGGTCCTTTCCCGCGGCACTGCGAGGCCGCAAGGCTCTCAAAATCGAGTGGGACGAGTCGAAATGCGAGGTGCGCGGAACCTCCGAACTGCTTCGCGAGTACCGCACGCTTTTGGACCAGCCCGGCACCGTTGCACGCCGGGACGGCGATGCCGCTGTGGGGTTGGCCGGCGCGGCGCGCACACTGACCGCCACCTATGAGTTTCCCTATCTGGCGCATGTGCCCATGGAACCGGATAGCGCGGTTGCGAGACTCTCGGCAGATCGCTGCGACATCTGGACCTACGACGCGGCGCCAACGGCACTCCAGAACACGGCGGCCCACATTACCGGTCTTCGCCCAGAACAAGTCCAAATCCACTCCCTGTACGGGGGTGGCAGCTACGGCGGGGGCGGCGGCGGAGCCGGGATCGCGGTCGAAGTCGCCCGTGCAACCGGAGGCCGCTTCCCCGTGAAACTCATCGAGACCCGCGAAGACATGATGCGCGCTGATGAGTTCCGTCCCATGTACCTTCATAGGCTGACGGCCGGACTTGACAAGGCAGGGAATCTGATCGCGTGGCATCACCGGATTGTGGGGCAATCCATTTTCGCAGGCCAGCCTGGCTATGTGACGAATGGCGTCGATTTTATTTCAGTGGCGGGCGCTAGCAACATCCCCTACGATATTCCCAACATTCTCGTGGACCTGCATTCAACCACCTCCGGAATACCCGTCTCGCCGTGGCGGTCCGTGGGCGACAGTCACAATGCATTTGCGGTCGAAACGTTCCTCGATGACATCGCTCAGGCCGCGGGCCGGGATCCCCTCGAATTCCGCCGCGCGCTTTTGCCAAAGGACCCCCGCCAAAAGCAGATACTCGAGTTCGCCATCGACGATCACTTTCGTGACAGCACCTTCGCCAAGTTTCCCCGTGACCGTCAGGTGCTCGAACTTGCGGCGGCCAAAGCGAACTGGGGTGCACCGCTCGGGGCGGGCAAAGGGCGCGGGATCGCAGTACACTACTCCTTCAAGACGTCCGTAGCTCACGTGGCGGAAGTCAGCGTCGGTCCGAGCGGGCGCGTAAAGGTAGATCGCGTGTTCTGCGCCATCGATTGCGGCGTTCCCGTCAACCCGGATATCATCCGGGCGCAGGTGGAAGGCGGAGTGGCCTTCGGCCTGAGTTCAATCCTCCATGAGCGGATTACCGTGAAAGCCGGAGCCGTGGAACAATCGAACTTTCACGATTACCGGCTGTTGCGAATCGACGAAATGCCCAGCGTCGAAGTGCACATCGTGCAGTCTGCGGAGCCGCCCACCGGGATCGGCGAGCCGGTTGTCCCTTCCGTCGGCCCGGCGGTATCAAACGCGATCTTTGCGGCAACGGGCAAACGGCTGCGGACGCTGCCTCTCGACCAGGCGCTATAGTTCGCTAATGTCCGTGATGGCTCGCCTTAAAATCGTCATTCTCGGCTGGGCCGCCGTAGCTGTGTTCTTCACGGCCGTTCTGGAAGTCAGCGACTTCGGCCACAAACCCCTGGGCTTTGCTCTTTATTCAAACGCCGTGCAGTTTGCCCTTTGGGCTCTCGCGCTGCCCCTCCTTGTAAAATTCATTCGGCGCTTCCCGCTGAAAGACTCAAGAACAATCCGGAACGCAGGGGTCCTCCTGATCCTCATTGCGGTGATAGGGATGCTGGTGGCCGTCATCCACCTGGCCATCATGTTCCCGACCTATTTCCCAGAACATTCTTCTTATCCCACGTTTCAGGACCTAATCCGGTCGGAACTGGTCCGGTTTCTGCCGAATGACGTGCTGATAGGAATCGTATTGGTGATCGCAATCGAGGCCTGGCAGGTGTTGCGGGATCTTCAGTCGGAGCGAATGCGCGCGATGGATCTGGAGCGCCAGCTTGCCGTCTCGCGCCTGGAGGCGTTGCGGATGCAGCTTCATCCGCATTTCCTGTTTAACACCCTTCATACGATTGCGGGCCTCATCGGAGAGGAGCCGGCCCATGGACGCCGCATGGTTGTGGCACTCGGTGACTTTCTGCGCCTTACCCTGAAGAACGGCGCCAGATCTTTTCGCAGCCTCGCGGAGGAGTTGGAATTCATGGACCTCTATCTGGGCATCGAGAGGGTTCGCTTGGGCGACCGCCTGATGCTCCATTACGACATCGAGGCGCAGGCAACCACCGCCGAGGTACCCTACCTGTTGTTGCAGCCGCTGTTTGAAAACGCCATACGTCATGGCGCCGGCCGGCTTGCCGGACCCTGCCAGGTTGTGTTCCGGGCCCACCGCGATGGCCATCGGCTCTTGCTGAGCCTCGAGAATGACGGGGCGGTCCGCGCGCCGTCCTCGCCCTCTGCCGCCCATGGGGTCGGGCTCAGCAATACGCTGGCGCGTCTGCGACTCCATTACGGCAACGATTTCACTTTTCAGTACAATGACCGGCCGGAAGGCGGAGTTCGCATTGACTTGTCGCTGCCTTTTCGGAAGGCAGAATCAGGCGAGGAGCAGAATGCCCACTATCAAAGTGAGTATGCGCACGATCCTCGTTGAGGATGAGCCGCATGCAAGACAGTATCTCCGTGAACTGCTTGCCGAAGAAGAGGGTGTCGCGATTGTCGGGGAAGCATCGGGTGGAGTCGAAGGCGTCGATTTGATTCGCAAACTGCTCCCCGACTTGGTTTTCCTCGACGTTCAGATGCCGGAAGTGGACGGATTCAAGGTCATCGAAGAGATCCGGGGTGAGTCCATGCCCGCCTTCGTTTTCGTTACGGCTTACAGCGAGTACGCCGTGCGGGCATTCGAGGTGGAGGCCGTCGATTATCTTCGCAAGCCATTTGACCGCGACCGCCTGGCGGTCTCGCTCGAACGGGCGATGCGACGCCTGGAAATTCGGAACGGCCGGGCTGCGGGGGACCTCGATAACGGCGCCGAGAATCAGTGGCTCCCCCGTTTGGTCGTTCGTGATGAAAAGGGAGTTACTTTCGTTCCTGTCGAGCAGATTCTGTGGATCGAGGCTGCCAACAAGTATGCCGTCATCCACACCCCCGGCGCTACCCACATCACGCGGCAGACGATCCAAAGCCTGCACGTGAGCCTCGACCCGAAACAATTTGTTCGCATTCATCGGTCGACGCTGGTTCGCAAGGACGCGGTTCGAGGGCTCCACCCTTTGTTCCACGGGGACTATATCGTGAAGCTTAAGAACGGCGCGGAACTGACATTGAGCCGCAACTTCCGCCAGGAGTTCTTTCGCCAAATGAGCCGTTGAGTTCTCACATTGGTCGCTAATCCCTAATCCTTCGTCGGAAAATCAGCCCCCGGCGCGTCGTGGGGCCGGCAATCAGGCGCTCACCCCACAACGTACAGGTCAGGGTTTTGTTAGAGGTCTAGGGGCTAGGGGCGGCGACTGCCGATGGCACGTTGGAAGGAGAAAAGGCCGCCGCCCTTCCGTGGCTTCACGGCAGCAACGGACGGCGGCCTGCAGACGAGTTTACTGGACCACGACGCTCAGGGTAGTGCTGGCCGTGACGCCGGTCGAAGTGCCCGTCACCGTGACGGAATACGTGCCGGTTGGCGTTGGCGTGGGCCCGGTGATGGTATTGTTCGATCCTCCGCCGCACGCTGCCCACACGAGCACCAGGGCCAGAGCTCCCGCCAGCGCCCAGCCGCTTCGCGGGCGTGATCTCCTCAGACGCCGGGTCAGCAGTTTGATCCCGAGAGCCAGGGTCGCCGCGGTGCCCAGCCACATCCAGGGACGGGGCGGCGCCGGTGCGCGCGGGGCCTTCGGCGGCAGGGTTCCCGCCGTGGTCAGGACGCTCACGTTGGCCGTGGCCGTGTTCGGAGCCGTGACCGTGAGCGAACTCGGAAACACGGTGCACGACGACGAGGTTATGGAATCCGTGCACGTGAGCGACACCGTCTGGTTGAAGCCGCCAAGGCCCGTAATGTTCAGGTTGTAAATCGCGGATACTCCGGGCGAAACCATTGCCGTCGAATTGGTGGCGCCGAGCGAGAACCCCGAGCCGGCGCCGGACAAGGCAACGCTCTGCGGGCTTCCTTGTGCGCTATCCGCGATCGAAAGGGTCGCCACCTGGTTGCCCGCCAAGGCCGGAGCGAAGATCACGCTGATCGGGCAACTTGCGCCGGGACCGACCGACGTCCCACAGGTACTGCTCTCGCTGAACTGCGAAGCCCCGGTTCCCGTGATGGAGATGACGATACTAGACAGAGACGTCGTGCCGGAGTTGGTGAGCGTCACGGTCTTGGCGGCGCTCTTGGTCATAACCAACTGTCCGCCGAAGGTTAGGCTTGTGGGCGCCAGGCCGACGGACGGCCCGACCCCCGTTCCGCTGAGCGTGACGATCTGCGGGCTGCCGCCGGCGTTGTCCGCCACATCCAGCGTGGCCGAGAGCGTTCCGAGCGTCGTGGGGTCGAACGTAACCGTGATACTGCAGGTTTTGCCGGCGCTCACCGAAGTGCAGTTATTGGTTTCCGTATAACTGTTGCTTCCGTCGATGCTGACCGAGCTGACCGTGAGCGTGGCGTTGCCCGTGTTGGTCAAGGTGACCGCCTTGGACGTGCTCATGTCGAGGTTCGGACTGCCGAAATTGAGGCTGGTGGGTGAAAGCGAAGCGATCGCCTCGGAACTGCCGGTGCCCGAGACTGGGAGCGTCTGAGGACTGCCGGTGGCGTTGTCTGCCACATTCAGGGTGGCGGAGCGGTTGCCCACTGCCATCGGCGTGAACGTCACCATGATGGTGCATTTGCCGCCGGCGGCCAGACTCGATGTGCAGGCGTTGGTCTCGCTGAAATCACCGGGATTGGCACCGCTAAAGCTGAAGCCGGTAAGATTCAAGACCGCGTTGCCGTTGTTGGTGAGCGTCACAGCGACCGCAGTCGAGGGGATGCCCACGGGCGTGGTCGGGAACGAGATGGTGGTCGGCGACAGCGCGACCAGCGGCGCCGTGCTTCCGGTCCCGCTCAGGGGCACGGTCTGCGGGCTGCCGGAGGCGTTGTCCGCGATCGTCACCGTCCCGGTCTGTGTTCCGGTCGCCGTGGGGGTGAAGGTGATGGTGATCGAGCAGGAAGCGCCGCCTCCGAGCGTGCCGCCGCAAGTGTTGGTCACCGCGTAGGGGCCCGACACTGTGACCGAACTGACGGTCAGGTTCGTGTTGCCGGTGTTGGTCAACGTGACGATCTGGGGAGCGCTGGTGGTGCCCACCGGTTGACTGGCGAAGGTGACCGACGACGGCGTCAGGCCGACCAAGGCGCCCGAGCCTGACCCGGTGAGGGCCACGGTCTGCGGGCTGTTCGTGGCGTTATCCGTGAAGGTCAGGGTTCCGGTCTGGGTTCCCGCCTTGGTTGGTGTGAAGGTCACGCTGACGGTGCACATGGCCGCGGCGGCGAGGGTGCTGCCGCAAGTGTTCGTCTCTGCGTACTCGGTGCTGGCGACGATCGAGGTGATATTCAGCGGGCCCGTGCCGGTGTTGCTGAGCGTGACGGTCTGCGCCGCGCTGGTGGTCCCGATGTTCTGGCCGGCGAAGGTCACGGTGGTAGGCGATAGCGAAACCGTGGGCGCAGTTCCCGTGCCGGTGAGAGCGACGGCCTGCGGACTGGTGACATCGCCGTCGGTGATCGTCAAAGTTCCCGTGGCGGTGCCGCCCGTGGTGGGAGCAAAGATCACGCTGGCGGTGCAACTTCCCCCCACGGCGATGGTGGACGGGCAATTGTTGGTGGCGGTGAACGTCCCCAAAGTAATGGCGGCGCTCGTAAACGGCAGCGGAGTGCTGCCCGGATTGCTGATCGTAACCGTCAAAGCCGAGCTCGTAGACCCCACGAGCGTACCGGGGAAAGTAAGCTGGGCGGGTGAAATGGCGGTGACCGGCGTGTTCAGGAACACGTCGACCACGTTCAGAAGCTGATCGGCCGCGGCCACATCCAGACTACCGGTGCCCGTGAAGTCGCCGAGAGCCACTCCTTCGGCGCTGCCTCCAAGGATGAAGCCCGTGGCGTGCTCGAGGTGCGTCTGGAAGGTGCCGTCGCCGTTACCGAACAGCGTCGAGACGGCATTGACGTTGGCCGAAGTGTTACCCACGGCCAGGTCCAGGGAGCCATCGCCGTTCAGGTCTCCGGTGGCAATCGAAAAGGGCGAGAGGCCGGTCGGGTAGCTCACAGCAGTGCCGAAAGTACCGGGGTTACTGGTGCCGCTGTTGAGCAGGATCGAAACCGTGCTGGACGTTGTGTTCGCCGTCGCCAAGTCCGGAAAACCGTCCTTATTGAAATCTCCGATGCTCACGGCCACGGGGCCTGTGTTGGAGCCGGTGGAGTATGTCACGTTTGTCTGGAAGGTCCCGTCCCCGTTGCCCTCAAGCACCGAGACCGTATTGCCGGTCTGGTCCGCGACCGCCAGATCCAGGGTGCCCTTGCTGTGACCGAACAGATTCGCCGCCGCCACCGAACTCGGGCCTGACCCGGCTGCATAAGGCACCGCTGTGGCGAAGGCGCCGTTGCCCGAGTTCAGCAGAACTGAAACCGTGGCATCGCCGTAGTTCGCCACCGCGAGATCAGGCAGCCCATCGCCGTTAAAATCTCCAACGGCCACCCCGAGCGGGGACTGCCCGACAGGGTAGGTTACGGCGTTCGCAAAGGTGCCATCGCCGTTGTTGAGCAGGACTGAGACGGTCCCATCGGTCTCATTCACCACCGCCAGGTCGGGATGCTGGTCGCCATTGAAGTCACCCACGGCGACGTCCTGAGGGTTGGCGCCAACCGGATTGTTACAGTTGACGGGTGACTGGAAGGTGCCATCGCCGTTCCCAAGCAGGACGCAGACGGAGTTATCCGTAGCGCTCACAGCCACCGCGTCGAGCTTGCCGTCACCGTTGAAGTCGGCGGTGGCCACAGCGACCGGTCCGCTCGCCACGTTTGAAACCGTGGTCGTACTCGCGAAAGTGCCGTCGCCGTTCCCAAGCAAAATGGCCACGTCATTGTCCGCCGGATTAACCATCGCGAGGTCCAGGCGCCCGTCGCCGTTGACGTCGGTGGTGATGATGTCGTCCGGCAACTGGCCCGAGTTGCCGGTGGCATACATCGCCCCATTGTTGAACGTGCCGCTGCCGGTTCCCAGGAGGATTCCCGCGAATCCGCCGGCAGTGCTGGTGTACGCGAGGTCCGGGATGCCATCGTCATTCAAATCTCCGCTCACGAGCTTGCGCGGCACCTTCGGGAGGGCAAATAGCTTGCTGCTTGCGTATCTGCCGTTGCCTGTCCCGAGCATGATCACGACATCGTTCTGGCCCCCGTCCGCCACGGCCAAGTCGGGGTTGCCGTCCTGGTTGAAATCGTCGACGATAACCTGGAGCGGCTCCTGACCGCAGGAATACTCCACGTGCGTTTGGAAGGTCCCATCGCCATTACCGAGCAGAATCGAGACGCTATTCGCCGCCCCATCGGCAGTGACCACATCGAGCTTGCCGTCCTTGTTGAAGTCCCCTACGGCAATGCTATCCGGACTTGCGCCGGTCGCGAACGTGGTCCCAGCCCCAAAAGTACCGTCTCCGTTCCCCAGAAATACGGAGATCGTGCTGTCGTTGAAGTTCGACACTGCCAGGTCGATATTCTGATCGCCGTTAAAGTCCCCCGCGACAATCGACCCGGGATTATTGCCGGTCGCGAGCGTGCCCGACACAGTGAAAGTCCCGTTACCATTGCCAATCAGCAGTGCGACGGCGTTACCGCTCGACGAGACCACCGCCAGGTCGATCTTGCCGTCATTGTTGAAGTCCGCCGCGACCAGCGCCACGGGATCGTTGCCGACGGTCCCGCTGACGGCGTTTGGCACCGTGGAGAAGGTTCCATTGCTGTTGCCCACCAGGATGGTGACGGTGGCGGCGTTGTGGTCCGCGGTGGCGATGTCCGGCTGGCCGTCACCGTTAAAATCCGCGGAAACCAAGACTTCGGGCGAGGTGTTTATGCCGGTCGTGAAACCGGCCTCGTTGAACAAATAGCTCTGGGCTGAAGCCTGGGGCATGCCAAGGCCAAAAAGAACGAACCCTGCTACGGCGAGTAAGGGAAGATAGCGATTGCCTTTCACCAGAATTATTCCTCCAGAATTCCGAGCCCTGCCAGTCGCCAGCCACACTACGAGGCCCGCGGCCTGAGAGTCGTCCGGGCCTATTCCATCCAGACTGCCTTATCACTGGTAGGGGCCCCCAAATATGAAGCCTGGATTCTATCGGTTGGATGACGACTAAGTCAAGCCGCGGAGCCTCAGAACACTGGGGACTCCGGGGGAGACGCGAGTAATACTCCACCTTGAAACCCCGGCTAAAGCGATCATTTTGGGGTGTATGAACCGGCTACTCGCACGATCGAGGCCACACGAGACCAGGCTGCTTGTTTTTCGTCAAGTCCTCTGCTAGATTTTTAACCCTGATCCTTTGGAGGTGAGAACGATGCCGGTTTCGCAAGTCCTGCTGGAAATCCTGGTCTGCCCGGTTTGCAAGGTGTCCGTGACGCCTACGGCCGACGATCTTGGGCTCAAGTGCCCCCAATGCCGCCGTGTGTACCCCGTGAAGAACGATATTCCCGTGATGCTGGTCGATGAGGCAAGAATCGACCCTCAATAGCGCCTGGGATTTGCGCCTGCCACCGCCAGCGACTCGTGGACAGCTTCTTCCACCCGGCCCGTTTCGATCCTCTTCATGCAAATGTTATCGCGGCAGGACTTCATCAACGGCGTGCCGTAGCAGGGCGCGCAGGGCACGAATTCCCGCAGAATCCGCACCGGTCCGCCCAACGATATGGGCCGCGTTTGTTCCAGGATGGCGGGACCCCAGAGCGCGACAAGAGGCGTGCCGAGCGCCGCGGCCATGTGCGCCGGGCCGGAGTCGATGCTGACGTAAAGGTCAAGCCGCCGGATCAGGGCCGCCAACTCCAGCAGCGACAATTCGCCCGCCAGATTCAGGCATGGGACGCCGGACTCGCGGGCGATGAACTCCGCAAGGGGACGATCGACCGGCGCGCCGGTCAGAATAACGTGGGCTTCCTCACCGGTGACGATGGACCGGGCGATGCGCGCAAAACGGTCGGGCGGCCAGCTCTTCAGCCGGGTCTGCTCCACCGAATGCTTCCGCCCGCCCCAGCCCGCGTGAATGCCCACCACCCGGGCGCCCTCAGGCACCCCCGCGAGCCTCAGACGCTCTCGCATCCGGTCGTCGAACTCTTTCGGATAGTGCAACTCCATTTCGAGCCCGGCGGGACGCACGCCCAACCCTTCCGCCGCGCGCAGGTTGTTCTCAATCGAGTGCTTCGCCGGATCGAAGTGGGCGAGTTCGGCCCCTGGCACGCCCGGAAGCGCCCCGTAGGAGATGATCCGGGTGGCCCGGGAGTGGCGCGCAAGCTCCGTGAAGCTGGGATGGCTCTCGAGCACCACCATGGCGTCCAGGCGCAGCTCGGCCAGGCGGCGCGCGATGCGCGCTTTTTCGAGGCTCAGCCACGCCGGAAGATGCCTGGCGGCCAGCGGAATGATCTCATCCACGTGCGGATTGTAGCGAACCACGTCGCAGGCGCTTCGCGCGCACAGGAACACGAGGTAGGCGTCGGGATAAGTAAGGCGGATAGCGCGAGCGAGCGGGGTCGCCATTACCGTATCGCCGATGGCGCCGGCGCGCACTACGGCGATCCGAGGCGAACGCGAGGCTAGCGCGGCCGGATCGCCGCTCTGACTGGTCTGGCCGCCTGGGCCGGCCTGGCCGCTCTGGCCGCTCGCTGTCCGCGCGTCGTCCCGGACCCATGTTGTAGGACGCTGACCCACTCTGATCTACGGTAGGATGGCTGGCAGGGTGTGTCAACGGCGCAACGAGCCCGTGAGGAGCCGTCCGGAGGACCTGAGGAGAACGTGCCGGCAGCTCACCTCCTCGGATCGGGAGGGGCTAGGGTCAGCCCCGAAGGGCCGATCCATCAAAGCCCAGGCGAACGGCCTGGGTTTAGATTCGAGGCGACATGCGCTCAGAGCCCTGAAGGGGCGCGACAAAACCGTAGTCACGGCCACAGCCCCGGGGTCGCCCTTTCAGGGCTCTCGGCCTGCGCTTCGGCCTTTTTTGCCCAGGCCGTTGGCCTGGGCTGTGGTGGATCGGCCCTTCGGGCCTGCTTCGAAACTCTTCGGCGGGAAGGCACGAAGCCAAATGAAAGAGCCAATGTCAAGGCTTGAAGATGTCGTTCGGCGCTTTCGCGGACTCAGGGTCGGCATCCTCGGCGACCTGATGCTTGACGAGCTGCTGCGCGGCGAGGCCACCCGCATCTCGCCCGAGGCGCCCGTGCCCGTGGTGCTGATGAGGGACCCAGGCCGGCGCGAGATCTTTCCCGGCGGCGCCGGAAACGTGGCCGCCAACGTGGCCGCTCTCGGAGGCAAGCCCGTCGTGTTTGGCGCGCTCGGCGACGACGAGGCGGGGCGCAGGCTCCGGGCCCTGCTGACGGATCGCGGAATCGACGCCGCGAGCCTCGTGGAAGAACCCGGCCGCATCACGCCCCACAAAACCCGGATCGTGGCGCATCAGCATCAACTGCTGCGGCTCGACGTCGAGGAGCCGCGCCCCATTTCAGAGCGCTCCGAGGGGCTGCTGGCCCGCCGATTCGTCCGCCGGTTGGGCCGCCGGTTGGGCCGCCGATTAGGCCGCCGATTAGGCCGCCAATTCGACCGCCAATTCGACCGCCAGTTCGCCCGTGGCGCGCCCGGGCTCGACGCGCCTGGCCTCGACGCGCTGATCATCTCCGACTACCTGAAGGGCTCGGTGACGACGAAGCTCGCCGGCGAGTTCTCGGCCACAGCACGGCAGCGCGGCATCCCGGTGCTGGTCGACCCCAAGCCCGAGCACCCCGAGGTCTGCGAAGGAGCGACGGTAGCCACTCCGAACCTGCAGGAGGCCGAGCTGATGGCCCGCGCGCCCCTGCGCGACAGCGCCGCCCGGCAGGCTGGCGCACCGTCGCTGCGCGCAACCCTCGGCTGCTCGGCACTGCTGATCACGCGCGGCGGAGACGGCATGACCCTGGTGGACTCCGACGGCGCCGTGCGCGAAATCCCCAGCCTTCCACGGCCCGTCTACGACGTGACCGGAGCCGGCGACACCGTGATCGCCGTTATGGCCCTCGCTCTCGCGGCCGGCGCTTCCCTGGAGGAGGCCGCAAGTCTCGCCAACCTGGCAGGAGGCTGCGTCGTGCTGAAGTTCGGGACGGCGGTCATCACGCATGAAGAGCTGACGGCGCTGCTTGCCGGATCTCAGAGCACGGGAAATCGCGGCCGCTAACGCCAAAGGCTTTCCCGTCACTCACAATGCGGCGCGCCCAATGCGGCGTGCAGATCGTGTAGAATCTCATTTTTGCGGAACGTCGGCTCAAACTATTCTGAAGAACCCGGGGTGGAGGTTTTGTGTCATGGCAAAGCTCGTCTACGGATTGAACCAGTCCTTGGATGGCTACGTCGACCATCTGGAATTTAGGCCAAGCGCGGCGCTTTTTCGTCATTTCATGGAGCAAGTGCGCGCCCTGACGGGCAGTGTGTACGGCCGCCGCATGTACGAGGTCATGCGTTACTGGGACGAAGACGGCCCGGAGTGGGTCGCGGAGGAACGCGACTTCGCGGCGTGGTGGCGGAGCCAGCCGAAGTGGGTTGTGTCGCGCTCGTTGAAGTCGGTCGGACCCAACGCCACACTGGTCAAGGATGACGTCGAGGCGGTGGTCCGTGGGCTGAAGGCTCAGCTCTCTGGGGAGATTGAAGTTGCCGGACCAGAGTTGGCAGGAAGCCTAACCGGCCTTGGCCTTATTGATGAGTATCGACTTTACATCCACCCCATCGTACTCGGTCGCGGCAAGCCATTCTTCTCCGGCCCTCGGCCTCCGCTCCGTTTTGTGACCAGCGATCTCATTGGCGAGGACGTGATCAGGTTGACGTACGTTCCCGCTTAATCGCGCGACTCCCCGACGGATTGCGCCGGGGCGCCGGGTCCGCGTTGGGTCACGTCCAGGCATTCCAGCTTGCGCACCAGTCTTCCCCGAAAGCGGTCGCGCAAAGAAACCTTTCTGCGACCGCGTGAAGGACCCTTTTGTGAGACGTGCTGCACACGCGCTCGCCAGTCCAGACTCAACGGCTCGGTGCCGGGCGGAATCCTCGACCCGCGATAGCGTACGGACCCGTCCGCGCTCCGTCAACGCAGAAGCGGCCGGAAAATGTTCTTGGACGATTGGTCGAATCCCGGTCCGGCCGTTCGTCGATAGAGTGAAGGAGAAGTCATGACACAGTATTTTGTGGCTATTTACCACCCCGACGACTACGACAGGTCCCTCGAGGATGCAGCGATGGAGCGCGATATCGACGCGCTCAACGAAGAGATGGAGGCCGCCGGCGTCAGGGTTTTTGTCGGCGGCCTGGGACCGTTAAGCAGCGCGAGGTCGCTGCGGTTGCAGCCCGAAGGTAAGGTGCTCATCACCGACGGGCCGTACGCGGAGACCAAGGAACACATTGGCGGTTTTTGGGTGCTGGAAGCCGCTGACCTGGACGAGGCGCTGGCGTGGGGGCGCAAGGCCGCCGTCGCGTGCCGGACGTCGGTCGAGGTGCGTCCGGTTTGGCGGCCCGAGTGAAGCAACTGGGCGGGATGGGCGCGGCAGATCGAGGGCCATCCTCTCTCGCGTGGGCCGGGTGGTTGGCCGCGAGAATCTTCTTCGGGCAAATTGTTAGGGTAGTTATCGAGGGGCGCGTTTCATGGCTATGGTCTACCGAGCGGTTCTGTTTTTCCTTGCGGCCTTGTCCGCCGCCGCTCCCTCGCAAGTATTCGAAGATATCGCCATAAGACCTGTTCCTTCGGCCGATTCGCGCAGCATGCGCGTACAAGTCCTGCTTAACGGCGACTTAAAAGCGAAGGCAGTCCCAGTGATCACGCTTTTGAGTTACGCTTACGACGTGCCTGCCAACCCGACGCCACGTCTCTCCTCTCTTCCAGACTGGACCCTTCGCGAGAGGTACGACATCGAAGGGAAAACACACACCAACATCACCGCACCCTCTCAGGACAGCGACGCGCAGAGCCAAACTAAACAAATGATCCGCCGGTTACTTGCGGATCGTTTCGGGCTCGTGATGCGGGTCGAGAATAAACGGATGTCAGTCTATGCCCTTACCGTGTCCAGCAGCGGGCCAAAACTCCAACGGTCGGCAACCACCGCGAAAGACTGCATCTTTGACACCGGCCCGGAAGGTTGTCATACCTTTGTTATCGGCTTCGGCCATCCCCTGAACGCAAGAGCCATAAGCATGGATGACCTTGCCCATTACATCGAGAACTGGGCTGATTTGCCGGTCGTCAACCGCACGCAGCTTAGCGGACTGTTCACGGTAAACTCGCAAGGTTGGCTTCCCATGCGGTTGCCCCCTCCGCCCCCGGGCGCCGCCCCCGACACGAACCGCTTCGCCCGCCTCCCAAGTATTTTCACGGTCTTAGGTACACTCGGCCTCGAACTGCATCGGCAAGAAGAGACTTTGGCGGTGTACACCGTTGAGCGTATCGAGCGTCCAACCGCCAACTGACGATACCTTGCGCGACGCACGAGACGACCAGGCCCTTCTACGCCATGAAGGAATTGAAACAGAGCAGCGGCCGCCAGCCTCTCAAACGTCAATCGCTAACCTTGAAATCGGCGATCGGTAGACCACGCCTCGTCAAGCTGGGAACTCTACTTCTCGGGCGACCGCTCGATGGGTAAAATGATCCGATCGGGAATCGGCGAGCGTCGGCGGCGCAGACCTGAAAAGAAAGGTCTGCGCCAGCCAGCCCGTTTTGAGACGCCAATCTGTCCAGAGGTTCGAAGGTATTCGGAGACGTGCTTACTGCCTGACTGTAAAGCGTCCCGACACGTGTCGCGCACGACAGGAGCCCAACTCAGGGTAGCTTGTCGAAAAAGAGATAGACGGCGGCAATCCGGCCATCCCGGGCAATGATGAAATCAGTCCCGGCGTAAGCTGGTGCCTCCCCAGCGCGGCCCGCTACCCATTTGAGCCGCCCGCCATTGCCCAATTCCTCCGGCTCGGCAATTGGCTGATATTGAAAGTCCGGATGAGTAGCCCTGATCACGCCCGCAACGCGATCAATCTCGTCGCGGCCGCGGTGGGCGCCGCTGTTGGGGTCGTAGAACACGCCATCTTCGGCCCAGATCTCGTCGATGGCCGCGCGACGACGCGCGGCGTCGTTCTCACCGAAAACGTCTTGAAGATTGCGGGTCACCAAGGTCGATATGCTGTGGGGCATGGCTATCTGATTGTGGTCGGCGCGTTTAGGTTGCAAGCTTTTGCACAACAGGACCCACTTTGAGACTTTCGGCCCAAATTCGGAAGCGAGGTTTCGAGCAAATAGGTGTCGAATTTTCTTCGGCTCCGCGTGATCCCTAAGCAAGCCAACTCAGGCCCTCCGGTGGCGCGAGAAAACTGGGACTGTGTAGCCCCGAGACTAGCCCTCGACAACCCTTTCAAAAAGCCAAAAAAAAAGAATCTAAAATTTTACAAAACGAAGCCACTAAGCCCAATAGAATCAATAAAACGGCCCGAAAAATGGGTCAAAACGAAGCCAAACGAAGCCAGAAAGAGCCAAAGCATGATTGGCATAAGTGCTTTAGAATCAATCAGGCCTCGCTGACGGTGGCTTCGTTTTATGAATTCAAAGCGAAACCGTCTTGGCGGGCCGTTTGGACAGAGTAGAGTCTTGCACTGGAGCCCGGCAGACCAATTCGCTGGAAGCGCACTGGTGGGGCGGCCGAACGCTGCCGCGTGATCGCTCTTAGCATGGATGGGAGAGAGCCGGACGGTTAGGCGTGGCCGCTCAGGGCCGCTCACGGGCGCCCCGTTTCCCTCGGCGCCGCTCAGTTCCGCCCAGTGCCGCTCAGTTCCGCTCAGGGCCGTTCAGGGCCGTTCAAAGACGGGGTGGCTGGCTTGGTGGCCGTCACCAGGTGCGTAGGCAGCCAGGGACCGCTCCACCACATCCTCCAGCCGAGGCCGCGCCGGCCGACATCGATCATGCCGAGCCTCGCCAGATGGGCTCGATACTGGCGCGTGCCCATGATGTCGGCGATCATCAGGCGGCCCCCCGGACGCAGCACTCGAACGGCCTCATCGAGCGCCCGGTCCCGGCCGGAGCTCTTGACGTTGTGGACGGCCAGGCTCGAGAGAACGCAGTCGAAGCTCGCATCCGCGAGGGGCAGAGCCGTCATGCTGGCGGTCTCAAGTTCCACGCGGCCGGCTACGCCTTCGGCTTCGGCGTTGCGCCGCGTGGCCTCGGCGGCATTGCCCGACTGGTCGCCCTTCTTCCACAGATCGATCCCCACGGCACGGCCGCTCGGAAGGCGCTCGGCGGCCATGAGTAACACCGCTCCGCGGCCGCATCCGACGTCGAGGACGCGCTCGTCGCCCCGCCAGGGAAGATCGTTCAGCAGCCGCGCCCAGACCACGAACTTTCCCCGTCGCGATGCGTAGAGACCCCAGGCCATCGCGACCACGATCACGACCGCGGCCACGAAAGGCACGATGGTCCGCGAGGCAATGCCGTCCACCAGGTTGATCAGAATCAGAACCGCCGGAATGGGCAGCAGGCTTGGAGCGTCGACTCCGTACGCGCCTTTTCGTCGAGCCTCAACGCGGACCGGGTTCACGCTGGCCTCGCTATTCCTGGGTTACGTAGAGCAGGTGGCCCTCGCGTTCCACCTGCAACACCAGAGGTCCGTTGGGAGCAATGTCTTTGAGGGCGGCGCGCAAGTCGTCGATTCCCGTGACGGGCTTGCCGTTCAGCCCGTGGATGACGTCGCCCGCCTGCAGCGGCGTCTCGAAGCCCGAGGGCTCGGCTGTTTTCGCCGCCACGATCACGCCCGAAGTGATGCGGAGAGACCCGACCAGGTCGGCCACCCGGGGTGTTATGTCGATCCCGACGATCCCGAGCGCCGGCACCAGGTCCTTCTCGGCGTCAGCAAGGTCGGTCAGTTGGTCGTAGCTATGGTGAGCCACCACGACCGGGACTTCGAGCTCCACCTTTTGTCCGTCGCGCAATACCTGCAAGCGGACCGTATCGCCGTCCACGTGCGGCTGCAGTGCGTGTTCAAAAACCGGCAGGCTTCCCGCCTGCTGTCCGTCGATGGAAAACACGATGTCGTCAATCTTGACGCCCGCCTTCGCAGCCGGCCCGTCCGGAACAACGTCGGAGATCAGCAATCCCCAGTCCTGCGGCAACTTCAAACCGGCGGCGAGCGCCGGCGTGATGGTCTGCGCATTCACTCCGATGAGGGCTCGATGCACGTGACCAAAGCGGCGAAGCTGGCCGTAGGCAAAGCGGACCTGGTTGCTCGGGATGGCAAAACCCAGGCCCTGGCTGCCGCCCGAGGATGTCACGATGAAGGTATTGAGGCCCACAATGTCCCCCTGGATGTTCACGAGCGGCCCGCCGCTGTTTCCGGGGTTAATGGGGGCGTCCGTCTGGACGTAGACCATGGCGCTGTCGGGGTCAGGCTGGCGGGCTACCGAACTGACAACCCCGAAGCTCATCGAATTGGCGAGGCCCTCCGGGCTGCCGAAGGCGAAAACCATCTCCCCCTGCCGCAGGCTCCGGTACTCGGCGAATTTGAGAGCGGGGAGGCCGGTCGAGTTCACTTTGAGGAGCGCGAGATCGAGGTCGGTGTCTTTGCCGACCAGGGTTGCGTCCAGGGTCCGGGTGTGATGAAGCTCGCTCGGATGCAGGGCTTGAAGCCCCGACGCTGGGGGCAACAACGCCACCTGGATGTGCTCGGCCCCCGCCACGACGTGGGCATTGGTCATGATGTAGCCGCCCGGGTCCACGATCACGCCGGATCCGATGGCGCGCTGGCGGCTGACAACGACGTCGGCGTTGCCGCTACCCTCATTCCCCTGCCGTTGCAGGCCGTAGCCCGCAACCAGGATCTGAACCACCGACGGCGAAACCCTGTCAGCGAGGTCCACGAGCGACCCGTTGAGATCCTGCAAGGACTCCGCACGCGCGCCCTGGCCTCTCGCCGGCGGGGCAGCAAGCATGAGAGCTCCGAGCGCACAGCAGAAGCCGAAAGTCCTCAGCAAAGGAAACCTGAATTCCATAGTGCCCTCATTCGCCGCCATTTGCGTCACCAAGCCGGCGCGCAACCGCGCGACCTGTCAGGGTAGACGACGGCTCTGCCGCACCCGTTACCGCATGACCGAGCGGCCAACTCTTGGATGCTCTCGCGCGGCGAAACTACGCGAATTCCCTGCCCTGTTTTTCAAGGGGCGGGAGTCCCGGTCCGTGATTATGCAAGAGATGGGCCGAAACCCGGCCGTTCTCGAAGCGCGTGTAACAAGACCGCACCGGCGCGGTCGTGGGGGGTACGTGGGGCACAAGGCGGGGGAGTCGGCAGGCTCAGGCGAAGCTCGTTACAAGCGCTGGTCACGCATGACGCTCGCGTTCGATCAATCCAACGATCGCATCCACCGAGTCAATTTGAGTCTGATCGAATCCAACTCTGGAAAAGTCGATGCCGTATTCACGCTCGAGAAAAAGCGCGATGCTCACGGCATCGAGGGACTGAAGCCGTCCGCTCACGATCAGGGAGTCGGCGTCCTCAAAGGGGCTTCGGTCTCCCTTATTGCTCAGCAGATCCGCAACCATCGTCCTTGTCATCTCGCGCAGTTCCATGGTTATCCTCCTACGCCAAACAGATGCAGCAGAAACGCGAAGTGCGTGGTGATCGCGTGCGTTCGACCGTCATCATCGAAGACTTGCAGAAGGCAGAAAAAGAGCAGCACGCCGAACTGAGCGGGCAGTCCTCCCAGAAATGGCGGCCGCGCCCGGCGTACAGAGCTCCTGAGCTGCGAAACCACGATGCCCGCTGCCAGAACACAGCAATAGAAAACATAGACGTGGAATCCAAGGACTGCGCGCCGGAGGCCGAGTTCGGCGACGTAGCGGATGTCACGGATGAAGTGGAAAAGCATGTTGCCGACGGCAGCCGCAGCGAATGTGGCCACTGCCAGGCGAAGCCGGTTCCACCGCCTGAAGTATCGGAAAAATGTCGGGTAAAAGAAGAAATCGACCAGGAGTTCCTTGAAATAGAAGTAATACCGATTCCAGAAGTCGGCGATCGTCCTCGAACTGAGCGGCCTGTAGGTATTGCGCAGCGCCCGGAAACCGGCCATCCTGCAGCACGCGATTGCCGTGTGGCCCCAAACTGAAATCGCGAAAATTTTCTCCGCAAACGCCGCCAACAGCACAAGCCAGCACAAATAGCCGGGATAGGGCGCGTGAGCCGCACATCGGTCAAAAGCGTCCTCAAAGATGGGAATGCCAAGCGTTCCATGGGCGATCTTGCCAAACCCGAGATTGCAGAAGCCAAGAATGTCAGCCCACAGGAGCAGTTTGAGCGCTTTCAATTGCGTTATTGCGAGGTCTCGCGAAGTCTTCGATTCAATCCGCCGCAGGTACGCAGCGCCTTTAGGCAACGGCGTCGCCGTTGAGCCCCAAAAGGCGTGGAACGTCCCAATCTCGCTCACGGGGGAGTCTGGATCCCGGCTGCTCTGGTCTGAGATCGCGTAGGCCAGGAACCAGAGGTACGCCCCGAGAACGACGATCGCAATCCATGCTGCGGCACGAACGCGGTCCAAATCCGTGAAGGAGGCCAGCATCACCAGGGCGCTGTAGAGCAGGAGCAGGGTAACGAGCGGACGACGGCAGAAGAACAGGGCCGGATGACGGCGTGCCAGGCTGATCCACGCTGTCGCGAGGCCGAGCAAGGCCACAAGGCTGACCCCGTACAGCGCCCGAAAGTCCCAGCCGGCTGTCGACGGGCTCGATCCGGCGATAAACTGCGGTACCGCCCAGTCGAACCAGTACGGATTCGCAGCGAGCCAAAGCAAACTGCCGATCGTCAGCACACGGCGGCGATGATTCGGCAGGAATGCGGCCGCCGCCAGAATAGCCAGCAGGATTGCCGCGTTCCGCCAACTGTTTTGGATGATGAGACCGCCCCCAAATAGCAGGAGCAGAACCAACTTGCCCGTGATGGTCGCGGCGAAGGCGACATTCTCTTCGTTACGCTCGAGGGCTGGGATCAGGCGAAAATCGCCCAGTGTTCCAATCCAGGAGGTTTTGCGTTCACCCCCTGAAATGGCGCCCAACTCAGGTGTCACCGCGGAAGCCGCGAGCTGTCTCACTGACAATGTCCTCTGAAGTTCCTGCCGCTCGACGCTTTGCAGGCGCGCCACATTAGAACAGGTTCTCGTCCAGCATCCGAGCGAGCGCCTTCCGGTCGGTCTTGCCGTTGCCGCTCATGGGCATGGCGTCCAGCTCATGGATGCGTGTGGGAACCATGTACGAGGGCAAGCGCTGTTTCAGCGCCTTGCTGATGTCAGGAAGCGACGTGGAGGCGCCACTGATGAACGCCACCAATCCGGTCGCCGTTCCGTGTTGCATCGGCCAGGCAACCGCGGCCACCGTGAGCGATCCTGAGACGACGCGTAATTGGGCCTCCACCTCCTCAAGCTCCACCCGGTTCCCGAGGACCTTCACCTGGTTGTCAACGCGGCCCACGTGATGGTAAAGCTCCGACTCATCCCGATAGGCCAGGTCCCCTGTCAGATACCACCGCCGGCCCTCGATCATCGGGAAACGCGCCCGCGTAAGCGTCTCATCGCCGAAATAACCCTTCGCAACCTGCTTGCCGCAAAACGCCAACTCCCCTTCCTGCCCGGGTAGGAGAACGTTGCCGGTCGAGTCGACGACGATCGCTTCCATACCGGGAAACGGCCTGCCGATCGAGATGATCCCGCGGCTTGCGGTCACATGTGCCTCGTCGGAAAATCGGTCGCCGGTGCATACCACGGTGGTCTCGGTTGGGCCGTAAAGGCAATCGACGATGCTTCCATTTGCCGCGCTCTGCCATGCTTCGGCGGTGCTGTGTGGCAAGGCTTCGCCCGCGAACGCCGAGTATCGGAGCGCCGGCAAGGCGCCCGGACGTAGCATTTTCATTCTCTGCATGAACACCGCGAAGGACGGCACCGAGTACCACACCGTGATGGCGTTCTGCTGGAGAAAACGCAACGGTCCCAGCAACTGATTCGGCGGAACCACGTACACCGCTGCGCCCGCCTCCCAGGCATTGAACAGGTCGAAGACCGAGTTGTCGAACGACACCTCGCTAGGCTGGGCCACGCGGTCGTCGGGCTGGAAGCGATAGCGTTGCTGTATCGAACAAACAAAATTGCGCACATTCCCGGCGGTGATCATGACGCCCTTGGGCATTCCCGTCGTTCCCGAAGTGAAGATGATGTACGCGAGCGCACTCTCATCCATGAACCGCGGCTCGTCTGCGGCATCGAACGGCGGCAACTCATCGTAGGTCTGAATGTGGACGCCGCTATCCGCGGCGCGCGCCACCCTCTCCGAATCGCAGGCCCGGGCCAGCACTCGCTTGGGGCAGGTCTGAAGCAGCGCAGGCGACAGCAGATCGAGCCCCCAGGGGTCCACGACCAGAGCATCCAGCTTCGTACGATCGAAAAGACAGGCGAGGCGCTCCGCCGGCAATTTCGGCGAGATGGGCACGTACGCAGCCCCGCACCAGCACGTGCCGAGAATGCCCGCGTAGGTCTCCGGGGTACGTGATGCAAGGACCCCAACACGCGCCGGCGACTGCGCGCCTCGCAAAGTCAGCCATGACGCAACCCGCTGGGCAAATCCACCTAGTCCCCCGTATGACCAAGCCTGTCCCTCAACCCACAGCGCCGTCCGTCCCGGTTCGCCCTTGGCGTGCCGAAAGAATGGAGAAGCCAAATTGAAATTCACTCTCGGCATGTCCTCGTATCATCCGAATACTGCGTCCCGGGGAATACTGCGTCCCGGCCAGCAGTCCGAGTTTCCGAGCAATCACGAAGTGAGCACAACTGGACAGCCCGCCCGCGGGCAAAGCGTCGCCAATTCCTGACGGTCCTGTCCCCCCGCGACATACTCCGATCCGTGATTGCGACCACAGCGACCAGGACGATAACCAGCCCGTATTCAGTTGGATCCTGGCCCTCTCCTTCGCTGCCACGAACGGCTTAAGTCGGTTACAATCCGCCAGCCGGTAAGTTGCATGCCAAGGGCCGAACGAACGCCCCGGTGACTGGGCCGAGAAGGCAGGGTGAAGTGGAAAGTTGCGCCTGGCCCGCAGTTGGCGGTGGCCCACAAACAGCCGCCGGGCACCGCGATGATAGACCGACTGATCGACAGCCCCATCCCTGTGCCTTCAGGCTTCGTGGTAAGAAGTAAACGCCTGGTGTCTCGTGCCCTGAGCAATCCTCACGCTACACATCCCGAATGGATTAAGTTTCAGAGGTTTTGTTGCGCGCCCTGAGGAAAGGACCGGACCCACCCAAATCCAAATTCAGCGGAGCGCCATTTCGAGGCAAGTCGTCCGGAGATCGAAACGACTCGCCGATGAGCTATCGGGAACCGATGTATACTCAGCAACCGTCCGAGGGAGCCGGCCCGGGTAGCCTGGTAGTTGAACCGGCAAGGCAAGACAGCCGCTGGCCGCCGGCCCTGTGTCAGGGCCCTCGACAGTGCTGGTCGGGACCCCGGTGTCCGTGGCAGCGCGAGGCATGAACATGTCAAAGACACGTCGCGATTTTCTGAAGACCGCTACGGCGGGCGTGGCGGCCAGCATGGCGCCTTCGGCTCTCGCAGCCGGCTCCGCACTGACGCCACGCCCGGCGATTCCATCTGGGCCGAGCGACTCCGCAGACGCGCCGGCGGGCGCCATCGAGGTGCGCGTGACCGACGCCGGCCGCAAGTTCGCCGCCGCGCCGTCCATAGCCTGGACCCCGATCGCGGAATCGGCCCCGCAGGCGGCGGCCGGTGACGCCGTTACGCTCGATCCCGCGCAGACGTTTCAGGAGCACCTGGGCATCGGCGGCGCCTTCACGGACGCGGCCTGCTACACGTTTCACCGCCTCTCGGCCGAAGCGCGGGAGCGTTTGTTCCACGAGATGTTCCATCCAACGGAAATGGGCTTGAGCGTGGGCCGCATCTGCATCGGGGCAAGCGACTACAGCACCGGGGTCTACAGCTACGACGAGGGCGATCCCGACCCGGAGCTCGCGCGCTTTTCGATCGACCATGACCGCGCCTGGACCCTGCCCATTCTGCGCCAGGCCCGCTCGGTGAATCCCGATCTGTGGCTACTGGCCTCGCCCTGGAGTCCTCCCGGCTGGATGAAGCCCAACGGCTCCATGCTGGGCGGCTGCATGCATCAGGCTTCGATGCCCGCCTACGCCAGGTATTTCGTGAAGTTTCTCAAGGCTTACGAGGCCGAAGGCGTGCGCATCAACTCCGTAAGTTCACAGAACGAGGTGGACGCCGAGCAGGACGGCCGCATGCCGGCTTGCGCCTGGCCGCAGGAGTACGAAATCGGCTTCGTGCGCGATCATCTGGGGCCAGCGCTCGGCCAGAACGACCTCAAGACCGCCATCTGGCTGCTCGACCATAACTACAACCTGTGGGGACGAGTAATCTGCAGCCTCGACGATCCGGGATTGCGCGAATTCTGCAAGGCCGTCGCATGGCACGGGTATGTCGGCGAGCCCGAGATGATGCTCAGGGTCCGCGAAGCCCATCCTCAGGTCGAGATGTTCTGGACCGAAGGCGGCTCGGACTACACCGCCAAGGACTACCTGACGGACTGGTGCAACTGGGGCGGCGTTTTCACTGACGTATTTCGCAATTGGTGCCGATGCATGATCGGCTGGAACCTGGCGCTCGACGAGCACGGCAAGCCGAACGTGGGCCCCTTCAGTTGCGGCGGCACCGTGACCATCCACTCCACCAGCGGCGAGATCACGCGCAGCGGCCACTTCTGGGCTATGAACCACTTCGGGCGCTCGATCCGACGCGGCGCGCGGCGGTTCCAGTCGCAGGGCGGACCCGAGGGCGTGAGTCACGTGGGGTATCGGAATCCCGACGGGTCAAGCGCCGTGGTGCTGACGAATCTGGGGCCGGAGCGCAGCGTCCGGTTGCGCCTCGGAGCGATGACCGCGACGGCGCTGCTCGGGGCGGACTCACTCACGACCGTCACGTGGCGATAACGCCTGTCGCCTCAAGCGCGCCGTTGGCCCCGGTGCCCTTGCGCGACGGGGGCGTCTGTATGACTTGGCCGTGGCGCTCTGAACCAGGAGAATCATGGATATCCACCATGAGTGGGATCACCGCATTGCAGCCGACTGGGAGTGGATTATCCCTCCTTCAAGCCCGTCTCTGACCGAACTGGTCGTCTTTGACAAATACCTCGCAAGCCTGCCAAGGGCGGCGACGGTCCTTATTCTGGGCTCGACCCCGGAGCTTAGAGACCTGTGCTTTTTTCGCGGGCTGAGCGCCACCGTGGTCGACTATAATCCCGACACGTTTCGCATTCTCGGCCGCTATCTGCGCCATCCCGATACTGCGCGCCTGGTTGTGCAGGATTGGCGAACCATGGCCCTCGATACACCATATGACGCCGTGATCGGCGACCTGGCCGTCAACATGGTGTCGGTGCCGGAACAATCGCTGGTTGTGAAGAATACCGCGACCGTTCTTAAGGAAGGCGGACTGCTCATTCATCGCGCGTGGGCCAGGCACGGCAGCAAATACTCCCGCGATGCTACGACCCTGTCCTCAATTCTCGACGAACACAACACCCATCGGCAAAATGCCAACTATTTTTACTCCCTAGCTTTACCGCTTATTTTTTACTACTTCAATGAGCAGGAGCAGTCCATCAACGTCCAGGATATCCTTCAAGGTCTCGATTCAGCGCTCGCGAACGGCCTCATCAGCGCGGACTGTCTATACCAGTTCAAACGCTGCTGGCATCGCTATCTTATGCCCAACTGGATTCAAACCGCCCACGACGCCCAGGCGATGATGAACCAGCATCTCGCCACGGTCTCGGTCGAGCGCGGGACTGACTTCTATAGCGAATTCTGTCCAATATACGTCATGCAACGCCAGCTCTAAGCCGCTGCGCACTCGGCCCGGCCGGCGCACGATAAGGAGCGGGCAGGAAAGGTTCATATGCCCAGCCTTAAGATCAAGCTATCAACGATACAGATCGCGGGCGCTCTCACCGCAATCGCGGTAGGCGTTATCGACGCGTTTATTCAAAAGGACGCCTACAACGCCATCCTGCTGGTTCTGGTTGTGGAAATTCTCACCCTTTCCATCGATACGTACTACGGCGCGCTCGGCGACAGCCGGCGAATCCAGGATACCCTGCGGTCACACCCGGTGCTGAAGGATTACGAGTATTGCATCTACGAATATCCGCAGCTGAGGGACAATTTCCTGAAGCGCAGCACGGTCACATTAGGCGCTGTGTTGAATGACTGGATGGATGAAAAGATACGGCTTCATCAAATTGACGTACAGGCTAATTGGAGCAATGGCAGAATGTACTTCCCGGAACAGGAGGTCGAGGGAAGGACGGTACAGATCCAGAATTCTCTGCAGATCGGAGGCTTCGCGACTCAACTGGAAGGGTATACCGAATTCTGGTTGGAGTCTGCTGAGGCCTATCTTGCGCAGACCCGTCAACTGGCTGCCCGAGGCAAGGATATCACCAGGGTATTTATTCTCCGCGGGGAACATTCCTTGAAGAACAGCGCTCTCATCACCCAGATGAGGATGGACAAGGAGGCGGGAATCAAGACACTGGTGGCTTTTAGCAACGGTCCGAAAAAAATCACAGACCCGGAGGCGGTGAAAGACTTCGGGATCTGGGACAACAGGTTATTGTGCCTTGTTGACTTGACCCACCAGACCGGAGAGGTCACCGGCTGCACCTACAGCGTGGCCGAAGCAGACCTGATCAAAGCGGGAAGGTGGAAGCAACACATCTTGCGGCACGCGGAGAAGGCGGATGCTTACCTGGCCGCCTTGCCTGAGAGGCCGTCATCCTAAGAGCGTACGATGCTTCTGCCCGTCGGGACCCGCTGAGACCTCACTTCGAACCCGCAAGCCAGGATAGGCCTAAGCAACATTTGCTCACCATCTCCTGTTAACCATCGGCCGTTTCTTGCGTATTTAGCATTGAGACATTGCGCGTTCGAGGCCCGAAAGGCCGGTCGCGGGGAGGCTGCCACATGGGGACACTGTTGCAGGATTTGAGATATGCGTTCCGGATGCTTGTCAAAAATCCGGGCGTGACTGCGGTCGTCGTGCTGTCGCTTGGGCTCGGCATTGGCGCCAACACCACAATCTTCAGCATGGTCAATGCCCTGCTCTTCCGGCCGCCTGCGGTTTCCGATCCCGGACGCCTGGCCGATGTCTGGCTGCATAACAAGAAGGCGAGCGGCGCGCTCAACGGGTATTACCCACTGAACTTTCCGGATTACGCCTACTACCGCGATCACAACTCGGCGTTCTCGGGACTGGCTGCGGCGGCGGGCGACGGCACCGTGGTGGTGTGGAATCGCGACGGGCAGGGCGAAGCGTTACAGGGGTTGTTGGTATCGGCGAACTACTTCTCGGTGCTGGGGGTCCACCTGGAAGCCGGACGCGGCTTCCTTCCTGAGGAGGATCAGGCCGGCGGCGCTCATGCGGTGGCGCTCGTTTCGCGCTCCTTCGCCAAGCGTCGTCTCGGCGGAGACGGTGCGGCGCTCACCGCAACCCTGACGCTCAACGGGCGTGCCTGCTCCGTTGTGGGTGTGGTCCCGGATTCGTTTCACGGCGTGATGATCAGCTCCGCCCTGGACGTCTGGCTTCCCATGGGCATGCAAAAGACGTTCAGCCCAAGTCTCGATCTGGGCAGCCGCAACGAGTTTTTCCTTGAAGGCATCGGCCGCATGAAGCCGGGAGTAACGTGGCCGCAGGCGCGGGCCAATCTGCTGGTCCTGTCGCAGCAATTGGCGCAGGCTTATCCCGAGACCGACAAGGATTTCGAGGCGCTCGCCTACGGCGCCACCGCCATCCCCGGACCTTATCGCGGCTTCATCAGTCTGATTACGGCCGCGCTGATGGCGGTGGTGGGACTGGTTCTGCTCATCGCCTGCGCCAACGCCGCCAACCTGCTGCTGGCCCAGGCGTCGGCGCGCTGGCGCGAGATGGCGGTACGATCGGCGCTCGGGGCCGGACGCTGGCGCCTGCTGCGGCAATCGCTGACCGAGAGCGTGCTGCTCGGGTGCCTTGGCGGCGCGGCGGGGCTGCTCGTGGCGGGCCTGGCCGTCCCGTTGCTGCTCCGCCTCAAACCGCCGGGCATCCCAATCGCGTTCGAGGCGCCGATCGATTGGCGCGTGCTCGCCTTCACGCTTGCGGCCGGCGTGCTCGCGGGAATCGTGTTCGGCCTGGCTCCTGCCCTGCGCGCCTCGCGGCTCGACGTAGTATCGCGCCTGAAGGACGGCACCACCGGCGCGGGACAAAGCCGGTCTCGGCTGCGAAGCGTCCTGGTGACGGCGCAGGTCGCCGTCTGCCTGGTGCTCCTGATCGGCGCCGGACTTTGCCTGCGTAGCCTGGCCAACGCCCAATCGATCGATCCCGGCTTTGACAGCCGCAACGCCCTCGTAGCCTCGCTCGATCTCGAGACTCTCGGTTACAACGAGGCCCGCGGGCGCGCCCTCTATCAAAGTCTGCTCGAACGCCTGGCGGCTGTGCCCGGCGTGCGCTCGGCCAGCATGGCCGATATCATGCCGCTCGGGACCGCGGAGACGACCGAAGGCATAACAATCGAAGGCTCCAAGGCAGCGGCGCCGCGGCCGGGCGAGCCGGGATTAGCGGTCGACAGCGTCGTGGTTGCGCCCGGCTATTTTCGCGCCATGGGAATCCCCCTGCTCCATGGCCGGGACTTCGACATTCGTGACAACAAAGACGCGCCGAAGGTCGTGATCATCAACGACGTGCTGGCCCGGCGGTGCTGGCCCGGCCAGGACCCTTTGGGCGGGCGAATCAGTCGGGGTGAGGGCAAGGATCGCACGACGGCGGAAGTGATCGGCGTGGTGAAATCCGGCAAGTACCGGACGCTCGGCGAGGACCCGGCACCCTTCATGTACAATCCGTACGGGCAGGCCTACATCCCCCGCATGCACGTGATCGTCCGCACGGCAGGCGACAGCGCTGCGGCACTCGACGGCATGCGGCGCGCGGTCCAGGAACTCGATCCGCACCTCGCGCTCTACGACGTGGAGACCTTCCAGCAGCTCATGCTGCTGCCGCTGTTTCCCGCCCACGCAGCGGGCCTGCTGCTCGGAGCGTTCGGGTCGCTCGCGTTGCTGCTGGCCATGGCCGGACTCTACGGCGTGATGTCGTACCTGGTGGTGCAGCGGACCCGCGAGGTGGGCATCCGCATGGCGCTGGGCGCGCGCGGCGGGGACGTCCTGAAGCTGGTGGTCGGAAACGGCATGCGCCTGACGCTCGCGGGCGTGACGATCGGCCTCGCGGGCGCGTTCGCCGTTACGCGGCTGCTTTCCAGCCTGCTCTATGGAATCCGGCCCACTGATTTTGCCACCTTCGCCCTGGTCTCCCTGGCGCTCGCCGGGGTTGCGTGCCTCGCGAGCTACATCCCGGCGCGGCGCGCCACCAAGGTGGATCCGATGGTAGCATTGCGGCATGAGTGATCCCGCTCCGGCGGCCTTCGGATTACGCGCGCATTCCGGCTGGGCGGTCCTCGTGGCCGTCGCCGGAACCGCGAGCGCCCCGTTCCTCGTGGACCGGCGGCGCATCGGCCTGGTGGAACCAGGACGCCTGGAAACCACGCAGCCTTACCATGCGGCCGCCGAACTCGATCTGTGCGAAGCGGCCGCATTCGTCCAGGTCTACGCCGAACGCGCGCGGTGTATGGCGATCGAGTGTTTGCGCGGTGTGATCGGCGGCCTCAAGCAGGAAGGCTACCGGGCCGTCGGCTGCGGCTTGTTGCTGAGTTCCGGACGCCCCACCGGCCCGCTCGCTCAAACACTGGCCTCCCACGCGCTCATTCACACTGCGGAAGGGTATCTGTTCCGCAACGCGCTCGCGCAAGCGGGCGAATGCTGCGGGCTGCCGGTGACCTCGGTCAAGGAACGCGAACTCTTCGCCGCCGCGGAGGCAACGCTCGGAATTCCCGCGAGTGCGCTCGGAGCGCGTCTGGCCGACATGGGGCGCGACGCAGGCCCGCCGTGGCGTCAGGACCAGAAGTATTCAGCTTTGGTGGGGTGGCTGGCTCTCGTGGCGAACGATGCCGGCTTGCGGAAAGCGGGTCCGGGGCGTGACGGTCAGAAGGGATGAATGCAGTCGGCAGGCGGCAGGCGGCAGGCGGCAGGCGGCAGGCGGCAGGCGGCAGGCGGCAGGCGGCAACTGGACCGTTGCCGGCTGGCAAACGGTACTCTGCCCCGCAGTCACACTTTGTCTGCCACGGACCGCGCTTTTGTCTTTTCGACTTCGAGTTCAAGCTCTTTCATTTTCTGCTGGTGCTCCATCTCGCGCTGGCGAAGTTCCTGGTGCATGCGCAGTTCTTTTTCGCGATACTTGAACCACGTTGGAATCGCTACCACGAAGATGATCATGATCCACACACCGTTGTGCGTGATGATCGAAACGATGTCATCCATATCCCGCCTCTCTGATCTCGATTCTCAACTGTACGCTAACACGCGCGCGGGGTGTGAGCAAGATGCGAGCCCGGCCTGGTGCTGGCGTCATTTGCGGAACTTCAGGACCCTGCAGGGCAGGCGTGACAGCTTCTCCCGGTTGGTGTTAACCTGAATCCCGCTGAGCGGCGCCGCGATATGATTCTTCCTCGCTCCAAGGCTCCATTCTCTCGATGAAATACGGGTTCGTTATCGACAATCGCAAGTGCATCGGCTGCCATGCCTGCTCGGTGGCTTGCAAGACGGAGAATCACGTCCCGCTCGGCGTGAACCGCACCTGGGTGAAGTATGTTGAGAAGGGGCGCTTTCCGAGCGTGCGGCGCCACTTCCAGGTGACGCGCTGCAATCATTGTGAAGACCCGCCCTGCGTCGAAATCTGCCCGGTCACCGCCATGTTTCAGCGGCCGGACGGCATCGTGGACTTTGATTCCGGGCGCTGCATCGGCTGCAAGGCGTGCATGCAGGCGTGCCCGTACGACGCGATTCATATCAATCCCGAAGATGACACGGCCGCTAAGTGCAATTATTGCGCCCACCGCGTCGAGGTCGGCCTCGAGCCGGCCTGCGTGATCGTTTGCCCTGAGCAGGCCATCGTGTGCGGCGATCTCGACCAGCCCGGCAGCCCGATCGCCGAACTCGTCCGGCAGCAGACGGTTCGCGTGCGCAACCCCGAGGCCGGCACGCGGCCCAAGCTCTATTACATCGAGGCCGAGGAGAGCGCGATCGTCCCCAGTGCGGCCCGGCACGAGCCTTTTTACCTGTGGTCGGAGCGGAACCGGAAGGTCCATGGCGGGGGCGCCGCCTACCCGCCCGACAGTCCCTTTCTACAGGCGGACGCGCTCGCAGCGTACGACGTGGCGCACGAACGCCCCTGGGCCTGGCAGGTACCGGCCTACCTCTGGACCAAGTCGATCGGGTCCGCGCCGCTGCTTCTGCCCGCGCTCGCCGTGGCGCTCGGATGGATTCCCTTCAATCGGCTTCGCGACGAAATCCTGACGCTGGTGGCGCTCGCCTTCACTGCCGCCACCACCGCCATGCTGATCGCAGACCTGACGCGCAAAGAACGCTTTCTCCGCATCCTGCTCAGTCCGCAGCGGCGGTCGTGGCTCGCGCGCGGCGGCTTCATTCTTGCCGGATACAGCACGCTCGGCGGACTGTTTCTGCTGGCCCGGCTCGCGGACTGGTCCGCCGCCGCCGCGATTCTGCTGTGGCCGATGCTCGCGGCCGGACTGCTGGCAGCCGTCTACACCGCCTTTCTTTTCCGGCAATGCAAGGGACGCGCTCTCTGGCGCAGCCGGTTGCTGCCGCTGCACCTGATCGTGCAGGCTGTGCTCTCGGGCGCCGTCGTTCTCGCTTGCCTGCCCGTAGCCTGGGGCGCGACGGAGCAGACCCGGGAGCTTGCCGCCTCGGCGCTCGGGGTTTGCCTGGCTCTGCATCTGCTGATCGTCATCTGGGAAATCGTGGTGCCGCACGGGACCGTGAACTCGCGCTATGCGGCGCGGCTGATCACCCGCGGCCCCTTCCGCACCACCTTTTGGGCCGGATCCCTGCTTGCGGGCGGCCTCGCGCCGGCAGCGCTCTTCGCGTTCGGCGCCTCGAATCCCGCTTTGCTGGCCCTTGCGGGTCTCCTGGCGCTTGCCGGTCTGCTGGCCTTTGAATGGTGCTTCATCATGGCGCCCCAGAGCGTGCCGAACAGTTGAGGCAGGCCGCGCTGCGTTCCGGACAAGGGCGCATACTCGCGGTTGCGCGAAGGGGTAGAATAAGTGGTAGCAGGAAGCGAGCAATCCGCAGGCAATAACCCGGACTTGGCGCTTTCAGGGCGGACCCGAGGGGGCACAGTTGGAGAACGCGCTCGGTTTAGCAATGACGGGCGGCGGCGCCCGAGGCGCTTATCAAGCCGGCGTCTTGAAGCGCATCGGCGAGATTAAACGAGTTCAGACGCAAGGCAATCCTTTTCCCATCATCGGAGGCGCCTCGGCCGGCGCGGTGAATGGGGCCGCCATTGCGGTAGGCAGTGACGACTTTGCCGCGGCCACCTCGGTAGTCGCGCAGCTTTGGGCCGACCTCAAGCCTTCCGACGTCTTCCGCTGCGACTTGTTGGCGCAGACCCGCAATTCCCTTACCTGGATCCTCGATCTCTCGTTCGGTGCCGTCCTCGGAGGAGGCAACGCCCGTTCCTTATTGGACGCCACTCCCTTGAGGCATTATCTCGGCACCCATCTCGATTGCAGCCGAATCCAGGACAACATCAAGCGCGGGCACCTCTATGCGCTGGCGATTTCCGCCACGAACTACAGCTCCGGCAAGAGCTACCTGTTCATTCAGGGAGCCAAAGGCCATCCGATGTGGAACCGGAGCCGGCGCGTGACCCTGGCCACTAGGATCACGGTGGATCACGTGTGCGCGTCGGCGGCGATTCCGGTGGTATTCCAGCCGGTCAAGCTCAAGACGGCGCGCGGTACGGCCTTCTTCGGCGACGGCTGCCTGCGGCTTCAACAGCCGCTCAGTCCGCTCATTCGCCTGGGAGCCGACAGGATCTTTGCCATCCGCGTCCGCGGCGAGACCGTCGAACATCAGGAGGACGCCGACGACGAGCGCGCCCCTTCGCTCGCGGAGGTGGCGGGGTTGCTCTGCAACGTGATGTTTCTGGATCATCTGGCCGCTGACATCGAACACTTGGAGCGGCTGAACCGGCTGCTCGCGAGCAACCACCTGCGCTCTTCCGGCGCCAACGGATATGAAAAGATGAGGCCGTTGCGATTCCTGCACATCGCGCCGTCGGTCGACCTGTCAGACCTGGCGGGGCAACATCGGAAAGACATGCCCTACCTGATTCAATACTTCGTGAACAGCCTGGGACGCGATGCCGCCTCGTGCTCCGACCTGATGAGCTATCTGCTGTTCACGCCGCAGTACACCAAAGCCCTGCTGGATGTTGGTTACCACGACGCCGACGAGCGCATCGACGAGATTGAGGGCTTTCTTTATTCGCCCGGGGATCGAAGGAACTAGCGCCCGCGAACACGCCCCTGAGGCAGCAAGCCCCGCACCCCGCTTGAAAGGCGCTCCCGGCCGGCTGGCTGGCGCAGACCTTTCCTTTCAGGTCTGCGACAGCTTCGCAAGACACGCTCAAAAGCCTCCCGCGACTCAATCTTCTGCCTTCCTCGCCGATAATCCCCATGAACGCCGATCTACGGACGCCATTTTGAACCAGGCCAATTGCAGTTTATCACCACCAGCACCTACCGCCGCGTGCCCGTCTTTGCCATCCCCGGCTCCCCTCAGTTTTTTTTGGAGGCTTTGCGCGCGGCA
>Ga0210398_10000470_pt1 | contig 46284 bp, 34 predicted proteins | sample IncBWC4OmetaG_FD_161047 | JGI IMG/M metagenome (GOLD analysis project Ga0210398, IMG submission 161047) | Forest soil microbial communities from Barre Woods Harvard Forest LTER site, Petersham, Massachusetts, United States - Inc-BW-C-4-O | ecosystem: Environmental > Terrestrial > Soil >...
TGTCCCCTGAGCCCCCAACTGGCCACCACTTCCCGGGGGCGACGGACGTGTCCCTTGAGCTACCAACTGGCCACCACTTCCCGGGGGCGACGGACGTGTCCCTTGAAACGCAAGCTGCTTCACTGCGACTGTCGAAACCGAACTAGTCGCTACCATCGTCACTGCCGCCAGTGCAATGCTTAGCAACCAGACAGAATTCCTGGGTTTCATTGTTTTCTCCTCTGAGTTGAAATGGGCCCAAAACGGCATGTTGAAGATAATCACCGGGGTGGTTCTGACGAGTGACAGGCCAAGTCCGCTCGGATGGCGACGCAAAATGGAGATGACGTTCAAGTTAATATCGTGGGTCGTTTGGCGCCCCGCAGGCAGAGGGTTAGGCGAAACCGGAGCGCAGTGCCGCGCGTTTTCTCCGCCCTTCTGTGGACGTCACGTAACAGCAGCTAACGATATTGGAACCTCTGCGGAACATACTTATGGAGTTCACTGGGGAATCGCGGTACTAAAGGTAGTCAGGCCGTGTGTGCCGGTGATCGGTATGGTTGAGACAAATCCCTCTCCAGAAGCTGCGCGTATTCCTCCGGAAGCTTTCCGCGAGCACTTGCGGAAGCTGGACCGTCGCCAGTGGTGGCTATGGTCCTCGACCGTGCTGATCCTCATGCTGCTGACGATCGCGGTAGCGTCGTTCGCCTTTCCCGCAATGCTCAGCATTGAGCAGGTAACCTATTCCTTCTATCTGAACCAAGCCGTGCGGGCGCTGGTCGGAATCGTGCTCGTGTTCAGCGTCTACGTCGTTTACCAACAGACGATGATCATGCGAATGCGAAATCAGTTGGCCGATCAGATCCAGTCCCTCGCCAGGGTGCAGAGCCTGACGGACGAGGTTTACAAGCTCGCCGCGCTCGATCAGTTGACCGGCCTCTATAATCGCCGGTCGGGAGAGCAGCGGCTCGCCGAAGAGATCAGCCGGGCCGTGCGCCATGAGCGCCCGCTGACCATCTTGCTAATCGATCTCGATGGTTTAAAGCAAATTAACGACAGGCTCGGACACGCGGCGGGCGATCTGGTGTTGAAGAGCTTCTCCGACCGCCTGCGCAAGGCCATTCGTGGCTCCGACCTGGCAGTGCGCCTGGGGGGCGACGAATTCATGGTGCTGCTGCCGGAGTGCCGCGCCGACGAAGTACGGCACGTCCTCAACCGCCTTGAGGGGCTTGATGTCCAATACGAGGGAACCAAGATTCCCTGCAAGTTCTCGCGCGGGTGGACTGATTACAAGCCCGGCGAAACCGCCGAAGAGCTGATGCGACGCGGAGACGAAGCTCTCTACGAAAACAAACGCGCCGGCAAGAAATCCACCGATCCCTCGCAATCCAAGCCCGTCCCGCAACCCACGTTGTAAAGCAAGTTCCCGACCGATTGCTTCGGCTCCAGAACACACAGACGATTGCTCCGGCCTGACCGCATATCCCGGTCGTCTGCTCCAGCGATCGGGTTGCGGTATCATGATCGAGGAAGCCGCACACCCTGGCCGTGGCGAGATACTATCAATTTCGACGACCCATTGAGAATGTTCGGTGAAACTGGGGGAAGATGGCCATGAACTCATGCTCTGACACACCGGTAAACTCCAAAGCCGGATCGAAGTTTTTCAAGCCCCTGCTGCTCGCATTTGCCGGCGCTGTGATCGCCAGCACGGCCCTGTCAGGAGTCGCGCTCGGCGACACGCTTGAATTGAAGACCGGACAGATCGTTCAGGGGAGGTTCGTAGGCGGCTCACCGCTCGACATACGGTTCGAGGTGGACGGCAAAGAGCAGATATTCGCAACGAAGGACGTTCTGAACCTCGGTTTCAGCGATAGCGGCGCCTCATCAAACGCGCCAGCGCCACCGGTTACGACTACTCCTGCTACGGAGACTGAGTCCCCACCCTCTCAGGCGCCTGCACCACCGGCGACTGCGCCGCCCCCAGACGCTACGCAATCGCCGACCGCCCCGGCGACCAATTCAGTGACGCAGCAGGGCGCATCGCAAATCACGCAACAGGGTGGCCAGCCGTTGCAGGCCGTCACGATTCCGTCCGGCACTTCGCTGCTGATCCGGATGATTGACGGCGTGGATTCCGCGACCAACCGAGTAAGCGATCCATTTCATGCCAGCCTTGAAACACCACTCGTGGTAGGCAATACGGTCGTCGCGCAAAAAGGCGCGGACGTTTACGGCATGCTCGCACGGGCGAAAGAAGCGGGGAAAATCTCAGGCTCTTCGCAACTAACGCTGGAACTGACCGGCATCCGCATCAATGGCAACATTGTGCCGATTGACTCGACAACCTACGACGTCGCAGGCAAGAATCGCGGCACGCAGAGTGCCGAGCGCATCGGCGGAGGAGCCGTGGCGGGCGCCGTTATCGGTGGAATTATCGGAGGCGGCCGAGGTGCGGCCGTCGGCGCAACACTCGGCGCGGGCGGCGGCACGGCCGTACAGGTGATGACGCACGGCGAACAGGTGCGCGTTCCGAGCGAAACGCTGCTGGAATTCACGCTCGAGCATGACGTGACGGCGCTGGTCTCCAGCCCATCGAATTAATGGCGAAAAGGGATGTTCCTGTCAGGAACATCCCCTGATAATTTCCTTGCCCCCCTCGGAGGTGACTCGTAAGATACGGCCTGTTGTAGAAAGAGATACCATGCCAAAAGAAAAACCGAAGGTGAATATCGGCGAGGTCATCCGAGCCTACCGAAGTGACCGCGGCCTGTCGCAAGGTGATATCGAGCGTCGTACCGGTCTCCTCCGCTGCTACCTGTCGCGCGTCGAGAACGGACATACCGTTCCTTCTCTGGAAACGCTCGCCAAGATCGCCGAGGCCATGGAAATCAGCTTGGCGGATTTTTTCCCTGGCACAGACACTCCTCAGGATCGCGAAACCCGCAAGATGTTGGGCGAACTTTCCGAAGAGGAGATCCGTTTCCTCGCGGACATCAAGCGTTACTCCACCAGCCTCTCGGATGACGATAAGAGGCTCGTTCTGGCCATGATTCGCAAGATGGCCACCATTGTTCCGCCCGTGCGAAACGGCAAGTCCGCCGGTGTCGCCCACCGCGCGGAAATGTAGATTCCGATTTCTCGATTTATCTTTCGAACGGACCGCGAAGGCGTGCGGGTCTGCCCGCTGCCGCACGAATCCGGCAGGCTCAGCACTAGCGCCTGCGTTCTCCGATTCGCTACAATAGGGTCAGGGTGCTGCGGAAAAGGCACAACACGGTAGGCGTGAAGGTCGGCAAGATTCAAGTCGGCGGTGGCGCGCCTGTGGTCGTGCAGTCCATGACCAATACCGACACCGCGGACGTAGCCTCGACGACGCAACAGTGCCTGGAGCTCGCGCAGGCGGGCTCGGAACTCGTCCGCGTCACAGTAAACGTTCCGGAAGCTGCCGCTGCTTTCCCCGAAATAAAAAAGCGTCTTCTCGACGCCGGCTGCGACGTTCCAGTGATCGGCGATTTTCACTACAACGGCCACGTGCTGCTGACGAAGTATCCCGATTGCGCTCGCGCCCTCGACAAGTACCGCATCAATCCCGGCAACGTGGGCCACGGTCAACGGCGCGATGAGCAGTTTGCAACGATTTGCAAGGTCGCTCGCGACAATGGCAAGCCGGTGCGAATCGGCGTGAATGGCGGCTCGCTCAATCAAGAGCTCGTCATGCGGAAGATGCAGGAAAACACGGACAAGGACCTCGCCAAGACTTCCGAAGAAATCATCAACGAGTGCATGGTGCTGTCGGCGCTGCAATCAACCGAACTGGCGCTTGAATGCGGTTTGCACAAGGACCAGATTATTATCTCCTGCAAAGTTTCGCGGCCCGGAGACCTGATCGCGATCTATCGCGACCTCGCCGAGAAAACCGATCAGCCGCTGCATCTCGGTCTGACCGAGGCGGGCATGGGCGCCAAGGGGCTCGTTTGGTCCGCCGCATCCATGGGAATTCTGCTCGATGAAGGTATTGGCGACACGGTTCGCGTCTCGCTGACGCCGCGGCCCGGGGGCGATCGTCGCGACGAAGTGTACGCAGCGTGCGAGCTGCTGCAATCGCTCGGCTTGCGCGCGTTCGCGCCGAGCGTGACGGCTTGTCCCGGCTGCGGCCGCACGACCAGTTCCACATTCCAAGAACTCGCCGAAAGTATCCAGGATTACGTCCGCGACAAAATGCCGGAATGGAAGCGGCATTATGAAGGCGTCGAAGAACTGAAACTCGCGGTGATGGGCTGCATCGTCAATGGCCCCGGCGAATCAAAGGCCTCCAACATCGGCATCAGTTTGCCGGGCACCGGAGAGGCCCCGCGCTGCCCCGTTTACATTGACGGCCAGAAATTCACGACCCTCGAAGGAACCTACGACGAATTATCCGCGGCGTTTCAGGCGCTGGTGAACGACTATGTCGCGACGAAATACGCGCGCCGCGAAACACCGCTTCCTGCGAACGCCGTCCCTGCGGTCGTTGCTCCCGCAAAGCCGTCGCTCCGCGTTCTCGCTTAATTCGCATTAGGTTCGCCAGAGTCTCCTGCCGTTATTGAAATAACTTCACCGATTCTCCCGTCTCTGCTGGAAGAGGCGCCGTATCGAAGGGCTGATAATTTGCGTTCCCGATGCGATTCGCCGCTGCAGCGGCTGCCAGTAACGCGGCTGTCGCAATCAAAAGCCGCGGAGGCGTATTCAAGACGAAGTACGCCAGCGCCCCAAGCACGCCGATGAACAAATAACCCAGCAACACATAGACGATATTGGACGCCCCGCTGCCTTTGGACATTTTCCGCGTGAAGGGTAAGCCTGAAAACAGCCAAATGAATTCCACTTGCACGAGCAGAATCGCCGACGACACACCAAACAAAACCCATATCGCAGACTGCCAAATACCCAGGAAGAAAGTGAGCCCCGCAAGACATAGACCTGCCAGCGGGATCAGAAACAGCCAGACGAGAGTTTTCTTGATGCCATTGGCTGCGGACGCCGTATTTTCCAATCCTGTCAAATCAAATATCCAGGCGCCCTGCGTTTCTCCCGCGTAGGGCAGTAGCGAAAATAACACGCTGGGGAGCAGGGTCAGCATCACCAGCGGTGCGATTTTCAGCAATTCCGTACTGAAGCGGCTCTGGCCGCCGCCGGACGGAACGATTACGATGGCCGGCATAACGATTAGCCAGTAGGCCATCATCGGATAAACCCGCAGCCGGACTTGCCGGTCCCTCGCCAGCACCCTGCGAATGAAGTCGAACATGAGGATCTCTTCGTTCTTGCGGAAGAAAAGCATGGCGATCCGCAGGATCGACGACGGGCGCACCTGGACTCCGCGCTTCGGACTGCTGGCTCCACTGCCGTGCACCTTTTGCAGATATGAGAGCGAAAGCGATCGCGTCAGCACAATGAAAAGCGCCGCAGTCCCGGCGAACGCGATTACACTGAGTGTGATTGCGCGCGTGCTGACGCCGCCCAACAACATTTCGCTCGGAGCGCAAAACCAGCGCGGCGGCAGCAGGTCCCACCACGACCACGAAGCCGTATCCAGCACTGGCCCATTCGTCATTTGCTGCATGGCGCTGCGCCCTTCCAGACGCGGCCCAATCTGCGATCCCACCATCAACGTCGCCATCATGGCGATCTGCAGATAATTCACGGCGCTCCGAAACCGTTCGGCGCTTAAAATTCGCAGCAGCGCCGCATAGCTCGCAGCTACCAGCCCGGCGATGAAAACGGCGCCAAGGATCGCGCAAACCAGGAACACGGGAATGAACAGCAGGGTGCCGCCCCTTGAGAAAGCCCCGGTGATCGAGGGAATCGTGAAAAGCGCCACACTGAACAGAGCAATGAACGAGAGCGCATTCGTGAGCTTGGCGGCGAAATAAGACCGTGAGCTGATCGGCCTCCAGGCCAATATGACCATGTCGTCCGGGACGACCAGCGTCACGCCAAAATCCACCAGCATGATCATCCCCAGCAAAGTCATGCCAAAGATCATTGTCACGCGCGCGTATGATCCCACCGGCAACACGAACGCGAGCATCGCCAGGAACGCGCTGTAGATGGCGTAGAGAATCAAGCTGGACTTCAGTGGCGATCCGCTCGATCCAGGCCTCGCGCTGGCCACCTGCGCCGATCCTCGAAGGTCAATCTGGAATCCGGTGCGAAGCAACACACGAAATTGAACTTCGTCCACTCCCAGCAGATCGAAGACTTTCGACCCGAGAGATGACCGGTTCGCGTTCCCGCACACAGCGGTTTCGTTCACGGCGCACTCTCGAGCAGCGAGCGGAATTGCTTCACGCGCGCCTCGGTGTCCTCTTCATGCGTGAGCTGCTGAAAAATCTGCTCCAGAGTCGCCGCTTCGGTCGAACTTCTCAGCTCGGCCATCGTGCCGTCGGCTACCGCCCGGCCGCGATCGAGGATGATGACACGATCGCAAAGCCGCTCGACGACTTCGAGGACATGCGAGCAGTAAAAAATCGTCTTGCCGTCCTGCGCCAGTTGCCGGATCAAGTCCTTGAGGAGCAGAGACGTGTTCGCGTCGAGGCCCGTCAGCGGCTCGTCAAAGAACAGCAGATCGGGATTGTGCAGCATCGCCGCGCTGATCAGCACTCGTTGCCTCATCCCCTTCGAGTACGTGCCCATTCGCTGGTGCATCGCCCGTTCGAGCTCAAAAAGCTCCAGAAATCCCCGCGCCTTCCGGTCCGCCTCTTTTTCCTCCATGTGGTAGAGGCGTGCCGCCATCTGCAGGAATTCGAAGCCTGTCAACGTTTCATAGAATCCCCCGCTCTCCGGCACGTATCCGATCCGCCGCCGCATGGCGTAGTCGTCGCGGCGAAATTCCTGGCCGCCGAAATAGACGTGTCCCTCCGTCGCAGAAAGCATGCCGACCAGAATGCTGATGGTTGTGGACTTCCCCGCCCCGTTGGGGCCGAGATAACCAAGAATCTGCCCGCGCGGAACGGTGAACGAAACGTGGTCCAAGGCCATAAACATGCCGTACGTTTTGGTAAGGCCGCGCGCCTCAATCGCTGGAGTGTCGGTCATGCCGCTCCCTACAAAAAAAACCAGAGTACTTGCTCGGGATTGCTGGAATTGTAACCCGATTCGACCGTATCCCTGCAGGTCACTTCGGCAGAGAAACCACAGTCCACACAACCTTACGCTTGCGTCCCTTTTCGGGCAGACTAAGATACGCTCGTGGTTTTGCTAGGTTTCGTCGAGCGCGGCTGAAAGGAGAACCGGATGAACGCCCGCTGGCGCGTCCCGTCTAAACTCGACGTTAGAAAACCGCCGATTCTCGCGCCTTCCCAGTGTCTCCGGGCGCGGCGCAAATTTCAGCGTAACTCACTGAAAACAAACGAAAGCCGCACATTTGATTCGAAACACAAATCGAGCTCATTCGAGGCCCAAAACCACGGTCGCCGATGACGGGAAACTTCACAAGTTCGATTCCGCACGAATTACAGCCGCCTCGCGGATGGCGGCGCGGATTCTGGAGTCTCATCGTCACCCAGTTTCAGACGGGCTTCAACGACAATGGGCTGAAGTACCTCGTCATTTACCTGATCATCGGCATGAATCTGCCGCAGGAGCGGCGCGACAGCCTGGTGCCAATCGTCGGAGCGCTGTTCGCGATTCCATTCATTCTTTTTTCGATGACGGGCGGCTATTTCGCCGATCGCTACAGCAAGCGCAGCGTTACCATCGGCACGAAATTCCTTGAAATCGGAGTGATGGCATTTTTCATCGTGGGACTCGCGATGCGGAGTCTGCCGATGGAATGCGTGGGAGTGTTCCTGATCAGCACGGAAGGTGCCTTGTTTGGCCCTTCGAAATACGGGCTGCTTCCCGAACTGCTGCCGGATCGGCGGCTTTCGTGGGGCAACGGCATCATGGAGTTCGGCACGTTTCTCGCCGGCATCGGCGGCACGGTAGCGGCCGGCGAACTCGCGGAGCGCTATCACAACCGGGAGATCGTTGCCGGCTTTTTGCTGCTGGCTTGTTCCCTCATCGGGCTCGTCACGAGCCTCGGCATTTCCAAGATTCCCGCAGCCGATCCCACGAAACAATTCCGCTGGAATCCGTTGGGTGATTTTTTCACGCAAATGAAGACGATCCTTGCCGATCGTGTTCTTGGCTGGGCCGTCCTCGGCAATACCTATCTTTTTTTCCTCGCGGCGCTGTTGCAGCTGGCGATTGTCATTTACGGCCACGACGTTCTTCGGATTGACGATACGCACATCACGTATCTCCAGGCTGCGGTTGCCATTGGCATCGGAGTGGGCAGCGTGGCGGCGGGATATCTTTCCGGCGGGAAAATTGAATACGGCCTGATCCCGCTCGGCGCCGTGGGAATGACCGTTTTTGGCGCTCTGCTCTACTTTCGCGCGCCCGCCGAGTTCCTCGCAACTTCGCTGCAGGGCGTCGCGGGGCACACATCGCTGCCGGGCGCGGGAAAACTGCTGTCGCTGGTCGCGATATGGGCACGCCTGCGTATTTTCGATCTTGGATTGCTGGGGTTCTTCGGCGGCCTGTTTGCAGTGCCGCTCAATGCGCTGATCCAGCATCGGCCCAGGCCGGAGCAAAGAGGTGGCGTGATCGCCGCTGCGAATCTGGTGTCCTTTATCGGAATCGCGCTCGCGTCAGGCGTCTATCCGATCATCACCAATGTGTTTCACCAAACGGCCGCAGGCATTTTTCTCGACGGCGCGATCCTCACATTGGTCACCACGGCGTATTCGGTCTACCTGCTGCCCGATTCGCTGGTCAGATTCGTACTCTGGGCGGCGACGCACTCGGTCTATCGCATTCGTGTGGAGGGCCGGGAAAATATTCCCGAATACGGCGGCGCACTTTTCGTCTCAAACCACATGTCATTCGTTGATGCACTCTTGCTGATTGCTTCCACGGACCGCTCGATCCGCTTCTTGATGTTCAAGGGCATTTACGATCTTCCCTACGTGAAGCCGTTTGCGAAAATGATCCGTGCGATTCCAATCTCGTCCGAGCTTCGTCCGCGCGAAATGCTCCATTCATTGCGTGAGGCCACGAACGCGATCAAAAACGGCGAAGTCGTTTGCATCTTCGCCGAAGGGCAGATCACCCGGATCGGCCAGTTGCTCCCGTTCCGCCGCGGCATGGAACGGATCATGAAAGGTGTGGACGCGCCGATCATTCCCGTGAACCTCGATGGCGTGTGGGGCAGCATTTTCAGTTTCGAGCGCGGGCGCTTCATCTGGAAACTCCCGCGTTCGATTCCCTATCCCGTCACGGTGAGTTTCGGCAAACCGATGCCATCGCCGACGCCGCCTTTCGAGGTGCGCCGCGCGGTACAGGAATTGCAGACGAATGCTTACCGTCACCGTCGGACGCACATGCGAACGCTGCACCGCTCGCTGATTCACACCGCGCATCGCCATCCGTTCCGCTTCGCGATGGGAGACAAGCGGCGTCCGCAGATGACATGGGGCGGCGCGCTGCTGAGCGCGATCTTTCTGGCGCGCCGGCTGCGCAACACATGGGCAGGCCAGGAAATGGTCGGCATCCTGCTGCCACCGTCCGTGCCGGGCGCGCTGGTGAATTTCGCGGCCACGCTTGCCGGAAAAGTTCCGGTAAATTTGAATTACACGACATCGGACGAGTCGCTTGCGTCGTGTGCCGCGCAGTGCAAGCTCGAGACCGTCATCACCACCAAGCAACTGCTGGATAAAATCCCTCTGAAGGTCCCGGGGAAAACGATGTTGCTCGAGGAAGTGGCAGCGGGCCACAGCTTCGGCGAGCGCATGGTGGCGCTGGTCCTGTGGTTTCTGCCCGGCGGAATGCTCGAGCGAATCCTGGGCGGGGGAAAGAACAAAACTCTCGACGATCTCGCGACGATCATTTTTTCCAGCGGCAGCACGGGTGAGCCAAAGGGAGTGATGCTCACGCATTGCAACATCCGGTCGAATATCGATCAAGTGGGGCAGATGTTCATGTTCGACGGCAAGGACTGCCTCCTCGGCGTTCTGCCATTCTTCCATTCGTTCGGTTTTACGGTGACGCTGTGGCTGCCCGCGGCGCTCGGGGTAAGCGTCGTTTATCACCCAAGCCCGCTTGATCTCACCGCAATCAGCGAAATCGTCCGCGACTATCGCGTCACTTTCCTGATGTCCACGCCGACTTTTCTGCAGGCGTATGCCCGGCGCTGCTCGCCCGAGGATTTCGGCAGCCTGGAGTACGTGGTGGTGGGCGCGGAAAAGCTGCCCGAGCGGCTCGCGCTGGCCTTCGAGGATCGCTTCGGCATCCGGCCGCTCGAAGGATACGGCGCGACGGAATGCGCGCCCGTTGTTTCCGTCAACACGCACGATTTTCGCGCTCCTGGTTTTCGGCAGGTCGGCGCGAAGCGCGGCCGCATCGGTCATCCGCTGCCAGGCGTCAGCGTGCGGATCGTGGACCCGGACACTCGCGAGCCGGTCGCAGCCGGCGCACCGGGACTGCTACTGGTGCGCGGGCCCAACGTAATGCTCGGCTATCTCGGCCAGCCCGAGAAAACAGCCGAGGTTTTGCAGGATGGCTGGTACGCCACCGGCGATATTGCGGCGGAAGATGAAGACGGCTTCCTGACGATTACGGACCGCCTGAGTCGATTCAGCAAGATCGGCGGCGAAATGGTGCCGCATATCAAAGTGGAAGAGCGGCTGCACGAACTCGCGGGCGTTACCGACCAGCGATTCGTCGTCACCGGCGTGCCCGACGGGAAAAAGGGCGAGCGGCTGGTCGTCCTACACACGCTCCCGCCGGCGGAATTGCAATCCGTGCTCGAGCGGATCGGCGAATCGGGTCTGCCGAATCTTTGGACGCCGCGCCCGAATCAATTTCTCTTTGTAGAAGAACTGCCGCACCTCGGCACCGGCAAGCTCGACCTCCGCCGAATCCGCGAAATGGCTCTGGAATTCTCGCCCACCGAAAAAGAATCGTCGCAGTGAACATGGCTCAGTGAAACCGCAAGAAGGCGCCGCGGCCAGCGCGTCCAACCCGAAAATCGCACTCCAACGACCTCGCCTTACCATTGGCCCCGAAATTTGCGCCACTCGATGGTTCGTTGTTGCTCGCAGCGGTGCTCTCCCCTAATATGTCCAAAGCTGGAGATTATTCGGCATGAAAGTACGCTTACACAATTCGTCGCAGTTGCAGGCGTCGCGGACGCTGCGCTGGGATTGTGGCCGGATAGGCTTCGGTCCCTCGAATTAGCTTTTTTCTCGCAGACCCGTAACGCACCACGCAACGAATTCCAGGCTTTCAAGCATTTCGGTATTCACGCGCGCGTTTGTCCCGGCGCGCCATTCGAACCGCGTTTGCGCTTCCTAGAGAGGGTCATGCCGTGGGCATCCATGTAAGAAACGGGAGGCCGTTGCACGGTCCGTCGTTGTGCGAAGCCTGCTCGCACGCTCAGTTCGAGAACGGCGATCGGGAGAGCGAGGAGCTGGTTTTGTGCGGCGCGAACACTCCGATGCACCGAGTCCGGTTTCCGATGCGGGAGTGCACCGGTTAGGTTGACAAGACTCGCCTGGGCCTCAACGCCATGGAACGGATCGCGTGGACCCTCGCGCAGCAAGAGTCGAAGCGCACGGCCGGGTTCGTCCGTGCGAATGAAGTTTGCGAGGAAGAGGACGAAATCGACCTGCCGCGGGATGAGAATTCATACTCCGCGGCGGTGTCCGCGGCGAGATTGGCGCACGCAAGTTCTCGAACGACCGGTCCGGGGAATTCGTGGAGCGCGACGCAACAAGTGCTAGCCAGTCGCGCCTCTACATCTACCCCGGCCCGGCGATCGAGAAGTTCGGGGATGCCACGGGCACCTCGATGTTCACGTTTCTGATGGCTTCTTGGATCGTGAGCGTACTGGTCGTTATTCCGATGAGGCCTTCGAGGTCAGCCAAGAATGCAAGGTCGCGATTCGTCACGCTGAACCTGCCCTCGGTCACTCCGGTCGTGCGAAAATCGCTCTGCACCGGGTGTATTTTCTCTCCCATCGTGAGGGGTTTCGAACCGCTCGAAGAACGGATCCTGTGCGTTTTCGCGTTTCCTCTGCGAAAGATTTCTTTTGCAGTGCGAGAGTGCATTGACTTCCGGCCGGAGCGCGAGGCGTTTGCAACTCTGAAGACTGCGCAGGAAACCTGAGTGAACCTGCTCGTAAATGAAACACAGCACAAAAGGGGGCGTCCCTCAAGCGAGAGAGACGCCCACGGACTTTCTTGTCAATCCGTTAAGCAGCTAAAACAAACCCACCTTGATATGCAGGAATTTCTTCGGGTTCTGCCGGAAATCGCCGACGAGAGAACGAAGATCGCCGGTCAGGCCGGTCATATTGTCGTAGAAGGCAGGGTCAGTGAAGAATTTTCCCATCGTGCCCTGATTCGAATTCAGTTTCGCGGAAGCGTCGCGAACGTTTACGGTCGCGTCGCGCAGATTCGTGAAGAGTGTGTCGTCGGTGGCGAGTTTTCCCAGCGTGCCTTTACCTTCACGAACGTCGCCGAGGAGCGCGTTGCCTTTGTCCGCGAGACCCTTGATGCTGTCGTACGCGGCCGGATCATAGATCAATTTGCCCATCGTGCCTTTTTGATCGCGAACCGCGCCCAGGACGTCATCCGCCTTGCCGATCGCTGAGTCAACTTTCGTGTAGAGCGCGTCGGAAGCCACGAGCTTGCCAAGGCTGCCTTGTCCCTGCTGGATCGAGGTCGCCACGGTCTCGAGCTTGCCCGCCGTTTCGTTCAAGTGGTTGTAGAGCGAAGGGTCGTTCATCAGCTTGCCGAGCGTGCCGTTGCCCTTCTGCACCTGGTCAACGATGCCGCGCAAATCGTCGGACAGCGCGCCAAGATTCTGCATCAGCTCCGCGCCGCGCTCAACCATCTGCTTCATCGCCGCTTCCTCGACGCCGGGGACGACTCCGTTGTCCGGAATCGCAGTGCCGGTGAGGCCACGCGAGATCGTGACGTAGCGGTCGCCGAGCAAACCCTGAGTCACCAGGCTCGCGGTTGAACTGCGCGACGGATCCGACGAATCGATGCGAATCTGTTCCTGATATTTCCTGTCGACGCGCAGGACCATCTTGATGCCGTGCATGCGGTCCTGTGGATGCGGCGTCAGCTCCACCGATTGAACGCTGCCGATCTGGACGCCGTCGAGGTCCACCGGCGCGCCAGCCTGCACGCCCTCGACCTCGGGCAGATAGGTAATCAGCCGGTACTTCGGCCCCAAAATGTTCCCGCCGGTCACAAAGAAGATTGCCACCAGCACAATCACCAGTGCCGCGAGCACGAACAGCCCCACGCGCATCTCCGTCCACGTTAGTTGCTTTCGTTGCGCCATCGCCGTCCCTCCTCAGTGATCCCGAATGCTATTCCGCGGAAGCCAGAAACTTCTTCAGATATTCGTCGGACGAGTGCCGTACGTCCTCGGTAGTGCCTTGGAAATAAACCTCACCCTCGCGTAAGACGACAACATTGGTCCGAGGAGCATCACCGTGCGCTCCTTGCGAAACGGTGTGCGCGCCACTGCCATCGAGAGGCAGCACGCGATTCGCCGTCTTGTCAAAGCGATAATGCGCCAGGCCAAACGCATCCTGTACCCGGTGCGTGGCCAGCAGAGACGTCACGCCCTGCAAATCGCGCCCGCGCAAAATCAGAGTAATGATCGTTTGCGAAGTCACCGGATCGAGTCCGGCGGTAGGCGAGTCGTAAAACACGAGCGGGGGTTTGTCAACGAGCGCGCGAGCAATCGAAACCCGCCGGCGCATCCCTCCGGAAAGTTCGGCGGGATATTTCTCGAGCGCGGGTTCCATCTCGACGAAACGCAACGCTTCGAGCACGCTCCGATCGATTTCCTGTTCTGCGACATTCTCTTCGCGAAGACGGAACGCGACATTCTCCGCGACGGTCATCGAATCAAAAAGCGCGCCTTCCTGAAATACAAACCCAAGATGACGGCGAAAATCGAGGAGCTGGGACTCCGTTAGCTCGGCAATGTCGTGGCCCATAACCCAGATCCGGCCCGAATCTGGCTGTAGCAGGCCCGCGGCGAGTTTCATGACCAGCGTTTTCCCTGAGCCGCTTTCGCCCAGAAAGACCTTCGTCTCTCCGGGCATCAGGTCAAAGGAAATCTTCTTCAAAACGTCGCCCTCATCGAAGCTGATGCGGACGTCTTGGAAGGCCAGGAGCGGTTCGCCTGGTACGAGCGCACTAATTTCGCGCATGGGCGATGCGCGGGACAGATCCACCATTTCGGGATTATAAATGGAAACCGCGACGATCCGCAGGGATGGTTTACCTGCTCGCCGAATCGGGAACTGGCTGCGTGCTATTCGAAAGTGTGCAGGAAAAGCTTGGAGAGAAAGAAATCCGAAATCAGCACCGCAATGGAAGAAATGACGACGGCGGTCGTCGTTGACCGGCCGACCCCCGCGGTACCGCCCTTCACGCGCAGTCCCTGATAGCATCCGACCGTGGAAATAATGAACCCGAAAACAATCGGCTTCACCATCCCCTGCGTAACATCAGCCAGCGCGAGCGCGTGAATCGCCCGGGTCCAGAATTGCACGGCACCGAGGCGCAACGTGAAATACGCCACGATGAACCCCCCGCCGAGGCCGCAGAAATCGGCGAGGGCCACGAGCAACGGCAGCATGCATACCGTCGCCACGACGCGAGGAGTCATCAACTTGCGAATTGGATCGGTGCCAAGCGCGCGCATCGCGTCCACCTGTTCGGTGACAACCATGGAGCCGAGCTCCGAAGCCATGCCCGAGGCGTTGCGGCCCGCGACGAGCAACGCCGTGATCGTCGGGCCCAGTTCGCGAACCAGCGCAAGCGCGACGCCGTCGCCCGTTAGCGCAGCCATCCCAAATCGCTGAAGCTGGGACGCGGTATTGAGTACCAGGACTCCGCCGATGGAAACAGCGGCCGTAGCGACAATGAATATGGAGCCCACGCCCACCGAATCCATTTGCTCGAGCGTGTCGGCCCAATATTGGGGAGGCGAGAATAGGTTGAGGACGGACTGCATCGCGAGCAGCCAATAGTCCTGCACGGCAAAGACGTACTTCTTGAGCGAGTCCCCAAGAAGTGAAGGCAGGGATGGAGATTCGGTGGTGTCGGACATCGTGTGCGAAGCGGCTGCCGTGGTCCAGCCGAGTCTTCGAGAGCGTAACGTCCGCTGCGCGGCGCGTCAAGCGAACATCGGTGCGCGTAGCGGGTCCGTTTACGAGGCGGGCAAAGGCAGCGTCCCTACCCGGCCTTACAGGTCGCTGAATCACCTGACCACGGTGGGGATCTTCAATCGGTCCATTACCTTGCCGCTCACCGAGTGCAAACGGCGATTCCGATTCCAGTTCGCAAATCGCGCGGCCTTTACGGGCGCCGGTGCGTCCGGTAGAATCTTTCGTCTGTCCTGAAGGGCAAGGCTTCAGAGAAGATGCTGCGATTCGTCACCGCCGGAGAGTCCCACGGGCAGGCGCTCGTCGCGTGGATTTCCGGCCTGCCCGCGGGCATACCCGTGGACCTCGATTTCATTGGGCGCGAGCTGCACCGCCGGCAATTGGGCTATGGTCGGGGCGGACGCCAGCGAATCGAAAAGGACCAGGCTGATTTCCTCGCCGGGGTGCGCCACGGGAAGACCATCGGCGCTCCCATCGCGCTCCGCATCGAAAACCGCGACTGGAAAAACTGGGAGAAGGCCATGCCGGTCGAGGACAGCGAGGGCGCGGACGACGCGCAGCGCCGCTTGACGGCGCCGCGGCCCGGGCACGCCGACCTGGCGGGCGCACAGAAGTTCAATTTTCACGATGCGCGCTACGTGCTCGAACGCGCCTCCGCGCGCGAAACGGCTGCGCGGGTGGCCGCCGGTGCGCTGGCCAAATCGCTCCTGCGCGAATTTGGCATCACGGTCCTGAGCCACACGATCGCAGTGGGCCGCGTGCGCGTGGAGCGGGCGGCGACGTGGGAAGAAATCGTGGCGACCTGCGAAAATCTGGAATCGCCCCTGCGTTGCGTTGACCCAGCCACGGAAGCGCGGATGAAAGCGGAAGTGGATCATGTGCTGCGCGCCGGCGATTCAGTCGGAGGCATTTTCGAAGTCGTTGCGCGCGGCCTTCCTCCGGGCATCGGAACGCACGTGCAATGGGACGAAAAGCTCGATGCCAAACTGGCCCAGGCAGTCATGTCAATTCAGGCCGTGAAGGCTGTTGAGATCGGCACCGGCGTCACGAATTCGGGAAGCTATGGCTCGGAAGTGCAGGACGAGATCCGCTACGATGCAACCCGGAAGCGGTTTGACCGGCTGTCGAATCGCGCCGGCGGGATCGAGGGTGGCATCACAAACGGGCAGGACGTCGTGGTGCGCGGTTACCTGAAGCCGATTTCGACCCTGCGGCGCGCGCTGCTGACGGCCGATATGAATACAAAAGAAGAGGTCAAAGCGGCCTACGAGCGCTCCGACGTGTGCGTGGTTCCGGCGGGCGGCGTGGCCGGCGAAGCAATGGTGGCGCTGATACTCACTGCAGCATTCCTGGAAAAGTTTGGCGGGGATTCTCTGGAGGAAACACGCAGGAATTTCGACGGATATCAGCGGCAGCTAGACGATTTTTAGAGGCCCTTTTCGGGGAATTCGGCGAGAAAAAGTGCGATGATCCATCCCATTGTGAAATACGGCGACCCGGTGCTCGAGACGCCCGCGAAACGGGTGGACGAATTCGACGCGGAGTTGCAGACGCTGGTCGCGGACATGTTTGAATCCATGTACGCGGCGAATGGAGTGGGGCTGGCGGCGCCGCAGATCGGAATCAGCCGGCGCGTGGCCGTGATCGACGTGAGCAACGGAAAAAATGTGGAAGCCAAGATTGTCTGCGCGAATCCAGAAGTGATTCATTTCGAAGGAGAGCAGCGCGAGGAAGAAGGCTGCCTTTCGGTGCCCGGATTTCGAGGACACGTCGCGCGACCGCAGTACGTCACGGTGCGCGCTCAGGATGCCTCGGGGAAGGAATTCGAAATGCGTGGCGAGGGGTTGCTGGCGCGCGCGTTCTGCCACGAGATCGATCATCTGAACGGAATCCTCTTCATTACGCACCTCAGCATGCTCAAGCGGGACCTGATCAAGCGGAAAATCCGCAAATTGAAAAAAGCCGGCGACTGGTAGGCGCGCTGTGGCGCTACGAATCATCTTTAGCGGCACGCCCGCTTTCGCGGTGCCCTCCCTGGAACATCTCATCGAGGAGCACGATATCGAGGTTCTGGGTGTAGTCACGCAGCCGGACCGGCCTCGTGGCCGCGGGCAGGAAATGCACGGCTCGCCGGTGAAGGATGCAGCCGTTGCTGCCGGGATTCCCGTCTATCAGCCGGAAAAGATCAAATCGGACGAGGCGTACGACTATTTCAGGCGACTCGTGCCGGATGCGGTTGTCATCGTCGCCTACGGACAGATCATTTCGCAGCGAATGATCGATATCCCCCGGCTCGGCTGGATCAACCTGCACGCGTCACTGTTGCCGAACTATCGCGGAGCTGCACCGATCAACTGGGCGATCGTGAACGGCGAAACCAGCACGGGCGTCACGACAATGCGGATTGACGCAGGGCTGGATACGGGGCCCATGCTGCTGAAATACGAAACGAAGATCGGTAGGAATGAAACTGCTCCGGAGCTGACAACTCGCCTCGCCGAAGCAGGTGCGCCGCTGATCGTGGAGACCCTCCGGAAACTCGATCGCGGCGAAATTTCGCCGGCGCCGCAGGAAAGTTCCCAGGCGACGTTTGCACCAATCCTGAAAAAGGACGACGGGCGAATCGATTGGTTACTGAGCGCGGACAACTTATACAATCGCATCCGCGGCCTGCAGCCGTGGCCCGGCGCGTTTACCACCTTTCGCGGGAAAAACTGTCAGATTTGGGGCAAGCCACTTCAGCGCATTTCAGCGGGCGGGGCGCCCGGCATGATGCTGCCGACACAGGAAGACGGATTGTCGGTGATCTGCGGCAGCGGCACGACGTTGCGAGTTGAACACCTCCAACTCGAGGGCCGCAACCGCGTCACTGACAGCGGGTTCATGAACGGGGCGCGCATCGTGCCGGGCGAACGATTCGGCGCGTAGAGTCACGCAATGCCCGTCTCCCGATCCAGACAAATCGCTTTCGAGGTTTTGCGGCGCGTCGAAGCAGAGGGCGCGTATGCGAGCGACGTGCTGCACGCCGAGCTGAAGGCGAGCGTTCAGCCGACCGACGCGGCGCTGGCGACCGAAATTACGATGGGTGTCCTGCGCTGGCGTCGCCTGCTCGATTTCCTGCTGGAGCGTGCGCTGAACAATCCAGTCGAGCGCCTCGATCTACCCGTCGCGCTCGCGTTGCGGATGGGATTGTACCAGCTTCGATTCCACGGGAAGGTCCCAGCGCGCGCGGCCGTGAATGAATCGGTCGATCTGGTCAAGATGGCGCGGAAAACTTCGGCCGCGTCGCTCGTCAATGCCGTGCTGCGCAAGATGACGTCCGACGCGAAATCACCTGCCGAGATTCATCTGCCGCCCAATCTCCCTCCAGCCGAGCGCCTCGGAATTCTGCATTCCCATCCAACGTGGATGGTCCAGCGGTGGCTATCGCAGATGGGAGAAGCGCGCACGATCGCACTGCTCGAGGCAAACAATCGCGCGCCGCGACTGAATTGCGCGCTGCATGACGTCAGTCGGCTCGATGAAATAGTTCGCGGGCTTGAAGCGGCGGGCATGCGCGTCGAGCCGGGTCACCTATTAAAGTCGGCGTTTTCGGTCAGCGGCGGCAGCCCTGTGCGCGCGGAAGCATTTCGCGCCGGCCAAATTTCGATTCAGGACGAGGCGTCGCAGGCAATTCCACTACTCCTCGGCGTGCATGCCGGCGATCGCGTGCTCGATTTGTGCGCGGCGCCCGGAGGCAAGACGCCCGCGCTGATACGCGCGGCAGGGCGTGAAGGCTTGGTGGTAGCGGCGGATCACCATGCGCACCGCTTGAGGGCAATGCAGATGCAATTCAAACGCCTCGGTCTCGCGAGCGCGCAGCTCGTCGAACTCGACGCTGTGCAATCGCTTCCCTTCCGCGGCGATTTCGGCCGGATTCTGGTGGACGCTCCGTGCACGGGCACAGGCACACTCGCGCGGCATCCTGAAATTCGCTGGAGGCTGCGCCCAGATCAACTCGCTGAATCGCGCAAACAGCAATCGCGGATGCTGCGGAGGGCGCTCGCCCACTTGGCGCGCGGTGGTAGGCTGGTGTATTCAACTTGCTCGATCGAGCCGGAAGAAAACGAAAACGTCATCGCGGAGGTTCTGAAGGACACGCCGGAGGTCGAGCGCGTCGGTATAGGCGAAGCCACTGGAACGCTCGAGCCCTACCTTGCACGGGCCGCGGATTCCTCAACGCTCTTCACCGAAGATGGATATTTCAGAACTTCGCCTCCCAAACATCAGACCGACGGTTTCTTCGCGGCCTTGTTGGAAAAAGTCTAGGCACGATCTCACGCCAGCCTTTTTTCCGTGGGGCTCAGCGATTAAGAATCAACTGGCACTCGTCGTGCTTCTTTGCCCCATCGGCGCTCGTCCGAGTCTCGTGATTGGGTGGGCTGTTGATTGAAAAACAAGGGGTTCAGGGGGCAGTTCATGAAACAAGCCATTCAATTATTCGGATATGTATGCGTTCTTGGATCGATCCTCCTGTTCGCCATACCGCTATCGGCTCAGGACGCCACAGGCCGCGTAATCGGCAGTGTGGCGGATCCGCAGGGAGCGGCTGTGCCGGGCGCCCAAGTGACGGCTACGAACGTCGATACGCGACAGAGCAGCACAGCTACCACACGCGAGGACGGCTCGTTTGAGTTGCTCCACCTTCCCATCGGGCGCTACAGCGTGACGGTAGAGCGCGATGGTTTCAACAAGGTAGTGACCCAAGTGAACAAGCTCGAGATCAACCAGTCGATGCGATTTGATATCACGCTGGCGGTAGGCGCGGTCAATCAGACCGTTACGGTCGAGGCGCAGACCTCCCGAGTAGAAACCGTCAATCCCACGGTGAGCGCAACCGTCACGGGCGAAGCGATTCAGCAAGCGCCCTTGAACGGGCGAAATGTGCTGAGTTTAGCCTTATTGGAGCCCGGTGTGACGGAGTCGAATCCCGACAACACAGGCGCCGGTGGCTACGTTAACGGAGTCGGAGGCTACAGCATCACCGGCGGCCGCACGGACTCCGTGACGTTCTTGCTCGATGGAAGCCTGAACAACAATCTGCTCGACAACGCCGTGGTCTTCAATCCGAATCCCGACACCATCGAGGAGTTCCGCGTTCTGGAGAGCAACTACACAGCAGAATACGGTCGCAACGGCGGCGGAATCATCAGCGAGGTAACGAAGTCCGGCACCAATACGCTGCACGGCAGCGCCTTTGACTACGTCCGCAACGGCGACTTCGACGCGAACTCCTACTTCAACAGGGTGGACAGCATCATCGGCGACACCACAATCCCGCGTGATCCATTGCGTCGCAATCAGTACGGCGGCACGCTCGGTGGGCCCATCACGATCCCTCATTTGATCAGCGGCAAGGACCGGTTTTTCTTTTTCGTCGGATACCAGGGACAAAAGCAGACCGATTTGGGTACACCACCCGAATCGCAGATTCCTGTGTTCACGACTGCGGAGGCCAATGGCGATTTTTCACAGGCCGGCCCAAATGGCGGACCAGACCCCAACGTAACCTGTTTCCTTACCGGCTTCTGGCAGAACACGGGCAATCCGATGGAACCCGATGGCAGCGGCTGCGCCTCCGGGGGCGCCCAGGGCTCCACGCACCCGTTTTTCCAGGCTGCAACACAGCCAGCGGCCTGCGCCGCGTTCGCCTGCGCACTGAACCCGGCCACGTTCAACCCCGTGTCTCTGAATTACATCAACAAAGGCCTAATGCCCGTCACGTCGAACGGTTTTGTTACGCCCACCAGCGTTGCAACCAACAATGAAAACGAACTCACGATGCGGTTCGACTTCCGGGTCAACGAAAAGGATCAATTGACGGCCACAGTTGGGGGCGCGCGGAACCCACAACTGGCTCCGTTTGTCACCGACTCGAACTTGGTGCCCTTCGCGAACGTGCCGGGATTTTCGGTAACGACCCAAGCAAACGACTATTTCGTGAATTTGGGGTACACGCGCACGATCTCAGCGGACATGTTGAATGAATTGCGATTCAGCACGCAGCGTGCGTTTCAGCTGCAAGGTGTTCCCGTGGGACCCAACGCGCAGGTAGGGGCCAAATCCCTCGGCTTCACCAATCTGACTCCGGACAATCCGACCGGTCCGCCGGTCTTTGATATCGACAACCTCGGTACGTCCATCGGCTACACCTACGCTGGCCCCTCAACACTGGCCAACAACACCTTCGGCGTGTCCGACACCTTCACCTGGATCCGCGGAAAGCACAATTGGAAAATGGGGGGCGGAATTTCATCCTACCAAAATAATCAGTTATTCGACTTCCTGACCAATGGGCTCTTCGATTTCGATGGCAGTCTAACGGGCAATGGGTTCGCTGACTTCTTGCTCGGCGCCCCGACCGACTACCTGCAAGGCGCGGCCGCTCCATCGAGTATTCGCACCAAGTCCACGTACGGTTTCGTCCAGGACGAATGGCATGCAACGAAGAAAATCACGCTGACTCTGGGCGTGCGCTACGAATACAACAGCCCCAAATCGGACACTCTGGGCCGCACTTTTTCCATTATTCCCGGCGTCGAGTCCACCCGCTTTCCGAATGCTCCCGTCGGACTCGTTTTCCCCGGCGACAAAGGCGCGCCATCGGGCGTCAATTTCCCGGAGACGCACAATTGGGCGCCGCGCGTGGGATTCGCTTGGAATCCCGACGGGGGCGGCAAGACCAGTATTCGCGGCGGATTCGGCGTTTTCTACGACATCTTAAAGGCCGAAGACAATTTTCAGTTCAACGGCCAACCGCCGTTCTTCAGTCTGGCGGATTTCTTTTTTCCAACGAGTCTGACAGGCAATTCGTGCGCTGCTTCCAATCAATCCGCTCAGATACTCACGTATTTCTCGGACCCCTTCGATTCAACGTGTACCACGAATACGTTCCCCTCGGTGCCTCAACTGAGCGGCACTCAATACTTCTCCAACTCCGGTGCGTTGCCATTCGGTTCGCAGCTTTTCTTCGTGGACCCACATTTGAAAACTCCCTACACGTACCAATACAACCTGAGCGTTCAGCACGAAGTTGCGAGCAGCGTTTCTTTCGAATTGGACTACGTTGGCAGCAGCTCGCACGGTCTTACGGCGTTGCAGGACATCAATCCATTCGTGCTTGGCACCACGGACCGTGTCCTGAATCTCCTGCCCGGCGAAAGTTCATGCCCTGACCAGAACGCCGGAAATGGTGGCGGGACCGGGTGCACCTTCTCGGCTCTCGACGAATTCAAGAACATCGTGAACGCCAACTACAACGCCCTAACGGCGAGTTTGACGAAGCGGACCGGAGACACGCGTCTCGGCACCGTCTACTTTACGGTTGCCTACACCTTGGGTCACAGCATCGACAACGCATCCGGCTTCCGCCAGCGAAGTGATCAGGTTCCTTCCTACGATCCAGAGCTTCTTCGCGCTTCAAGCGATACCGATGTTCGAAACCGCGTCAGCCTTAGCGGTGGCTGGGATATTCCGTTCGACAAGGCCTGGTCATCCGGTCCAAAGCGGCTCACGCAAGGCTGGACTCTCTTCCCCATTCTTACCTGGAGGACGGGATTCCCCCTCAACGTTTTCGCAGATCTCCCGACCGACGAAGGGGCGCCGTTTGCGGAAGGACCGTCCGGCGCTGGAGACGCCATTGTTGTAAATGCAAATGTGGTGGGCCCACTCAACACCGTCAACCCGCATCAGCAGCAGGCGCTCAACGGCACCTCGTTCGGATCCTGCCAACTCGTGCCCGGAAACCTGAACGGTTGCGGGAATTATTGGTTCAATCCAACGAGCCTCAGCATCCTGCAGAGCGCCGACACGGTTGGAGACTGCGCGGAGCTGGCGACCGAGCCGGCCGGGACATTCCCATCGGATGCACAGGCAGTCAATTGCCCCACGCTTCGCACCTATGGGTCGTTTCGTCGGAATTCCCTGAGCGGGCCCGGGCTTGTGAATCTCGACATGTCTCTATCGAAAACCACGGCGATCACCGAAAGACTCAAGCTGGAAATACGCGGAGATTTCTTCAACTTGCTAAACCACGCCGAGTTCGCGAATCCGGACACGATCCCGACCGACGGAACATTCGGCCAGATCACGAATACGGGTGTCCCCGGCGATGAGCGAGAACGCATCATCCAGCTGGCCGCGCGTTTTAGCTTTTAGTCGCACTGCTCGTGCTCGTCTGGCTCGTCGTGTTAGGCTCATCCTAGAAGGGGTGAGCCAATGGTGCTGAAAGAGCGCCTGCAATGGATTTTCCGGATGGCGCTGCTGCTGTTCATTCTGTCCTCCGTTGCATTTCTGAGCGCGCTGACGGCGATGCGTTTCGCGGTCCAGGGCCGCGAAGTGGCGATGCCGGATGTCGTCGGCAAGCTAGCCGTACCGGCGCGGCAAATCCTGCGCGGGCGCGGCGTAGGCATGAAGGTCGAGGATCGGATCTTCAGCAATCTTCCTGTGGATACTGTGGTGCGCCAAAGCCCGCCGCCCAACATTCGCGTGAAAACCGGGCAGAGCGCCCACGTCGTCCTCAGCCTCGGCCCTCAGAAGGTGACGATTCCGCAGCTCCAGGACCGCAGCCTCCGTGCCGCACAGGTGGAGCTTCTGCGCGGTGGAATGCAACTAGGCGAAGTGTCGAGCGCCTACCTCCCTGGCGAAATGGCGAACACCGTGACGGAGCAAAATCCCGCGCCGGGAAATACGGAAGTCACCGGACCGCACGTCAATCTGCTCGTTTCGCTGGGGCCTCGCCCGGCCGCGTACGTCATGCCTGAACTCTCTGGCCTCCCGATCGCCGAGGCACAGGCGAAATTGGGCTCCGCCGGACTCCGGCTCTCGAAGCTGACTCCCCAGCCGGCTTCCGATTTAGCCGCCGGGACGGTCGTCGGGCAAACACCCGCGCGCGGCGAGCGCGTGGACTCGAGCGCAACCATCGAATTGCAAGTAGCCGAGTAGCGATCGCGCCCGCTCCGCCGCTTTCCGGCTGTGCTAGAATTCCCGGGTTCGCCATGGCCCATGCAAAAATCGAAATCGCCCCATCCATTCTGGCCTCAAACTTCGCCCAGCTCGGCCAGGACGTTCGCGCCGTGGAACAGGGCGGGGCCGACGTGATCCACGTGGACGTGATGGACGGCCATTTCGTGCCCAATATTTCAATTGGAGTGCCGGTCGTCGCGTCCCTGCATAAGGCAACCCGCCTGCCCCTTGACGTGCATCTGATGATCGAGCGACCGGAGGAGTACATCGAGCGGTTCGTGCGGGCCGGTGCGAACCGTGTTCTGATTCACCAGGAAGCGACGGTGCACCTGGATCGCGCACTCACCATGATTCGAGAGCTGGGTGCCGAAGCAGGCGTGGCAATTAACCCGGCGACGCCGGTGGCGACCCTCACCGATGTTTTCGAAAAGGTGGATACGGTCCTGGTCATGTCCGTGAATCCGGGGTTTGGCGGCCAGAAATTCATTCCCGGGGCGTTTGAAAAGATTCGGCAACTGAACCAGTGGCGTGCGCGCTATAATGGCGCCTTCCGGATTGAGGTCGATGGCGGCGTAGATGCGGAAAACACTGCCGAGTTAGCGCGAGCCGGAGCAAACACGTTCGTCGCTGGGACTTCGATCTTCCACACGCCCGATCCGGCAGCAGCTGTGAGACAAATTCGTAAACTCGCAACCGAAGCCCTGAGCCAGCGGGTTTGAGAAAGCGTGTGATGGGTCTATTCCTTATGAACAACCGCCATCTCCTGATTGCCGGTTTCGTTTTCTCACTCGCCGGGTCGATGTGCCCGACCGCGATCTCGCAAAAAAAGCCCCATATCACCAAGGTCAAGCCGGCGCCAGCAGCGAAAAAGGACGATACAACCCAGTCGGCCGAGCCCGATAAGGTCCTTTATGATAAGGCGATGGTCGCCATCAAGCACAGCAGGTACACCGAGGGGCGGCTGGACTTTCAAACCCTGATCAACACCTACCCGGACAGCGAATACCTCGCCAAGGCGAAACTCGGCGTCGCCGACTCGTTCTACAAGGAAGGCGGCACGACCAGCCTGACGCAGGCCATCGAGGAATACAAAAACTTCATCGTCTTTTTCCCGTTCCTGGACGAAGCTGCCTACGCGCAAATGCAGGTTGGCATGGCGCATTACAAATTGATGGAGAAGGCGGACCGCGACAACAGCCACGGTGAGGCCGCCGAGGATGAATTCCGGGCGTTCCTGCTGAAATACCCTCAGAGCCCATTCGTGCCCCAGGCCGAGCAGAGCTTGCGCAACGTGCAGGAAATTCTGGCCGAGGGCGAATTCGGGATCGCGCGGTTTTATTACGTAAAGAAGGATTTTCGCGCATCCGCGGCTCGTCTGGTGGAAGTAACCGGACGTTATCCGCTTTTCAGCGAGAGCGACGAAGCGCTCTGGATGTTGGGAGACGTTTACCAGCGCGCGAAGCAAGTGTCGAAGAACGAAGACGACAAAAACCATTGGGCCGATCTTGCGGCCAAATGCTATGACCGAATCGTGCAGGACTATCCGTCGTCAAGCCTTGTGGGGAACGCCAAGGAACGCCTGAAATCGATGAACATGCCGATTCCAGCTCCGAGTCCCGATGCTGTCCAGCGGATGAAGCAACAACAGCTCTATATGAAACAGCACCACGAGATGGCCGCGCTGAAGCTTCCGCTGGGGATGATTAAGAGCGGCCCTGACTTTTCCGCGGCCGCGCACAGTGGCTCGCCGAATTTAAGCCCACCCGACGACACCGTGTCTGCCATGGAAGTCTTGCGCGAGGGCGCGGCTGGGCCATCGTTCTCTGTCCGTGCCGTGGGTGCCGATGCACCTGCCTCAAAGGCCGGAACGGCTGATTCGGAGTCGGTCGAAACGGACACGCCAGACGCATCCACTCCTGCCGCCGCGGACGCGCCGACCGCAGCGACAGGCGTACAGATTCTCGAGGCACCCAACTCGGGCGGCGCCACAACTGCCGCACCCGCCGCAGCCGACCCACCCGCACCGGCGGCTGCGCCTGCCGGCCCTTCTGAGTCATCGTCTTCAAGAGCAAATCCGCCATCTGAACCTGCGGCGACGACGGATTCCGCGACGCCAAATTCGTCGCCGGCAAGCGCTCCAGAGGGAGCAGCGGGGGCTACCGGAACCTCAGCGACTCCTCAGGCTCAAACGGCCTCATCGCAGGCGTCTCCCGCCGCTCAAACGGCGGGTTCAGCGAAAACCACACCAGCTACAGCCGATAAGGCCGACCCCAGTACTGAATCCACCAGCAAGAAAAAGAAGGGGTTGCACAAGTTGATTCCCTTCTAGATCGGCTATTTACCCCCTGCTAACAACTGTAGCACTCCTGTACTTCGAGTTCGTTGACGCTCAGTTCCGGTAATGCTGCAATAGGTGGAGTCAAAGGCAGGCGCAGCGCCGTGTAGGCGCCTCCAGGGGATCTCAGTGCCGAAGATTTTGGTTGCCGACGATAACGCCAATATTCAGAAGATGGTCGTGCTGGCGTTTGAGGAGCGCGGCATCCAAGTTGTCACCGTTGGCAATGGTGAAGCAGCCGTGCGCCGTATTCCTGATTTGAATCCTGATTTGGTCCTCGCCGATATTTTCATGCCGGTGCGCAACGGCTACGAAGTCTGCGAATTCGTAAAAAAGGACGAACGTTTTTCGCACGTTCCCGTCATTCTTCTGGTCGGCGCGTTCGATCCACTCGATGAAAAAGAAGCGCGACGCGTGGGTGCCGATGGCGTCCTGAAAAAGCCGTTTGTTCCTCCTGACCCGCTGATCGCGATGGTCATGTCCGCGCTCGAGAAGAATCCTAAAGTTGTTGCCGAGATGGCCAAGGCGAAAGAAGCCAAGGAAGTTCTTTCGGAGCCTGTGGCGCAACTCGAGATTCCCACCAGAGCCGAACCCAAGCCGCTGCCTGATTTTCCAGAGCCGACCGCCGAAGAAGCTGCGATGGTGTATGGCTTCGGAAAGGGTGTGCGCGCGCTGGACGATGAACATACCGAGGCCGCGGCCCCCGTGAAGGCTCCCGTAGAGGAAACCGAAGAAGAAGACGCCGATGACGGCGATCGCGGTGATTTCGACGGTGCATCAACCTCGAGCGACTGGCGTCGCAATGCCATGGATTTCGAAATTCCGGCTGGATCCGCCAACATGCCAGCGTTCTCCTCCGACGAGAATTTGGAACCGTCCGCCTTTCCATCGGAGAGCGATTATCCTCCGCGGCACGTTCGAGCTCCCGATCCTGTGGAAGAGAACGACCCGGTCGTGCAAGACCGGGCGCAGACGCCCGCATCCACTGAAACTACGGTTGCGGAATCCGCGGTCGAACAAGCCACAATCGAAGAACCCTCCCCGTCCGAAATTTACAACGCGCCGGCTGCACGGGATGCGTCGCCGATCTCTGCGGAATCTGAAATCAAGCCCGAGGTGCACGACGTCCCGGTTGTCGAGCCTGAATCGAAATCCGAGTCGGTCTCAGCACCAGCCGCTGCTCACTGGATGGACGCTCTAGCGCCGACACAATCGGACCACACCGGCGGCGGATGGATGAACTCTCTTTCCGAGCAGTTTCCGGCAACCAGCTCCGTCGCCTACCCTGCCGACGAACCCGCGGAGTCGGACGAAGAAGCCCCGACGTCCATCGAATCCACCGAGGCGCGCGCAGACGAACAGGCAGCCGTGGAAATTCCGGAGCCGAAGAATTTATTTCCAGTCTCAGGTGCAGTTCAGCAAGAGCCACCGTTCGCGGACACAGCGATTGCAAGCGAGCCCGCAGATTCCTGGTTTGCGCCAGCTCCATCCGTTTTCGAATCCATTCCCGATCCAGTGTCGGAGCCTGTCGCCGTCGCTGCTTCCGAACCAGATCGCGGCCTCGAACTTGACACGGTCGAAACCGAGTCGTCTTTCGCGCCACGAGACCCGGGCCTGGTGGAATCGCCGGCCGTGCGCGTCACGCCCGAACCGCTGCTCATCGATCGCGAGGAATCGCACGGACCTTCGGAGTACGGCTCGCGACCGCAGGAGATTCCTCCGCTGCACTCCTTCTTCGCGCCGGCATCTGGAGATCCGGCCATCGAACAACCGAAGGCAGCAGACTCTTCCTGTTTCGCGCAACGAGAAGCTTCGACACCTACTTTTGAGCTTTCCTCGAGCGATGCAAGCGACCGAGTACCCACCGGCCCTCCGCCAAACCGCGAAGCGCTGGCGGGGATTCCTTTCTTAATGCCTCCGCCGGACTTTAGGGCGCAGGCGCCGGACTCTGCCGCATCGAACCTGGATACCGTGGATGAGGTCGTGCGCAAGGTGCTCGAAAGACTCGAACCGCAAATTCACGACTTGCTTTCGCGAGGCGTGCTGAAGCCGCTGGTCGAAAACCTCCTCCAAAGCGAACTCGCCAAGAAAGGAAAGTAACGATCCGACCAGGATCGTCATCCTGAGGCCGGCTATTCGGGTTTTGGCTGGCCGAGCAATCTCTCTGCGGTACTTTCCCAGCATCGCCATCCCGCTTCGCCGGAAGCGAATCTTGCCGCGCCGATTGACGCCCCGCTCACCCGCCGCTTATTATTAATCGCCTCACCCCAGCACGAAATTCGAGACCATAAGGAATTCATGCCCCGGGAAATTCCCAAGGCCTACGAGCCGCAGGAGATCGAAGAGAGCTGGGCCAAGGCCTGGTTCGACGAAAAGCTCTTTCGCGCCGAAAATTCCGCCGCTGGGCCTATGTTTTCGATCGCGCTGCCGCCGCCCAACATTACAGGCACGATCCACATCGGCCACATGCTCGAGCACACGCAGATTGACATGCTCGTCCGCTGGCACCGCATGCGCGGCCATCGCACGTTGTGGCTTCCCGGAATGGATCACGCGGGAATTGCCACGCAGTTCGTCGTGGAACGCCAGCTCGCCAAGGAAAAAATCCGCCGACAGGACCTGGGCCGGGAGGAATTCGAGCGGCGCGTGTGGCAATGGAAGGCGGAAAGCGGCGGCGCGATCAAGGAACAGATGATTCGCCTGGGCGCTTCCTGCGATTGGACGCGCGAGCGCTTTACTCTCGAGCCCGAGCTTTATCGCGCGGTGATGGAGGCGTTCCTGCGGCTCTATCGCGAAGCGCTGATTTATCGCGGCCGCTACATCGTCAACTGGTGCCCTCGATGCCAGACGGCGATCAGCGATCTCGAAGTCGTTCATGTCGAGCGCGCGGGCAAGCTCTGGCACCTGCGCTATCCCCTGGTCGGATCGAAGGAATTTCTTGTTGTTGCGACGACGCGCCCCGAAACCATGCTTGGCGATACAGCCGTTGCGGTGCACCCGAACGACGAGCGTTACCAGCGCTTCGTCGGCCGAAACGTGATGCTGCCCTTGATGGACCGCGAGATTCCGGTCATCGCGGACACGTATGTTGACCGCGAATTCGGCACCGGAGTGGTCAAGATCACACCCGCACACGACCCGAACGACTTCGAGGTCGGCAGGCGCCACAACCTCCCTGAAATTGACGTGATGACAAACGATGCGCACATGAGCCCGGCCGCAGGCCGGTACGCCGGCCTCGACCGCTTCGAAGCGCGCGCACGAATCGTCGCCGATCTCGAAGCGCTGGGCTTGCTCGAACGAATCGAAGCCATCTCGCACGCCGTGGGTGTCTGCGACCGCTGCAAATCCGAAGTCGAGCCGCGGATCTCCACGCAATGGTTTATGAAAATGAAGCCACTTGCCGAGCCAGCAAAGGAGGCGGTCCGCGGCGGCTTGATCGAGGTGGTCCCCGACAACCAGCGAACGATCCTGCTCAACTGGCTGGATAACATTCGCGACTGGTGCATTTCGCGCCAGCTCTGGTGGGGTCATCGCATTCCCATTTGGCACTGCACGGATTGCAAGGAGATGGTCCCCGCGACCGATTCGCGCGTCGAACTTTTCGAAGGTCACGCCCGCGCCGCCAGCATCCCCACGAAGTGCCCGAACTGCGGCGGCGCAAAGCTCACGCAGGACACCGACGTACTCGACACATGGTTCAGCTCTTCTCTCTGGCCATTTTCCACTCTGGGCTGGCCAGACGACACGCCGGACATGCGCACGTTCTACCCCACCAGCCTGCTGATCAGCGGCTACGACATTCTGTTTTTCTGGGATGTCCGCATGATCATGATGGGGCTGCATTTGACCGGCGGCATGACGGCAAAAGACCGCGTTCCCTTCCGGCGCCTCTACCTGCACTCGCTGGTGCGCACATCGGAAGGCGCCAAGATGTCCAAGACCAAGGGCACGGGTGTGGATCCGCTGCAGTTGACGAAGCAATACGGCACCGACGCGCTCCGCTACATGCTCGCAAGCATGGCCGCGCCCGGCACGGACATCATCCTGAGCGACGACCGCATCCTTGGCGCCCGCTCCTTCGCGAACAAAATTTGGAATGCGGCGCGCTTCCTGTTCGTCAACCTCGAAAAAGTCGAAGCGAGCGGCCTTACACTGGAAGAACTAGCCGCGCCGGAAATTCGCGCCAAAGCACCGTATCCGGTGAACGGTGAAGGCGCTCTCGCGCACCGCTGGATTTTCTCGCGACTCGCGGCCGTGACGGCGGAAGTCAACAACGCGCTCGAAAACTTCCGATTTCACGAGGCCTGCCAGACGATCTACCAATTCTTCTGGGGTGACTTCTGCGACTGGTACATCGAATGGGTGAAGCCGCAACTCGCCGCGACCGATCGCGAAGTCGCGCTCGCCGCGTGGCGCAATATTTTCGCCGTGCTGGATCACGCGCTGCGCCTGCTGCATCCGGCAATGCCCTTCCTCACCGAAGAACTTTGGCACAAACTGCCGCAACCCGCGGGCGCTCGCTCGATCGCTCTGGATTCCTTCCCCGAGCCGCTCCCTCATTGGGCGGACGCTGCTTCCGACGACGCCATGGCAACGTTGCAAGAGATCGTGATCGCGGCGCGCAATATTCGCGCTGAAATGAAGCTCGACCCGAAACGCAAAGTCGCGGCGTCTTTTTGGACGACGGGTCCGATGCTACGCAATCTCGTCAAAGAAAATATGGACCCGCTTTTGCGGTTGGCGGCGCTGTCGGAACTGCAGATTTCTTCCGTCCACCTGGACCCAACCGGCGCGGCGATTCGCTCAACGTCAGCGTTTGATCTGCGCATCGCCTATGGCGACACCGTGGACAAACCCGCGGAGATCGCGCGCCTGAAGAAGGAAATCGAGCGCCTTACCAAGGATATCGAATCGAAGCAGAAACGTCTCGCCGACGACAGCTTCACGAGCAAGGCTCCCGGGAAGGTCGTGGACGATCTACGCGCGACCATGATGGAACGCCAGATCGAACATAAAAAACTGCGCGATCGCCTGGAGCGGCTTACCTGATCGGCGAAGATTTCCCCTCATCGGGGCACGCCCTGCCGGATGCTTGATCCGCTACCGCCCATTCGTTCCAGGTCTACGCGTAGCGCCGCGGCCTGCAGCGCGCCACCATCTTCTCGCCTGCGCTTCACCGCCGCACCTTGTCGCGAGCGAGCCCGTCGAGTATGCTCGGTTGTTTCACCCCATGGCCACGAAGCGAATGGCAAGCCTTCCGGGCACCACCGACCGGCGCATTGACGCGCTGCTCACGTTGCTCGCCGAAAACTCCACCATCGTCATCAGCGGCGCCAAGATCGCGAAAGAGATCGGTGTGACGCGTCAACAGGTCTGGCGCTGGATCGAAAAATTGCGCGCCGTTGGCGTGCGGGTTCAGGGTCACGCCCGCTCCGGCTACCACATTGACCGCACGCCGGACATTCTGGCCCCGCAGATGCTGAGCCATCGCCTCTATGGCACGCCGTTCGCGCGCCGCATCTACCATTTCTTCAAAACCGATTCCACCAACTCTGTCGCCATGCGCCTAGGCGAGGCAGGTGAGCCACACGGCGCGGTCGTCCTCGCCGAAGAGCAAACGGCCGGCCGTGGCCGCGCTGGTCGATCCTGGGCCTCGGAGAAATCGTCAGGGATTTATTGCAGCGTCCTGCTTCGCCCGCCGATTCCGCCCGCCGATGCGCCGCTTCTCACGCTGATCGCCGGCCTCGCCGCGCGGGACGCTGCCGCAGAGGATCTCGATACCCTTCCCGACATTCGGTGGCCCAACGACTTGATGATGCGTCACGCTGGCAACGGCGGACGCAACGGCAGCCGGAAATTCTGCGGCATCCTCACCGAAATGCACGCCGAGCCAGACCGCGTGCACTACGCCGTCGTCGGCATCGGCATGAACGTCAACCAGATGAAAATGCCCGAGGGAATCGAGGATGTCGCCACCTCGCTGCGCATAGAGACGGACAAGTTTCATTCGCGCCTCGAGCTACTGATCCGGTTGCTGCGCCATCTCGACCGCTACTACAATCAGTTTCTTGCCGAAGGCGCGCGGCCGATCCTCCGGCGATTCGCTCAGGTATCCAGCTATTTCGAGGGCAAGCGCGTGCGCATCACCACAGCTGCAGAAACCTTCACCGGCGTCACGGCTGGTCTTGAGCCGAGCGGCGTCCTGCGTGTAACGCGCGACGACGGACGCGGCACAGAACCAGTGCTTTCCGGCGACGTAACGGAGGCTCCCTGATGCTTCTGGCGCTCGATGTCGGTAACTCGAATACTGTGCTGGGCGTCTTCCGGGAGAAAAAACTCGTTGCCAACTGGCGCCTCACCACCGCGCGTGATCGAACCATCGACGAATACGGTATCCTCACGCGTGATCTGTTTACGCTGGCCAAATTGAAGCCAGACGAAATCGACGGCGTGATGATCAGTTCCGTCGTCCCGCCGCTGAATTCCACCCTGGCGGGCATGGCCGACCGTTACTTCGGCCGCAAAGCGCTGTTCGTCGAGCCGGGCGTGAAAACCGGCATGGCCATCCTCGTGGAGAATCCGTATGAAGTCGGTGCGGACCGAATCGTCAACGGCGTCGCGGCCTTTCAAAAATACGGCGGCCCGTGCATCGTGGTCGATTTCGGCACGGCGACCACGATCGACGTTATTTCCGCGCGTTGCGAATACCTCGGTGGCACGATCATTCCCGGAATCGGCATCTCGGCGGATGCACTGTTCGGGCGAGCCGCGCGCCTCTTCCGCGTCGAAATCAAGGACCCCGGAAAAATCATCGGCCGTAACACGGTCGAACAGATGCAGGGCGGCCTCTACTACGGTGCGATCGATTCAGTCGACGGCGCCCTTTCGCGCACCAAGGCGGAATTCGGCTCGGAAGCCCAAGTGATCGCTACGGGCGGCTTCGCTAAACTCGTCGCCGGCGGCTCGAAACACATCCAGCACACCGACGAATTCCTCACCCTCGATGGACTGCGCATCATCTGGGAACGCAACCAAACGAGCGCCAAGCCTTAATCGCTCGTTTGCACGGAGACTTCGCCAGTGGCGAAGTCGAACGCCGTGGCCCGCTAATCGCAACCGCCATCGCGAGAGGTATGCGGGTTGAAGATTGAACCGTAGCGCCGAGCTTTTGCTCGGCAGCCATTCCTGTGTGAATTCGGATTCGCGCGAAGCGTAAATCTCGGTGGAAGCGGGGGGATTCATCCCCACGAACAAACGACACACGCGAAGCGTGCTACCTTTGCGCTGACTCTATCGCAGCATGTAGTCGAGTCCTTCCGACTGTGCAAATGCCAACTTCGCCACAACCTCAAATGGAACCCTTCAACTACTTCAATTATTTCACCGAGATCGAAGAACATTTCTGGCGCAAACGCGGCGCGCACCTGCTGGTGTCGCCGCTCGACTGGGCCATCGTTGAAACGTGGCAGAAGGCGGGCATCCCCCTCAACGCCGTGCTGAAGGGTATCGATCGCGCCTTCGAGAGCTGGAGTCGCTCGCGTCGCGGCGCCGGCGGGCGCCAATTGAAAAGCCTCGCCTATTGCGTGGACGCGGTACTCGATGCCGCTGCAGAAGCGCAGGAGGCTGCGGCGGGTACCGGGCCGCAAATCGACTCGCGGCCCGCCGCCGAACCTTTCTCGCGCGCCGAGCTGAAAGGGTATCTGGAGCGCAACGCGGCGCGCCTGCGAGCATCCGCTGAAAAGAACCGAACCGCGCATTCCGCGATGGCCTCGCGCATGGAAGAGGCGGCCAAACGCCTGGACGAGGCGTTGCCCCTGATCGACCCGCCGGCCGCACTCGATCTCGAAGATCTCGAGCGCCGGCTCACGATTCTCGAAGAGAGGCTCACCGCCGCGTTTTCCGCCGATGCCGACCAAGAGGTACTCCTGGTGATTCGCCGCGAAATGGACCGCTCGCTTGCTCCTTACCGGCGTAAGATGTCTGCGGAGCAATTGGCGCAGCTCGAGCGGCAGTACACGCAGAAGCGTCTGTTCGAGCAGTTCGGTGTCCCGCGACTGAGCTTGTTTTACCTCACGTGATCGCCGGTTGATTCCGCCGCTGGGCGCTTCGGTTGCGCCCTGTACCTTGCTCGAATATCAGTGCTTCGTACTCTTGCGATCTATTCCGTCGCTTGCGACGGTGCTAGCGTCTTTGCAGAGCCCTGAATTACAAACGACCATTCGATGTTCGGACGATCGACGCGCAGGGGGAATACCGCGGTTTTCCAGTCGGCACACTGGCGATTAGAAACCGTGCTAAGTCATTGAAAAAAAGGTCGGACCAATCTCTAACCGAAATAAGATCGAGGGGCGATAGCCGACGTGGAAATCACGATCGAGAAGCTAATTTACGGCGGCGAGGGTCTGGCGCATCACGACGGCTCGACCGTGTTCGTGCCCTTCGTGCTCCCGGCGGAGCGGATCGCCGCCGCGCTTGTCGAGCAGAAAAAGAAGTTTATTCGGGCGCGTGTAGAGCGCCTGCTCGAGCCTTCGCCCGACCGTGCGTCCGCGCGATGCCCGCATTTCGGCGTCTGCGGCGGCTGCGATTACCAGCACATCCCTTACGAATCGCAGCTCAAGTACAAAACCGAAATCCTGCGCGAGACGCTTCGGCGCATCGGACGAATCGATTGGCCCGGCGAGATTACCGCGCACGCCTCGCCACCCTGGGCCTATCGCAATCGCGCGCAATGGAAAGTCCGCCCACTCGGCGAAGATGGCGTGGGAGGCACGAGCATCGGATATTTTCGTGCGAACTCCACCGCGCTCTGTGCAGTGGAGGATTGCGCGATCTTGTCGCCGCTCTTGCTGAAAACCCTTCTCGCTCTGCGCACCGCTGCCGCAGCGGGCATGCTGCCGCGCGAGCTGCGCGAAATCGAGGCGTTCGGGGGCGGGAACGATTCCAAGCTTCTCGTCACGGCTACTTTCGCCGGCTTCCCTGCCCGCGCACAGGAACTCGTGGACAAGCTTCGCGGAATCCTGCCGGAAATCGAAAGCCTGCTGTTCCACGATCCCACCCGCGGGCGCATGGAACTCGATGGGCCGGGCTACATCGAATGCGAAGCGGCCGGCGCGACCTACCGCGTGGGCCACTTCTCATTCTTCCAGGTGAATCGGTTTCTCGTCGGCGAGCTGGCGCGCGCAGTCGCTGAAGACGAAGCAGAGGGGCGGCTGGCGCTCGATCTGTTCGCCGGAGTGGGCCTGTTTTGCCTTCCGTTGGCGAAGCGTTTCGCGCGCGTGGTGGCTGTTGAATCAAACCCAGCAGCGGCGCGCGACTTGGAAGCGAATACGTCCGGCCGGGTCGCCCGCGGCAGCCGAGTGATCGAAGTGCGTTCAGCGGACGTCGAAGAGTTTCTCGCAAAGCTAAAAGAAAAGCCGGAGCTGGTTGTACTCGATCCGCCGCGCGCCGGCTTGACGCCCGGAACCATCAAGCACCTCGCGCGCATGGGACCAGCCCGCATCACGTATGTTTCCTGCGATCCACCGACCCTGGCGCGCGATCTCGCCGCGCTCGCAAACACCGGCTACGACATCGCAGGCGTTTACTGGTTCGATTTATTTCCCCAGACATTTCACATGGAGACGGTGGTACGCCTCCGCCGGCGCCCATGAAACTGCCCGCGCGGTGGCTCGTGGCGGCGTTCGCGGACGCGGCATCGGGCTTGCAGCGAATTGAACCCGTTCGGGCACCCCTCGGAAACCGGGGGCCGAGCGATTCGACCGACACGGCGTGGGGTTGCTGCGGGCCGATCGCGACAGCGCCATTACAGCCCTCACGGATCGAACAAATCTCTCGGTAGACACTACCGTCGAGCGGTGACTTAGAAACCTGGCCGTGAGGAGGCGCTAGTGGTCCCATCCCGTGGGAGTTTTGTACGGCAGCGCGAGTTGAACGCCCTCCACCTGAAGTATCTTGCCGCTCCGAATCTTGAAAAATTCAGCAACCTCGACGTTGAAGGGGCGCTTCGCAGACGGCGGCATCGGGATTTTGCCAATGCCGGGAACGTCGGCCTCAAGCACCGTGCCAGGATGATTGAACATGAAAAACCCGAACACGATGCCCATCTTTTCATCCACGATCATAAACCGCCGCGGGTCGACGGCCTTGATGTACGCCCAGATTTTCGTGTTCATGTTGTCGCGACAACCGAGCGCCGCGGGATTGTACGTACCGTTCGCCCAGCCTTCGTTGTACGAGGGATTGTTCGTGTCCTGGATTCCGTCGAGGATGCGGTTGCACTTGTCGTCAAACGGCGGAATGTCACCGTCGAGATGCACAATGCCCTCGAAATACAGATTGGCGTCTTTCAGCATGTCCTGGCGAGATGTGCGATCGGAAGCGGGAACCGGCTCAAGCCATACCGGATTCGGATGTCCAAATTTTTCCAAAGCTTCGGCCGGATCGGCGCCCCGGCGGACGATCGTTTCAACTTCAGTGATTTTCCTGTCTACGATTTTCAGGCGCACCACGAGAATCGCCGGGGTGCCATTTTCCCGGATGGTCACTTCGCATCCAGCTTCGCCCGCGTGCGGATCGGCGAAATAGACTTTGTAGCTTCCCGTGCCGCTGATGGTCCCCCACAACGCGTCGCCCAGTTTCATCTGCATGGTGTTCTCGGTGAATTTCGCGTGGGCTGCCACGGGCAAGCGGCTCGGATCGTGCGCGACCAGGGCGGCCAGATACCGGTCAATAAAATCGGTCAGGCACGCGTAGTCGCACGGCTTTCCCGCAGCGCGTTGCGGATCATCGCCACGCGTCGCAGCTTTGATCGCCCGTGCCGACGATTTGCCCGACATTGTCGCAACGATCAGAATCCCTAACGCAACGATGCGTAGCATACGTCCTCTCATTTTTCGCCCTCCCTTTCGCGCGGCGATTGTACTCCTTCACCTGCGGCACCTCATACGGATTCAAATCATAGAAATGAGGCCAGGCTGGCCCCGAGTACTATTGCTGGCCCCCGTGGCGGAGCGCATGATTGTGTTTCGGGCCGCACAATAACTATGCCAACGTTACAAGACCTCGAGAAATTGAATCCAACGCAGGAACAGATAGACGATGAAAGCAGGCGCATCCGCCGGTTACGTATTCTGGTTCAGCTGACCGTCGACACAATTGCGGAAGGCGGGCTGACGGCGGAAGAAGCCTCGGGCATGATTGCCGCCACCAGACGCGTCGCCCTGGAAATGTTCCCCGGCAAGGAACGCGCGTTCGATCTGATCTACAGGCCGCAATTTCAGCGCGTAATGCATGCCGTTTACAGGCTGCAGTAGCCCAACAGATCAGTAATCAAATCGCATCCGAATCCACATTCGTAGCCACACGATTCCAAGCCCCGCAATCGTGCCCAACAGCGCCTGATACTCGCGATTCCGCCGGTACTGAGCCCAGGAAAACGCATTCGCGCTCGCATAGGCCAGTCGCCCATCGGTTTTGGGTGCGCGGATGCTGGGGAAGAATAGCGGGGTGCGCGCGGCGTATTCGTCAAATGCCGCGCCGAAGCGCTTGCGCAAGTCCGCTTCCTCATTGCGTATTACGGCGTAGTAGAAAACCGCGAAATACACGCCTACGATCAGTCCAGCCCACAAGGAATGGCCAGCGATCATGAATCCCGCCGCCAGAAAGGCGCTACCGAGATAGAGAGGATTTCGCGTCACCGCGTAGGGGCCGGTTGTGGCAAGCTCTTCGTCCTTCCGGAGGTGTCCCGAAGCGGCGCCGCGAACGAGCAGGCCGAAAGCGGCAACGATTCCGCCGATTCCGATCCAACGGGGATCCGCCTTGGCCAACGCCAGAAACACGACTGCGACCGGATACCCCAGGCGGACGCGCCAGCGCATCCAGAATTTTCTCGACTGCTTGATTTGCAGGGAACGCGAATCAGTCATGATCGTCCTGGCGCGGGCGCGCCACGAGATCGCTCGTTGAGTGCGGCGATCCGTTGCCGACGACGGCGACGCGAATCCCGAGCAGCGCAGCGAGGTCGGCATCGCCCGCCGCACGGGACGCGCCGTCCGTACCCCGTGCGTGCACCTCGGGCTGAAATTCGCGCAATAACGGTTCCACGCGGGCACCGTCGAAGACGATCGCGTCGTCCACGGCCGAAAGCGCGGCAACGAGCGCCGCGCGTGCTCGCTCCGTAAGGATCGGCCGGCCCTCGCCTTTCAGGTCTCTCGCGCTCGCATCGGAAGCAATGGCCGCCACCAGTAGGTCGCCCAGATCGCAGGCCCCACGCAGATAGCTCACATGGCCAACATGGGGGAGGTCAAATACGCCACGGGCAGACACGATCTTGCGCCCCGCGCGGCGGTGTTGTTCGGGCACATCGTCGAGACCGCTGCGGGAAAGAATTTTATCGTGCGTATCCATTAAGTGTTGAGTATCGCGGGGTAGGTTCGCGACGCCGCGCCGCAACGTATCACACGCACCCCGATTGCAGCAAACCGGCGCAGGCCACGTGAAAATAGCGCTCGCTTTGAAACCGACTCATCGCCGGGATCGGATGCGGAACTCCGCGATCGCCCGCACGTTCTGCCAGAACTCACGCTCGCGAGCGATATGCAGCGCGATGCGGCAGTAGTAAAGATCCAGCGCGGGCAGTGAGCCACCGGAAAGGTTGAAGATGTCCTTTTCCGTGCAGATGATCCCATTCGCGCCCGCCGCGCGGGCTTCGGCCTCCATCACCTGCACTTCCTGCGCGCTGCAGCGGTGATGGTCGGGGAAAATCTTGTAACCGACGGGATCCAGTCCCCATTCCCTCAGATCGGCGCGGAATCCAACTGGATTGCCAATGCCGCTGAACGCGAATAGCTTTCGCGAATGCGCTTCGGTAAATTCCGTTCCCGGATATTCGCCGCGATACTCGCGGATGGATTCGAGGTGCGCGCGCGCGTAGAAAATCGGCGCGTCTGACTCGCGCCGAATGGCAGCCTCGACGGCCGGAGCGTGACCGGTTCGCGTGATCACCACAACGTCCGCGCGCGACAGCGCCGAGAGCGACTCGCGCAGACGTCCCGCGGGGAGCAAGTGCCCACCACCGAAAGGGTTCTGCGCGTCAATCAAGACGATATCCACGTCACGCGCGAGTTGCAGATGCTGAAATCCGTCGTCGAGAACGAACGATTCGACGCCGCGCTTGGCGAGTTCGGCGCCGTGGGCAAACCGATCGGCGCCAACTCCGAGCGCAACGCGTTCGCCCAGGCGCGCTTGCAACAGCCGCACCTCGTCGCTGGTCGAAGCCGCCGCATCCCCTTCGCCGCCATATCCCCTCGTGAGAATGCCTACGGTGTTCCCTTCGACCAGCAGCCTTTGCGCGATCCAAAGAACCATCGGCGTCTTGCCCGTGCCGCCGGTGGTGAGGTTGCCGACGCTGATGACCATGCCGTCGAGACGGCGCTGGCGCAGGATTCCTGTGCGGTAGGCGCGCGCGCGTAGATGTGCGATCGCGCCATAGGGCAGCGACAGGGGCCACAGTAGCGATTCGACGAACGTCACGCCGGACGCTCCCGCTCTCTGAGAACAGCAGCGATCCGATCGAGAGACCGTGCCGTGGCACCGCGGTTGCGCTCGGAAAGCGCGCGTGCGGCCTTACCCATGCGCTCACCAAGGGCGTTGTCTTCGACCAGCTGCACCCATACTTTTCCAAGCTGCTGGCCGCTGGTGACTTCGACTCCTGCCTTCGCCGCAAGGAACTGCGCGGCCATGTCGCGAAAGTTCTCCATGGACCGGCCGAAAACCGGCGGTTTCGAGAACCATGCAGGCTCAAGAATATTGTGGCCGCCCGCGGGAACGAGCGAGCCGCCCACGAACACGGCGTCGGCGAGCGAATAGAGGCCCGCGAGTTCGCCGATGGAATCAAGCAGCAGCACATCCGCGCTTTCGTCGAGCGGCTTTGTCACTTCAACGCGGCTGCGGCGAACAACATTCCAGCCGCCTGAAGCAGCCATCGCGGCGGCCGCGTCGAACCGATCGGGCTTGCGTGGCGCGAGTACCAGCAGCGCGTGGCGCCACTGCCGCTGCACGATGTCGTACGCGGCGATGACGGCTTCTTCTTCCTCGGCCACGACGCTCCCGGCCACAAAAATGGGCCAGCGCTCCTGCGCGCGAATCTGGGCTTCCAGCCACGCACCGAACTCGCTCGCGGCGGGAGGCTCGCCATCATATTTCAGGTTTCCCGCGACCTCGACACGTCCTTCGGCCGCGCCCATTTCGCGCAGCCGCGCGGCGTCCTCGGGCGTCTGTGCGAGAAAAAGCACCGCGTCCTGCAGTGTGCGCTTGAAAAAATCGCCGATCAGATAATCCCATCGCTTGAACCGGGCAAATGATTTCTCCGATATGCGCGCGTTGGCAAAAATCACGGGAACGTCCCGGCGTCGGGCTTCGCGCAGGAAATTCGGCCAGATCTCGGTTTCCATCACGATCACGAGGGACGGATCAATGGATTTCAGGGCACGGCGAACCGGTACGATCCAGTCGAGTGGAAAATAGAAAATTCCAGCGACGGATTGCAGGCGCTCGCGGGCGAGTCGCTGGCCGGTCTCGGTTGTTGTAGAGACAAAAATCGCATGACCAGGAAAACGGCGCTGCAAGCCTTCGGCGAGCGGTTTTGCGGCAAGCACTTCGCCGACAGACACGGCGTGAATCCAGATCGCGCCGGCAGCCGTGCCGTCCGCCGCGCCGCCGTGGGATGCGCGAGCTACGATCGCGGGTGGCACGCTGCCCAGGCGCTCGCCTAGCGCGCCCCAGGGTTCACCACGCTGCCATCCTCGCAGCGCATAGTACGGCGCGAGAAAGAACATGCCGGCCGCAGTGAGGATGCGATAGAAAAAGTACATGCGAAGGTGAAGCGGCATTATAGCCCGATCAGCGAGGATTGCAGTCGGGGGCAAAACGGCGTCGGATTTCGGTTGTCCGGCTACGCTTTGCGCATGCTTTTGGGCCAGATTCCCTGTTTCCCCGGCGACAGGATGCCGTTGGGATCGAGCGCGTCCTTGATCGTTTCGTGAAATCGTAGCAACGCGTGATGATTGTAGGAGTACACGTTGGCCACATCGTCCATGTACGCGATGTGAGTGCGATATTCCCCCCATCCATGCTCGGCGCAGACCTTGATCAGGCGGCGGAAAACTTCCCGGTTCCGCTTATTGAATTCGACGTCATGCATGATGGGGAAGCCGAAAAGGAAAACGAACGCTCGCGGGAAAAAAGCCCAGGGCAGGGAGATGAATTGATTTTGCGGGGGGACGCCCATCTGGTGATAGACGTCGCCAAGAACCTTGAGGGCTTCGAAGACGGCTTCGCCGGTGAGGGGGACGATGGGCGAAAAATCCATGTGGCCCTGCGTCTTACCAAGGAATCCGAAGACCTGAAGATTAGGAATTCCAAGAGCCTGTCGCAGGACATCATCGGAATCTTTCAATTCCACGGGAAACCGGTACGACCGGCCCTGTTTGAACGTGGCGCCGGGAATCGCCGCAAACCTCTCTTTCGTATATTCCCACTGAAGATCCACGACCTTCGCAGGACCATAGAAATGCAGCTCGGCGCTCCAGTAAGGTATGTTTTGTTCGTGGCCGACGCGCTCGAGCTCGGCCACGGAAATATCCCCGGGAAGATCAACGACTCCTCCGCCTTTCGACACGCGATAGGTGAGTAGGGGGCTATCAAGGGCCATGGTGCCCTGCACGATTTGTGAGTTGTACAAATAAGCGATGGTCTCAACGAACGGAACGAGATCGTCGTGGCGCGCGACCATCACCGTGCCGTCGCGGTAGGCCTCCGGCTCCGGTAGCAGCCAGACGCCCATCTTCGTGACAATGCCGAAATTCGATTGCGAGAACATGCCATCCACATAGGGGCCAAAGCCATAACGGTATTGCTGCCAGGTCTTCGAGGCCGGCATCGCCCCCATGCCAGTGCGCATCACTTCTCCGTTGGGCAGAACGACTTCCATTCCACAAACCGTCGCGAAGTGATCGTGCAACGGACCTCGCCCGCCGCCGCGTTCGAGCGAGTTCCCCACGGGACTGCCCCAACCAGGATCGGGCGGGTCGATCCAGACTTTCAGTTTGTGTTCTTGAATGTATTTGTAGAGCTCGAAGTAGCTGACGCCGGGCTCGACCAGCGCGAAGTGGTTCTGGTCGTTCACTTCGAGAATCCGGTTCATGCGCTTGAGGTCCAGCACGACACTGCCGGACAAGCGGGGCGCCGATCCCCCGTATGCCAGATTCTTGCCGGTCGAAATCGTCCAGAGGGGAATCTTGTACGTGTTGGCGATCTTGACGACCGCCTGCACTTGCTCGAGTCCGTCGGGTGCGACGGCTGCGGATGGAACCGAATCCTCGGCTTCGTGCCAGAAGGGCGAAAACGAGTCGCGGTAGAGGTCCGTATCCTCGTCGCTCGTAAACACCCACTCCTTGCCGACGGCGGTTTCAAATTGCTTTAGAGCGGCGGCGAAAACTGCTTCGCTCACTCCCGGTGGAACTCTCATGCCTTGCTCTCTCTCAGGTGCTTCGGCCAGATGCCATACCGGCCCGCGGAAAGTATTCCGTTCGGGTCCACCGCGTCTTTCACCGTTTCGTGAAAACGCAGCAGAGCGTGGTTATTGAATGAATATGTATCCATAACAGAGCCTTGATGTGCGGGGGCCGTGCGGTATTCACCCCAGCCATGTTCCGCCGCGATCTGCACCAGACGCTTAAACGACGCCCGATTTCTTTTGTTCGTTTCGATATCGTGCGTGATCGGAAAACCGAAGAGGTAGATGAAGCCTCTTTCCCAATAGCAGGTGGGCAGGCTGAACGACGGAACGGGCAAGTCGAGCTCCTTGGCGGCCTGCGTAAAAACTCGATTCGCCTCGAAGATCGCCTCGCCTGTCCTCGGGATAATCGGCGAGAACCAGATATGCCCGTTTCCCGGCATTGGATTGGTCTCCGACCGCGCGCCGATCGAAAACATTCTCAGACTAGGTATTCCGAACTGCGGCAGATTCACTTTTTCTTTCTGCTCGCCGGTTAGCGGAAGCTTGAACGCTTGGCCGTCCATGAACCTCACGCCCGGAATCGCGGAAAACTTCTCTTTCGCAAATTCCCAGTTCGCGGAATTGGCCTCAGCGGCTCCATAAAAACTTAGCGTGCAACTGAAGAAGCCGATCCCTTTTTTCTGCGCGTATTGATCCAATTCCGGCAGTGAGGTTGCGACGCCCTTTTCGAGGAGCGCCGTCAGCTCCGCATCCGGCGGCGGCCCACCAGGGCCGAACGGACCTCCCCGGCTCAACAGAGGGCTGCCCAGAAACGGCATGCCGGTGGTGCAGTTGGTGTTCTCCAGCCAATTGAGAATATCGATCATCGGGCTCAGATCGTCGTGCTTCGGCACCATCACGGTTCCGGAAAGATAGGCGTCCGGTTCCGGCATCAGCCAGAATCCCATCTTTGTTACTACTCCGAAATTCGATTGTGAAAACATCCCGTCAATCCACGGGCCGAATCCGCTTTTGTACTGCTGCCAGGTTTGGGCGCCCGGCATCGCGCCCATCCCTGTGCGCATCACTTCGCCGTTCGCCAGCACCACCTCCATTCCGCAGTGCGAGTCGAAATGGTTGCGATACATTGCCGTCAGATAACCGCCACCGCGGTCCAGAGAATTCCCAACCGGGCTGCCCCAGCCGGGATCGGGAACATCAACCCACAGCTGGAGCCCCTTCTCCTGAATGTAACGGTAGAGATCGAAGTAGCTAACTCCCGGCTCAACCAGCGCGTACGCATTGGGCTCGTTGACCTCTAGAATCCTGTTCATACGCTTCAAATCGAGAACCACGCTGCCGGAGTATGCAGGCGCCGATCCGCCATATCCTAGATTTTTCCCGGTTGAAACCGTATAGATCGGAATCTTGTAGTGGTTCGCGATCCGGACAACCTTCTGCACCTGCTCTACGCCATCGGGAGCGACCGCCGCCGACGCGACCAGTTCGTCCGCCTCTCCCCAGAACGGTGAGTAGGCGTCGCGATAGAGAGCGACGTCCTCGTCGCTGGTGAAAACCCATTCCTTGCCGACGGCTTCCTCGAATTGCTTGATCGCGTCGGCGAAATCGCCCGCGCTTACACCCGGCGGAATTTTCATCTCATGCTCCCGTCCCGACCGTTAGCCAATCTCGTCGTCATGCTTTCGCCTTCCTCATCGCTTTCGGCCAAATGCCACACTTGCCCGCGGCCAGGATGCCGTTGGGATCGAGCGCGTCCTTCATGGTTTCGTGCAGCCTTCGCAGCGCGTGATCGTTGAACGAATACGCGTCTGAAATATCGCCCATGAACGCCGTGTGCGTACGGTATTCACCCCAGCCGCGCTCCGCCGACGTTTTTATCAGCCGCCTGAATATCTCGCGGTTTCTCCGGTTCTTCTCCACGTCGTGCTCGATCGGGAAAAAGTAGATGATGACGAACGCTCTCGCGAAAAACGACCATACCGGAAACGACGCGGTGACGCCTTCGGACCCGCTCAGTTCCTTGAAGACCTGATCGAACACCTGTTGCGCCTCGAGCACGGATTCGCCCGTCATCGGGATGATCGGCGAAAACCACATGTGTCCCTGACTGCGCGGGCCGCCGACCGTGAATGTCTGCAGGCTCGGTATGCCGAACGGCACTGGATTGGTGATTTTCGCCAGCTGCTCGGCGTCCAGCGGGAAGCGGTACGATGCACCGTCCTGAAACCGGACGCCGGGAATCACGGAGAATTTCTCCCGCGCGTATTCCCATTGCGCTGCCACGACCTTGGCGGAGCCGTAGAAAGGCAGCGACACACTCCAGTACGCAACGTTCTTCCGCGCGGCGTAGTCCTCCAGGTCCTTCGTCGAACCACTGGCACGCAAGGTGGCCAGTTCCGGATCGCGCCCGAACGCCAAAGGGCTCACGACGGTCGTCGTGGCCTGGACCGTGCCGGAGTTCAGTAGATTCGCAAATACCTCTACCAAAGCAAACAGATCAGCGTGCTTCGACACCATCACCGTTCCCGAAAGGAACGCTTCCGGTTGCGGGAACAGCCAGAAACCCATCTTGGTCACGACGCCGAAATTCGACTGCGAAAAAATGCCATCCACGTAGGGGCCAAAGCCATATTTGTATTGCTGCCAGGTTTTCGCGTTTGGCAGCGCGCCCATGCCCGTGCGCACCACGTCTCCGTTGGCCAGCACCACTTCCATTCCGCAGTGGCAATCGAAGTGGTCGCGCATCGGCGTGTAGCCTCCACCCCGTTCCAGCGCGTTGCCCACCGGACTGCCCCAACCGGGATCGGGAGGATCAATCCACACCTTCAGGCCCTTTTCCTGAATGTGCTGGTAGAGATCGAAGTAGCTGACGCCCGGCTCTACCAGCGCGTAGTGGTTCTTGTCGTTTACTTCCAGCACGCGGTTCATCCGCTTCAGGTCCAGCACCACGCTCCCGCCCAGGAGCGGCGCCGAGCCGCCGTACCCTAGGTTCTTCCCTGTCGAAATCGTCCACAGTGGAATCTTGTACCGGTTGGCGATCTTGACCACCGCCTGCACCTGCTCGACTCCATCCGGAGCGACTGCTGCCGAGGGGATCGGTTCTTCCTGCTCATGCCAGAACGGAGAATAGGAATCGCGATAGAGGTCCACGTCCTCCTCGGAGGTGAACACCCACTCCTTGCCGAGCGCGTCCTCAAATTGCTTGATCGCGGCGGCAAAATC
>Ga0210398_10000471_pt1 | contig 46262 bp, 37 predicted proteins | sample IncBWC4OmetaG_FD_161047 | JGI IMG/M metagenome (GOLD analysis project Ga0210398, IMG submission 161047) | Forest soil microbial communities from Barre Woods Harvard Forest LTER site, Petersham, Massachusetts, United States - Inc-BW-C-4-O | ecosystem: Environmental > Terrestrial > Soil >...
CCCATGCCGTGCTTACAGAGGGTATCGCTCTCGTCCGTCACGAGACGAAGATTGTCGACGAGGCCCATGCTGCCGTCGGTGTAGACGGTGACGTGTCCGTCGACGTTGCCCGAGATCGCGGTGGTGCCGTGGACTGCGACGACGCCTTGGAATGCCGGGTTGTACACCGAGTCGAGCGGGAACAGCGCCGGCCAGTCCATGTGGTTCTGCTTCCACGTCAGCGGCGGTGTACCCGCCGACGTCGTGGGGTATACGATCGGCGAGCCAACCGTCGACCACATCGCCCACGCGCCGGTGCCGAACGCGGTGGGCTTCACCACGCCCGGACTGCCCGTCGTATAGGTGTACGTCGTATCAGTGCCGCCCTTCCAGCCGTAGCCCTTGTCATACCAGGCATTACCGCTCGCGGTCAGCGAGTCGCGCCAGCCCGTGCGCTCCATCGACACGAGGTACGGGCTGCCACCGGGGTAGCACGCCTCGGCCGGCGCGGGACCATCACGGGCTGGGGTGATCGTCGTGATCCACACCGCCCAGGCGGTCGCCGCCGAGTGGGTGGGCAGGTCCAGCAAGAGCCGCGACTCTTCCGACACGTACTGGTTGGTGAGCCACGGGTGCGTGCCTGCACTGTACGTCTGCGTGAAGTTCGAGTCGAGCCCGGGCTTGTACGTCGGACCCGCGCCCGAGTCCCTGATGAACCAGTGTAGCACGCTGTCGCCGCTGTACCAGCCGGTCTTCACAGCACCGGTCATCGAGATGCCGTTCAGGGTCGCCGGATTCTCGAACCACAGCGAGTCATGCACTGCGGCCGGGAAGAACTGCCACGAGTAGTACGCGTGTCCCAGCGTCACACCGGGCTGCGAGTCGGCCACGAAGTGCCAGTCACCGCAGTTATGGTGGTCCGCGTAGTGATTGATGCCAGCGCGCAGATAGCTCGCTTGAGCCGAGTCACGCTTGGCGCCCGCGGTGAACGCGTTCCAGTAGTTCGCCGTGGTATTGATCGCGTAGAACTTGACGAAGCCTTCGCCCGCGCCCGTCGAATCGGTGGTCGTCGGGTTGGTGGTGTTGTAGGCCACGAACTCGAGCCGCGACTTGACGATACCGGTCGAGTCCGTGTTCGCGTTCGGTGAAATGAACGATGTGCCGCCAACCGAGGCGCGCGAGAACAAGCCATTCAGCGCCGACGTGTTCGGGAGCGCGATCGGCGGCTGGTTCTGCTTGTACCCATCATAGAACGTATCGAGCGCCGTGTTCCCGTTTGTCACGGTGCCGGCGGCGCCGACCGAGTCATAGAACGTCGCTTTCTGGGTCGGGGCGCAGGTCGAGATGTTGCCGTTCGAGAACACCGGGCCGTACAGAATGTCGCCCGATCCGAAGCAGATCCCGTTCTCGTTGTTCGAGAAGTAGGCGAACTTGGCGAACGACTCCTGCGCGAGCTCGATGTGGCGAATGAATGTGCGGTGGCGGTTCGAGTCCATCGCCTGGGCCACCAGGGTAATGAAGCGGCCGTTCTGGCGAGTCGCCGAACCGGTGATTCCACCATACAGGTTGTAGGTGATGCCCGGGACGGCCGACGAATCCGCCGCCAGCATCGCGGCGTTCGTCGCCATCTGCGTGTACCCGGTATTGGGCAACGCGGTCGGGTTCATCTGGACCTGGCTCTCGCCGATCGCCACCGCGGCGTCGGCCGCGTAGCGGAGGTCCTTTTCGCCTTCGCGCGATTTGGTCGACAGGTTCGCGGTCGACGACAAGAGAATCGCCGAGCCGGCGAGTGCCGCCAGCGCGAAGGTGAGCATGAGCACCAGGATAAGCGCCGAGCCTCGGCGGCCTCGAGCCGTGGTGCCGTGACGACGGGGGGAGGTCATCGAAGGCTCCGGACTAGTTGGGAGTCACGTTCGTCGCGTAGACGAACGGCGAGAGTGACGGCGTGCAGTCGCGCGCCGCGATACCATAGTCGTAGGCCTTCCCGAGCACCACGCCATGGTCACTGTAGGTGTAGGTCGGTGAGCCCGCGGCCGTCACGCTGAACATCGGCACGTAGATCGAGTCGGTGTGCAGCTTGCGGTAGATCAGATACATGCGCACCGAGTTGAGGCCGGCGCCGTCATCGGACGAGTTCGGCCACGACAGACCCACGGTGTCCGCGCCGCCCGAGCTCGCGATCGCGGTCACGCTGGCCGGGGCCGTGGGATTGCCACCGCACTGATTGACGAGCGCGGCGGACGCGTTGGGCATCTGGATCTGCTCGTTCACCGTGCGCAGCAGGTCGGTATTGCGCTGATAGTCGTGATACGCGCTGGTGATCGTGACCCGGACTTCCTTGATCGCGTTCAGCTTGTTCTGTTGCGCCGTGTCGTTCAGCACGTGATACAGTGGCAGCGACGTGGCGAGGACCGGCAGGAGCGCGTTGATGTTGTTGCCGCTCCCCTGCACCTGGTTCGGATTCGCCTTCCAGTATTGGAAGATCGGCGTCGTGGCCGTCGGGAGGTAAATGTTGGTGGTCACGACCGAGGGCGCGTTGTTGTTGACCTTCTTCCAGAGCTTGTAGCGGTTCGGCAGCGGGTTGCTCGAGTCCTTCGCGACCCAGAACTGGATCGTCTCGGCGTTGCCGAGCGGGCCCGTAGTTCCGCCGTTCGCGTAGTACGTGCTTTCCGGGTACGCGACGCTGGACAGCGGCAGCGAGCCGGCGCGCGAGGCTTGCCACGCGAGCGCCACGGTGTCGGCGATGCTCGGGTCATAGTAGCTCCCCGAGGAGGTCGCCGTCGTGTCGCTCGTGACGAGGTCGCCGTTGAAGGCGATGGCTTGTCCCGTCGCCTCGATCAGGAGCGGCTGCCCGGTGGAGAGGCCCGTCCCCGCGATGCGAATATCGTGGTCCAGGAAGTCGAGCGCGTAGCTCGCGTTCTGCTGCGCGTCGTTGCGGCCGGCGGTATCGGTCACCGACCGGACGCTGCGCAGATAGAACGTGATCGCGCTGGCGCCGAAGAGACCCAGCATCGTCGTGGCCATGATCATTTCGGCCAACGTGAAGCCGCGGCGCGCGTGCGGGATGGGGCGGGGCGAGTGGGGGCGCATAGGCGTATTAGTTGTGAACGACGATGGTCTTCTTGATCGGCGAGAGCGTCACGCTCCCTCCGTTCGCGGTATTCGCCGGCGGCGTGACCACGGTCGTGACGATGTAATAGTCGTACGTCCCGGTGGTCGCGCTGCCGAGCTGCTTGACGGTCGTCGTGCGCGTGAACGTCGCGTTGTCGCGCGTGATGCTGACCGTCCCGCCGAAGTCCGTCTGGACCGTCGCGGCGGAGGAGTCGTGCTCGCACGAGTCCAGCACATCGGTCGCGATATCGATCGCATCCTGGCGGAGCGACGCGATGCGCTGCGTGTGCGTGAACTTGCCCATGAAGTTCCCCATCGCGACCAGGGAACCCGCGAGAATGACCAACGCCACCATGACCTCGATCAAGGTCATGCCGGCGCGCTGGCGTGTGAGAGTCGGTTGCATGGTCAGATCCCCGCGAGTGTCCAGGTGCTGTTCACGTACTTGTACCAGTCGACGCGACCGGTCGCCGGAATGATCGAGATCGCTCTCCAATCCCTCGTCAACCCGCGCTTCGAGTTGATATAGATCTGTACATCGGTGGAGACCGCGCCATCGCCGCGATACGTGTAGCCGAGTGTCGACGTGGTCTTGCCGGCGACGGCGACGGTGGCGGGCGTGGTCATGCCAATGCCCGCGGTCGGCGCGCCGGTGCCCGGCAGCGCGACTGGGGGCTGCGCGATCATCGCGCCATCTTGCAGCGGCACGGCGATCAGGTGCTCCCCGTTCGCCACGTCCCACTGCAGGTTGTCGTTATAGTCGTAGACGACGTACAGGACGTTGTGCGCCTGGTCGATGTCGACGAAGACGTTGTGCTGCGAGCTGACGGCGTAGGCTTGGGCGCCCTGCATCGCGGAACGAACCGCGCGCGCCGAGGCGTCCTGGCGGAAGGCCTGATAATCGATGTGCGGCATCGCGGTCGCGGTGACGATCGCGATCAGCGTCACTACGATCATCATTTCGATCAGCGTGTATCCGCGGCGATGGCTCATCGGAAATCCCTGTCGAGTGCTTGAGACCGCAAAGCGAGCGACCCCCGGATTGGGGTGCCCGTTGGTACGAGGTCCAAGCTAGGGATCCCTGGCTTATGTGCCGTCACGCTCCAAGACCACGGCGTCACACCATAACAGCCGAGACCGTTTGCGTAACGTACGGTTTTGAATAGAGTTAACTCGCTATTAGGGGAGTTTACCGCGCCGTGGGCATGATAACGCGGGGTTAACGCGGATTCATGTGACCACTGTCACTGGGCCGGTGTAACCCACGGCTTGTAAAGGGCCACTAACTCCTCGCGCTTCGCGCTCGTCGCTTGCGCGTCCAGATCCGGCAAGACAACCGTATGCCACGATCAGTTCTCGACGAGAATGTTCGCCAGAACCTCGATGCGCTGGCGTCGTGCGTGCCAACGAGTACACGGTTGTGCAGCTCGGTGGCAACCGGACCGGCATTGTACGGCCCTGCGATGAGCGTCCCGGTCCTGTGCGTGTGTGCCAACGAGTACACGGTTGTGCAGCTCGGTGGCAACCGAACCGGCATTGTACGGCCCTGCGATGGGCGTCCCGGTCCCGGGCGTGCCAACGAGTACACGGTTGTGCAGCTCGGTCGCAACCGAACCGGCATTGTACGGCCCTGCGATGAGCGTCCCGGTCCCGTGCGTGCCAACGAGTACACGGTTGTGCAGCTCGGTGGCAACCGGACCGGCATTGAACGGCCCTGCGATGAGCTTCCCGGTGCCGTGCGCTTTCGCTCAGTGCAGCCACCTCGTCCGAAGCGACGAGCGCGAAGCGCGAGGAGTTAGTTGGTCTTGGCGGCGCGCTTCTTCTTCGGCGGAGTGGAGATCCCCGCGGCGGCGGCGAGCGTCGTCGCGACCTCGGCGGCGTGACCGTCGGCCTTCACCTTACGCCACGTGGACAAGTGTGCCGGTGGGGTCGATCAAGAACGTCGAGCGTTCGATACCCATGTAGGTCCGGCCGTACATCGCCTTCTGCTTCCAGACGCCGTACGCCTCGGCGATCGCGTGATCCGTGTCGGCGAGCAACGTGAACGGGAGCGAGAACTTCTTCTTGAACTTCACATGCGAGGTGACGCGGTCGGGGCTGACGCCGAGGATGGTGGCGTTGGCGGCGTCGAAGCGCGGGAAGGCGTCGCGCAGCTCGCAGGCCTCGGCGGTGCAACCGGGCGTGTCGTCCTTTGGGTAAAAATACAAAACCACGTACCGGCCACGGAGTGACTCGAGCGTCACCGTCCGGCCGTCATCGGCCTGCGCGGAAAACGATGGAGCGGGCTGTCCGGCTTCAATCACAGCAGTTCTCCTCCCATGAGCACCGCGAGTATCGCCTTTTGGACGTGAAGCCGTTGCTCGGCCTCATCGAATACTTTCGATTGCGGCCCGTCGATCACATCGGCCGTCACCTCCTCGCCACGGTGCGCGGGGAGGCAATGCAAGAAGATCGCGTCCCGCGCTGCCCGCTCCATCATCGCCGCATCGACCGCATAACCCGCGAATGCCCGCGCGCGCACCGCCTGCTCCTCTTCCTGGCCCATCGACGCCCAGACATCGGTCGTCACGACGTTGGCGCCGGCAGCGGCCTCGCGCGGATCGCGGACGACGCGCACGTTGGCCGTCGATTGCGCGCGGCGGACGAGTGCCGCGTCCGGCTCGTAGCCCTCGGGACACGCGAGCGTCAGCGAGAAACCCAGGCGATACGCGGCGTCGATCCACGAGTTCGCCATGTTGTTGCCGTCGCCGATCCATGCGACGTGCTTGCCCTCGTATGTCCCGAGATGCTGGCGAATCGTCGCGACGTCGGCGAGGACCTGACACGGGTGCTGCCAGTCGGTCAGGCCGTTGATCACCGGGACCGTCGCCCAACGGGCGAGCTCCTCCACGTCGGCGTGGGCAAATGTGCGGATCATGATCCCATGGACGTAGCGCGAAAGCACGCGCGCCGTGTCCGGGATTGTCTCGCCGCGGCCGATTTGGACGTCGCGGGCTGAGAGAAATAACGGCTGGGCGCCGAGTTGCCAGGCGCCAACTTCGAATGATACTCGCGTTCGTGTCGATGACTTCGTGAAGATCATCGCGAATGATTGGCCTGCGAGTGGGCGGCGCGTGTACTCGCCGCGGCGCATCCGATCGGCCAGGGCGAACAGGGCGTCGAGCTCCGGCTTCGAGAAGTCCGGGATTACGAGGAAGTCGCGATGCGGAGTGGTCGCATCGGCTGCGGCCGGAGACGCTGAGCTCGCGGGCACGGTAGTCGTGGCCATTGGTGGCAAACGGTGTAAGGAGTCAGAAAAGTAGAATCGGGGGGCGAAAGTGGCCAACTTGTGAATGACGTTCGGCTGACGCTGGCGAGTATCGTGGCCAGATGCGTACACGACACTGGGGCACGTTTTTCAGCGGCTGCGCCATGGGACTGCTGCCACTCATTGCTTGGTATCTAGGACACGGTCTCATCGGGGGACGTGGTAGCCTTGGACCCGATGCGACTCGCGAGCTCGTGTTTTTCGCGCTCTCGACATTCAGCACCGCTCTGCTCGGCATTGGCGAGGACCGACAGCACGGACGCTTACACCTATGGGCGTTCGCTGGGCAGATCCTTGCGATCGTCTCCGCCATCTTCTACGGAGAGTTTCTCATCGGAGACGCACTGCACGCTGCCACAAGCGTTCACTTCGCCTACACTATCTCACTAGCTCTCGCAGGGTTCGCGCCCATCTACGGAGCGCTGACCGAAGTACTCATTCACTGGAGGTATTCGAAATGACAGGAATAGAAATCGCCAATTTCGTCATGGATTACGTCACGCCGGTCGCGGTGACCATCGCGTACGCCTTGGCCATCTACGTATTCGCCACCGTGGCGCTTACGGCGCGACGCCGGGCGAAGCGTGAGCGCGAACAGAAGATTCACTAGAGGATATACTTGCGCAGATCCTCGTCCTCCACGACCGACTTGAGGCGATCGCGGACCGCCTGACCATCGATCGTGACCGGGTCGGTGCCGCGGTCGGGGAGCTCGTAGAGTAGGTCTTCGAGCAGCGTGGTCATGACCGTGTGCAAACGGCGCGCGCCGATGTTTTCCATGCGGTCGTTGACCTGAGCGGCGATGCGCGCCACCTCGGCGATGCCGTCGGGGGTGAAGGTCAGCGTGGCACCATCGGCCTCGACGAGCGCGATGTATTGCTTGGTGAGCGCGTTCTCCGGCTCCGTCATGATGCGGACGAAATCTTCCTCGGTCAGCGGCTTGAGCTCGACCCGAATCGGGAACCGGCCCTGGAGCTCGGGAATCAGATCGCTCGGCTTCGAGACGTGAAACGCACCCGCGGCGATGAAGAGCACGTGGTCCGTTTTCACCATCCCGTACTTCGTCTGAACGTTCGAGCCCTCGACGATCGGAAGCAGGTCGCGCTGCACGCCCTCGCGCGAGACGTCAGGGCCACCGCCACCCGACGGACCGCGGTCGCCGGCGATCTTGTCGATCTCGTCCAAGAAAATGATGCCGAGCTTCTCGACGCGCTCGAGGGCGTCCGCGGTCACGTCCTCGACGTCGATCAGCTTGTCGAGCTCTTGCTCCAACAAGATCCGGCGCGCTTCGGAGACCTTGACCGAGCGCTTCTTTTTGCGCTTCGGCGCGAGATCCTGGAGCATCTCCATGAAGTTTTCCATTCCCTCGGGGGCGCCCTGAGGGATCATCATGTCGAAGACCTGCGGGCCGGCGTGCGTGATCTCGACCTCGACTTCGCGGCCCTCGAGTTGGCCGTCGATCAGCAGCTGCTTGAGTTTCTCACGCGTGCGCTGATAACGGGCCTGCGCTGCCTCACCATTGTCGGCGGCTTCTTGAGTGACCCCGCCGGCCGGGGAGACGACAAAAACATTGCGCTCGGCGCCTGCGGCGCCCGCGCCTGACGGCGCCGGTTGGGGTGTTTGAGGTGCGGGAGTCGGTGGCGGTAACAACAGGTCCAACAGGCGGTCGTCTACTCGTTCGTTGGCGAGATCTTCGACTTCCGATTCCCGCTCCGTTCGCACCATGTCGATCGCGCTCTCGACGAGATCGCGAACCATGCCCTCGACATCGCGGCCGACGTAGCCGACCTCCGTGAACTTCGAGGCCTCGACCTTCACGAACGGCGCGCCCGCCAGCTTCGCCAAGCGGCGGGCGATCTCGGTCTTCCCGACGCCCGTGGGGCCGATCAAAATGATGTTGTTCGGCGAGATCTCATCGCGAATCCCATCCGGCGCGCGCTGGCGGCGCCAGCGATTGCGGAGCGCGATCGCGACCGACTTCTTGGCCTCGCTCTGCCCGACGATGTACCGATTGAGCTCCGTGACGATTTGCCGCGGCGTGAGATCGGCGAGACGGGCCAGCGCTTGCTGCGTGTGCTTCGACGACACTATGTCGGCTCGAGGACAGTGATGTTGGCGTTCGTATAGATGCAAATGTCCGCGGCGATCTGGAGCGACCGGCGAACCACCTCGGCCGACCCCAGGTCCGTGCTGCCCACCAACGCCCGCGCCGCGGCGAGCGCATAGGACCCGCCCGACCCGATGGCGAGGATCCCGTCGTCGGGCTCGATGATGTCACCCGTCCCTGAGATCACAAATCCGTGGTCCCGGTCGGCGACGGCCAGGAGCGCCTCGAGACGGCGCAGCACGCGGTCGCTACGCCAGTCTTTGGCGAGCTCGACCGCGGCGCGGGGCATGTTGCCCGGAAACCGCTCCAGCTTCTCTTCGAACTTCTCGAACAGCGTAAAGGCGTCGGCCGCGGCGCCGGCGAAACCGGCGAGGAGCTTCCCGCCTCGGAGTGAGCGCACTTTCTGGGCGTTGGACTTCATGACGGTCTCCCCGACCGTCACCTGGCCGTCTCCACCCAGGGCGACGTGGCCATTCCGGCGGACGGCCAGAATAGTGGTCGCGTAGATAGTTGGTAGTGAAGACATCCAACAAACTTAGCGGTCCGTCAGCGACGACGACGGGCAGGTCCGCGATGTCGTATGCTTTCGACGAGCAGCCGCCGGTTGAGCCAAGCCCCGACGATTAAGCACACTAGACCGGCCAGAACGGCGATAATGCCCCACGGCCAACGGTCCGTGCCGAACAAGGCCACGGCCAGGCCGGTCAGGCCGAGTCCCAGCAGCGCCTCACCCGGCCGGCTGCGGGACGCTCGCTCCCGGCGGCGGCGCTCCTCGGATGGCTGGACTGGGGCGGTAATCGCGTCGGCGATCAGCAAAGCCGCGGCGATCGTGGCGAACAGGCCGCACGCAAACGTCAGAACGCGCTCGATGGTCATCGAGCATTTGACCAATGCAAAACTCTAGCTAGCGCGTCCCGCCTCTCGGGTGGGCCTTCTGGTAGACCTGTTTGAGGCGCTCGACGCTGGTGTGCGTGTAGATCTGCGTCGTCGAGATCGAGGCATGGCCGAGGAGCTCTTGCACGGCGCGCAGGTCGGCGCCGGCATCCAGCAGGTGCGTGGCGAAGGAGTGGCGCACGGAGTGCGTGCTCAGGTCTTCGCCCCCCGCCACGGCATCCAAGAGGGCCGTCACGATTTTTTGAATGCCCGAAATGCTCAGGCGCGCGCCGCGTTGGTTGACGAAAACGGCCGGGTCGCGTGACTCGCGCTTTGCCTCGTAGTTGCGGAGGGCGCGTGTTGCATGGTCGCCGATCGGGACGATGCGCTCCTTCCGGCCCTTGCCACGCACCTTCGCTTGCTGGCTGACGAGATCGACATCGGCGCGATTCAAGCCGTGGATCTCGGAGACGCGCATGCCCGTCGAGTAGAGCAACTCGAGCAGCGCCAGATTGCGTATGTGCGCGATACCGCCTTCGGTGGCCCGCGCTTGCGCCAGCGCGAACAGCGACTCCGCCTGGCCATGGGTGAGATACCCCGGCAAATGACGGTCGGCTTTGGGTGAGGCGATGCTCCGAGCCGGGTTCGCATCAATGACATCGGTGCGCTGCAAAAAGCGATAGAACGATCGGACCGCCGACATGGTCCGCGCGATCGAGCGACGCGACAAGCCGGACCGGGAGAGGTGCGCGAGAAATGCGCGGAGGGTCTGGTGATCGCCGGCCTCGTACGACCACGCGGCGCCATTCGCGCGGGACGAGAGGAAATCGGTGAACCGGGCCAGGTCGCGCGTATACGCCGCCAACGTGTGCCGAGAGACGTTGCGCTCTTTCTCGAGGTGTACGAGGAACTCGGACGTCATCGGCTCGACCACGCCGCGAGATCGGCGAGTGAGCGTTCGGCGAACCGCTCCCGCTTGAGACGCTTGTCGCGGACCTCCTCGGAGAGAGGTTCGAGCAAACCGAAATTCGCGTTCATCGGCTGGAAATGCCGGGGGTCGGCCTCGCGCAGATACCGATAGAGCGCGCCGAGCATCGTCGTCGGCGGCGGGATCGTGGGCTCCTCGCCGTCGAGCAGACGGGCGAGATTGCGGCCGGCGAGGAGGCCGGTCGCCGCGCTCTCGGTGTAGCCCTCGACGCCCGTGATCTGGCCGGCGAACAACAGCCGCGGATCGCTACGCGCCGAGAGGTACGGCGAGAGCGTCGCCGGAGCGTTCACATACGCGTTTCGGTGAATCGAGCCGTAGCGCAGAAACTCGGCGTTGGCGAGGCCCGGGATCAGGCGGAAGACGCGCTGTTGCTCCGGAATACGGAGGCGCGTTTGGAAACCCACGAGGTTCCACATCTGACCGGCGCGGGTTTCCATGCGGAGTTGCGCGACCGCGTATGGGCGCTTGCCTGTGCGCGGGTCGGCGAGGCCCACGGGTTTCATGGGGCCGAAGCGCAGGACGTCTCGGCCCCGGGCAGCCATCACTTCGACCGGCAGACAGCCTTCGAAATATGGGACCTCGTCGAAGGCATGGCCCTGGTGTTGGTCGGCTGAGAGTAGGGCGTCGAGAAACGTCTCGTACTCGTCGTGCGAAAACGGGCAGTTGAGATAGGCGCCAATATCATTGACATCCGACGTCTCTTTGTCATAGCGCGACGCCCGAAAGGCGACAGACGTATCGATCGAGTCGACCTCGATGATCGGCGCGATGGCGTCATAGAAGGCCAGCGCGTGAGTCCCCAGCGCCGTCGTGATCGAGCGGGAGAGCGCGTCGGACGTGAGCGGACCGGTGGCCACGATGCCCGGCGAGGGAAGGTCAACCACTTCGGCGCGTTGGACCGTGATGCGCGGGTGACCCGTGATACGCGACGTTACCGCGGCGGAGAACCGGTCGCGATCGACCGCGAGGGCGGTACCGCCTGGTACCCGCGCCTCGTCCGCCGCCTCGAGGATCATCGACGACAGACAGCGCATCTCGGCCTTGAGCAGCCCGTGCGCGTTCGTCCGCTCCGTGCTCTTGAACGTGTTCGAGCACACCAGCTCGGCCAGGCGGTCGGTATGGTGCGCCGGCGTCGTCCGAACCGGACGCATTTCATGGAGCACGACGGAGCATCCACGCTCGGCCAACTGCCAGGCGGCTTCGGACCCCGCGAGGCCGCCACCGACTACGGACACAACCATAGCGGCAACTTAGCGCGTCCGCGTATAATCGTGAACAGTTATGCCGCCCTCGCCGCCGCCGACGCCGGTCGTTCCCGGCCAGGAAGATCACGATCTCGGGTTCGGCTCGGTCGTCGCCCGGGAAAGCCGTCTCCGTCTCCTCAATCGTGACGGGAGCTTCAACGCCATCCGCGCCGGGCAATCGCTCGCCGCACGGCTCTCGCCCTATCAGTCGCTGCTCACGATGTCGTGGCCGGCGTTCCTGGCGCTGTTCACGTGCACGTTCTTCCTCATTAACGCGCTCTTTGCCGGGATCTACATCGCGCTGGGGCCCGCCGCGTTGAGCGCCCCAGGGCTCACGTTCACGAGTCGATTCCTCGAGGCGTTCTTCTTCAGCGTCGAGACATTCGGGACGATCGGGTACGGCAACATCATCCCGGTGGGCACGACCGCCAATTTCTGCGTCGTCGCCGAATCCATCATCAGTATCTTGACGATTGCGTTGGCGACCGGGCTGATCTTCTCGCGGTTCTCGCGGCCGCTGCCGCGGATCCGGTTCAGCAACCGCGCGGTCGTCGCGCCGTATCGGAGCGAGTCCGCCTTCATGTTCCGCCTCGTGAACGAACGGCGGAGTGAGCTCGTGCAACTCGAGGCGACGGTCACGTTCTCGCGGTTCGAGACGGTCGATGGCGTCCGGACACGCACGTTCAACGAGCTGACCCTCGAGCGGTCGAAGGTGATTTTCTTTTCGCTCACGTGGACGATCGTGCACCCGATCGATGCGACGAGCCCACTCTACGGTCTGACCTATCAGGACCTCGTGGACTCCTCGGCCGAGGTGCTGGTGTTGCTCACGGCGGTGGACGAGGTGTTCTCGCAGCAAGTGCATACGCGCACCTCGTACATCGCGAGCGAGATCCTCTGGGGCGCCAAGTTCACCAACGTGTTCATCAAGCCGAGCCGGGACGGAAAGGTCCGGGTGGATACGCGGCTGCTGGACCGCTGCGAGCGGGCGGAGATTCCGTAGCGAGCGCAAGCGAGCGTTGTCAACCGACCCAGTCGAGCAGCGCCCGCGTGACCAGCTTGTGAGCAGCAGTCTGAGACGCTAGTCTTCACGGCCCATTGGGCGCTGCATCGACGTTCGGCGGAGCCGAACCCGCGGCGACGGCTACACTGCTCGTCGCCTTCGCGGTCCTCGCCGGCGCCGCGGTTGTCCTCGGGCGCGCATCGGAGCGGTTCGGCGTTCCCGTCGTGCTCGTGTTCTTGCTCGTGGGCATGGTCGCCGGCTCGGAAGGCATCGGGCGGCTGGCGTTCGAGAACTACGGGCTCTCGTTTCGGATCGGCACGATCGCGCTCGTGCTCATCCTGTTCGACGGCGGTCTCAACACGTCGGCCGCGGCACTCAAGCGCTACGCCGCGCCCGCGGGTGTCCTCGCGACGGCTGGCGTCGTCGGGACCGCCGCGTTGACCGGCGTCGCGGCGCATCTCCTCGGGTTTGCATGGCGGCCGGCTCTGTTGCTCGGCGCTATCGTCTCGTCGACGGACGCCGCGGCGGTGTTCGCGGTGCTGCGCGGCAGTGGTATTCAACTCAAGCGGCGCGTCGGGGTCACGCTGGAGGCCGAGTCCGGCGTGAATGATCCCGTGGCGGTCTTTCTCACGACGACGCTCATCGCACCCCACGCGACCGCTGTGCACCTCGGCGGCGAAATCCTCGCCCAGTTCGGCGGTGGTCTCGTGGTTGGGCTCGCGGTGGGATTTGGCGGCGGGTGGCTCTTGAGGCGCATCCGCCTGCCGGCGAGTGGGCTCTATCCGGTGCTGACGCTGTCGCTCGCCTGTCTCGCGTTTGGGGCGGCGACGCTGGCGCATGGCAGCGGGTTCCTCGCGGTGTATGTCGCCGCGCTCGTGCTGGGCAATGGCGTTCTGCCGTATCGCGCTGGAGTCCTGCGCGTGCACGACTCGCTCGGGTGGCTCAGTCAAGTCGGCATGTTTCTGGTGCTGGGGCTCTTGGTGTTTCCATCGCGATTGGTCAGCGAATTGCCGATCGGGTTGGTTCTGGGGTTGACGCTGGCGTTCATCGCGCGGCCCGCGATCGTAGCGGCGTGCCTCGCGCCCTTTCGCTATCCGGCGCGTGAGATTGCGTACGTCGGGTGGGTGGGTTTGCGGGGCGCGGTCCCGATCGTGCTCGCGATCATTCCGCTGCTGGCCGGTGTGAGCGAGGCGCCGCGGCTGTTCAACATCGTGTTCGTCATCGTCGTCGTGAACGCGATCGTGCCCGGCGGGACCGTCGCGTGGGTCACGCGGCGACTCGGCATGGAAGCCGATGCGCCGCCGCCACCGCGCGCGGGATTGGATATCGATTCGCGAGAGCCGATGGATGGGGAGCTCTTGTCGTTTTATGTCGACGAGACACTGGCCGTCGCCGGGTGTCGTCTCTCGGAGCTCCCGATTCCTGAGGCATCGGCAGTCACGGTCATTGTCAGGGGTCGGACACTGATTGCGCCGAAAGGACCCACGACACTCGAAGTCGGCGACCACGTCTATGTTTTGACGCGCGCCGCCGACTTGGGAGTCATCGAGCTGCTGTTTGGAAGGCCCGAAACTTAGACCGCGACCGGCACCACCTCGGGCGGAGCTGGGACCTCCCACTCGTTCTGGCACTTGAGGCACCGGCGATACTCACCGCGCGCCTTCGTCGACTTTGCCTCGGCACCCTCGTAGCCGCAATCCGGACACGTCTCCTTCACGGGTTTGTCCCACGTGACGAAGTCGCAATTCGGGTAGTTCTCGCAGCCGTAGAACGCCTTTCCCCGCTTCTTCGAGCGCCGCGCGGCGAGCTCGCCGCCGTCCTTCGGACACATCACGCCCGTCGGCATCGATCTCGTGCCGCGGCACTTCGGGAAGCGACTACAGCCCAAGAAATCGCCGGCGCGGCCGTTGCGCTTGAGCATCGGCGAACCGCACTCGTGGCACTTGTATTCCGTGACCTCGGCCGGCTTGCGGTCACCACGCAGCGGGCGCGTGTGCTTGCACTTCTTCGGGTGGTTCTCGCAGGCCAGGAACGGGCCGAAGAAACCACCCTTTGGCACGAGGCGTCCGCCGCAATCCGGGCACTTCTCACCAGCGACCGCCGTGAGGTCATGCGCGGCCGCGATCAGGTCCTCGACATCGACGCGAGCGAGGCGGGTCGAGAAGGGCGTGTAGAAGTCCTTCAGCACGCGCTGCCAGCTTCTTTGACCGTCCTCGATTTTATCGAGCTGGTCTTCCATGCTCGACGTGAACGTCACATCGAACACGTCGGGGAATTGGCGGACCATGACTTTCTCGACGCTTTCACCCAACGACGTCGGGAAGAAACGGCGCTGTTCGAGCTGCGCATAGCGGCGGTCGACCAACGTCGAGATAATCGATGCGTAGGTAGACGGGCGGCCGATACCCAAGCGCTCCAGCTCCTTCACCAGGCTGGCTTCCGAGTAACGCGGGGGCGGCTCGGTGAAGTGTTGCGTCGGATCGATCGAGCGCACCGGGACATACGTGCCCGTGGCGAGCGACGGCAAGGCTTGCTCATCTTCGAGCACGCGATGCTCGCCTTCCTCGTGACTCTCGCGGTAGAGTGTCAAGAATCCGGTGAACTTGATCACGCTGCCCGTCGAGCGGAAGAGATACCGGCCCAGGTCGAAGTCGACCGTCGTCGTGTCGAAGATCGCCGGCGCCATCTGCGACGCCATAAAGCGCTGCCAGATCAGTTGGTAGAGCTTGAATTGGTCAGCGGACAGATAGCGCTGGATCAGCTCCGGACGACGAGTCGGGTCCGTGGGGCGAATCCCCTCGTGCGCATCTTGCGCGTTCTTGACCTTGCCATCGCCATAGAGCTGCGGGCCACCCTGCGCGAGATAGCTCTCGCCGAACAAGCTGCGCAGGTAATCGCGCGCTTGAATCGCCGCGCTCTCCGCGATGCGGGTCGAGTCTGTGCGCATGTACGTGATGAGACCGACCGCGCCCTCTTCTTTGCCCAGCTCAATGCCCTCGTAGAGATCCTGCGCCAGGCGCATCGTGCGCTTGGAGCCGAACGAGAGCTTCTTGGCGCCTTCCTGCTGGAGCGTGCTGGTCGTGAACGGCGCCTGCGGATTTTTCCGGCGCTCGCGGCGCTTGACGTCGGTGACGAGGAACGTGCCGATACCCGCGGGTGCGGCCGATCCGTTCGCGGCCTCGCGCATCCGGGCAGCGGCGTCCGTCGCTTCTTCGACGATGCGACGGGCATCGGCTTCGTTGGCGATTTCTGCTTTCTTGCCATCGATCTGATGGAGCTTGGCGCCGAACCCCTGGCCCTCATGCTCGAGCGCCGCGGCGATCGTCCAGTACTCGACGGGTTTGAACGCGCGGATCTCGCGTTCGCGCTCGACCAGCAGCCGCAGGGCGACTGTCTGGACGCGACCCGCTGAGAGGCCCTTCTTGACCGTCTTCCAGAGTACCGGGCTGGCCTTGTAACCAACCAAGCGATCGAGCACGCGCCGCGCTTGCTGCGCCTCGACGAGCTTGTCGTCGATCTCGCCGGCTGCCTCGAGCGCCTTCTTGACGGCGTCTTTGGTAATCTCGTGGAAACGCGCGCGACGAATCGGGGCGCCGCCGCGTTTCTTGATCTGCCCGGCGACGTGCCACGCGATCGCCTCGCCTTCGCGATCAGGGTCGGTCGCGAGGAAGATCTCGCTGGATTCGTCGGCCGCCGACTTGAGTTCGGCGAGCGTCTTCTCCTTGCCCGCGATCGTGACGTACTCGGGCTCGAAGCCGTTGTCGATGTCGATGCCGAGTTTCTTTTCAGGGAGATCGCGTACGTGGCCGACGGTCGCTTTCACGCGGTACCCGCGGCCCAGATACTTGCCGATCGTCTTCGCCTTGGCCGGCGATTCGACAATGATCAGTGACGTGCCGCGTTCGGAGCCGCTGCCGTTCTCCGGCGTGTCTTTTACCGTCGCGGGCGCGCGCCGGCGGGCGGGCGCTTTGGCCCGCCTCGTGCTCGTACGCGTGCGCGTCGTCGCGCCAGATTTTCCAGTCCGCTTCGTTGCCATGGTCTTCTAATGAACGATCGCGTGGTCGGCGGCGGGTCCACCGTCATCGAAACCCGCCCCCTCCATCAACGATCGAAGGTCGTCTAAGGCAATCCGCCCCTCGATTTGCGCCATCGCACGATCAATGACGTGCTCCAGCTCAATGGCGGACAACATGCCCGCTCCGCGCAGCGACAAGAGATGCCCCCAAGCCTCTGGGGCAAATCGAGCGCGCTCGTGTGGGCCCAAAATTCGAAAGGTCATACCATCCTATAACACTACCGGTCCAAAAAAATTCGTCGTCATCGCCAGCAGTCGCGCTAACCTACCCGGCACCGGGGGCCGAGACAAGCTCGACGATGATATCGATAACCCTTTGTACGGTAAGTAGTTCCGTATCTATCACCCAGTCTGCGCTTCCGTAAGCCGTCCTTCTGGCGGCTTCCAGCGCCCTCATCTGGGCCAATGGGTCCTCCCCATTAAGCAGAGGCCGGGCCAGTCGAGCGCTGCCAAGTCGGCGGATCGCAGCTTCCGGCGTAAGCTTGAGGTGGACCAATCGCGCCCTCGAACGCAACAGCGCGACTGTATCAGGGCGGGTTACCCACCCGCCGCCGGGCGCCAAGACGGCAGGACGTGCCAATGCGAGCTCAGCCGTCAACTTGTACTCCAAGTCGCGAAACGCCTGCTCGCCGTCAGTACGAATGATAGCCGGTACCGTGCGTCGCGTGCGGCGCTCGATCTCGGCGTCGAAGTCCCAGAACCTGAGGTCCAGTCGCCGCGCCAGCAGAGGGCCGACGGTGCTTTTGCCGGCTCCCGGAAGCCCGATGAGCACGAGGTGACCGTTCACCTCAGGCGCTTGGCGATGTGATCGACGTAGGCGTCGTAATTCCGGCGGACCTCGCCGAGGGAGTCGCCGCCGAACTTCTCGACGAAGGCGTTCGCCATGACCAGGGCGACCATCGCTTCGGCGATAACGCCCATCGCGGGGACCGCCGTCACATCGCTGCGCTCGGCCACCGCGGCCGCCGGCTCGTTGGTCTTCAAGTCGATCGTTTGGAGCGGGCGCATGAGCGTCGAGATCGGCTTCATCGCGACGCGGACGATGAGCGGCTCGCCCGTTGTCATGCCCGCTTCGAGACCACCGGCCCGGTTGGTCCTCCGCCGTGTATTGCCGGTCAGCGGACGATTGGGCGCCGCCTCTATCTCATCATGAACCTCTGCACCCGTTCGACGCGCGGCTTCGAATCCAATGCCTATCTCAACGCCCTTTACCGCGGGAATCGACATGATGGCGGCGGCGAGCCGGCCATCGAGTTTGCGGTCCCAGGATACGTGGGAGCCGAGGCCCACCGGTAGGCCACGCGTCACGACCTCACATATGCCACCGAGCGTGTTTCCCTCGGCCTTGGCGGCATCTATGCGCTCGATCATTACTTGCTCGGCCGCGCGGTCCAGCGTGCGAAGCTGTGACTCATCGGCTGCGGCATTGATGTCATCCGGAAGGCACGCTGGCACCTGGGCATCTATGCCGCCCAGATGGACGAGATGACTGCCGATGGTGACCGCGAATTCCGCCAGGAACCGTCGACACACTGCAGCTGCCGCTACGCGGGCCGTGGTCTCGCGTGCCGAGGCGCGCTCCAGGATATCGCGAGCGTCCTCGCGGTCGTATTTCAGGACGCCTGTCAGGTCTGCATGGCCTGGACGCGGACGGGTGACGGCGCGTTTCCGGAGCGCATCGACATCTTCCGGGCGCGACGCGGGGTCCATCACATCTTGCCAATGCGACCAGTCGCGATTCCGAATCAGCATCGCGATCGGGGAGCCGAGTGTCTGACCGGCACGGACGCCGGCGAGCCACTCGATCTCGTCATGCTCGATTTGCATGCGGCGCCCGCGGCCGTAGCCCGCTTGGCGGCGCGAGAGCTCAGAGTTGACGTCCGCGGCGACCAATGGGACCCCGGCCGGCATCCCCTCGAGGATGCTGACGAGGGCTGGGCCGTGGGATTCGCCGGCGGTAGTGAAGCGCAGCATTACCCCAAAATACGTCGCCCGCCCGGAGAACGCTCCGAGCGGGCGAACGGGGCGAAACAGACCTCAGCGCGTCGCGGTCGGCGTGCGGACGGCCTCGTTCTCGGGCAGAATGTGCGGCGTCACGAGGATCAGCAGGTCTTGCTTGTCCTCTTCGTTCGACGTCTGGGAGAACAACTGGCCGATCAGCGGCAGGTCGGAGAGGAACGGAATCCCCGACTTCGCCTTCGTGATCGTCGTCTGCGTCAGGCCACCGATCACCGCCGTCTCGCCGTCGTTCACGAGCAGCTGGTTGTCGGCGTAGCGCTTGAAGAAGAAGTACCCGAGGTCGCCGCCCGTCTGTGACAGCGTCGACTGCTCGGCGTGCAGCTGCATCAGGACCTGGCCGTTGTTCGTAATGTGCGGCGTCACCTGGAGGATGATACCAGTCTCCTTGAACGACACCGTCGCACGGGCCGTTCCGCCGACGCCGTTCGACGAGGCGTCGATCACGCGGATCGGCGTTTCCTGACCGACCTGGATCTTCGCCGGCCGGTTGTCGAGCGTCACGACGCTCGGCTCGGCCTGCACATCAGACAGGTTGTTCATCGCCAAGGCGTCGAGGAACGACGTGAGCGAGAACTTCCCGAGGCTCATCGAGTAGATCAGGTTGAGCGCCGATCCCGAGGCGTAGGGCCGGCTGGCATTGGCGATACCAGCGAGCGCATCGCCGCCCAGGTTGACGACGTAGGTGTTCGGGTCGTACAAGCTCGGCGCCTGCGCCGGGTTGACGTGGTCGACGAGCTTGTTGAAGTACTGGTTCGGCTCCTCGAAGTCGTAGGCCAACCCGAGCTGCTGGGCAACCGTGCGATTGATGAACACGATCTTGGCCTTGATCGACACCTGCGGCGTCCGGATATCGAGGTCGCGCACGTAGTTGATCACGTCGTTCATGTGCGACTGCGACTCGGTGATCAAGAGGCTGTTCGTGCCCGAGTCCGCGACGACGTTCCCGCGCGGCGCGCAGGCCGCCGGCGCCCCGCCACCACCACCGGCTCCGCCGCAGTCGCGCGCCAGCAATGAATTGACGGTCCCGACGAGGGACGGCGCGCTCGCGTAGTTGATCGACACGAGCTGCGTAATCAGCGGCTCGCTGGCTTGCTTGGCCTGAATGTTCTTGTAGGAGTCGACCGTGATAATGCCGTACTGGTCTTCCGAGGCGGCGAGCTGTTGGGCCGACAGAATCGACTGCAGCGCGACATCCCACGGTTGATCCCGGATCTCGGCGGTCACGTTCCCCTGCACTTCGCGGCCGACGATGATCGTCCGGCCCGAGAAGGCGGCGAAGGCGCCGAGCACTTCCCGGATCTCGGCGTCGTAATAGGTAATGTTGATCCGCGGCTGGGTGGACTGCGTCGCGTGCTGCAGCACACTGTGGCCCGGGATCGGGACGGACGAGCGTTTCGCGATCGGCACGACCATGCCAGCGGCACTGGAGACGATCGGCGCCGCCGGGGTGATCCCCTGCTGGACTGCGTCCGCGGGCGTCGAAGGGATCGACGGGGTCGATGCGATCGACGCGGCAGCCGTCACGGGGAACGTGACACCGCCTGACGACCAGGCCGCGAACTGGCCCTCGCCGCCATCGATCGTCACGTGGACCGCGTGATCATCGCGCGTCATGCTGTACTTGTGCGCGCCATCGAGCTCGATCACGACGCGAACCACGCCGGCCTTGTACTGCGCGTAGCGCACGTTCGTGATCGCACCGCGTGGCGAGCGATCGTAGAACCGTGAGCCTGTCGCCAACCGGGCGCCGGTGAAGTCGACGACGATCCGGTAGGGCTGCATCTCCAAGACGAAGTCCTGTATGTCGACCGATTTGTCGACATCGACGACCACGTCTGCTCTCCCGGCCGACGGGAGTACGCTGACCCCCGTGACGGCACCCGCGACGCGCGGCGCCGGCGGGGTAGCCACCATCTTGGCCTGCGCGCTTCCGAGCGCCAGACTGGAGGCGGCGATCAGCATCCTCACATGCTTCATTGCATCCTCGCTCTTGATGAATCACCGAGTACCAGCGCTTCCTGGCGACTGAACCCGATCTCCTCGATCGTGAACACGATCTCCCGGGGCTCGATGCCGGCGACGCGCATGCGTCCGAGCGTCTGGCCCACCTTGACCCGGTACTGGTCCTTCGTCGTGACGTCGTTCATCACGGCGACCGAGTTGCGCCCGGTGGGGTCGTAGAGCACCGTCACCAAGCGCAGGTCGTTCAGCATCGGGCGGAGATCGCCATTGCGGAGCAGCGAGACGAATGGATCGCGTCGGCCGCCTGCGTCGTAGCTGAACACTTCACGGTTGAGCGAGACCTCTCCTTTCATGCCGCGCTGCGTAACTGAGATCGAGCGCGCGCCCGTATCTGACGTGACGACCGGCGCAGCCGCCGGCGCCGTCTTGGCTGCCGTGGCCGCCTTGGCGGCCGCGACGGGCTTCGTGGTGGCAGTCGGAACGGCCTTGACCGTGGCGGCTGGCGCCGCCAACGACTTCGTCGTGGTGGCGACCGGCGTTGTGGCGGCCGTGGTGGTGATCGGCGTCGACTTGGCCGTTGGCGTCGGGGTAGCCGTGGGACTCTGCTCGGCTGTGATGTGCGCGTTGGCCGCGCCCGCCGCCCGACCGGCAACCGCCTTCGCGCCGCTGATCATTCCCTGCGCGTTCGCACGCGTGGCCATGATCGCAACGCTGGCGAGGACGAACCCGATAGATCGCATCATGACTTGGCTCCGGGCTTCGTCGGCCGCCCGTGGACCGGTTGGTCCACCGTGGCCGCGGCGCCCTTGGCGACGTAGGTCTGGATCTCGAACTTGGAGCTCAGCACCGACTTGTTACGGCTCGGGTGGCCGCGGGCCGCGTCCTGCTGCGACACCGCCGCGAGCTTGAGGTTGACCGGGGCCACGATCCGCGTCAGCGAGCCGACGTTCGTCAGGAACGCCGCGAGCGCGTGGTAGTCACCGATCACGCTGATCTGATAGCGATAGGTATCGAACTGGTCGCCCGAGATCACCGGCTCCGGGTCGACGCCATCGAGCTCGAGGTTCACGCGCCGCGCGGCCGTCGACACCTGCTCGAGCAGCGCCGGCACTTCGTTGGTGGTCGGCACGAGTTGCCGCATCAGCTGGAGGTTCTGCTGATACCGCAGCGCCTGGGCGCGCAGATCGTTCACGCTGCCCTTGGCCAGCTCGGCCTTCGCCCGCTGGTTGCCCTGCTCGAGCTGCTGGATATGCGCCTGCACCGCGGCCAACTCGGACTCTTTCGGCGAGTACGCCATCGTGTAGTAGGCGAAGATGCCGCCGAACCACACGATACAGAAGCCGAGGTAGGCCAGGTCGCGGGGGGCTTTCGGAGGGAATTGCATAGGCGGGTTACCTCACCGACAGCGTGAGGGGGATTGTGCGAATCGCCGTCGAGTCGGGCGTCTGATACTCGGCCGACAGCGAGAACTCGGTGACATCTTTGCCATCGACCAACGCGACATCCGACTTCTCGAGCTGCACGTTCTGAATGAACGGCGAGGCCTCGAGCAGCTTCATGAACCGCGTCAGCGCCTGAATGTCGACGGTGTTCCCGGCGATCCGGAACGTGAGCTTCGGCGCCGGCTCGTCTTCCATCTCGGCCTTCTTCTTCTTGCTCTTGGTCGTGGTGTCGACCGAGCCGACGACCGTGACCGCGCTCGTCTGCTCCAGCGCCGTCAACCAGGTGTACTGCGGCATCGCCCGGCTGATCTCGTCCATCACGTGCGGCCAGACGAAGCGATTGTTGTCGATGGTCTTGATGATATTCAGCTGGTGCATGACCGAGTCGCGCTGCGTCTCGGCCTTCTTCTTCTCGCGCAGGACGGCCGCGTAGCGCGTCGAGTCCTGCACGTTCTTCTGCTCGGTGGCGGTGAGCTCTTGATTCTTGTCGTTTTGCTGCTTGAACATGAACCCGATCACGCCGCCCGCCAGCATCAGCGTCATGACGCAGAGAATCAGGTAGGGCTCTTTGAGCTGCGACGCGGCGGAGGCGACTTTCCCTCCGACATCGGGACCGCCCGCTTTCCCGCGGGCTTTCTTCCCGGCGCCTGGCAGCAGGTTGATTTCAATCATAGTGTCACGCGGCGTGGCGAAGGGCGAGACCAATCGGGAGCATCAACAAGGGCGCGACCTCGTCTGTGACGAGCGACTCGAAAGCGCCGTCACGCACCTTCAAGTTCGCCAAGGGGTTCGCTTGCTCGACCGACAAGCGGAGGCGCGAGGCCAACGCTTCGGTGAGTCCCGGAATCCGGGCTCCGCCGCCGCAGGTGTACACGGCGCGCAGCTGGCCGGCCGAGCGGGACGACGAGGCGAGGAACGCCGCGGCGCGCTCGATACCGACCGCGATCTCCTCGCCACGCGACTCGATCACGGCGTCCAGGTGGGGCGAGCGGTCGAATCCCTGCAGCAGACCGTCGGCCTCTTCCTGGGACAGCCCACGCTCGCGCTGCAGATCTTCCCGCAACCGGCGCGTGCCCACGGCGACATCGCGCGTCAGGATCGGCACGCCGTCGTCGAGGATATTGATGTTGGTGACTTCGTGGCCAATGTTCACCAGCGCGACGACACCGGTCATCGCGTCCGGATAGTTCACTTCGAAGGCATTGTGGAGCGCGAAGGCATCGACATCGACTGTCGTCGGAGCCAGCCCCGCGTCGGTGAGCAAGCGCAGGCGGTTCTCGACCAGCTCGCGCTTCGCGGCCACCAGCAGCACGGCCATCTCCAAGCCGTCCGCATCCGGGTCCAAGATTTGGAAGTCCAGCTCGACCGATTCCATGTCGAACGGCACGTGTTGCTCGGCTTCCCAGCGCATCAGCTCACGCGCTTGGGATTCCTTCACGCGCTCGATCTGGATCTTCTTGATGATCACGTCGCGACCACCCACGGCCGTCACGACGCCCTTGGCTTTCTTCACCCCCGCGGTCTCCAGCGCCTGCCGGATCGCGTCGGCGACGATCGTCGGATCCATGATCTCGCCGTCGACGATCGCGTCGGCGGAAAGTGGGGTAATCGCGACTCTCGTCAGCTCGGGCTCGCGCCCGTGCTCGATCACTACGACCTTGACGAGGCCGGATCCGATGTCGAGTCCGATGGTGGTTTTCTTGCGGCCGAAGAGCCCCATAAACGTTGTCGTGTGAGTGGGAGAGACAGGTGGTCGGATCGACCTACGAACCGGTCATTTCTCCCAGTCACACGACTTGAAGGGCGCAAAGGTAACGTTGGGCTTCGGCCCGATCACAAACGTGACCGTCAAGAACAGCCCGGGGCGCCCTCGATCGAGTCGGCGCTGATACCGCTCGGTTTTGACGCCGCGCCGCCAACCCACACGCCGCAGATATGACCGCTCGCGGTCGTCGGGACGAACGTGTTCGTGGCCGTCGCGCTCCAACCCGTCCCGCTGTTCGAGACAAACGCAACCGCGTTACCCGCCGACACGTGGAACGAGGTCGAGAGACTCGCGGTGGCGCCCGCGTAGGTCGTGTTGTCCGAGAAGTACGCTTCCTCGGCCGTCACGAGGTTCCGCAGGTCGGTCTTCATCGAGGCGGTGTACGCCTTTTGCTTCGTCGACGCGAACTTCGGGATCGCGATCGCGGCAAGAATGCCGATGATAACCACGACGATCAGAAGTTCGATCAGAGTGAAGCCTTTCTTCTGAGAGTATCGCATACTGTTCATTATCGGCACTCTGCTTTCGCAGCTTGAGGGTGATGTGACAGACTGTCCCAACGTGGTCTGCAAATACGACGGGCCGGGGAGTGATCCCCGGCCCGTCGGCGAAGCGGAACTTCAAGTCAGCTTACGAACAAGCCGGCGCACCTTCGATCGAGTCAGCCGTGATACCACCCGGCGCCGAAGCCGCACCACCAACCCACACGCCGCAGATATGACCGCTCGCGGTGGTCGGGACGAACGTGTTCGTCGCCGTCGCGCTCCAACCCGTCGCGCTGTTCGAGACGAACGCAACCGCGTTACCAGCCGACACGTGGAACGAGGTCGAAAGGCTCGCCGTCGCGCCAGCGTAGGTCGTGTTGTCGGAGAAGTACGCTTCCTGGGCCGTCACGAGGTTACGCAGGTCGGTCTTCATCGAAGCGGTATACGCCTTCTGCTTCGTCGAAGCGAACTTCGGAATCGCGATCGCGGCAAGAATACCGATAATGACCACGACGATCAGAAGCTCGATCAGTGTGAAACCTTTCTTGGCCGTCTTCATGACTAGATACTCCGGAGGGGGGTGTTGAGGGCCCGGTGACCACGCGTCACCGTGTACCGACGTCTGGCGGGTACTAAGGCAACGCTCGGGCCACGGCGGACTCGACCGTGCATCTTATTATAATTCAACACTTTAAGAGACTGCCAATCTCACGAAACGTCTGGTTCGGCAGCGTGATTTGCACGACGCATTGCAGTCTGCGGTGCCCCTTTCGACCGCTGCCGCATTTGTTGACAGCTATTGGTTGAACAGCGTGGCGATCGCGCCAGATCTGGCCAGTGCCAATTGGCGGCGCGAAGCCGCGGTGTCCCCGCGGTCCGCGAGCATCGCCGCGTAGCTCTCGTGCAGGTGCGCGCTGGTCGGGTGGTCCGCCAAGGCGCGGCGGAGCGCGGCCTCGGCATCCATGAAGTCGTGGAGCGACTGCGCGGAGCTCGTCAGCTCGTCGATAGGGGACAGACTGTCCGGCATGGACTCGTAGGCCGAGAACGCGAGGGCGATCGCCTCGCGATAGCGACCCTGGGAGCGGCGCAGGCGCGAGAAGAGGAGTAGCGTCGCATAGTCGTCGGGACCCTTGTGCAAGGCGCTGTCGAGCAACGCCTCGGCCGTCACGGTGTCGTGGAGACCCAGGGCATTGTCCGCGCCGGTGTCATACGGACCAATGTCCCGGGAATGCAACTGCCGCGCGACCCGGCACTCGTACGCGCCGACACTGAAGTTGTGCTCCAGCGCCATGAGCACGCAGACCGTGAAGTGGGCCCGGTAGGACTCCGGCTCCTCGGACACTTCCTGGATCAGGAAATGCCGCTTGTCGTGCCAGAAGGGCGTGCGCGTCCAGCTGCGCACCGCGAAGGCCGCGAACAGGGCGGTCGCGAACACGGCCACCGCACGAGGACGCGCCGCGAGCACGCGCTCGGCGATCCATCCCGCCACCATCGCCGCGCCCACGCTCGGCAAATACAACGTGCGCTCGGCGAGCACGACGCCCGAGGGAAACAGGACGTTCGATACGGGCGAGTACGCGATGTAGAACCAGGCAATGCCGAACGCGACCGCCGGCGCGCGGCGCCAGGCCGCCACCATCGCGACCAGCGAGGCGACCAGCAGGCTCGCCCCCAGGACGACCGACGGCGTCACCGTGGTGACCAAATCGATCGTGCGTGGCGTGTAGTCGACCTTGAGGTCGACCGGCGCGAGCAGCAACCGCGCGATCTCCGGCACCACCCGCAGCATCGTCAGCCAGCGGTCGACCGGCGTCGCATCGTCCCACGTCACCGCGGTGGCGACGAACATCTTGTGCTGGAAGACCAGGCTCAGCACGCCTGCGTAGACTGTCGCGACACCGAGATAGGCGAGATACGTCTCACGCAGGCGCTGCGCGCTCGTGTCCTTGGCATCGCTCGCGCGGCCAAGTAATACGTCGTTCAGCACCGCGAGGCCCAGGAAGACGATGCCGCTTTCCTTCGAGGCGAGGGCGAGCGCGAACCACAGAATCGCACTGCGTTTTCTTTCGCGGTGCGCGAAGAACGCCAGCAGCACGAACGCACTCGCCATGAGCTCACAGCGACCGACGCCGTTGGAGACGGCTTCGACGTGTATAGGCTGCAGCGCGAACCAGGCGCTGCCGAGCCAGGCGGCACGCCATGAGAGCGTCACACAGAGCAGACGATACACGAGCACGCACACGAACGCGTGCAAAGCGACGTTCTCGAGGTGAAACCACCAGGCGCCGAGATGCAGGACGGCGCGGTCGAACACGAATGACGCGATGACGAGCGGCCGATACTGACCGGCGCCGTTCCGTTCGGGCCAGTACGGATGAATAAACGCCCGCCACAGCCCCGATACCGTCGTGACCAGCGGGTTGTCGTGGATGATGCCCTGATCATCCTGCACGTACCCGTTGGCCAACGCGTTCGCGTAACACAGAACGGCAATGATCGCGAGACTCGCGACGGCCCAGCGCTGCCAGCGGTCCTGCTCGTCGAAAGTCTCGCTCATGGTTTTCCCGGTAGCCCAGCGACGTACACGGACTCCCGGCGGAGCCGCTCGTCACCCGGATGATCGGCGAGGCCGCGCTTGACGATGGATGCAGCCTCTCGGATATCGCCTGCCCGCACGTTGGCATTGATGGCGATCCCGAGCGCGCGCAAGGAATCGGGACTCATCTCATAGGCGCCGAACGCGAGCGCGCTCGCCTCGCGCCACCGCTCCTGCTTGAACCGCACGTCGGCCAGGCGGATCCACGGGGAGAAGCGGCGGGGCACCAGACGCCGAGCGCTGTCGAGGAGCGCGGCCGCGCCATCGTAATCGTGCACGACCAGCGCCGCCTCCGCTCCACCTCGATATGGCTCGACGTCGAGGGGAAAGAGCCATCGGGCATAGCGATACTCGTTCGCGGCCTCGGTCCAGTGCCCGGTTTGCGCGAACAATACGCCGGCCGCGTGATGGGCTTTGTACGACGTCGGTGAGTCGTGCAGCGCGGCGAGCGTCAACGCGATGTCGTCATGCCACACCGGCGTCCGCGTCCAGGTCCGGGCCGCGAAAGCCACGGCACACGCGGTGGCGAGCGCCGCGGCGGGGCGCGGCGCGCGCTCCAGCAGCCAATACGCCGCCCAACCCGCAATGAGCGCCGCACCAACACTCGGCAGATACAGCGTGCGTTCGGCCATCACGACGCCCGAGGGAAAGAGCACGTTGGCCACGGGCGCGATGGCGATCGCGACCCACGCGAGGGCCAGCGTGATCGCCGGAGCCCGCTTTCGCGCAGCCACCGCGACCAGCACCGTGAGCACCAGCACCGCGGCGCCGACCACGACAGGCAGGGTGACCGCGGTCGCGAGCTCGATCACGCGCGGGCCGTAATCCATATGCAGGGTGGTCGGCGCCACGAGGAGCTGCACGTACTGTGGCACCACGGTCAGCATCGTCAGCCACCGCTGGCCGAGCGTTGCACCCGCCCAGGTCGGCGCGATTTTGCTCAAGGGTTGGCTCTCGAACAAGATCACGAGGCAGGCCGCATAGAGTGCCGCGACGACACCGTAGCGCACGTAGAGCGCAAAGCGGCGCTTCCCGTCCATGAGGTCGATGGCCACAGCGAGGCCCAGAAATACGATGCCGCTTTCTTTGGAGAGCAGCGCCAGCGCGAACCAGAGCGCGGCCATCCGCTGCCCGCGTCGGTGCGCGAGACATGCCGCGAGAACGAAGACGGCGGCCATGAGCTCCGTCTGCCCGACGACGCTCGCGACTGCCTCGACATGAACGGGGTGGAGCGCGAACCAGAGTGCGCCGAACGCCGCCCCGGCGGGCGCGAGCCACGCGGACAGCAGCCGCCACACGAGGACGCACGCCGTGGCGTGCCAGGCGATGCAGACGAGATGAAACACCCACGGCGCGCCACCGCCGAGCCACCATTGTACGGTAAACGATGCGATCGCGAGCGGGCGGTACTGACCCCATCCCCAGGCCTCGGGCCAGTAGGGATGCGCGAATGCACGCCACACCCCCGTCAGGCTATGGACCAGGGGGTTGGACAGTATGATTGCGGCGTCGTCGAGGGTAAAGCCGTTGAGGAGACTGTTCGCGTAGGCGAGCGCCGCGATCAGCGCGAGGGCAACCGCGGTGGCGACTGGAGATTGTATTGCACGATGTGCCAGATGGCCGCCAGCCCGTCCTTCCACCCGATTTTCTTCCCCTCCGCGTACGTCCGACCCGAGTAGCTGATCGGCACCTCGTAGATCCGTACCTTCGCCTGCGCCAGCCGGGCCGTCACCTCGACCTCGAACCCGAACCGATCCGACGTCAGCACGAGCGACCGCGCGAGGTCGCCGCGGATCGCTTTGTAGCACGTCTCCATGTCGGTCAGGTTGAGATTCGTGAGGACGTTGCTGCAGGTCGTCAGGAAGGCGTTGCCGACCGAATGCCAGAAGTACAGCACGCGGTGCGGCCCGCCCATGAACCGGGACCCGAATACCGCGTCGGCCACTCCGTCGATCAGCGGCTCCAGGAGTACCGGCCAGTCGGCGGGATCGTACTCCAGATCGGCGTCTTGCACGATGACGATGTTGCCGGTGCTCGCGGCGAGCGCCGTGCGGATCGCCGCGCCCTTGCCGCGATTCACCGGCTGGTGGATCAACTTGTCGATCTTCCCCTCGGCCGCGAGCGCGTCCAGCATCTCCTTCGTGCCGTCCGTCGAGCAATCGTTGACGCAGATGATCTCTTTCGGCACGGTCACCGAATGCACCTGATCCAGGATCAGCCGGATCGTCGCTTGCTCGTTGTAGACCGGAATCAGCACCGACAAGCGGACTTCGCCGCGCTGTATCGGCGTACGGCCCCGCAGACGCTGAATCGTGGGGCCGGTCAGTGGCTCGTTGAGTGGACGGAGCGTGTCGGTCATGGCGGAACATTAATGTTGTCCAGTGGCAGCCGCACGAACGCCGCTGTCGGCCGTGAAGAGCACCTCGCGATACAACTTGGTCTGAACGCCGTCGGCGAGGCCCTCGATGGCGACCGAGCGCAGGGCTCGGTAATCCCCGGCCTTCTCCAAGCACCGCGCGATCATGAGGCGCGCCATCACGAAGTACGGCTCGAGCTCGAGCGCATGGCTCGCCAGCCGAATGGCGGCGTCGCAGTGGCCGGCCTTTTCGTAGACGGTGCCCAGGTCCATGTACACGCGCGGATCGCCGGCATACAGGCGCAAGGCGGTACGGATCTCCCGCTCGGCCGTTCCATACTTGTGGTTGTCGAACATCATGCCGGCCTCTCCGAAATGCGCGGCGTAGCTCAGCGGCTCGTCGACGATCGAAGCGGCGAACAATGTCAGGTTGTCGTGCCACACGACCGCGCGCGTCGACGACCGCCACATGCCAGCGCCGACCAGGAGCACCCCGGCCGCTGTGGCCGTGAGACGCATAGAGCGAGACCACGGGAACCACGTGGCCGCGACCGGGAGGATGGCGCCCAAGATGAGCGCCGCGCCGACACTCGGCAGAAACAGCGTCCGCTCGGCGAGCAGCACACCGGACTTGACCACCACATTGCTGATGGGTAACAGAATGAGCCCGATCCACGCGATGCCGAACGACGCGACTGGGAGGCGCCGGCGTCCGGCGATCGCCAGCGCCCCCACCGCCAACAGGAGTGCGGCCCCGATCGCGGACTGGAGATTGGCGTGCTGGAAGAGCGGGGTGCCGGGCGGCGAGTACACGGCGGCCAGATGCGCCGGCCAGACCAGGAGACGGACCCACTCGGGAACGAGGCTCAACATCGTCCACCAGCGCGTGGCATAGGTCGCATCGCGCAGCGGGATCGCCGGATTTTCGGCGACGAACGAACCGGTGACGCGGATCCGCAGGGCGCTATAGGCCACGGCCACGAGGGTCAGCGAGAGCAGGAGGAGACGCAATGCTCTCGCCCGCTCGACGAGTGGCCGGTCGTCCGTGATGATCGTGAGCTCGGCCGCGACCAAAATCGCGGGCAGGACGATCGTATACTCTTTGGCGAGACACCCGAGGGCATAGACACACGACAGGAGGGCGACATCGCGTCCGCGCAGGTCGCCAACGGTGCGCCGGTCGATATACCAGATCGTAGCGCCAATGACGCTCAAGGCCGTGAGCAGCTCCGAGAGCCCAACGCTGTTGGCGAATACTTCGACGTGCACCGGGTCAACCGCGTAGAGACAGGCGGCGATCACGGACACGGCGGGCGACACGAGTCGCCGGGCCAGCGCATAGACCGCCAGGCAGACGGCCGCGTACAGCAGAATGTTGACGATATGAAACGGAAGCGGCGAACCGCCGCCGACCGCCCATTCCAGCGTGAACAACGCCGTCGTCACGGGACGGTAGAGCGCGTGTCCTTGGTCTCTGGGCCAGTACGATTCGACGAATCGATGCCCGATGCTCCCGAGCGCATGGAACGGCGTGTTCTCGGAGATCATGGGTACGTCATCGTACGCGAATCCGTTGCGGACGCTCGAGAGCGATGAGGCCAGAGCCAGCGCCACGATCGCCGCCTTCCATCTCGTCACGTCACGCCTCGACCCCGAAGCGGGACAGCTTGCGGTAGAGCGTCGACGGATCGATGCCGAGGACGTCGGCGGCGCGTGTCTTGTTGCCGCCCTCGCTCTGCAGTACCCACAGGATATACGCGCGCTCGATGACATCGAGCGTGGGTGTGGAGGGGGTGCGATCGGATACGAGCGGCTCTGACCGGCGCTCGGTCACACGCTCGGGCAGCGCGCTGACCTCGATCACCTCGCCCGGTGTCAGAATCACGGCGCGCTCGAGGGCGTTTTCGAGCTCGCGGACGTTGCCGGGCCAGGAGAAGCTGCGCAGCACTTCGAGCGCGGCATCGCTGACCCGCTTCTGGGGCTCGCTTCGGGCTTCCGAGGCGCCACGCAGGAACGCATCGACGAGCAGCGGAATGTCATCCCGCCGGTCCCGCAGGGGCGGCAGGTGCAATGCAATCACGTTCAGGCGATAGAACAAGTCGCTGCGAAATGCGCCGCGCTTGATTTCTTCTTCCAGATCACGGTTCGTCGCGGCCAGCAGTCGCACATCGATCGGGAGCGCGTCCGTCGCGCCGACCGGGATGACTTCACGGTGTTGCAGCACCCGGAGCAGCTTGACTTGCGTGGCTGGTGTGGTCTCGCCGATTTCGTCGAGGAAGAACGTGCCCCCAGCCGCAGCGGTGAACAGGCCACTCTTGTCTTTGACGGCGCCCGTGAACGAGCCCTTGACGTGACCGAACAACTCGCTTTCCAGCAGGCTTTCCGGGAGCGCGCCACAGTTGATCGACGCGAATTGGGCGTCAGTGCGGTTCGACAGCTGATGGATGTAGCGGGCGATGACTTCTTTGCCCGTGCCAGATTCGCCCTGAATCAGGACGGTCGATTCGGTGGGGGCGACCGTCTCGGCCAACGTGACGACGTCGAGCCAGGTCTTGCTGTTGCCCACCGGGCGGCCATCGGTCCGGCGCTCGCGGCGCTTGATCTCCTGGCGGAGCGACGTGTTCTCGATACGGAGCCGGCGGTGCTCGGCGGCCCGTTTGAGGATCGCGATCAGCTCGTCGTTCCGGAACGGCTTTTGGATGTAGTAAAAAGCGCCTTCGTTGACCGCCTGCATCGCCGACTGGAGCGTCGCTTGGGCGGTCATGAGAATGACGGGCGTATCGGGATAGCGCGAGCGGACGGCGCTCAAGACCTGCACGCCGCCGACCGCCGGCATGCGGACATCGCTCAGGACGATGTCGGGGTTGATCGCGTCGATCTGTTCCAGCGCGATCTTGCCGCCGAGCGCGGTGTGCGGGTGGAAGCCTTCGTTCTTGAGCAGAATACGCAACGAGTCGAGAATCCCCGACTCGTCATCGATCACCAGGACCGACGGCTTCCCGTTGCCATTCCCGTTTCCGTCGGTCACGCCGCATCCTCGTTCTGCGAGTAAGGCAACAGCACAGTGAAGCGGGTCCCCGTCGCATCCGTGTCAACGAGCACCACCCCGCGGTGGGCTTCGATCGCGCGGTGCACAACGGACAGGCCTAATCCGCTCCCACCTGGTTTTGTCGTCATGAATGGTTCGAACATGCGCTCGCGGACTTCCGGCGCGATCCCCGGTCCATTGTCGCTCACCTTGAGCGCGACCGCGCCCGAGTCGAACGACACGCCACTGGGGAGTTGCTCCGCCGCGACTGGCGCGACCTCCACGCGGACCTTCCCGTTCGGTGGCGTCGCTTGCGCCGCATTGAGTGCGAGATTGAACACGGCGCGGTGCAACAGATCTTCGTCCCCGTCGATGACGAGCGGAGTGTCCGGAACGGAACAGGTTATGGAGACGCCAGATGCCCGATCCGGGTGCGTCGCGACCAGGTTGACGGCGCCCGTCGCGATAGAGCCCACATCGACGGCCTGAAGACGTGTGACGCGCACGCGCGCGAAGTCGAGGAACTCTGTCAAAAGACGTGACAGCCGGTCCGATTCGCGCGTGATCAGCGACCCCAGCGTCCGCGCATCGTCGTCGGCCTGCGGCATCCGCGCCAACTGTTCGACGGCGCTGCGTATAGAGGCCAGCGGGTTCTTGATCTCGTGCGCGAGCGACGCGCCCAGCTCGGCGACTGCCTCCAGACGGCCCGCACGCACATGGAGGCTTTCCAGACGCTTCTGGCCGGAGATGTCTTGAAAAATGGCGGTCGCCGTGGCGGAGCCGGGGGTGCCGTCGCCATCGCTGAACGTCGTCGTGACGCCGATGGGGAAGGCGCGATCCGCCAGCGTGACGATGTCCTCGCCGCGGGTGGTTCTGAACCGATGGGTGGCGGCCTCCTCGAGGGCCCGCGCCAGTCGCGGCGCGACGGACGCGATTTGTTGCACGACTGGTGCGCCCGTCGAGCGACGTGGCCGCATCCCCAGCAATTCCGTGGCGGCCGGGTTGGCGTAGAGCAAAAATCCCCGGGCGTCGATCGTGACGATGCCGCTCCGGATATTACGGAGTATGTCTTCGGCCTGGAGACGGACAAACACCAGCTCGGCCGCGGTGCCAGCGCCGGCTTGCTGCAGTCGGGCGCCGATATAGCCACTGCCTAGTGCGACCGTGCCGAAGACGACGAGTTGGAGCCAGACGCCGACGTCGGGCGCCGTGTGACTGAGCCAGAGGACTTCGGCGAAGTAACAGACGTCGCACGCGAGGGCGATCAAGAGACCCGCGCCCACGGGCAGCAACAAGGCGGCGCAGGCAATAACGAGGATATAGAGCCAGACGAATGGGGAGAGCGACCCACCCGTGACGTGAACGACGGCCGTGACCAGCGCGATATCGAACGCCGTCTGGAGCGAGAAGAAGGGGCGTGGGATCGGGCGGGAGCCGGCGTGCACGACCTCGCTATACGCCGCGGACGCGGCCGTGAAGAGAATCGCGACCGCGAAGATGAGCGAGGCGAGCCGCGCATCTTCCGTCGGCGTCCGCTCCCACACGAGCTGCGCGGCGAGGAAGATCGCGACGGAGATGATGAAGCGACCGACGTAGACGCCGCGCATGATGCGGCGTGGATCGGTCATGGCTTGCTGGAGCTTGGCCCGCGGGGGGCTCAATGACGGACTGATCGACGTCACGACATCACAGGGTTATTATCAAGAGACGAGCTTGACCGCACGGAGTTTCCCAACGTGAACGAAGGCGCACGACGAGGCCGCGCGTGGACGACATTCGCCGACCTCGCGCAGTCGATCGTCGGCGCGATTATCGCCGCGGCGCAGGGCGTGACCTGGCGGATCGGCCGGCGGGTGGGGTCGGCGTGGGTTCGCGGACTGCCACCCGAGCAGCGCCGCCACTTCCTCGCCGACGCGCGGGCTGGCAACGCCAAGATGATCGGCGGCGTGATCGACTTTCAGCACAAGCGGGCGCACGACGTCATGCGGCCGCGGACCGAGATCATCGCGTTGTCCATCGATTCGACCGAGGACGACATACGCGCCGTGCTTCGGACGGAGCGCTACTCGCGATATCCCGTCTACCGGGAGTCGCTCGACGACGTCGTCGGTATCTTCATCGCCAAGGATCTCTGGACGGCGGAATCGTTCGACCTCGGGGCGCTGATCCGCGAGGCGGTGTATGTGCCGGCCAGCGTGCCGGCCGAGCGCGTCTTGAACGATTTGCGGCGCCGGAGGCAGCATCTCGCGGTCGTGCTCGATGAGTATGGCGGGACGGCGGGCATCGTGACCATGGAGGATCTCATCGAGCAGATCATCGGTGACATCGCCGATGAGGACGAGCCCGCCGTGAGACGGTCGTTCGAGTTCGAGGGCGTGCTGGAGCTCGCCGGGAATCTGTCCCTGATCGATGTCCGGTCGGAGCATCACGTCGCCATCCCCGATGGAGAGTGGACGACGATCGGCGGGTATGCGTTCGCGAAGTTGGGGCGGTTGCCGAAGCTCGGCGACCGGGTCCCGTTCCCTGCCGGCGAGCTCGAGATCATCGCGATCGAAGGACGGCGTGTCGCCGCCCTCCGCGTGCTCCGCGCTGCCCACGTGTAGTGCGGGACGACCTCGAGGTCAACGGGAGTGTGAGCATACCCCGGGCCGAGCTGACCGTGCGGGCGACGCGGTCGGGCGGGCCGGGTGGGCAGCACGTCAACACGTCATCGACCCGCATCGAGGTTGTGTGGAACATCGATCGCACGACGGCGCTCGACGATGCCCAGCGCGCGCGGCTGCGGCAGCGACTCGGTGCGCGCGTGGACGGCGAGGGCAACGTGCGCGTCGTCGCGTCCGACTCGCGCAGTCAGCGCCGCAACCGCGAGGAGGCCGAGGTCCGGTTGGCGGGACTCATTCGTCGGGCGCTCCACGTGCCCAAGCCGCGGCGCGCTACGCGGCCAACCGCATCGTCGGTTGCGACGCGACTCGATGAAAAACGCCGCCGCTCGCGATTGAAAGCCGAGCGGCGGCGGCGTCCAGCGGACGACTAGCGGTTACTGCGCAGAACCAGGAGTCGCCGGAGCGGCTGCCGGAGCTGGTTGTGACGCGTGCTTCTGCGCGCGGGCGCGGAGCGCGGCGCGGTTGGTGTCGAACGTCGTCTGCTGATCAGGCGTGAGCACACCACGCATCTCGTCGAGTTGCTGCGTGCGGAGCGAGCGAGTCGTCGCCTTATCGCTTGACTGACGCGCCGTCTTGATTTGCGCCTTGTACTTCTCATGGATCGCGCGAATCTGCGTCTTCTCGGCCGCCGTCAGATTGACGCCTTTGAACAAGCGCCGGCCGAAGTGATGGCGATGCGCCGTGGCGGTCGTGCTCGTGGACGGCGTCGTGGATTCAGGCGAAGCCTGCTGCGCGCGGGATGTGGCGGGCATCGCAACCGCGACTGCCAGCGCCAGCGCGCTTAGGGTCATGCGAATCATAGGGTCCTCCCCTGCTGAGTTGTTCGCCTGTGAGACGCTGGCGCGCGACGGACGTTAATTTTCTGGGCGTATGGTCCGGGATGACGAAGCCAACGTCGTGTGCCCGTATTGCGGCGCGCCAAATGTTGTTGGGCTCGATTCGGGCGGAGCGGCGACGCAGGAATACGAAGAGGACTGCCAGGTCTGCTGTCAGATGTGGCGCGTCCGCGTGCGCTATTCGCGCAGCGGTCGCGCCGACGTTAGCGTCGAGAGAGCGGACGAGTCGTCGTGAGAGTGATTGGGGGGTCCGGGGGGCGTAGTTGGGGTTTGCCCACCGGAGAAGAACCGACCAGTCGAGCAGCGCGCAGCGCTGCATCGACGCGCCGCGGAGCGGCGCCTGCCAGGTCTGCTGTCAGATGTGGCGCGTCCGCGTGCGTTATGCGCGCAGCGGTCGCGCCGACGTTAGCGTCGAGAGAGCGGACGAGTCGTCGTACGAGTGATTGGGGGGTCCGGGGGGCGTAGTTGGGGTTTGCCCCCCGGAGGCGAACCGACCAGTCGAGCAGCGCGCAGCGCTGCATCGACGCGCCGCGGAGCGGCGCCTGCCAGGTCTGCTGTCAGATGTGGCGCGTCCGCGTGCGCTACAAGCGCAGCGGTCGCGCCGACGTTAGCGTCGAGAGAGCGGACGAGTCATCGTACGAGTGATTGGGGGGTCCGGGGGGCGTAGTTGGGGTTTGCCCCCCGGAGGAGAACCGACCAGTCGAGCAGCGCGCAGCGCTGCATCGACGCGCCGCGGAGCGGCGTTAGCGTCGAGAGAGCGGACGAGTCGTCGTACGAGTGATCGCGCGGCGTGGCCAGACGGGCGGCTCCGTGGATACCTGGCGGTAGTCGGCGATGAGCGCATCGAAGATATGGTCCCAGGAGCAATGCTGCGCCGCGTGCAGGCCCTCGGCGGCGAGCGCATGGCGGCGCGCTGGATCGCTGGCGAGTGCCAGGATCTGGGCGGCCAAGGCGCGGGAGTCGCCGGCCGGGAACATCACGCCGCCGCCTCTCGCCAGAAGCTCGCGCGTGGGTCCGACATCGGCGGCAATCACCGGGAGGCCCGAGGCCATCGCCTCGAGTAGCACGTTGCCGAAGGTGTCCGTCGTGGACGGGAACATGAAGAGATCGGCCGATGCGTAGAACGCGCTCAAGTCTTCGCCGACGATGCGACCGGTGAACATCGCATTGCCCGGCGCCGCGCGCCGGCAATGGTCGGCGTATGGGCCGTCGCCGGCCAGGGCGAAACGGATCCGGCGGTTGGACGCGAGGCTCTGCATGGCGGAGAGAGCCACATCCAATCCCTTCTCGGCCGCAAGGCGGCCCACGTAGGCCACGACGATCGTATCGTCATCGGCCCCCAGTCGCTGGCGCCACGCGTTGGAGCGATACAGCGGATTGAACCGCTGCGTCTCGATCCCCCGCCCCCAGACCGCGAGACGCGCGAACCCGAGACGGCCCAGCTCATCGGCGATCGCGCGCGTCGGGACGTAGGTACGCTGCCCCGTATTGTGGAACCAGCGGAAGAACGCCCACCCGAGACCACTCAACAATCCCAGATTATAAAATCGCGCGTACTCGCTGAATGACGTGTGGTACGATGTGACGAGCGGGACGCCGAGGCGCAGCGCACATGCGCGACCAGTCAGACCCATGCCGAAGGGTGTCGCCGCATGGATCAGCGTCGGTCGCCACGCCAACAAATCGCGATAGATGCGGCCACCGACGGGAGGCGCGAGACGGAGTTGCGGGTAGGCCCAGAATGGGATGCTCGGGCGTCGCCAGATGTCGGGTGACGGCGTCGCGACTTCAGGATCCGTTGTCGTGTACACCCGAGCGGAACCGCCACGTGCCTGCACCGCCGAGACCAGTCGCTCGAGGGTGCGCGACACGCCGTTGAGCTGCGGCGGATACGTGTCCGTGAACAGCGCGAGCCGGAGCTCGGTCGCCGTCTCGGCGCGCCCGGAATCGTGGTCAGCCCGGAGCGTCGTTGTCACGCTGAAATATACGGCGCCGCGCCCGGCGCCGACGTAAGAGGATGAAGCGGGCGATGCGATGCAGGACCGGGACGTACATGGCCGTGCCGAACACGAGGCCGAGCCCGATGGGCAGCAGCGTCGTGTAGAACCGCCACATGACGAGCAACGCGCCCGCGTCGGGTCCGACGTACCCCGCCGTGCCGTCCAGGAATCCCAGCTCGATCGCGCCGGCCCCGGAGGGCGTCGGCAGAAAGTTCTGAGCGTAGAGGAGCGTGAACGATCCCACGACAACGGTACCGAGCGTCGGTGGATTGGAGAGGATGGCGAATACCGCCGGCAAAATCGCGATGCGCGCAATGACGTGAAGCGCCGTGACCGGTATCGTCACGGCGACGGCCCACGCCGGCATGCGGCGCGCGAGGCGGATCGAATCGCGGAGCGTTCCCCCGACGTACATCGAGATCTGTGGCAGGAATTTTCTGAAGCCGAACAGGATCGCGATGCCCATGACAACAATCAGCGCGACCCACGGAATCGCGTGTCCCAGACGCGGGAGCAGCACCTGCTGCTGGGTGCGCCACCATGCCCCGCCCCAGCGCCAGAAGATCGAGACGCCCAGGGTGATCACGACGGCCCATTCGATGATCGCTTCGACGCTGATCAGCGCGATCGTGTCGGATACGTTGAGACCCGCGTTGATCAATCCGCCGAATCGTACGGGCTCGCCGCCGAGCTTGAGTGGCGTCAGCGCGGACGTCGCATCGCTTGCGGCGTTCAGCGCGAACGCTTTGATAAAGGGTGTGCGATTGCCCAGCCCTCTCGCCAAGACTTGGACGCGCCACGCGCGTGCCAGGTGGTCGGCCGTGAACAGGCCGAGGCACAACGCGTGAGCAGCGGCCGTGCTCAACACGGGTCAGGCGAGGTCTTGATATCGGGTCGGCCGTCGCGCGGCAACCCATCGGTCCAGCGAGCGTTCCACCGAGCGCGCGGTGATCGGGCTGTCCAAGTCGCTCGGATGCAGGGCGACTCGCGCATAGCGCTCGGCGCGCTGCGCGCGCCAGCGTAACTCCGCCACGGCGACCGAGCCCCGGGCGCGAAATGGCGTGCGCGAACTCCAGCGGACCACCGGCGACGGGTACCGGACATTGCGGGCGCAATTCGTGATCGATACATCGTCCTCGTAGAATTTCAGGCCGAGTGCTCCGATGACGCCAACGCAGGAATCGCGCGCGAGCCAAGCGGGGGGAATGAACCCTATGGGGTCCAGTCCCAGCCGTGCAAACAGGGCGAGTCCCCGTTCCACCCGTTCCCGGGCGGCCGGGGCATCGAGCGTCAGAAACTCTCCCTCCCGAGCCGTCTTCCCGAATGCGCGCCACTGATCACGCCATCCTCGTGGAGATCCGACCTCGTCGTGACGCTCGCCGTGGAGAAATACCTCGGCGCCGTCTTTGACCCTCGACCGTATCCACTGCACGAAGTCGGGATAGCGCTCCAGAGGCCAGTCCCCGTGCCAATTCGGTACAACGAGTAGCGCAGGCGTGACGCCGCGGGCCGCGCAGAGGGCCCAGAGCGCCTCGGCGCGCGACGCCAACGCCGGCGTCACATCATGGATGGAGACGAGGAGCGCGGTCAGGCGGCGGCCAGGACGTGGCGATAGATATCGAAGATGCGATCGAACACGCCGTCCCAGGAATGCTCGCGCTCTGCGTAGACGCGGCCGCGGCGTCCGAGACACAGCAGATCGCCGCCGAGCAGGTCGATCGCTGCCTCGCTCAGCGAACCCGGGTCGCCGGCGGTGAACGTCGAGCCGGCGGCCGACGCCTCGATCTGCTCGGAGACTCCGCCCCGATCGGCCGACAGCACCGGGGTGCCCGAGGCCAGCGCCTCGAGCGCCGAGAGGCCGAACGTCTCGATCGAGCCTGGGGCGACGACGAGATCGACAGCCGCGAGCAGGTTCGCGAGTTGCTCGCGATCGTGCTCGTACGGCATCCACAGGACTCTTTCGTGGCCGTCGGCCAGGCCCTGCAGGCGCTCGCGTTGGGGACCGTCACCGACCATGAGCAGGTGCGCGTCTGTCCGGCGGGCAATCTCCGGCCATGCGCGGATCAACACATCCACTTCTTTCTCTCTCGCAAACCGTCCGATGAACGCGACGACCGGAGCGTCGAGCGGCAGCCCGAGGCGCTGTCTCGTCTCTTCCGACTGGTAGCGGCGGAATGGGTTGAAGTGATTCAGGTCGACGCCGAGTGGTACGCGCTCGACCCGTTCGACGCCGTGTGATTGGAGGTCGGAGGCCGCGAACCGGGACGCGCAGATGGTGAGCTCGAACAACGAGTCGAGCTTGCGGATGTAGCGCCAGGCCAAAGCGTGCGCGCGCTGGCGGGTGCGGGAGGAGCGTTCCGGAAACGCGCAGATGCTGCGCGGCAGATTGCTGTGATAGAAAAACACGAGCGGCACGTCGGACTTCTTGGCGGCGTGGGCGGTGATCCAGGGAACGAGGAAGCAGCTCCCAACCTCGATGATGGACGGCGATTCGTGGTGGATGATGCGACGAATAGACCGGGTCGCCAGCATGAAGCGGTAGGGTCGCTGCGTCGGCACACGAGGACCGCGCAGGCGATAACAGCGGACACCCGTGCTGTGGGTGATCGAGTCTCGTGCCCCCGGAATGACGAGGACCTCGCGAAGCTCGGCGTGAGCCTCGACATACCGCGCTTTCTCGAGCAGGTAGGTCCGGACGCCACCGCTGGTCTCGCCAAACCACTTCGTGATGTCGAGAACACCGACCTCGGCCTTAGGACGGAGACGGTGGCTCGGCAGCTCGGTACGCCCGAGATCGAGCCGGAACGCCGCCGTACGATTTGCCGAGGGAAAGAGCGTGTGCTCTATAGAAGGCTGAGAAGCGGTAACGGTCATCGCAATCTGTATATATTAGCGACAATGAGTGACAAGACCAGGCTCGACAAATGGTTATGGGCTGCGCGGTTCTATAAGACGCGCAGCCTCGCCATCGCGGCAATAGAGAATGGCCGCGTCGAGGTCAACGGCGATAAAGCCAAACCGGCCAAAGCGTTAGCCGTCGGCGACCGCGTGCGCGTCCGGCAACCGCCATTCGAGGTGATTCTCGTCGTCAAAGCCTTGTCGGAGCGCCGTGGTCCGGCGGTTGAGGCTGCCAAGCTCTATGAGGAGCTCCCGGAGAGCATCGCGGCGCGCCAGGCGCTAGCGGCGCAGATTCGGACGGCGCCCGTTCCCGCTTACGACCGCGAAGGCCGTCCGACCAAGAAAGACCGGCGGCTCCTCGACGATTGGCGCGGGCGTCGCTCGTGATCGTTGATCGAAGGTGTCAATGGCGGCATCTTTGTCACGTGTGACAACACTTAGACATACGGCGCTCTACGAGCGGCACATCGCGCTCGGCGCAAAGATGGTCCCGTTCGCGGGATATGAGATGCCACTGGCGTATCCGCCAGGGATGACCGCGGAGCATCACGCGGTACGCGGACGGTGCGGGGTATTCGACGTCAGCCACATGGGCGAAGTCATGGTGACCGGCCCCGATGCGGTCGCGTTCGTCGATTTCATCACATCGAACGACGCGGGACGATTGGCGGTCGGCCAGGTACAGTACTCGACCATCCTGAACGAGAACGGCACCATCGTCGACGACTGCCTCGTGTATCGGCTCGCCGATCGCGTCATGGTAGTGGTCAACGCCTCGAATCGCGACAAAGACGTCGAGCACATGCGGCGGTACGTCGGATCGTTCGACTGCGCGATCGAGGACATCTCGGATCAGACCGCGCTCATCGCCGTCCAGGGGCCAGCGTCAGGGGCCGTGATGCGCGCGATGACACCGACGTCGCTCGACGACGTGCTGTACTATCACTTCACGCACGCGGTGGTGGCTGGAGTACACGCGCTGGTCTCGCGCACGGGATATACGGGCGAGGATGGCGTCGAGCTCTATTTCGACGCCGAGCATGCGACGACCGTGTGGGATGCGCTGCTCGCGATCGACGGCGCGGTACCGGCCGGCCTCGGAGCGCGCGACTCGCTGCGACTCGAGGCCGGTCTCATGTTGTATGGCAATGATATCGATGACAACGTGACGCCGATCGAGGCGTCGTTGGCATGGACGGCGAAGCTCGATAAGCCCCGCTTTCTCGGGAAGGACGTGCTGGTCGCCCAGAAAGCGCAGGGGGCAGCGCGAAAGCTCGTCGGGTTTCGCATCGACGAGCGCGCCGTGCCGCGCCACGGATATTCGGTGCTGAGCGACGGCCAGACCGTCGACTGCGTCCGCAGTGGCATCATGAGCCCGACGCTGGGCTATGGGATCGGCACCACGTATCTGCCGACGGCCAAGGCCAAGGCCGGTGAAACGATCGAGATCGACATTCGTGGTCGGCGTGTGCCGGCAACCACGGTCAGTCTGCCCTTTTATCGCACGTCTCATCCCCCGAAACGAAAACCCTCGTGACGATAACCACTGCGCCGGCGATGCCGGCCGAGTCCGACCAGTTCGCCTCGCGGCACATTGGTCCGCGCGATGATGACATCCGCGCCATGGTAGCCGCGCTGGGCTATAAATCACTCGATGCATTTATCGACGCGGTCATCCCCGAGAGCATTCGCTCGCGGCGGCCGCTGGCGATAGGAGAGGCTGAGACCGAGGCCGAGGCGCTCGCCCAGTTGGCGCGCATCGCCGGGCAGAATCAGGTCTGGCGGTCATTCCTCGGACAAGGCTATCACGGGTGCATCCTGCCGCCTGTTATCCGACGGAATATTCTCGAGAATCCCAACTGGTATACGGCTTACACGCCGTACCAGGCCGAAGTCGCGCAAGGACGTCTGGAGGCGCTGCTGATTTTCCAGACGATGATTATCGATCTCACCGGGCTTCCGGTCGCGAACGCCTCTTTACTGGACGAGGCTACCGCGGCGGCCGAAGCGATGTCGCTGGCGCAGGCCGCGCGCAGTAATGACGGGCACAAAGATACTTTTTTTGTCTCGGACACCTGCCATCCGCAGACGATCGCCGTGGTATCGACTCGCGCCAGAGCGAGAGGGATTCGCATTGTCATTGGGGATCATCGCGAGAAGCTGCCCGATCGCTGCTTCGGTGTGCTGGTCCAGTATCCGGCGACTGATGGTATTGTCTATGATTACCGGGAGTTGCGTTCGGCGGCGGATCAGGCCGGTGCGCTGTTGGTAGTGGCCGCGGATCCGCTGAGCCTGACGCTGCTCACGCCTCCGGGTGAATGGGGTGCCGACATTGCGGTGGGGAGCACCCAACGATTTGGCGTGCCGATGGCGTACGGCGGGCCCCATGCCGCGTATTTCGCCACGCGCGAGGAGTTCAAGCGTCTCGTCCCCGGCCGCATCATCGGCTTGAGCCATGACGCGGACGGCAACCCTGCCCTGCGCATGGCCTTGCAGATGCGCGAGCAGCACATCAAGCGCGAGCGCGCGACCAGCAATGTGTGCACCGCGCAGGTGTTGCTGGCGGTGATGGCTGGCATGTACGCCGTGTGGCATGGCCCGGAGGGTCTGACGCGGATCGCCACGCGGGTGCATCGGCTGACCGAGGCGCTGGCGGAAGGTGCGCGGAGACTGGGGCTCACGGTGGAGCACGACATCTTCTTCGACACGATTCGCGTGACGCCAGCGGGTCGGACGTTGCCGGCCGTGACGGCGGCGGCCGCGGCGCGGCGCATGAACTTGCGCGTGTACGAGGACGGCAGTCTGGGGGTGACGCTCGACGAGCTGACGACGCCGGCGGATGTCGACGATATCTTGGCGGCGCTCAATGGCGGGCCGGCGGCGCCGGTTGGGGCCGAGTTGCTGTTGGAGACGGTCGATGCGCGGTATGACGAGCGGTTTGCGCGCGCGACGGCGTTTCTCACGCATCCCACGTTCAACACGCACCGGTCCGAGAGCGACATGGTGCGATATCTCCACCGGCTGGTGACGCGCGATTTGTCGCTCACGACGTCGATGATCCCGCTGGGGTCGTGCACGATGAAGCTCAATGCGACGGCTGAGATGTTGCCCATATCGTGGCCGGGGTTTGCGGAGATGCATCCATTCGCGCCGCCGGAGCAGGCGGCCGGGTACGCCGAGCTTATCGGGCGGTTATCGAGCGCGCTGGCCACCATCACCGGGTTCGACGCGGTTTCCGTTCAGCCCAATGCTGGATCACAGGGCGAGTACGCCGGGCTTCTCGTGATCAAGGGCTTTCATGCCGCGCGGGGCGACACCAAGCGCAACATCTGCTTGATCCCCCAGTCGGCTCATGGGACTAACCCCGCGTCGGCTGCTATGGCCGATATGCCGGTGGTCGTGGTGGCGACCGACGCGCATGGGAATGTCGATGTGGCGGACCTCCAGGCAAAAATTGAGCAGCACAAAGACCACATCGCTGCCCTCATGATTACGTATCCGTCGACGCACGGGGTGTTCGAGACGCGCATCAAAGAGATTTGCGATCTCGTGCACGCGGCCGGCGGCAAGGTGTACATGGATGGCGCGAACATGAACGCCATGGTTGGGTTGGCGCGGCCGGGGGACATCGGGGCCGATGTGTGCCATCTCAACCTGCACAAGACGTTCTGCATTCCGCATGGTGGCGGCGGCCCGGGCGTGGGGCCGATCGGCGTGACCGCCGAGCTCGCGCCGTATTTGCCGGAGCGCATTGGTGCTGTCTCGGCGGCGCCCTACGGAAGCGCGGGGATCCTCCCGATTTCCTTCGCGTACATCGCGATGATGGGTGGGGCCGGGCTGACCAAGGCGACGAAGGTGGCGATTCTGAATGCGAACTATGTCGCCCATCGGCTGGCTGGTGCGTTCCCGGTGCTCTATACGGGGGCGGCTGGGCTCGTGGCGCACGAGTGCATCGTCGATCCGCGCGCGTTCAAGGCATCGGCCGGCGTGGATGTCGTGGACATCGCCAAGCGCCTCATGGACTACGGCTTCCACGCACCGACCGTGTCGTTCCCCGTGGCCGGCACGCTCATGATCGAGCCGACAGAAAGCGAGTCGCGCGAGGAGCTCGATCGGTTCTGCGACGCGATGCTGGCGATCCGCGAGGAGATCCGCGAGATCGAGACCGGTACAGCGGATCGGAATGACAATGTGCTCAAGCGGGCGCCGCACACGGCGGCGGTGATTACCGCTGACGTGTGGGACCGTCCGTACTCACGGCAGCGAGCCGCGTATCCCGCCGCTTGGACGCGCGATCACAAGTTCTGGCCGACGGTCGGGCGCGTCGATGGCGCCTACGGTGACCGGAACCTCGTGTGCAGCTGCCAGCCGCTGACCGACGCGGATTGATGTGCGCTCAATGAGATAGTAGCTGGCGGTCGCGCAGGCGAGGACGCACAGGATATTCAGCGGCCACGTCTGCGCGACGCCGAGCGTGTGGGGGAACCAGCTCGGCGGCAACCACAGTTGTTGCCACAAATAGAGGCTGTACGAAAGCCGGCCAAGCCATCTGATCGGGGTCGCGTCGAGGACTCGACCTACCGGGTCACCCGGGCGAGCGACTGTGCCGGCGATGAGGATTGGGATCAGGGCTGACTGCCAGATGGTCGGACGGACGCCGTATCGCGCGACAACGAGCCCGTACAACGCGGCCGCGAGCACCCATCCGAATCGATTCGAGAGCCAGACACGCGCCCGCGGATTTGCATACGCAATCGCGACGGCGGCGCCGCACATGAGCGCATCGATGCGAATGTCGGTCCGCCACGGAAATCCCACGAGCGTGTGGCCATAGAGGTGGCCCTCGCGAAGCAACTCGATCATGCGCCAGGTCGCCCCCAGTATGGCGATCGCTATGGCGACTGGGAGCGCCGTACCGCGGACGCGTTGAAGCAGGGGCGGCCAGAATAAATAGAAGTGCTCTTCGATGGCCAGCGACCAAAAGTGCCACGTATAAAATCCGCCGCCGAGTGGCAGATTCGGCGGCAAGTAGTTGCGAAAGAAACACGCGGCAGCCAGGAGCTCGCGCGGGTAGAGCGGGATGAGGCCGAGCGATCCGAGGGTGCCGAGTACGGCGAGATAGGTCAGCGCCGGAGGGAGGATCCGAAAGGCCCGCCGGATGTAGAAGCGGCGGAGGGAGATCGGGCGCTCGGCCAACAAGCGGGACGTGATGAGAAACCCGCTCAGCCCAAAGAAGATATTGACGCCGAGTTGCCCGGGCAGCGTCGTGCGACCCGATGGCGTTCCCGCGGCGGAGGTGACGAGGTGGTCGCCAATGACGAGCAGGATGGCGACGGCCCGCCATCCGTCGAGCGTCGGGATATACCGCTCGTTCACGGATGCGGGCCGGCCACTGCGACGACCGCGGTGTCAGCGCGAGTTTACTGCACCGCGTTGATCATGTCGAAGATCGGCAGGTACATGGCGACGACCATGCCGCCGACGATCACGCCGAGGAACACGATCATGACCGGCTCGAGCAGCGA
>Ga0210398_10000472_pt1 | contig 46204 bp, 31 predicted proteins | sample IncBWC4OmetaG_FD_161047 | JGI IMG/M metagenome (GOLD analysis project Ga0210398, IMG submission 161047) | Forest soil microbial communities from Barre Woods Harvard Forest LTER site, Petersham, Massachusetts, United States - Inc-BW-C-4-O | ecosystem: Environmental > Terrestrial > Soil >...
GTCCAGTTCTGTACGTTCTCCTTACTCAAAGCCTGTCCTGCAAAATACGCTGATACGGCGATCGCAAGAGCACCCCCCATGCTAGCAAACGTTCCGATGTGTCCGGCCCAACCGGAAAGCGAGCCCAGTTGCTGACCCAACGTGACCAGGACGGCGCCAGCGACGGCTAAGATTAATGTCCGAACTCTCCAACGATCCATGCTGGTCCTTAGCTGGACTGCGGTAAGGTCCCAGACGCGGAAACGATTCCACGTGCTGGCGAGAGCGGAAGACGCTGCAGGGGAAGCCATAGGCCTACCTCCAAGGGAGAGCAGATTATCATACGGATAGCGAGTTGACAGGCTATTGAGTGTCACAGCTGTCACAGCAGCACAGGGGTTAACTCAATCACTGGGGTTGCAGCGTTCAGGTAGAGCCGGAGCCAGCCAAACAGTTGGTTGGCGTTTACGCCGTGCGCCCATGCCACACGCGCACGGATGGGCCCCAGCCAGGTCGCTTCGACCATCCCCCGCTTGTCCGCGATACTGCGCCGTTGTGCCCCCCAAAGTATTTTTGTCTCTAGAAGTGACTGTAGCTTGCTGGGGAGTGTCCATCTCCACTTTGTTTTCGTGGTCAATGACGGTTGAGGAAAGCGCTCCGACGCTAGAATCCAGCGGGCCGCCCGCCGGCCACGCCAAAGGCTCGTTCCATCGTGATGCCGACCGCGCCGAGTGTCCCTTCGTCGAACAATCGTCCGATGAACGTGACTCCGTGTGGCACGCGACGCGGCGTAGAAAACGACGGCAGAGGATGTGCTGGGTTTGGCGCCCAGTCGCTGCGTGCCATTTGCACCTCGACGAATCCCGCGCGCAAAGTGAGAGATGGATGACCAGTGAAATTCGTGATTACCAGCATCTCGTCGCGCAGCGAAGGGACGAGCAGCAAGTCAACTTCTGAAAAGACGCGTGCCATCTCCCCTGCGACTTTGCGCCGCATCCGGTCGGCCTGAACAAAATCGACCGCCGACAAGAACCGCGCCTGCCGAAACAAATTCGGCCACGCGTCGGGAACCTGCTCCTTCAATTCGCGCAGCCCGCCGCTCAACGTCAGGTCTTCAAATGCCGCAGCACCCTCAGCAAAAAGAATCAGATTCAGCGAATCGTAAGGCCAGTCGGGAATTGTAACCTCCACCAACTCAAGGCCGGCTTTCTTCGCCATTTCTAGCGCCGCGCGATCGACTTCCGTCGCCGGACGCTCCTTCATCCATACCGGAAAATATCCCAGCCGCAATCCCTGCCCGCTGGCATTGGCGTCAAAGTCGAGGTGACTTTCCACGCTCGCAATATCTCCCGCATCGGGCCCGGAGATTGCGTGCAGCACAAGCAATGCGTCCTCCACGCAGCGGGTCATCGGCCCTAGCTTGTCGAGCGACCAGCACAGTGTCATTGCGCCGGTGCGCGGCACGCGGCCATACGTCGGACGCAGACCGGTTACGCCGCACCGCATCGCCGGACTCACGATGCTTCCACCGGTTTCGCTGCCGATGGAAAAGCCGACGAGCCCGGCCGCGGTAGCCGCTCCTGGGCCCGCACTCGATCCCGACGAACCTTCTTCCGGCAGCCACGGATTCATCGTCTGCCCGCCAAACCAGATGTCATTGAGCGCCAGCGCGCCTAGGCTGAGCTTAGCCACCAGCACCGCCCCAGCTGCGTAGAGTCGCTTCACGACGACGGAGTCTTCACCCGGAATGCGATTCCGATAAGGCTCGGCGCCATACGTGGTCGGAATGCCCGCCGTGTCGAGCAAATCCTTCACGCCAAACGGAATCCCATGCAGCGGCCCGCGATATTTTCCCTGCGCGATTTCTTCATCGGCCTGCTTCGCCTGTTTTACTGCCTGATCGCGCGTGATCGTAATGGCGCACCGCAGCTTGGGATTGAATCTTTCCAGCCGCTCCAGATAAATACGCGTGAGCCGCTCCGAACTGAGCTGCTTGCTTTCGATCCAGCGCGAGAGCTGAGTCACGGTCGCGAACGCAATGTCTTCATCCTTGGCGGGAACGGAAACGCCGTCGGCTTGGCTGCGCACGAATCGGTCTCGCGGCACGCCATTTTTCACACCCGGAATCATCGGGTCCCATTTCGTGGCTGGAGACAACGATGATTCGAGCGTAAGCTTCCGCGGGCCAACTCTGCGCTCGTACACGGACGCGAGCGTTCTGCGCCAGGTCGAGGCGGCCATCGCTCGCTCGGAATCGGTCAGCGGAAACTGGACGAGCTTTTCTGCTTCAGAAAAAGTCGTCTCGGAAACCTCCGGCCCGAACGCCGGCCCCGAACCGAATGCGGGTGGCGCGCCTGCTGGTAGCTTCGACAGATCCTGGGCGTGAATGCGCGAAGCCGCGGCCGCGCCCAGCAGCCCCAGCGAGGTTGTGGTCAGAAAATCCCTGCGTGATTTCGACATGTCTTCCCCGAAGCTCATTGGACGTAACAGTTGGCGAAAGGTGTCATCCAACGGCCCGCGTCTCCCTCACTAGCGAGGGATTTCGCGTGCAGCGCGATCAGAGAAAGATCCTCTGCTCCGTCTGAAGAACGGCTCCGCTCAGGATGACGTCGTGACACCGAGAGCGACTCGTATTACCCCACGCTTGGCCGCAGATCGACCTTCTTCGTCGTGATCGTCACCTGCACGGTCGGCAAAACCGGCCGTGGATACGGCTTGCAATAAGCTTCGACCGTGATCGTCCCCGGGGTCCTGGTCGATTGCACAAGGACCTGCGCCAGACCGTTGAACAGGCTGCGCTCCGGATCTTTGTCGGATTCCTGGCAATTGGGATCGCCGTTGCCAACGCCGAGGAACCTGCCTTCGCCGGTGACTCGGAAGCTGATTTTGTTTGCAGCCGTGGGAATCGCGCGCCCCTCTCGGTCGAGAACTTCCACTTTCAAGATGGCCAGATCGTCGCCGTCGGCATTGATCTCGGTGCGATCCGCCGTCAGTCGGATCGCCACTGGATCTCCCGTTGTTTCGCGTTTTTCCGTGAGCGCGACTCTGCCGTCTTTCATGCCGCGCGCTTCGAGCACACCCGGCTCGTATTTCACCTTCCATTCAAGATGCCGGAGCGGCTCAACCTTTTGTGATCCTTGGCTCCTGCCATTCAAAAACAGCTCGACCGAGTCGAGATTGGAGTGCACCCAGACAGAAATCGGCTCGCCTTGGCGCTGGTCCCAATTCCAGTGCGGAAATACATGAAGCACGGGCTCCGGTCCCCACCACGCCTTGTAGTAATAAAAATTATCTTTCGGAAAGCCGCACGTATCGACGATGCCGAATTGCGAGTTGATCGACGGCCACCCATACGGCGTAGGCTCGCCCCGATAGTCGAAGCCGGTCCAGGCGAATCCTCCAGCCAGCCACTCGCGCGCCGCATAAAATCTCCACCACTCCTCGGCGAGTTGCGACCAGTCGGTGTGATTCAGGTCGTATGCGCTGACCCAGTTGCGCAGCTTATCCGTCGAATAAATGCCACGTGTCGAAACCGTGCTCGCCGTTTCCGTGCCCACACACGGAGGTTTCGGATGCTTCCTGCGCCAATCGTCGATTACTTTCAAGTTGTAGTTGAATCCCATGACATCAAGTTGTTCGGGGAAGTTGATGTCGAATGCGGTATTCACCGCGGCGGTGCATAGCCGCGTGGGATCGAGTTCGTGACTGCGCGCGATCATGTCGTCGATTACGCGCACACCCTGAGGCTGAAACATCATGATCCACTCTTCGTTGCCCATCGACCACAGAATGATCGACGGTGAATTGCGGAAGCGCTTGATCATGACTTCGAGCTGCGCCAAGCCCTCAGGGTTCGAGTTCATCAGGCGCGTCTCGCACATCATCATCATGCCCATGCGGTCGCAGGCTTCAACCCACTCGGGAGTCGGCAAGTTATGCGATGTGCGAACTGCATTGCCGCCCATCTCTTTCAAGATCGCCAGCCGATACCACTGCAGGCGGTCGGGAAGCGCTGCGCCGACTCCGGCATGATCCTGGTGGTTGCATGTGCCCTTGATCTCGACTCGTTTCCCGTTAAGCAAGAATCCCCTGTCGGCGTCCCACCGGATGTCGCGAATGCCGAAGGTGATACGCTCGGCGTCGCGCGGCTTGCCAGCAGATTCGACAGTGACGACGGCGAAATGAAGATTCGGAGTTTCTGGAGACCACAGCGCGGGATTCGCGAGGTTCGCGGTTGCTGTGAAAGTCGCAGATCCGTCGGCCGAGATTGACTGCGACGGCGCTTCGGCCGTCGCTGCGGTTTTCCCCGCAGCGTCAACGATCTGCCAGCGCACGCGGCAGTTCTCAACGGGGCGACCCTCGTTTTGTACGACCGTCGTGAGGCTCAGCGTGGCGGCGTTTCCCGTGAGCGCGGTTCGCACGACACTGTCGCAATATCCCAGATGCAATCCATCGGTCTTGGTCAGCCACACATGGCGGTAAATGCCTGCGCCTTCATAAAACCACCCATCGCCGAAGCTGGCATCCATGCGAACGACCAGGTAATTCTTCTCGCCATAACGAAGAAAATCGCTCAGATCGAAGCGGAACGGCGCGTAGCCGTTGTCGTTGCGGCCGATGAAATATCCGTTCAGAAAAATCAGCGCGCTGCGGAAAGCGCCATCGAACTCAACCCAGATGCGCCGCTCCGAATCTTCCTTTGGAATGTCGAACGTGCGTCGATACCACCCGACGCTCGTCTCGGGATAGCGACGGCCGAGCGGCTTGTATCCGTGCGACTGCTGTTCTTCATCGCGGATAAACGGCAATTCGACCGCCCAGTCATGCGGAAGGTCGAGCGAACGCCATTTCGAGTCGTCCAACTTCTCGGTGGCAAACTCGAAGGACCCGCTCTTCGCGAAATCGCCCTGCCCCATGCCGAATCCCAGATCGCGCAGCGGATCGGAGCCGTGGCCTTGAAAGAACTTCCAGGCGAAGTCGAACAGCAATCGCTCGCGCGGCGATACCTTGGCTGAGTTCTCCGGGGCAGGGAATGGATATCGCCCGAGCAACGCCTGCGCGTGCCCGGCAGCCAGCGATGAAGCGGAAAGAGCAACTCCGGAACGAAGCAGATCACGACGAGTCAAAGGCATTCCCGTGCCTCACGAAACAACTGGAGTGGATGCTTGCCGCACCGCGGTTGCCTGCGTCAGCAGAGCTTTCGCGCGCGCGACCTGGCATTATATAGCCAGATTGGCCCGGCGCCGAGGCGAGGCAGCGCAAACTTGCGACCGGACTGCCTTCGTGCGCCGAAATGACAAAGGCGATGAAGCTTGAGTAAACAAGCGCCGGGACTCGAACTTCAGTTCCCATGTTCGTGGAAAGTCAACGAAGACGGCGCCGGGAGCGAAGTCGAGTTTCTACTCCGCGGCTTGTAGAGGTAATTCACAAACCAAGACGATAAGGCCATCCCAAACATCGTCGTCCTGCTCGCCGTCGCATGATGTTGCAGCTTCAAGTGTAGAAGTATTCTTGTTTACGATCTTTGATCCAAGAATCTGAAGATGTCGAATCCTTGTGTAGCAGGTTCTTCTGTGTTCGCGATCCTGCTTCGACGGTCTCACATAGGAAGATCGCCGAGCCAAGTCCGGCACTCGGTGGGCGCTCCCACCAGCAGTGCGGGCGGAAATGCGACTCTCAAGGACGATGGTGAATGTGGAATTCTGCATCAATCGCTCGGCGCAACCCACAGTTTGGGCGTAATCAATCCGCCACGTCGGATTCCTTCTTGTTCTTGTTGCCCTTGCCCACGATTTTCTTGCCCAGCCTCCCTATTCCCTTTGCGCTTCCTTTACCGATCTTGGCCGCGCCCTTTCCCGTGCCGACTCCGACATCCTTGGCGGCGCCCCCCGCCCCTTTGCCCAGATCAGCGCCAGCTTTGCCGGGGTGCAAGGTAACGAGATTGCCAGCACCTTCTGCAGTGCCTTTGCCTAGGCTCTCAGCCCCCTTGCCCGCACCTTTGCCAACGTCCTCACCGCCCTTCCCGATCTCCTTGCCGGAGCCAGGCTCAACCTTTTGCTTCCCGCCCTTCTGCAGGGATTGCGTTTGGGACGTCTGCTGATCTTGAGGCGGATGCGATGGTCGCGCAAATGCGGGCAGACTCAAAAAAACCAACATGCACGCCGCGGCAAAAATCGAGGTGAATTTAGCCCAAATTTTCATTTTCTCTCTCCTGTTAAACCACACCCATCTAAACACTGTGATGATGGCGGCAGGGAAACGATTCGCAGTACCCCTCGATCTCCTAGATGGCGGGTTGTCACTAAACGTGACTACAGTAGTTACTGTATTGCCCGAGATCAAATCCTATCCGGGTGGCAACTGTTGTAATCGTATTGTAAAAAAGGGCGCCGTCTTGGAGTAGGCTGTCATCATTGCGGATGACTACTACGAAGAGAGCACCCCTCAATGACCGGTGAAAAGTATATTGAAGACTCCAACCCGCATACGTTTCTTGTCTCTGAAGAACGACTAGGGCATTTTTTCTCGGCGCGATATGTTAACGTTTTACCTTCGGCAGAATGGCAGAATCGTGGGCGAAGCAGAGCAGACCACATCTGCCAGATGTCTTTTCCAATTTCGCCGCTCTTCGAGGGATCACGTGCGCCTAGCCCGAATGTCCATCGTCCTTGGTTGGATATCGCTTTTGTTAACAACCATCGCTGCAGGTCAGGATCAGCCGGCGGTTGATCCAGCGCTGCCGCCATCGCCGCATGAAAAGAAGATTCATCTCAAGCACATTCTGGTGGTCGGCCAGACCAAGGGATTCGAGCACGATTCGATCTCCGACGGAATGGTCGCCGTCTACGACATGGGCCGTGAAAGCGGCTTGTGGGACGCCACACTGCGCACGGATACCGAGCTCATTACGAAAAAAGACTTGGGGAGAAATGCGAAGAATCTGGATCACTTCGACGCGCTGGTATTTGTGAGTACGACCGGGGAACTCGACCTGGACGACGGTCAAAAGAAAGACATGATGTCGTTCATTAAGGAAGATGGTAAGGGTTTTGTCGGCGTCCATGCAGCCCTCGATACCAATTACAACTGGGGTGAATATGGCGAGATGATCGGTGGGTGGTTCGATCAGCATCCGTGGATGACGTTCAATGCCCCGATCATAAACGAAGATCCTTCTTTCCCTGCGGTTCGGCATTTCCCGCGCTCGTTCGTTAAATACGACGAGATTTATCAGCCGAAAGATTGGTCCCGCGAAAAGGTCAACGTTTTGCTGAGTCTCGATCCTTCCAAGCTGAACTATGCAAATAATCCGCGCATCCACCGTACGGACCACGATTTTGCGGTGGCCTGGGACAAAATGTATGGCAGGGGCAGAGTGTTCTACTCCACGCTTGGCCATACGGAAGAAGCGTGGAGCGATGGTGACATTCGGAAAATGTATTTCGAAGCGATCAAGTGGGTGTTGGGGATGACGGACGGAAGCACGGCTTCGCATCCGCGTCCGTAGATTCCCCTGATAAGTGATGGCTCAGGTATGAATTCTCTTCGTCCAATTCTGCATTCGAGCACACTGTGCGCCGTGTTATTTCTTATGAGCTTCAGCGGTATCGCTCAGCAAACGCCGAGTCACGCACAGGCCGGAACGCAGCCACAACCGGGATCAACGGCTTCGGCGAAATCGTATCCGCCAGAGCTGACGCAGCGTGGAGCTGCCCTGTTTAGAACAGATTGCTCGTTCTGCCACGGACGCGATGCCACCGGTGGCGAGAGTGGCCCCGATCTGACCAGGTCACATTTAGTGACACGAGATGTGAACGGAGACCGGATCGGCCCCGTCATCCGCAATGGGCGCCCTGACCGCGGCATGCCGGCCTTCAATCATTCCGAACAGGAGATCGCCAGCCTGGTGGCGTTTCTACATACACAGCAAGAAATGTCGGCTTCGAACAAAGGTGGACGAAAAGGGGTGGATGTCTCGGACCTGCAAACCGGAAATATCGAGGAGGGGAAGCACTATTTCAATGGCGGCGGAAGATGTGCAACGTGCCATTCGCCCACGGGTGATCTCGCTGGCATAGCATCCCGTTATCAGGGCCTTCAGCTTGAAGAGCAGATGCTGTATCCGCGGCACGCAAAATCAAAGGTCACAGTGACCCTTGCGTCCGGCGAGCCGATCACCGGCACAGTCTCTTACCTTGATGAGTTTACGGTTGCGCTCATCGATTCTACGGGGTTGTACCGATCGTGGTTTACGCGCGACGTGCAATACAAAATCGAGGCGCCGGTGGATGCTCACATCGATCTGCTAAGCAAGTACACCGATGACGATATTCACAATCTGATGGCGTATTTGCAGACCTTGCGGTAACGATCAGCTTCGATGCCTTTCTGATCTATGCTTGAGTGCTTAACAAATGTTTACTCAACAGCGACGTAAAATGCCCCGTCCGACTATGTGCAGGTTTCGATATACATTGCTTCGTTTGGTGAGTGCCGTGCTTGCGATTGCATCTGCCACTTGGCTTATGGGCCAAGGAGCCGATCAACAGATGTTGGTGCACCCCAAGCCTGACAGTTGGCCGTCGTATCACGGCGACTATTCCGGCAGGCGTCACAGCGCCCTCACGCAGATTACGCCCCAGAATGTGGAGAACCTGGCGCTGGCTTGGGCCTTCCAAACGAACCAGAGCGCACCGATCAAGTCTTCACCGCTGCTGGTCGACGGCATTTTGTATTTCACAGTGCCGGATAACATTTGGGCCGTCGATGCGCGCTCCGGCCATCAGATCTGGCACTACAACCAACTCACGACCCAGGGCGAACACATCGGGAATCGCGGCGTAGGGATATACAAGGATTATGTTTTCTTCATGTCTCCCGACGCTCACATCATTTCCCTTAACCGCAAAGACGGGAGCGTGCGCTGGAAGGTGCAGGTCGCCGACGTGACAAAGGGATATTGGACGAGCATGGCGCCGCTTGTGGTAGGCAGTCACGTGCTGATTGGCGTTTCCGGAGATTTCGACAACCTCAGCGGCTACATACGATCGATTGATCCCGAAACCGGGGCGACGCAGTGGCAGTGGGACGCCACACCTCCGGCGGGCACGCCCAATCAAACCACCGGCGGCATGACTTGGATGCCGGGGACATACGATCCTGAACTGAACCTTGTGTTCTGGGGAACCGGGAATCCGACGCCCGTCCTGAACGGTTCAATGCGGCCCGGAGAAGATCTCTATACGTGCTCGATCGTCGCACTCAACCCGGATACCGGCAAGCTGATGTGGGCCTTCCAGGTTTCGCCGCACGATACCCACGACTGGGACGCGGTCGAGACACCCGTGCAGGTCGATGGCGACTTTCACGGCGAGCCGAAGAAGATGCTGATGCAGACTTCGCGCAACGGCTATTTCTTCGTGCTCGATCGCACCAATGGGAAGAGTCTTCTCACCGTACCGTTCGGGCCGGTGAATTGGTCGCTCGGCATTGACAAAGAAGGACGGCCGATTCCGAATCCTGCCAAGGAACCGAGCCCCGATGGCCGGATCATCGCGCCGGATGAAGGCGGCATGACCAATTTTCGCTCTCCCAGCTTCGATACCAAGACCGGGCTCTTCATCGTCGACGCTCATCCGAGCTGGAGTATCTACTTCGCAAAACCGGCAGACGGCGTCTACGGTTGGGCCGGCGCCGACTACGATGTTTGGGGCAAAAGCGTGATCGAGGCGATCGATTATCAGACCGGCAAGATCCGTTGGAGCCATGAACTTGGGGGAGAATCGGCGGCAGGCGTGCTGACGACGGATTCGGGTCTTACCTTTACCGGAGACAGTTCGGGCAATTTTCTCGCGCTGGATTCGGCCGATGGCAAAACATTCTGGCACGCGGGCTCGGGCGCGCACATCGTGAGTTCTCCCATTACCTACGAACTTGACGGTCGCCAATATGTGCTGATGAGTAGTGGAGGCGTAATGTTCGCGTGGGCACTTCCGAAAGCGCCTTGATTCCGGTCAGGCGTGAGACATCATCGAACGAGTGCCGCTTGGCGGGGGCTCGACCTTCTCAAGTCTGGCTCCGGATTCTTCGTACGCATTTCTATAACCCGCAGCGAAAGATGCTCTCTCCTGTGCCCGTACCCAACGTCCACTAGAATATTCTTGGTTCGCTCAACGTTTGCACAATAGGGTGTGGAGATTCTTGCGAAAGCGTTCCATGTGATTCTCCTCCTCCACCGGATGTCCCAGTGGGAGAACCAAGTCTATGTGGACATACATCGGCACCGACGGTTTGTTTACGAGGTCACAAAGAGCTGCTCAACCTAGTCCGGACGTCCAGATAGTGACGCAGGTCGTAAGGCCGTGGGCCAGCCGGCTTTTTCCGGCTTCAATGCTGGAGTGGGTTGCGCGTTGCAAGCCTTATGCCAATGTTATCCGGGCGCCCGAGACTGGGGCCCCGCTCGTATCGCTCACTACTCCACGAACGGAGGTTGTTCCCGTCTGCCCCCAGGACATGGGCGCTATCAGCAAAAGCAGGCTCACGAATGCGAAGATATTCCACACCTTCAGTGAACGAATCATGTTCGCTCCTCGAGCCGGACGATTATGGAGGATTGTTTCAACAAACTTCCAAACGGCCGCAATGCCGGCGCTGGTTTTTCCCACGACCGCAAACTCGCCGGGGTGTCAACGCATAAAGCGGTGGCGATTAGTCAGCGAGCGAAATTATCCCCTCTTTGAAGGCCCTGTCAAGCATATTTTCACTATCATATTTTCAATCGATATTTTAAATTCGAGCGAAACGTTTCGCATTGAGTCCTCTCGATCGCTTGCATTGCATCCTCCTGCCGAGAGCGGGTAAGTTTGGATTCCTGCAGCCTTACCCAAAACCTAAACCACGCGTGGTACATTCGACACGATCGTATAGTGTGGAATGAAGTTTATGAAATCTCTCCTAAACCACCGCGTTCGTCTCTGTTGTATTCTCCTGCTGCTGCAGCTGAGTTTCGCGCAAGAGGCAAGCTTCCGTATCACACCTCTCCGTCCGCTGCAGGAGTTGCGCGCAGATGCGCTCAAAGCGCAGCCGCCACGCGAGCAGGGAAGCTTCCGCGAGCCTGAGCTGGTGGAATTGGTCAAACTTGATCCCACGATCAAGCTCGACGTCCGTTACGCTACCACGAATAATTTTCTGGGTGCACCCGTATATACCCAAGCCCGGGCCTTCCTTCAACGGCCGGCGGCGGAAGCGCTGCTTCGCGCCCATCGCGAGCTCAAGGGTCGCGGGTACGGGCTAATCATTCACGATGGCTACCGTCCTTGGTACGTCACAGAAATTTTCTGGATGGCCACGCCCGACGACAAAAAGATCTTCGTGGCTAATCCGGCCGAAGGCTCCAAGCATAACCGCGGATGTGCCGTGGACCTGTCCTTATACGATCTGGAAACAGGTAAAGAAGTGAAGATGCCCAGCGGATACGACGAGATGACCGATCGCGCCTATGCCGACTACGCTGGCGGCACGGCCGACGAGCGGGCGCGCCGTGCCCTGCTGCGGCAAGCCATGGAAAAGCAGGATTTCAAGGTCAATCCAACTGAATGGTGGCACTTCGACTATAAGGATTGGAAACAGTATCCGATCCTGAATGTCACGTTTGAAAATCTCGGACATTAGAAATTCCTCTGCTATTCAGCGCGCATGAACATTGCTTAATGGCGGCAAATTCCAGCGATTGACAAGCCGCTCCTGCTGTTCCCCCACGGACTCCAGCCCTCCCAGGAAAACAAGAACCGGCGCGCTGTCGGGAACGGCTGGGCGGCCTGCTGAAATACTATGAACGTAAGGCGGCCTAAGCCGGTGGTGGTCCCTGTTTGGGGTATTGAGTCTGGGCGCACAACTTGAATACTGGTCGCGGCTTGTGAGCGCCTTCAATCAAGACCCACCATGAAGCCATTGGAACGGGCGATTCGCGAAGTGCTAGCTGTGAGCCGGGCCCGCCGAGTCGCCCTGGAGGATGACGGACTCTTTCGCATTCTCGAATTCTGCGACTTGCTTCCCAGAATAGCAAACCTAGCCGTCTCCGCGACCTCGAAGGGGGACGGCCCACTGAAATCGACCATCTCAGCCGAGCAGTTTCTAGAATGGGACGGTCGGTCGGAGTCGAGACCCCCGTTCATGACACGGAGGTGGTTGCGGTCAGCCTCGCGTCGACCAAAGAATCCTCGGTCCAGTTCCGAAACATCTAAATATTTCCTAACGGAGTTCCTTCTGCATACCTCCCACAAGCAAAGACGCGGCGCCGGAACCTAGTTGGCCCAAATAGTTGTCAATTCCACCACCAAACGGAAACGAGGGCTTGTCGTACAAAATTAAGTGCAAACGTAACAGCGCTATTTGCAAATCGCGCCAGGGTGCGAAAGGCGAAAAGGTTCAACTCGCCCAGACTGAGGGGCACTTCCTCCATAAATTGGGATCGAGCGAGTCCCGATCCCGGCAAAACGCCGCTACACTCTGCCCGCTTGCAATCCGCCTGCGAGAATAGCCGCGGGTTCGAGCCCATCGGTCCCGCCGGGTTTTGCGCTTGGCCGTCGCCGGTGAAGTTGGAGGGCGATCTGGCGATACGGCCCAACGGGGAGTGGTGATGTTTTCTGAGCCGAAGCCCCACCCAAGAGTAATCCGAGCCGCGAAGAACGCCAGCTGACTGCGTGAGCAATGTTCCATATTTACTGGCTGATCTGCCTTCGCGCTTTCGAGTCAACCATTAAACGAGAACACAGCAAGGCTCTGAGAGTCAGCCCCCGAAGATATTCTGATTCAGGAACTGGTTGCGAAACTTTCCTTGCGGATCGAACTGGCTACTGAGCGCAATAAAGTCAGGCATCCTCTGGTGAAGGCGTCTGAGTTCCGCAGGCGATGTCGTGAACAGTTTTCCCCAATGAGGACATGCATCGAACGGAGCTAATTCCTTCTCGATCACGGGCAATAGCTTGCTCACTGCGGGCCAGTCCGGCTTCCATGTGAAGTGAATGGTTACCCTATCCTGTTTATAGCAGGGGCTCATCCAGAGATTGTCGGCTGCAACGGTACGGATCTCGGTGATCAGTAACGACGGGCTCACCTGATCGCGCAGGCGCTCCACCGCCAGAATAGCCTCGACCGCATTCCGTCGCGGCACAAAGTATTCGGACTGTAGCTCTTTGCCCGCACTGGGCGTGAAACCCATGCGAAAGTGCGGCAGACGTTCGTACCACGGTCCCGGAACGCCCATCTGCTCGGTGCAATTCTCCGCCGACAATTCCGCAATCGGGTGGAGGTTGCGCGTGGCGAGCCTCGCTCCGAAGAACTCCGGGGTGGCGTGAAATGCCTGTCCCTCTTCGACGCGACTCTTGATCCACACTTCGTTGACGCGCTGTTTTTGCCAGTCAGTAAACAGGCTCACGCTATACCCGGCGGATTCGATCGCATCAAAATGGTCCTTCAATTCCCTGAGCGGCAGGTTTTCGTAGACATATTGGCGCATCATGTAGGTCGGCTGAATGTCGAGCGTGAGCTTTGTGATCACGCCCAGCGCGCCCAAGCCAACCACCGAGCCGGCAAATTTATCTCCATCCCGTTCGCGCGACAGGTTCACGATCTCGCCGGACGAGGTCACCATTTCCAGTCCCGATGCTTCTGTCGCCAGGTTGCCATTCTTCTCGCCTGACCCGTGGGTCGCCGTACTGCAAGCGCCGGCAACCGAAATATGCGGCAATGATGCAAGGTTGTGTAACGCAAACCCCTTACCGTCAAGGTAGGGGCACAATTGCCCGTAGGTAATTCCCGCGCCCACTGTGACCGTCCGCTTTACCGCATCGAGGGAAATCACTTTCTCCATTGGCCTCACGGAGAGGAACCCGTCCTTGCTATCGGCAATATTGTTGAAGCAATGGCGGGTACCCAGCACCTTGAATTTGTGTTCCGCTTTGACATAGTCCTGTACTTGTTCGACCGAAGTCGCGGCGTAAAGGCGCTCGGTGCCATACTCGAGATTGCCCGCCCAGTTCCTGAGCCTGTCCGCCCTGGCCCATCCCAACAGGCGCGAAACGGTTGGAGATGCAAACAAGGCAGCGAAAAGCTTGATAAAAGATCTTTTGTTCATACGGGAAGTCGCAGTGCTCAAGCGGCGTCAATTCAGAGAAAGCGCCTGAGTTTAACATACTCGGCAGAGTCGAAAATTGGCTGATGGAGAACGAGGTGGCCGCTTCTTTTGGATGTCGAACAGGGCAGCGGCCTCAACCCCGTTGCAAGTTGACGACCCCGCCCACAGTGGCGCTGTGCCCTTAGTGCTCAACCAATGCACAGCGATTGACCGCAAGGTAGCCGGTCAGCCGGAGGAATCTAAAGTCCTTTAAGCAGATTGGCCATTGTCGTGTCGAGACCGCGTGCGATGACCTGCAGCGTGATAATTTCCGCCGCGCGCTTGCCACGCTCAATGTCCGACAGGTGTCCCCTGTTCATGTCGAGATGGACGGCGAGATCATATGCGTGTAGCCCTTGCTCCTTCGTAATCGTTTGATACCCACCCCAACTTCAGCAGTAAGCAATGTTCGCCCTCGACCAGACTTTCATGCGGGCCAGTATTTATGAGGGTCCGAGGGCACTCCCGCGATGTTTTCGTCAACTGTGTATGATCATTAACTTGTGGCAGCCCGGAGAACCCTGTAAGTTGTTAAAAGCGCTAAACATCTACGGACTAAAAGGGCATTGCTCTACCAACTGAGCTAGGCACCCATCCCTGTCCGAATGGTTTACCATTGGCCGTTCGGCAGGACCCTCAGGAATTCCTGTAGGAACGGAATGAACGCCAAGTGAATAATCCGACGGCCCGAGATGCCGGCGAAGAGGTATAGACTGGACCCAGTGCGAACCGCATGACGCAAGTCTCAGGAGAGGGCCACCTCATTGGAGTAGATGTTGGCGGCACTAAAGTTGCCGCCGGTCTAGTAAATGCCACGGGTGAAATAACTTTCCAAACGCGAACGCCGATGGTGTCCAATGACGCCGCCGCAGGTTTGGCTGCGGTGGCCTCGGCCATCGACTCGGTGCGGGCAGAAAGCTGCTCCCAGTCCTGTTTGATTGCTGGCATCGGGATATGCGCTCCCGGACCGCTCGATCCCCGGACCGGCATCGTCATCAATCCGCCAAATCTCCCCGGCTGGCGCAATTTCCCCTTGGCGACTGAGATATCCAAGGCCTACTGCTTACCAGTTCGCGTTGACAACGATGGAAACGCGGCAGCCCTGGCCGAAGCCTTGTGGGGCGCGGGGCGCGGATATCGAAATGTCTTTTGTGCCACGATCGGTACAGGCATCGGAACCGGCATTGTCTTCGACGGACAAATCTATCACGGCCGAACTGGCGCGGCCGCCGAAGGCGGTCACAATACCATCGACTACCACGGGCCGCGCTGTGGATGCGGCAAGTTGGGCTGCATAGAAATTCTGGCGTCCGGCCCGGCGATCGCTCGCAGAGCTTCGGAAAAAATCGTGACGGAGGGGCGGGCGTCCGCGATCCTCGAGCTGGCGGGAGGCCGGGTTGACCGCATCAGCAGTGAGATGGTCGGCAGAGCTTATGCGGCAGAAGATCTGCTCGCTAAAGAAGTTCTAGAAGAAACCGCAGCACTGCTCACCGTATGGCTGGGAAACATCGTGGATTTACTGGAACCGGACGTAATGATTATCGGCGGTGGTGCGGGTGCGATGCTGCGCCCCTTCTTTGGCGAAATAGAGGAGCGGCTTCCAACTTGGTGCGTGAATTCGCATTGCCAAGAAATACCCCTTCTCGCAGCCCACTACGGAGCCGATGCCGGCATCGCCGGGGGAGCTGCACTCTGCCGTTGAAACCTCTTTGATCTCACTGCCATGAGTAAAACAGCACTCCGGCCACGCTAGCCCCCGGGCTATGGCAGCGTCATGCTCGTGCTTTGTCGATCATTGCCTCCCATATCCCTTTTGACTTGAGAATCAATTCGATGGCTTCGCGAACCGCTCCGTGGCCGGCGAGGGCTTTCGTCGTATAGTGCGCCGCCTGTTTTACTTCCGGAACGGCATCGCCGACGGCAACGGCTAGGCCGACTCGGCGCATCAAGGGAATATCCGGCAAATCATCGCCGATGTAAGCCACCGCCGAATCCGAGAGCCTTGCTTTCGCCAGGATCTCCTCGTAGGCCGGCATCTTCACGGGCTGCTTCATATAAATAAAATCCATCTTCATTTCGTGGGCGCGGCGAAGCAGTGCGGCGCTTTCGCGACCGGTGATACATCCCGTATGCAAGCCAGCGGTTTGCGCAAGGGTCAGGCCCTGACCGTCATGCGCATCGAATGTCTTGATTTCGAGCGCGGTGCCGTCGGTTTGCGAGAGCAGAGTAACACTGCCGTCGGTCATCGTTCCGTCGACGTCCATGAGTATCAGCTTGATTTGTCCGGAACGCTTCTTGAGCGCGGGAGATATTTTCTGCAAGCCAGCCAAGGCGCCTCCAGATGGAAAAATATAAGTGAAGAGCGAGTCTAAGCCAAAACCGGGTCGCGTGGCCACCAAGATAGCCCGACGCTTCGATGGGTCGCTCCTGGATGTGATTCGTTCATGACGCATCGTGACCTTGGCCACGGTGGGGATTGTCTGCTGGGGAGAGAGTCGCAAGATCTAACTGTTTCGGAGAGCGCGAAGGGCGATCCTGGGTCGCGGGCATTTCCATCCTTCAGAGGAGTTGCTGGGCCGGCACTAATCTTAAGAAACGAATCATCACCTGGGAGTGAGGAATGGAAAATGAACACAAGCACCGAGTCGCAGCCTGGTGGAGCTCAGGCCAGACGGCCCTCGCCAAGTCTGATTCAGCCCGAACGCCATCCACTTTGCCGTGCCGCGGACAGTTCGGCGGCCTGGAAGGCAGGTGGACCCCCGAGGACCTTTTCGTAGGCGCGGTGGCGAGCTGTTACACAACCAGGTTCCACGTCATAGCGGACAGCTCGAAATCCGATTACCACGACCTGGAGGTTGGGGCCGAAAGAACCGCAACGAAAACGGGAAGCGGCTACAGCTTCAGCGAGATTGTGCTTCGTCCCAGTCTAACGATTCCCAGTGAGGATGGCCGGGAGAGGGCCGTTACTCGTCTGCAAAAAGCCCGGGAGTTATGTTTGCTGTCGCGGGCTCTGGCAACGGCTCAAAGTTTCGAGACCAAAATCAGCATCAGCCAGCAGACTTCAGTATGCGCTCGCTGACAATAGGGATCGACCGCATCCCAAGGTTGACGCCGGAGCTCCAGCAGCTGAAGGGTTTTGTTTTGCCTGAAAATGTGCGACCAGGACCTAGCGAGCTAAATTGGCAGCTGCCGCCAGCTTCGCTGGTTCGGTTTCGATCCGTTAGGTGGGAGAATCTTCGAAAACAAGCCGTGGTCGCCAGGGCTCATGCGGCAAGCGTCCCTACCCGCCCTGCTCGAGAAACTCCAGCTCGAACTTCGGCGCATCCAGCAAGTTGCGTTTATCCCTTGCCATAAGCCTACCTCACCCAACATTTTGGTCTTCAGGTTCCAGGGACGCCGTGACCGGCGTCACAGTCTGGCGCGAGAGAGGTCACGCCGATCAGCTCTTCGGACTGTCCATGCGAATACCGGACCAACATGCACCTGTGACCGGGATCACAGAACCTGGCCACCAAAAAAGTTCAATATTGCAACATGTTTGGATGTATCCTCGCTGTCGATGCCGTGGCTAGAAGTTTAACTGGAGCTCCATGATGATGAAGAGAATCGATTTCAAAGTGTTTACGATTGCAGCAGTATGTGTCGCTTTTCTAAGCTTTTCTTTGTCGGCGCGTGCGCAGGATGGATCGGCACTTTTCAAATCAAAGTGTGCCATGTGCCACGGAGCTGATGGAACCGGCTCGGCGATGGGTAAGAAGATGGGCGTCCACGACTTCACAACTGCTGAAGTCCAGGGAATGACGGATGCTCAGCTGACGGATATCATCACCAACGGCAAGAATAAGATGCCCAAGTACGGAACCCTAAAGCCAGAAGAGATTACGGGTTTGGTGGCTTACATCCGTACTCTCAAGAAATAGTCCAGCTTTTTCTGGCTAGTTGATCTGTCCAACGTGGCGGACGATGCTGCACACGGGCTGAAGTGTGTGTTGCGCTGGAAGATGAGAAGGGGTGAATGTGTCTAATCTGCGAGAGCTTCTCCGGGACCGGGCGCAGCCAATCTCCTTTCTGGGGCAGAATCGCCTCACCCTTACCGGCGCCGTGGTTACAACGAGCACGGCGCTCACCACAATTGCCTTCTGGTTCTATGACGTCTTCCTGCCCGGGCCCCCGCATCCTTACATCGGCCTGCTGGTCTACCTGATCCTTCCGGGTATTTTTGTGCTTGGGTTGTTGCTGATACCGATTGGTATCGTGCTGAGACGGCGAAGTCTGCTGGGAAGTCACACTCTGCCCGGAACCTATCCTGCAATTGACCTGCGCCTGCCCGTGGTGCGCCGCACTCTGGAGTGGGTCGGTTTTGCCACGGTGGTGAATCTTTTGATTATTGGGACCGCATCGTACCGCGGGGTCGAATGGATGGATTCCGACCAGTTCTGCGGCACGACCTGTGACACCGTAATGGCACCTGAGTGCACGGCCTGATCAGAACTCTCCGCACTCGCACGTGGCTTGTGTGGAATGTCACATCGGCCCCGGAGCCGGGTGGTTCGTACGACCGAAGCTCTCCGGCCTGCGGTAAGTGGCCGCAGTCACGTTCCATACTTATTCAAGACCTATTCCTTCGCCGGTAAAGTATCGCCGCCCGGCGCGTGAAACCTGTGAGCAATGTCATTGGCCGCAGCGCTTACCGGCGACAAGTTCCTGGTGAACACAAGCTATAAAGATGATGAAAAAATACCCCGCAGACCGACGTGTTGCTACTGAAAGTCGGTGGACCCACGTGGCAGGGATCCGCAGGCATTCACGGGCATCACCTTGCCGATAACGCGCGCATCCGCTACATTTCAACCGACCCCGAACGGCAGACGATTCCGGTGGTGTATTACTCCGACGAGCAGGGCAAGACCACTCTATTCGTTTCCAGCAATGCCAAGCCAACCCAGCAGCTGTTGGACAAGGGAGAGCATCGTACGATGGATTGTGTGGACTGCCACAATCGGCCCACGCACGGTTTCAGGTTGCCCGAGAACGCAGTCGACAAGCAAATGTCTCTGGGACGCATCAGCCCCGAACTGCTCTACATCAAGAACAAAGCGGTGGAGCTTCTCAAGGTAGATTATCCGGCGCGGGATCTGGCCAAGGAACGCATCCTGGACGAACTCAATAATTTCTATCGCACGAATTACCCGCAGACCTATGAGACACGGCGCACACTGGTACAGCAAGCGGGCGACGAGGCGGCGAACCTCTACCTCCGCAACATCTTCTTCGAGATGCGGGTGAATTGGGGCGTTCACCCCAACAATCTTGGGTACAATGACTCGCCGGGATGCTTCCGCCGCCACGATGGCAGCCACACCAGCGGCGATGGTAAAACCATCGCTAACTAACGATTGTTCCGCATGCCATCAAGTTCTGGCCGCGGGGGAAGAAAATCCGAAAGTCCTGAGTGATTTGGGAATGAAATGAAAAGCGGAAGTAAATTCCTGTCTGGTGATACGCGACGCGCGGTGGGAAGCGCATCTTCGGAAGCATCGATAATCGAGGCCAGCCTGGAGCCTTATTCTCCCAGCTGCTTGATCGTCCACCGATGCAGTTCCTCATTGCCCTGCGCAATGAGAAGTAAAGTGATTACGATCAACCTGGCTGGGCCACCGGGGCAGACGCAGAGCGCTATGAGAGAGAGAGTTCTATGCCAAAGTCTTAGACATTCTGAAACCATTTCTGAAGGCTCCGGTGAAGATGAGCGGACACAAGCTCCAGACCGCCCCTTGTGGGCACTTCGTAGAGACGCTGGCTGCATAAATTGAACACAGCAAACTGAAAACCCCGGAGCGCTTGCCCCGGGGTTCTTGCGAGCGAATCACTCACAATCGAATTCCCTTCCAGCACTTGGCAAAAAAAGTGCCGACGTCCAATCTGCTTAGGCAGGTACTGGCGGTCGTTTTCTGCTTTGCTTCACCGTCACTGGATCGAGGAACTTCATCATGCTTCGCAGGCGCTCGCCCACGCGTTCGATCTCGTGCTCCTGCTCGTGCTGGCGTGTGGTTTCAAACCACTCCCGTCCTGACTCGTTTTCCGCAATCCAGTTTCGCGCATAAGTTCCGTCCTGAATTTCTTTCAGCAGCTGCCTCATCGCCTGCCTGGTCTCGTCAGTGACGATCCGCGGACCGCCCGTGTAGTCTCCGTGCTCCGCCGTGTCGCTGATGGAGTAGCGCATGTAGTTCAGACCACCGCGATACATGAGGTCCACGATGAGTTTCAGTTCGTGCAAGCACTCGAAGTAAGCAATCTCCGGCTGGTATCCCGCGGCAACCAGGGTCTCGAACCCTGCTTTCACCAGGGCGCTGGCTCCGCCGCATAATACGGCCTGCTCACCGAAGAGATCAGTTTCGGTTTCTTCCGTAAACGTTGTCTCGATCACACCGGCGCGCGTTCCCCCGATTGCTTTGGCGTAGGAGAGCGCAAGCTGCTTTGCGTTTCCGCTCGCATCCTGGTGCACGGCCAGGAGCGCGGGTGTGCCGCCGCCTTCGACGAATACTTCACGCACGCGATGTCCGGGCGCTTTGGGCGCAACCATGGAAACATCGATATTGGCAGGAGGAGTAATTGTCCCAAACCGAATGTTGAAGCCGTGCGCGAACATCAATGTTTTCCCGGCCGACAAATGCGGAGCAATGTCCCGCTTGTAGACCGCGGGCTGCGCCGTGTCGGGCACGAGGATCATGATGACGTCAGCCCATTCGGCGACGTCACTAACGGAGGACGCCTTCAATCCGGCCGCTTCGGCCTTGGCCCGAGACTCGCTTCCCTGGGGAAGGCCAACGCGGACCTGCACCCCGCTGTCTCTCAAATTGAGCGCGTGGGCGTGTCCCTGCGAACCGTAGCCGATGATGGCTACTTTCTTCGCTCGAATCAGTGCCAGATCCGCGGCGTCCTCGTGATACATGGTTGCCATAATGATTCCTTTCGAATAAGAATTATCTCGCTACACCGACTGCGAGAGGTCGTCATCCGTCGCCTCATACGCCGGTTCTTCCGGGGTTGGAAGCGCAACAGACGATTTATTTCCACGCCGCATGGCGACAATCCCGGTACGCACCATTTCCAGAACGCCGTAAGGACGAAGTACTTCGAGCAGCCCGTCGATCTTGTCTTCGCCGCCCGTGATTTCGATGATCAGAGATTCCGGCGCGACATCCACCACCCTCGCCCGGAAAACGCTGGCTAGTTCCAACACGTGGGAGCGTGCCTCATGGGTGGCCGCCACCTTGATCATAGCCAGATCGCGCACGATTGCCGGAACCGTCGTGATGTTCTCTACCAGCAACACGTTTACCAGCTTGTAGAGGTTGGCTTCGATCCGGCGCGCCTGGTCGTAGTCGGCATCGACCGTGATCGTCATTCGCGACACTTCAGGTTTTTCTGTTCGGCCCACCGTGAGCGAGTCGATGTTGAAGGCCCGGCGCCGAAACAGAGACGCCACACGAGTCAGCACTCCGGGCTTGTTCTCAACGTATACCACGTAGGTGTTCAGCATATCGAATTACTCGTCAGCAGCGGTCTCCACGATTGGACTCGGACGCCGGATCATCTCATGCAAAGCGGCGCCCGCCGCTACCATGGGATAAACGGTATCTTCCTGCTCCACGTGGAAATTAATGAGCATAGGCCCATCGTGCTGCCGGGCCGATTGCACTGCTGGCACAACCTGGGAGCGCTCAGTGACAGTCGCATTGCGAATTCCGTAGGCCGCGGCAATCTTGGCGAAGTCCGGGTTCAGCAGCGGCGTAGCCTGGTAGTTGCGTTCGTAGAAAAACTCCTGCCACTGCCGCACCATCCCCAGAAAACCGTTGTTGATGATCGCAATGTTGATCTTGAGATTCTCCTGCACGATGGTCGCGAGTTCACACATCGTCATTTGGAAGCCGCCATCTCCTACCACAACCCAAACCTCTGCTTCGGGACGTGCAACTTTCGCTCCGATAGCGGCCGGCAGGGCAAATCCCATCGTCCCCAGACCTCCGGAAGTGATTAGCGAACGCGGATCTTCGTGCTTGTAATATTGCGCTTCCCACATCTGGTGTTGGCCTACATCGGTCACCACCACGGTGTTGCTGCCGCGCGCCTCCCGCCAAAGATCGTTGATCACATGAGCGGCATAAAGATGGCCGCTATCGGGCAGGTTTTGAATGTCGCGGACTGCGGAATCACCTTTCACCCGATCAATAAGATCCAGCCACTCGCTGCGATCAAGCGATTCGACCTTCGGCAACATCACCAGCAGAACCTCCCGCAGATCGCCTACCAGGGCCACATCTACCTTCACGTTCTTGTTGATTTCCGCGGGATCGATCTCGACATGAATCTTCTTAGCATTGGGCGCGTAGGTTTTCAGGTTCCCGGTGACCCGGTCGTCGAAGCGCATACCGAGCGCGATGAGCAGATCCGCCTCCTGAATGGTGTGGTTGACCCAGGCTTCGCCGTGCATTCCCATCATGCCCAGATTCAGCGGATGAGAGGCCGGAAGCGCGCCCAAGCCCAGCAGGGTAAGCGCGACGGGAATTCCAGCACGCTCGGCGAAATCGCGCACCTCTCGCATCGCCCCGGAGACAATTGCGCCGTGCCCCAATAGAATCACCGGCCGTTTCGAGTTGTGGATTAACTCCAGCGCCTGTTCGTATTCCTTAGGAGCAGGCGAAAGATCCGGACGATACCCCGGTAGTTGTGGCTTTGCAGCCTCCCAGTCGAACTCGCAGGAGGACTGTTGTGCATCCTTCGTAATATCCACAAGGACCGGCCCCGGGCGGCCGGAGCGGGCCACATAGAAAGCCTCGCGCAGAGTCTGGGCTAGTTCGTCGGCCCGCGTCACCAGATAATTATGCTTGGTAATCGGCAGCGTGATGCCGGTGATGTCGGTCTCCTGAAACGCGTCGGAACCGATCAGCTTGCTGCCTACCTGACCGGTGATACAAACGATGGGGGACGAGTCCAGCATGGCCGTAGCGATGCCGGTGACCATGTTCGTAGCGCCGGGACCTGACGTTGCCACGGCGACGCCGGTTTGTCCACTGGCGCGCGCGTACCCGTCGGCCATGTGAGTGGCCCCCTGCTCATGCCGCACCAGGACATGATGAATCTTGCTGTACTTCAGGGCGTCGTAGGCCGGCAGGATCGCGCCGCCGGGATATCCGAAGACGTGGGTCACGCCCTCGCGTTCCAGGCATTCCCACAGAATCTGCGCTCCAGTTTTTGGCATGGCTCCAAATCCCTCTGACTGCACCCCTGGGTTCAGCCCAACCCGCTGCGGAGTCAGGGAACTAGTTTACACGGGATTGCACCTATATTGACCGCGCCCAGTAGTCGCATTCCCAAAACCATGGACACGAAATCCCCGGCACATGCGTGTTCAATTTACACCGAATGACGGGGAGAGTGCTTTGGTGGGCTTATCGGGATGGCTAGCTGGGGGAGTTATAGGAAGCGTGACCGCCCTGCTGGAAACCGCCCGGCCGCACCCACCGCAGATTCGCCTGAGTAATCTCAACATTCCCGTGGAACACACCGTGATGCTGGCCCGTGAGCAGGCCCTCGGCAAGCCCATAAAGATCGAGCCGCAGAACCACTCGATCTGCCTGAGGTTGGACACGACGGCGATCAGATTCACCAGCTCTTTCTAAACCTACTTCTTAACGCTAGTGCAAGCGCTGACAGGCGCTGGCACAGCGAATGTCAAGACCGGTCCACAAGCACAAGATGGCTTTGCCAGCGTCGTAATCCGCAACCCCGGCCGGGGTTTCCCCCCTACACCTCTCCAACTTCTTTCGTCTTTTTTATAGAACCAAAGGAAACGGTACGCGCCTCGGCCTTTCGCTGGCCCGCCGCATCGTGGAGCATCATCATGGACGCATCGAAGGCGCGAGCGTCTTTACCGCTCCACGATTCCTAACCGAACTTTCGCAGTTGAGCACTCCGGACTCAGTTAAGTGCTTTGGAATCAGTCAAGGTTATTGAAAGGTCTCCACCACAAACAGCCCAGCTACGGGATGGTCTGGACCTCGATTTCGTTACTCTCTGCTTGCGCTGAGGCGCGGTGGCGGCTGGCTCGGCAACTCCAGTTTCAACTTCTCGATGAGCAGCTTGGTATCGGAGGCAGGTTGTGTGTAGCGTGGCAGAATCAACCAGCGTTGATCGACAGTAGGGATCCAGATGTCGATCATTTGGATCTCTGCCAACTTCTCCTGCACCGCCGTCGGCGTCAATCCCGGGGCGTGCAACAAGAGGCGCTGCTTCAAGTCTTATGTTCCCAACGACCACAAGCTGCCTCGTCTTTACATTCCGGATGCCGATACGTCGCTGGAGAAAGGGAGCCAGCCACGGTTCGAGCTGGCCAAGCGTCAGGCCAACGGAAACCAGATCCACGCCGCCAAGCTCCTAGACATCGGCAGCGCCGCCATGCGCAACAAACTCAAGAAATTCGGCTTGATTCGCGGAGACGATGAAGGCTCCCAGACGGACGGGACCGAGGATCAGCATAAGGTCGGTAAACGCTTCCGCCGGCGATCCCTATTCCGGCAGGACGTTTCCCCGCGTTTCGACAGCGAAAGGAATGACCAGCAGCCCGATCCCAAACGCAATCGCTGTAAATGCAACCGGTTTTCCGAGAGTTCCCATTCGGCTGACGAGCGCGCCCACTCCGAAGTTGACTCCGGCGGCAATGAATCGTCCGAAAGAAGTGGTGAACGCAAACGCAGTCGCGCGCACCGTGGTTCCGTACTGCTCCGGCAGCCAAAGACTGAAGACCGCGAAGTTGCCGCCAAAAAATCCCAAGAAAAACAGCACCGCAATGAACGGGTGTAGTCCTTGTGTCTGGTAGAACGCCCAACCGAAGCTGAGCAGGATGCACGCCGCCATCCCGAAGAAATAGAACGTCAAAGTCCGCTTGCGGCCAAAGCGTTCAGACAGTGGAGGAACCGCCAGGCAACCCAGAATCGTACCCAGCGAGAGCAATCCCATGCCGAAAGATGACATGCGCACGGCCTGCGCTTGTGCCATGCCAGCACGCTTTGCCAGGCTGATGATTGCTGTCGGAGCATACACCGCAGCCGCCCACAGCCCGCAGATGGCCGATGCCAACAGCACGGTGTTCACCAGCGTGCGCTGCGTGTAAGGCGGACGGAAAATCCGGCGCAGGGGAGAAACCCCACCCTCGGCTTTCACCTTGGTCTTATGCTGCCAGCGCTCCGGTTCCTTCACGCGGAACAGAATCATGAAGGCCACAACGACCGGGGTCAGCCCACACCAGAACATGGCGCGCCAGCCATAGCGCGGCGCCACAGTATAGTTAAGCGCAGACGCCAGAAAAAAGCCCGCATAATAACCAGTCTGTAAATATCCCGCGCCCATCTTGCGGCGATCTTCCGGCCACGCTTCGGCGACGTACGTCCCCGCCAGTGCCCATTCGCCACCAATTCCAATGCCGCCCAGCAAGCGGAACAATCCCAATTGCCACAACGTCTGCGACAAAGCGGCGGCGCCGGTGAAGATCGCGTAAACGAAAATGGTGGCGGCCAGCACCCGGCTGCGGCCAAACTTGTCGGCAATCGGTCCCCACATGAGCGACAACCCCCATCCCACCAGAAACAACGCAAACAGGGTCGATCCTGCGAATCCCACGTTGGCGGGAGTGGCTTTGATGCCCGACTTCGGAAGCAATTCCGTGAGCGCAGGGCTGAGCACCAGCGCGTAGATCACCGAATCCATGCCGTCCAGTGTCCACCCGGCCCACGCCCCCCAGAATCCGGTGATTTGCTGGCGGGACAGCTTGGTGTGAACAGCGGGAAATGCACGGATCACCGCTTCATTCGCCATGGCGCGTTCCTTGCATCCGCAGGAGGATAACACGGTGGGTCAAGCCACGTCAGGCAGATCAGGAGCCGGGGGAGCGGGGTTGGCCGTCGCCCCCCGTATGGAATAGCGCCGCCAAAGCTGGCTTCATCACTTTGCCCATCGCATTGCGCGGAAGGGCCTCCAGCACGAGAAGACGCGATGGAACTTTGTGCGCCGCCAGAAACTCCTTCGCCCAGGCGCGAAACGACGACAGCTCTAGGCCATCACCGTTGTTCAGCACCACTGCCGCAGCCACGCGCTCGCCCCACTCCGCATCCGGTACGCCAACCACCGCACACTCGGCCACCGCTGGATGTCGACGTAACGTGTCTTCGACCTCCAACGCGGATACTTTGTGTCCGCCGGTCTTGAGGATGTCGATATTCGTCCGACCGAGAATGCGATAGCGACCGTTCTCCACAACCGCCGTATCGCCCGTGCGAAACCAGCCGTCGCGAAACGCGTCGCGCGTAGCGTCAGGCTGGTCCCAGTATTCCGCAAACACGCTCGGACCTCGAACCTCGATCTCCCCTGCTACTCCTCGGGCAACGAGCCCGCCATTTTCCCCGACGAGCTGAACCTCAACGTTCGGCAGTGGCGTCCCCACGCTCCCCGGGACCCGCTCGCCTTGTAACGGATTCGAAAGCGCCATGCCAATCTCCGTCATCCCATAGCGCTCCAACAACGTGTGTCCGCTGATTTCTTTCCAGCGCTCAAGCGTGCTCACCGGCAGCGCCGCCGAGCCGGACACCATCAGCCGTAAAGCTCTGCACGCAACGCTTAACTCTGCCTGCCGTTCGGTCGAAGCCGCCTCCCAGGCGGCGATCAGCTTCACATAAACCGTCGGCACCGCCATAAACAAACTTACCTCTCTGGCCGCGATGCGATCCCAAACCACATTCGCGTCGAACTGTGGCAGCATCTCGCAGACGGCGCCCGACCAGAGTGCGCAGGAAACCACGTTGATAATTCCGTGGACATGGTGCAACGGCAAACACAACAGAATGCGATCGTCAGGCAACCACTCCCACGCCTCCACCAGCGTCGCGATCTGCGCCGTAATGTTGTCCTGAGTCGTAACGACGCCCTTCGGCCGGCTCGTCGTTCCGCTGGTGTAGAGAATCATGGCCCGCCGCTCGCCGCCAATGTCGGCACTTATGGCAGGTGTTTCGATAGAGTGCCGCTCGAGAAGTTGCTCATACGCGCGCGCGCGAAGATGACGCTCTGCAGCGATCGGCCCGAGCAGGGAAGCACCCTGAGCATCGAAGACCAAAGTCAATGCCCTGATGTCGTCGACAAAATATTCCAGCTCGCGCCGGGTAGAGCCAATCGGCAATGGGACCGCAACCCCACCGGCCCGCCAGATCCCCCACTGCACCGCAACCCAGGGAAACCCCGGGGTAATCAAAAATGCCACGCGCTCTTCGTGAAGGTCCCTATGCCCGGCGAGCAACGTCCTCGCCACACGTGACGACGCATCCAGCAACTGGTTGTAGGTGAAAGACCCTCGCGAATCTACGATCGCAATGCGTCCGCCATGCTGCTCAGCTCGAGCGATGAGCGGAAGACGACTGAGGCTGCTGCTCACAGGCAGACTTTACGTCGTTCTCCGCCCAATTGTCCACTGGCGGAGCCTCGACATGCTCAGGAAATGGTGCCGGCAATCGCCGTTCTAGGCGCTTGCAAATGGAACAGCCGCTGCAACGCAGTGGCCATCTGTTCCTGCTCCCTCTTCTCAGGAAGTTCCTTGAGTTCAAGGGCCAAGGGACCCTGCGATTTTCTGCGTCATTCGGGACATCACCGCGTTCAACATTTCGTCCTGGTCCTTGGAAAACGGCCGTCACTCTTGGTGGAAGGAATCCAGTTCTTGCCGGCAAATTTTATCCCGCTGCTGGTGCAACGCAACGATCGGCCAAACCATCCGCTCCGCCAGCAGCTTTCGACGGAAGCCTTGCGCCTCGGTCTGCCGAATTTGCTGTGCCTGGGTCGCGGCAGCTTCGCGCTGCCCGGCATTGTGGTCGATCAGGCCAAGAGTTTGTGACTGGTGCCTCTCTCGCGCCATTCCGCAGATCTTTGAGCTCCTCGTCGCCCTCGCCGTGCCCGTAGCTTGAGCTCCACGTAATTGTTTTCTCACTTCAAATCGAAAGTTACAATATCCTCGACGGCAAGGGCCCCAACGTCGTAGGTTGAGGGATCCGCAGCTTTAAGGTCAACCCAGGAAGGTCCGATGGCACTGATCCAGACGAATCAGGAAGAGAACCAGCAAGCCCCGGAGAAGTACGGCTTGGACGCGTTGTTCGCTCCGTCTTCTGTGGCCCTGATCGGCGCCACCAGCCGTCCCGGCACCGTCGGCCGCACCGTTCTCGAGAATTTGCTGGGCGATACTTTTCGTGGCAAAGTCTATGCCGTGAACGCGAAGCACGACGAAGTGCTCGGACTCAGAACTTACAAGAGCATTCGCGACATCCCTCATCCAGTAGACCTGGCCGTTGTTGCCACTCCGGCTGCAACGGTTACCCAAATCATTACAGAGTGCGTGGATGCTGGCGCCAAGTCGGCGGTTGTGATTTCTGCCGGATTCAAAGAGCGTGGTGCAGAAGGTGCTGCGCTCGAGCAACAAATCAAAGAGCAGTTGAAGCGGAGTTCGCTGCGCTTGATCGGCCCCAACTGTCTGGGAATCATGAATCCGACCATTGGCCTGAATGCAACCTTCGCCAAAGATCCCCCGCAGGCCGGCAACGTTGCATTTCTCAGTCAGAGTGGAGCGCTGCTGAGCGCCATCCTCGACTGGAGCCATCGCGAACAGGTCGGTTTCAGCGCGATTGTCTCCACCGGCTCGATGCTCGATGTAGGCTGGGGCGATTTGATCTACTACTTCGGCGATGATCCGCACACCAAGAGCATCCTGCTCTACATGGAGTCGGTTGGAGACGCGCGCTCGTTCCTGTCCGCGGCGCGTGAGGTCGCACTCACCAAGCCGATCATCGTGATCAAAGCGGGCCGCTCCGAAGCCGCCTCGCGCGCTGCCGCCTCTCACACCGGAGCGCTTACCGGTAGCGATGAAGTGCTCGACGCAGCCTTTCGTCGCTCCGGCGTTTTGCGGGTGCATAACATCGCCGACCTTTTCTACATGGCGGAAGTTCTTGGCCGGCAACCTCGCCCCAACGGCCCGCGGCTCACCATTCTGACCAACGCTGGCGGACCCGCTGTCCTGGCTACCGACTCGCTGGTTGCCAATGGCGGAGAGCTGGCTGAGCTCTCTCCCGAGACCTTGCAGCGCCTGAACGAGTTTCTGCCCGCCCATTGGAGTCATAACAATCCCATTGATGTTCTGGGCGATGCCGATCCCGAGCGCTATGCTCGCGCTCTCGAAATTGCGTCCCAGAATCCCAACACTGATGGCCTGCTCGTCATCCTTGCCCCGCAGGGCATGACCGATCCCTTGCACATTGCCGAACGTCTCAAGCCGTATGCCAAAGAATATGCCAAGCCCGTGCTCGCCAGTTGGATGGGAGGGAACAGCATCGGGGAAGGTGCAGCAGCCCTCAATTCCGCGGGGATTCCAACCTTTCCTTTTCCTGATACCGCGGCCCGCGCCTTCACCTACATGTGGCGCTACAGCTACAACCTGCGCGGACTCTACGAAACTCCCGCGCTCGCGGAAATCTCTGAATTCAATGGTGCCTCCCGTAAACAGATCGAGCAAATCATAAACAATGCCCGCGATCGCAGGCGCGTTCTCCTCACCGAGCTGGAATCGAAACAGTTGTTGTCGCTCTATGGCATCCCGACAGTAGAGACTCGGGCTGCCGCCAGTGAAGATGAGGCCGCCACGATTGCTTCCGATCTCGGATTTCCAGTCGTGTTGAAAGTCTTTTCTGAAACCATCACCCACAAGACGGACGTAGGTGGAGTCAAATTGAATTTGCCGGACGAAGCTGCTGTCCGCTCCGCTTATCGCGCCATCCAGTCTTCGGTAGCCGAAAAAGCCGGTTCCGATCAATTCTCCGGCGTGACCGTGCAGCCGATGGTCAAGCCGGACGGTTACGAGTTAATTCTCGGCAGCAGCATCGACCCGCAGTTCGGACCGGTAATATTGTTCGGCTCAGGAGGCCAATTAGTAGAGGTTTATCGCGACCGTGCCCTCGCGCTCCCGCCGCTGAATACCACCCTGGCGCAAAGAATGATGGAGCAAACAAAAATCTTCACCGCGCTGAAGGGAGTTCGCGGCCGCAAGGCGGTCAAGATCGCGGCTCTTGAGCAGCTGCTGGTTCGCTTTAGTCAGCTCGTTCTCGAACAGCGCTCGATCGCGGAAATCGATATTAATCCTCTGCTGGCCTCGCCGGAACGTCTACTCGCGCTCGATGCCAGGATCGTTCTGCATAGCTCCGCCATAGTCCTCGACGATCTGCCAAAGCCCGCCGTCCGTCCCTATCCCCTACAGTACGTCGCGCGCTGGACCATGCGGGACGGCAATCAGGTCACCATTCGTCCCATCCGTCCGGAGGACGAGCCGCTCATGGTGAAGCTCCACGAAACGCTGTCCGATCGCAGCGTCTATCTGCGCTACTTCTGCTCTCTGAGCCTGAGTCGCCGCGTCGCCCACGAACGCCTGCTGAAAATCTGTTTTGGTGATTACGACCGCGAAATGGCGCTCGTCGCCGAGCTTACCGATCCCGCCACTGGAGAACGGCGGATCATCGCGGTCGGCCGCCTGAGCAAACTGCACAGCAAGAACGAAGCTGAAGTCGCCGTGCTGGTTTCCGACCACTATCAAAAACTCGGCTTAGGCCACGAACTGCTCCGCCGCGTCATCGAGGTTGCTCGCGACGAAAAACTGGCTCAGGTCTCCGCGGAAATGCTCACCGATAACGTGGCCATGCAGGTCGTCATGAGGCGCCTTGGCTTCCGCGTTCGCACCGGCGAAGACATGGCATCGGTGCGAGCCTATCTCGACCTCTAGCCGCACTTCTCGAAGAGTCTGCTGGCGTCTTCCGCCGCCCTCTCGTGATCGCAATCACATCAAGTAGTGCCATGACGCATCGCCGAAATGCCGACCAGGTATAACCCTGAGTCCGGGGTGCGGACGTGTCGTATGACGGTCTTGGAAACCGGCAAAACACACCCGAAATCGAGAAGCAATCCGAAGCCATCTGCTAAGAAGGCTCTCTACGGAACGGACTCTTCGGCTCCATCTGAGTCAGCTCTTCCTTACGCTACCACCATCACCGGTCGCTTCGGCAGCACATTGCCCATAGCGCACCGGCGGTATCCGAGCTGCGCGCCTCCTACATTCAGGAACTTTTCCGCCTGCGGCAGCGCCATGGAGTAATTCTGAATGAGGCACGCGCCCTCCTCAATGATCGCAACGTTTTTTGGTTCGATGATGGTCCGCAGCGGTGATGCCGACGCGCTGGTCTGCGGCGTGACTACGAGCCTACTTTGGATGCCGCGGCAAGCGCCGCATCACTGGCCCCGAAACCCGCAAAGCTGTCGATGTAGGCGCGGGTGAGGCCGCCGTCGGCGCTTTTTTCTCCCAGCCCGCGCTGCGCTTGAAGGAATGCTCGCGCTGGCCGGAGCGGCAGGACCGCGACCAACCGTGCCTGCAGCAAATCAACGTTAGTCCTGAGAACTGCCTGGTGTGGAATATCGTTTTCGCGGTGCTATGAAGGCCAGCAATGGCGTCTTCTGTCACAAGACCTTAAACGGACTTCGCCATCTAGACCACGCCCCAGCTCTGCTCAGCCCAGATCACAAGTCAGTCGAGGGGAGGGAAATCCTCCCCGAGCAATTGCCCGAAGTTGCCCGAAGTATTTTCCACCCACCAACTGATTTGCTTGAATTGAAACGTTTCGGCGTCTCCATCCCGAACTGGCGGTGAACCGGGAGTTTGAGCCAAAGCGCATCATGTAGAGGTTGCCGCGACCGTGAACTGAATTCAGGCTCCCGCAGAGCGATGAAGCTTTGCGCCTTCGATCTTCGCAACGCGCGTTGCAAGTTCCTCCAAAGACGGCACGGACTCGGGGGCGATCAGCTTACGCTCCGGAGGCTGAGTTCCGGTGCGGATCGCCTCGGTGAGCATCTCCAAGGCCAGGTCCGCGTTGGGACGAATATAAATTGTGGCTGCCAGCAAGCCATTGCGCACCCACGCTTGCCCCGTCTTAGGCAAGCCGTCACAGCCGGTGAACGGTATCTTGAGCCATCGCTCGCGCTCACTGCCCTCAATTTCCGAGAATGCCTTTCTCGCGCCTGCCGCCATGCTGTCGTCCTGCGCTCCCACCAGATCGATGTGCGTTTCCTGCGAAGTACGAAGTCGCAACCAGGAACTGACCGCCCGATAGGCGCTCTCTTCGGTCCAGCTGGCCCGCATCGTCTTCACCAGAATATTCGCGGGCTTTGTCCGACTCATTCCAGCGGTCCGCTGCTGCGCGGCCGAACTGTTGGCCGGACCTTCGATGTACAGGATGGAACCGCCCTTCGGCAGCAGTGCCGCAAACTGCTTTCCCTGAATCTGTCCAACTTCGTTGTGGTCAGAACTAATGGAGAACACGGGCGCCTGGTAATTCTGCCTGAGTTTGTGCACATAATCCGGATCATGGTTGAGGATGACCCAGCCAATATCCGCGCTGGCGGCGGCACGTGCCACTTGCGGAAATCCGGTGCCACCGGCGGGCTCGAACACAATCGCGTCAGGACGCGCTGCCGAGCCTTGGATGTACTGCAGCAACTGCTGGCTCTGCGTCACCGCATCGTTGTTGGCGTGGATGATCTTGAAGTCCACCCCCAGACGTCGCGCAGCCTTCTCCGCGGCAGACGCCTGTTCCTGCTGATAGTCGTTATCGTCATTCGTAAGGGAGATCAGGAAGCTGAGTTTTTTCATGAGGGATCCACGGCTCGATCATAATCAAGTTTCCGGAGATTCGATGGTAACCAGGGTAACTATGCGATTCTCAATTCAAAATAGGTCTGGGCGTCGCACCGATGCAGAGAACGACGCATAAGAGGTAAATTTTCAGTGCTTGTTTCCCGAGACATGATGCTCGAAGAATTGCCGCCGGTGAGCTGCATCACGAAACGCCTCCACTCCTCCCGGACGCGTAGTCGAAAACGCTCCCGCCAGATTGCCCGCCGCCAGGCACGCGGGTAAATCGCCGCCCCGCAGATACTCGTGCAGGAATCCTGCATCGAAACTATCTCCCGCGCCCACCGGATCCACGCTCTCAACCGTAATGGCGGAACTCATAAAGCGCTCACTTCCGCGTTGCGCCAGAGCTCCTTCGCGGCCCAGCTTCACCACCAACAACGGAACCATGGCCGAGAGCTTGTGTATCGCAGCTTCAAGATCGACAAGCCCCGCCGCCTTCCGAACCTCACGCTCGTTCGGCAGAAAGATGTCCACATAGCGCAGCGCCGCATCGAGACCGCCCTCCCACCCGTCATCCGGATCGTCATTTGTGTCGAGTGAAGTCGTAAGTCCAGCTTCTTTCATTCTCCGAAACAGCTCCGGAATTCGTTCCCGCAATCGGCGCTGCAGATAAAAAGACGAGAGATGAAAGTGGCGCGAATCCTTCAGGTAGTCAAGATCAAGCTCATCCCACGCCAGCTCCGCAATGGTGCCGGAATACGTCACCATGTTTCGCCACTGTGCGCGCTGCAAAACCACGGTGATTCCCGTCCCCACCGCGCCCTGCATGCGACTCACCCGGGAAATGTCTACCCCACTCTGCTGTAACGTCTGCAGCGCAATCTCTCCGAAATCGTCGTCTCCAATGCACGATTGAAATCCCACGCGGCTGCCCAGCGCGGCGAGATTGTGCGCCAGAATTGCAGAGGATCCTCCCAGCGTCAGCTTCATGCGATCGGCCAGCAGTTCGCGTTCCCGCGGCAGCTCTTCGGGAACACCGTAGAGGATCAAATCCAGATTCACTTCCCCGGCGATCGTAACCTCAAAGGTAGGCATCGTTCGCCTTCGTTTGTATAACGATTGTTTTCCCTTTGTCTACCGCCCGGCCCTGCGCCGCGCGCAGGTCACAGAAACGTCCGTTCACTTCCTCCACGCCCCCCTTCTCACATTGCGACGATGCCGTAACTCTATGTCTTGTCTATAGTTGTGAACCAACAAGGGTGATAACCAACTGGATGCCGATGCCCAAAGGCGCGATTGCGTAATGCCAACAGTTCTGCGGTAATCCAAAGGTAAGGATGTTCTCCAACCAATTCTATGGACATAACCCTATTACGAAAAACCGAATTCGTTGCTGACCAGGGCGGGCCTCAACTTGAGCAAGTCTATGTCCGCTCTCAAGCCATGGTCTCGCGTCGAGTTGCCGGAGAAACTTTGATCGTTCCCGTGCGGGGCAAAGTCGGAGATCTGGCATCCATCTACAGTTTCAACCAAACCGGATCTCTCATCTGGCAATCGATGGAATCTCCCAAGACCCTCCGCGAGTTGATCAGCGACGTCCAGCGGGAATACGCCGTTGCCCGAGAGCAGGCTGAAAAGGATGTAAAGCAGTTCCTGCAGGACACACTTTCGGTCGGCCTGGTCGAGGTTCGCGAGCAAGCCTCGATAGCCGCCATGAATTCAACCGAGCAAGGAGAACTGCAGTCGGCGGGCTCGCGCTAATGTCGCAGATGCGCAATTCAACCAATTCCGGAGGACCATGGAGCAACTGAGTTACGGGGCCTTCAGCGCCGACCTGCACCAGCGCCAATCCGGCCAGCGCGCGCCCATGCAGGTTTCCATCGAAGTCACCCGCCGCTGTCCGCTCGAGTGCCAGCACTGCTACAACAATCTCCCCATGGGTGATCAGGATGCCCGCGGCCGCGAAATGACCACCGAAGAGCATTTCAAAGTACTCGATGAACTGGTCGACATGGGTTGCTTCTGGCTCCTCTACACCGGCGGCGAAATTTTCGCCCGCAAAGATTTTCTCGAGATCTACACCTACGCCAAGAAGAAGGGTTTTCTCATCACTCTCTTTACCAATGGCACACTCATCAACGAGAAGATCGCCGACTATCTCGTCGAGTGGCCGCCCTTCGCCATCGAGATCACGCTCTACGGCCGGACCCGCGAAACCTATGAAGCCCTGACGATGATCCCAGGCTCCTACGACCGCTGCCTGCGTGGAATTAAGCTTCTTCGCGAGCGAGGCCTCCCCCTTAAGTTAAAGACAGTCGCGACCAGCATCAACAAGCATGAAGTTGTCGCGATGCGCCAGTTTGCAGAGGAAGAACTGGGCGTCGAGTTCAAAATGGACGGCCAGATCAATCCGCGTATTGATTGCTCGCAGAGTCCGCTGGCGGTTCGGCTAACACCGGAGGAAGTTGTCGCCTTGGATATGCACGCTCCGAAGGGGAGGAGCGAGTATCTTAGGCTAGCAAAGCGCGATGTGGAGAGTCCCCCAAACCTGGCGCAGAGCGACACCTTGTACTTTTGCGGCGGGGGGGTGAAGTCATTCGCAATAAATGCCCATGGGGAGATGGGTATATGTCTAATCTCACAGCAGGAGACATTCAACGTGCGGGGTGTTGGAGTAAGGCAAGTCTGGGAAGAGTCCCTGCTGCAGCTGAGAAACCGTAAGCGGACTCGGCTGACGAAGTGCATCCAATGTCGGATTCAATCTTTATGTGGCATGTGTCCTGCTAACGGCGAACTCGAAAACGGAGATCGCGAAAGTCCAGTCGAGTTTCTCTGTCACGTGGCGCACCTGAGGGCGGCTGCGATTGGGATCGAAGTACCTGGGCACGGGGTATGCGAGTTTTGTCGCGGCGGAAGCGAGAGCGAAGCAGTTTTTGAATCCGCGCGGCGAATCGCAAACAAGGAGATCGATGTGGAGGGTTGGGGTGGGCCGCTTCAGGTTCTTCCGATCCTTAATAACTCCAACTCGGTCGGAAGCGGCTGTGGGAGCTGCGGAGGGCACTGAGCGAGGCGATGTGGAGGAAGTATGAATCAGCAGTCAGCTAAGTCCGACACAAAAAAGCAGTACGAGCCCCCGCAGCTGACGACGATCAGTTTGCGCCCGGAAGAAGCCGTGCTCGGCCATTGCAAAATCGCCGGATCATCGGGACTTGCTGGCACCTGCAGTTTTATTGGCGGCTGTCCTAATCAGGGATCTTAGAGTCACAGATTTGAGCTTAGGCGAAGGATGAGACCCGATTTTAGCCCGATGGGCCCGGAGCGGTCGGAGGCATCATATCAACCTCGTCGCAGCGTGTTCCGCGTTGGAGGAGTGTCAGTAGAGATCAAGGGTGAATTCGAACAGGATGTCGCTTTAGTTTCCACTTTGGAACCTTTTCGGTTCGATCAGGTCAATGTTGATATTAGCGTTAGCGTGGAATGGGTCGATGGACTCTGCTCGGAGCCTCTGCGCCAACTTTTCGATTCAGGAGCCACTTGGCGATTGTACGAAAGCGCGGCCGGATTTCAGTTTGACTTTAATTACCCAACTTCGCTGGAGGAACCTTTTAAAAGGCTGCTTGTCGACGGCAACTTCTGCAGGGCGACTCTTCAGATGAATCATGAAAGGTTCTTAAGCGCCGAACAGCCAGTGGAGCCCCTAGAGTATCCCCTCGACGAGCTCCTCATCATGCACCGCCTTACCCAGGAGCGTGCCATCGAGCTCCACGGAGTCGGCATCGTTGGCCCCGACGGTGCAAGCAACTTATTCGTCGGCCACTCCGGCGCTGGCAAGAGCACAACGGCCCGCCTCTGGAACTCACTCCACAGCGTCGAGATCCTGAGCGACGATCGCATCATTGTTCGAGAACATTCGGTTCGCGAACATCTGCTTCACGAAGGTAACGCGCGCGAAGACGCCACGCAGATCTATATGTACGGCACCCCCTGGCACGGTGAAGCCCATTTCGCTCTCCCGCAGCGTGCCCCGCTGCAACGTATCTTCGTCCTCGAGCACGGCCACGGCAACGTCTTCACGCGCCTCACTCGCAGCCAGATGGTTGCGGAACTATTTGCGCGCGCGTTTGTCCCATTTCATCGTCATGAATACGTGGACTCTGCCCTCAGCTTCCTGGAGCGCGTCGCCGATTCGGTGCCTTGCTATCACTATTCTTTCGAGCCCGATGAGCGCGCCGTAGAAAAAGTTCTTGACTTCCGTGATTAGCTTCGATGACTAGTAGTAAGTGGCTGGCAACAAATCATGAACCGCGAGTCTGATTCTGAAAGCTTCGAGGCCCTCTGCCGCGAGCTGCTGAAGAACGGATTGAGCGTGCGCTTCGAGGCGCGCGGCGCGAGCATGTCTCCATGCATTCGCGACCGCCAGATTGTGCATGTTACCCCCGTAACCGTGAGCAAATTACGAAAGGGCGATATTGTACTTACAAAAGGTCATAGCGGCTTCCGCCTTCACCGCCTCGTGCGTGCCGATCAGGATAACGATTTGTTTATTACTCGCGGCGATTGTGGACAGCAAGATGACCCTCCGGTGCGCGGCCACCAGATTTTGGGCGTGGTCGTTGCGAAAGAAGTCAGGTTGGGAAAAACCATCGTGCGGACAAAACTAAAGGGAATCGGCGGAATCTTGTTGCGCGGCGCAGCTCGGGGACAATCCGCGACCAGCAAACTAGTACGCGCGGTCAGATTGCGTCGTTCATCTTCCGCCAAGGTACCGCGGGATCCTGTGGGCTCCTATCGCATTGCGCTAGCGCTGTTCCTCATGATGCTGGCAGCACCGTCGGCCAGAGGACAGGTTGCCGTCGATTCCACTAGTTCGGCTTCGGCAAGCTTGACGGGAGCCGGCACGAAAACAGTTACCTTTGCCCACACTACGACCACCACCGCGAATCGAGTCCTCGTTGTCGGGATTTCGATCAATATCACGAACGCTCCCACCACTGCTGTGACGGGCGTGACCTACGATGGCACGGCGTTGACTCTCGCCGGATCCCACAACGATGCTGGAGAGACAAGGCGCGTCGAGATGTGGTACCTGCTGGCTCCTGTCAATGGCACTTTTAACGTCGTGGTCTCCGTGGATATCCCCGCGGCTTTTACCGAGGGAGTGGCTGTTGGTGCCACCACATTCACGGGGGTCGATCAGACCGTGCCTGTCTCGTCCCTCGCTTCAGCTGACGGCGCCGCCGGTAACTACTCGCAGCTCAATGTGCCCAGCGTGGTCAACGGCATGATTCTGGACACCCTGGCGACGGATGGAACTCAAACCGTCACGGTACCCGGACCCCAGGCTTTGCAATGGAATCTGCAGAGCCAAAACAACACCAACCCTGGCGTCAGGGCCAGCGGCAGCAGTCGCACCGGCGCGCCCAGCGTGCCGGTTTCTGAGACTTTCTCCGGTACCTCTAACTGGTCGCTCGGAGCCGTCTCCATCAATCCCACCGCAGCCGATATCGGAGTTGCAACTACTGTTGGTAGCGCCGTTTTTCTCGGCCAGAGCACCACGTACAACATCACCGTCTTCAACAACGGAACCTCCGCCGCGAATAACGTCGAGCTTACCGATGCCCTTGCCGCGGGGATGACCTTGAACTCCGTCACTCCCAGCGCCGGAACCACTTGTACCGGAGTTGGCCCTATCACCTGCACTCTCCCGACTCCCTTCGCCGGGGGGGCCACGGCTACGGTTGCGGTGGTTGAAACAGCGACCGCCTCTGGCGCATTTACCAATATGGCCGTCGTCTCCGACTCCGGAACTCCTCCCGATCCGAACACCGGCAACAATACGTTTGTTGCAGTCGCCACCGTGCAATCGGTCGCTTGCGCCGGAGTTTCCCAGGTCGTTGCTGGAACCAATCTCTCTAGTGTCCTGAACACTTACTATCCCGGAAGCGCCAGCGTAGCTGCGGGCGCAACCTCCATCACGGTAGGTGCAGCTACCGGTGGTCCCGGCGGCGTTCCTGCGGCGGTAGCGGCAGGAGACCTGCTGCTCGTTATTCAGATGCAGGATGCCAGCATCAACGATTCGGACACTGTCGCTTACGGAAACGGTTACACCGGCCAGGGGTTCACCGCGCTCAATAGTACTGGCGATTACGAGTTTGTCACCGCGCAAAATGCCGTCCCGGCAGCCGGTGGCACCCTGACCATTGTCGGTGCAGGTGCAGGCGGAGGACTCATCTTCCCCTATCACTCCGCCGCAGCCTCAGCCACGGCTGGCCAGAGCACGTATCAAGTCATCGTCGTGCCGCAGTACACGACAGCGTCGTTCAACGCAACCACGCCACCCACCGCTCAAGCGTGGAATGGCTCCACTGGCGGGGTACTCACTCTCGATACTTCCGGCACGCTCACTCTGGGCGGCGCGACGGTCGTGCTTGATGGCCTTGGCTTCCGCGGCGGCGCAGGTATGCAATTAACCGGCGGAGGTGGCGCCAACACAGATTATCGTCAGCCTTCACCCGCCACGTATACCGGAGCGGTGGGGGGAGAGGCCGGCTGGGATGCTCCGAAAGGCGAAGGAATCGCGGGCACCCCGGAGTGGGTGGAAACCGGTGGAACGTTCCTGCACACCAACACCGGCTATCCCAGCGGTACTGCGGGAACGGACGGCAGCATGGCGCGCGGCGCCCCCGGCAATGCGGGTGCCGGTGGTACCGACGCCGACCCGCAAACCGCATCTCCCAATGGCAACGACCAGAATGCCGGTGGGGGCGGCGGCAGCAATGGCGGCGCCGGAGGCTTTGGGGGAGACTCCTGGAATACCAACCTGAGTCTTGGCGGTGAAGGCGGCACAGCATTTCCCGCGACCATCAACCGCATCGCCATGGGCGGCGGCGGCGGCGCAGGCAGCCGCAATAACGATGACGGAAACAATCAGGCCAGCGGTGGCGCGACCGGTGGCGGCATCATCATCATTCGCACCTTCGCGCTCAGCGGAACCGGGACGTTCACGGCGAACGGTGTTTCGGCCTACAACCTCACAGCCAATGACGCGGGAGGTGGTGGCGGGGCTGGCGGAAGCATCGTTATTCTTTCCGCCAACGGTGGCGAAGGCGGCCTCACCCTGCAAGCCAATGGCGGCAACGGCGGCAATGCCTGGGCTTCCGAAACCTTCACTCTCGCAAATCGTCACGGCCCCGGGGGTGGAGGTGGTGGTGGCGTAATTCTGGTTTCTGGTACGCCAGCGAGCGCCAGCATAAACGGCGGCACGAACGGCGTCACCGAGAATCCAGGGGTGGCCTATGGATCGACGCCCGGCACCGCAGGCGTCAGCGTCACCAACCAGTCAATCACCCAGCCCTCCGGCACGCAGTCCGGCGCGCAGTGTATTACTCCCGACATGACTCTCGGCAAGAGCCACCTCGGTAACTTTACTCGCGGATCAACCGCAACCTATACGATTCCAGTGGAGAACCTAAGCCCCTTAGGTTCGAGCAGCGGTACCGTCACCATGAACGACACGCTGCCTCTGGGGCTGACTCCGACCAGCGCTACTGGCCCGGGATGGGCTTGCTCCATCGCTTCCCAAACTGTGAGTTGCACCGACTCGACACCTTTGGCAGCAAATAGTTTTTATCCCTCGATCACGGTTATCGCGAGCGTGGCGCAGACCGCGCCCTCCACTGAAACCAACACCGCGCTCATTAGTGGCGGCGGTGAGGTGAATCTCGCGAATGATAGCGCTACTGATGTGGCTACTGTCGTATCCAGCGCGGACCTCAGCGTGACCAACGCCGTTTCGCCAGACCCGGTTGCCGCGGGTAGCAACCTCACTTATACTCAAGTCGTCACCAATAACGGTCCCAGCGCCGCCGACAACGCTACGTTGGTTCAGGCCATCCCCGCCAACACCACGCTGGTTTCTCTCTCTGCCCCCGCAGGATGGAGTTGCACTACTCCGGGGGTCGGTAATACGGGCAGCGTGGTGTGTACCGACTTGAACCTGGCCGGGAACACCGCCGCTACTTTTACGTTGATCACAAAAGTGAACGCCGCGGCCGCCAACGGCACGGTAATTACTGATACCGCCATGGCAAGTTCGTCCGTAACTGATCCGAACTCAGCCAACAACACCGCCTCCGCATCCACAATTGTTGGGACCACGGCGGGAGCCGAGCTATCAGTGACCAATGCTGCATCTCCGGACCCCGTCCAGGCCAGCAATAACATCACCTACACCCAGGTCGTAACCAATAGCGGCACCGCCGCAGCAACCGGTGCTACCTTCAGTGAGACCACACCGGCCAACACCACACTCGTATCCATGACAGCTGCGGCCGGCTGGACCTGTACCGGTTTTCCCCCGCTCTGCACGAATGCCAGCGTAGCAGCAGGTTCCACGGGTATGTTTACGGTGATCTACAAGGTGGCCGCTGGCACGACGGCTGGTACGATCATCACGGATACGGTAACCGTAAATGCCGGCAACCAGGCCTTTGGTTCTAATTCCGCAACGGCCACCGACGTTGTCGCCACCGCGGTGCAGGCTGATCTTGCCTTGAGTACGGCAGCCTCGCCGACCACGGTTCTTGCTGGCAACGACATCGCCTATACGCAGACCGTAACGAACAATGGTCCCGCAGCGGCCACGAACGTTGTTTTCACGGAGGCGATTCCTACCAACACCACCTTCGTCTCCGTCTCAGCTCCGGCCGGTTGGTCATGTACCACCACCACGTCAATCGTTTGCAACGACGCCAGTATGGCTTCCGCTACATCGGCGTCGATCATCGTTGTCGTGAACGTGGCGCCTACCGTCGCTGCCACCACCATCACGGCGGCCTCCTCGGTTTCCTCCTCTACCAGCGATCCCTATTCGGCCAACAACAGCACCACCGTTAATACTCCAGTCACTACGGCTTGTGACTTAGCCGTCACGAACACTGGTACGCCGAGCCCAGTCCTAGCGGGTGGAACTATTACTTATACCCAGGTTGTGACCAATAATGGTCCCAGTAATTGCAGCACCGTGGGCTTTAGCGAAGCCATTCCAGCCAATACTACCTTCAGCACATTCAACGGAGCTCCGCCGGGATGGACTTGTCCCTCTTTCGTTACTGGTTGCACCAATCCTAGCCTGGCTCCGGGTTCGATCAGCACATTTGTCTTCTCCGTGATTGTGAAGGCCGGAACCGCAGCGGGAACCATCATTACCGACACGGACACCGCTACCACCACCAGCTACGACACAAATCTGAACAATAACTCCGCCACCCTGAATATCCCTGTGGCCGGGGCCGGGCAAGCCGACCTTAGCGTTACCAATTCACCCAGCCCGAATCCGGTGTCGGCCGGTGGTAACATCACTTACACGCAGACCGTAACCAACGGCGGCCCGGCCGCTGCCAGCACCATTACATTCACCGAGACTGCTCCGGCGAACACGACCGCCCAGTCGCTGACTGGTCCGGCAGGCTGGGCCTGCAATCTGGGAACTCTCACTTGTACCATCGCCTCTCTCGCCGCCAACACCACGGCGAACTTCACTTTCGTAGTAACCGTCAACACCAGTGTCGCCTCCGGTTCGACCATTACTCAAACTGACTCTGTCACGTGCTCCGCCAGCGATCCGAGCTGCGCCAATAACACCGCATCCAGCAGCGTGCTGGTCGCGGCTTCCGCCGATCTGTCCGTCACGAATACCGCCACTCCGGTTCCAGTGCGGGCCGGCAATAACATTACCTATACCCAAGTTGTACGCAACGCAGGACCGAGCACAGCCACCGGCGTAAGTTTCACGGAAACCACCCCGCCGAACACCACATTCGTATCGTTGACCCCAATCCCCGGCGGATGGTCTTGCATACTTCCGACGGCAGGTGGTACCGGAAGCATCACCTGTACCAACCCCAGCTTTGCCACTGGAACCGCCAGTTTCCCGGTGATCGTGGGAGTGGCTGCCGGAACTGCAGCCGGAACTGCGATCAACGACACTGCAACCGTCAGTTCCACAACCACAGATCCCAACTCCGCCAACAACACTGCAACTGCCGCGGACGTGGTTGCGACCGCAACCCAAGCCGATCTGATCACTACCAATACCGCAACACCTACGTCCGTTGCCGCGGGCAGCACGGTCAGTTATACGCAGAGCGTCACCAACAATGGGCCCGCGGCCGCAACCGCTCCCAGCTTTACGCAAACTACGCCGCCAAATACAAACTTCCAGTCCATCACGCCTCCTGCGGGCTGGACGTGCACCAAACCCCCCGTCGGAGCGGCCGGCACAATCACATGCACTGCCACCACTCTTGCTTTCAATGCCACGGCCAACTTCACGCTGGTACTGCAAGTGAACGCCGCCACCGCTTCTGGAACAAATATCGCGGAAACTGCCACGGCCAACGCCGCCAACATCGTTCCCACCCTCACCACCAACAGCGCGACCGCTACGGTGGTTGTCGCCAATGCGAACAGCGCCAACGTGACCATTGCGAAGAGTGCAACGCCGAGCCCCACCGTGGCCAGCGGCGACCTCCTGACTTACACCCTCAAATTGAAAAATACGGGTCCAGCCACTGCGACCACCGTTACTGTTACCGATCCCTTGCCACCCAACGTTCTCTATCAGCAATCCAGTACAACAGTTGGTACATGTTCGGAAGCCGGGGGCACCGTGACCTGCCAGCTGGGAACCATGACCAACGGCACCACTGCGACGGTTACCATCCTCACCCTTGCGAGTGCGCCGGGGACGGCAACCAACACGGCCAGCGTGACCGCGGACCAGATGACTTCGCCGAACACTTCCACGCAGGTTGAAACCATCACTTTTGCGACCAGCATCAAGTTGGAGTTCTTCACCGCCCAACGCGGCAAGGACACGACGGGCGCCAATCGCGTGGTGCTTCTCTGGAAAACGGGTGGGGAGGCACACAACCTCGGATTTAATGTTTACCGCGAGCAGAGTGGCGAACGGGTTCCATTGAACCCTTCCTTGATCGCAGGCTCCGCGCTTCTCATGAACGGTGCTTTGCCCAAGCATTCCGGCAGAACCTACACTTGGATCGATTCCTCCCCAGGCGCTGCGAGTGGCTCCTACTGGCTCGAGGACGTGGATGTGAACGGCACTCGCACGCTCCACGGACCAATTTTTCCGTCGGCTTCGGGGAGCGCCAGTGCTGACAGCGAAGCGACCTCGGCAATCATGATGAATCAGCTGAACCAGGCGCAGCCCGCCGCCGCGCTCAGCAACGCCAGTCACCCCGCTGAAAATGCCTGGCGCGAAATTGTTCCGACATCGGCTCAGAGCCAGCAGCAGTTCAACCTCGCAGCTCGTCCCGCAGTCAAAATATCTGTCAAACATGAAGGCTGGTACTGCATAGCCCAGCCGCAACTGATTCAGGCTGGCCTGGACTCAAATGTGGATCCGTCACTCCTGCATCTTTACGCCGAGGCCATCGAGCAGCCGATCCAGATCACCGGTGCCTCGTCTGGCTCTGGAGGTTTCGGCCCTCAGTCTGAAATCTGTTTCTACGGTACCGGGATCAACACCCAATACTCCGATGCCAGAGTCTACTGGCTTGCAGCCGAAGAATCACAAGGTCAGCGCATTCAAGATTTGCCACTCTCCACCGGCTCCAATCAGCCACCGTCCGGCTTCCCCTTCACCGTGGAGCTCACGCCTCACACCACTTACTTCTCGGCTCTGACTACGGCGCATGGCAATAATTTCTTCGGACCGCTGGTCTCCTCTACCGCCGTCGATGAGACCGTACAGGTGCACCGCCTCGACCCGACCTCGACTCGGCCAGCACAGTTGGAAGTAATTCTGCAGGGTGTCATTCTCGCCTTTCCGCACGACGTTTCCATCGTGCTGAACGGTACCACGCTTGGCGACCTGACCTTTATCGGTCAAGTCAAAGGAAAATTCACCGTAGATGTTCCGCCCGGCCTACTGCAGAACGGTGCGAACACCGTCACTCTGACTGCACAAAACGGCGAATTTGACTACAGCCTGCTCCAGTCGATCCGCATCATCTATCCGCACTCCTACGTAGCCGACTCAGGCTCCCTCACCTTCACTGGCCGAGCCGGCGATGAACTGAAGATTTCTGGCTTCACGCAATCTACGGTTACCGTCCTCGACATCACCAATCCGGCGCAGCCAGTGCAGCTCACTACTCAAGTCGCGCCCGACGCGGCCCCAAAAACAGACTACGTGGTCAATGTGCAAGTGCCGTGGTCCACAGGCAACTCCGCTGTGCACACGCTCATAGCAGTAGAAACGGACCGGATCGCATCAGCGGCGGGGATTCAACGGAACCATCCCTCGCACTGGCACAGCGCGCAACCGGGTAGCGAAATTGTGATGATTTCGCCTGGAGCCTTTGCCGGCGCTCTGGCTTCGCTAGTGCATGCACACCAGGCGGAAGGGAAATCCGCAGCAGTTGTATGGATCGACGATCTCTATGACGAGTTCAACTTCGGCGAGCGCAGTCCGGCCGCCATCCGCGAATTCTTGCAGACCGCGGTCAATGCGTGGCACACTGCGCCCCGCTATGTCCTGCTAAACGGCCGAGCTTCGCTCGATCCCCGCAATTACCTCGGCTTCGGATACCTGGATTTTGTTCCCACCAAAATCGTTCCAACCACCGGCTTGATGACGGCCTCCGATGACTGGTTCTCCGACTTCAGCGACAGCGGCATGCCCACCATCGCAACTGGACGCTTGCCCGTGAGCACGCTGGCCGAAGCCCAACTCGTGGCCGGCAGGATCGCCACCTATGAGGGCCAATCCACGAATGGGCCGTGGACTTCGCAAGCCCTGATGGTCGCCGACGTAAACGATACCTTGAACTTTACGAAATACAGCCAAATCGTCCAGGCTCAGCTGCCTTCCACCATACAGGTGACGGATGTGTTTGCCACTTCGATGAGCATCCCGGATGCCCGGCAGGCAATTCTCACCGCCATCAACTCGGGTCAAGTGTTGGTGAATTATTCCGGCCACGGCTCCGAGGATGAATGGTCCGGCGACGGTCTTTTCGATAGCGGCACGGCGACCGCCCTCACCAACGGCAATTCTTTGCCGGTATTCCTCATCATGGACTGCCTCAATGGCTTCTTCCAGGATGTTTACGAAGAGCCGTTGGCCGTAGCCCTGATGCTCGCGCCGAATGGCGGAGCCGTAGCAGTGCTGGCCTCGAGTGGCCTGAACCAGGCACCGCCGCAGACGAATCTCGACAAACTAGTCGTGCAAGCGACCATGAACTCGCCGCAGCCGACGCTGGGAGATGCCA
>Ga0210398_10000474_pt1 | contig 46158 bp, 44 predicted proteins | sample IncBWC4OmetaG_FD_161047 | JGI IMG/M metagenome (GOLD analysis project Ga0210398, IMG submission 161047) | Forest soil microbial communities from Barre Woods Harvard Forest LTER site, Petersham, Massachusetts, United States - Inc-BW-C-4-O | ecosystem: Environmental > Terrestrial > Soil >...
TGCTCTCGCTCCACGCGCTGTCTCGACTGCCAATAAATGAGCTGTTTGCCAACAGCGACTATACGCAAAAAAACGCCTCGGTCGGCGAACAACTCATACTCAATCACATATGATGGGACGCTATTGGGGTGCCCTCACCCCGCATAGCGATTCGCGGGGTGAGGGCACCCCGCCCACAAAATGAAATGTCGGACTGTCGCTTCGCTCGGTACCTCGCCCGGCTCGGAATAACATAAGAACTATCTGCTGTCTTGGCCTTGGCAACGTGGCCTACGCCTGATCATTCTGGCTGATATGAAAAACAAGGGCAACCAGGGCAAACCGGGCAAAGCCAAGCCATTTTCTTTTGCACGTCTGATCCTCACCATCGTTATTGCCATTACCGTCATGGTCCTTCTCAGGCACTGCGTTCAGCACCGCTGAATGCGTCTTCATTGTAGCCGGGGTCGGTGACCCCGGCCTGTCCCGCCGAAGCCCTGAGCCTACCTGTGGTGAGCCGTTTCGACGAGCCCGTTCGGCAAGCTCAGGGTCCAGAGCATTGTCGAAGAACTCAAGGCCCCGAGCTAGTCGAGGGGCATGTCGAATCCGTCGAACGGGGCGAAGGCGGGCCCGGCCTCAGCGAGGCCGGCTACATCTCAAACGACCGTTTGAGAATTGCCTGACAGAACCGAGATTTTTCTTTGTCATTCTGAGCGAAGCGAAGAATCCAGTTTTGTGGGCGGGGTGCCCTCACCCCGCATCGGGATTCTTCGCTTCGCTCAGAATGACAGCAAAAGAAAAATCGCCGCCCACTTACTGGCTCACGCGTTTTGTCCTGCTGCGCCTGCTGGGATTTGTTTATGCGGTCGCGTTCCTGGTCCTGGTCAACCAGGTCCTGCCGTTGATCGGTTCGCACGGGTTGTTGCCGGTCGGTCCGTTCCTCGAAAATGTACGAAGCTACTTCAAATCGTCGACCGCGGGATTTTGGCACTTGCCGTCATTGTTTTGGTTCGCGCATTCGGACGGCGCGTTGCTGGCGGCGGCGTGGCTGGGCTTCGTGCTTTCCTGCGCCGTGGTGGCCGGTTTTGCCAACGTGCCGATGTTGGCGGCGCTCTGGCTGCTCTATATGTCGTTCGTGCACGTCGGGCAGGACTGGTACAGCTATGGCTGGGAGACGCAGCTGCTGGAGACGGGGGTTCTCGCGATTTTTTTGTGCCCGCTGCTCGATGCGCGGCCGTTTCCGCGCTGCGAGCCGCCGCGGCTGGTCATCGGGCTGTTTCGCTGGCTGATTTTTCGGATCATGCTGGGCGCAGGCTTGATCAAAATCCGCGGCGACACCTGCTGGCGCGATTTCACGGCGCTGTATTACCATTTTGAGACGCAGCCGCTGCCGAATGCGTTGAGCCGCTGGTTTCATTTCCTGCCGAAAATCCTGCTGCGGGCCGGCGTGTTCTTCAACCACGTGGCGGAACTTGTCGCGCCATGGTTCGTCTTCTGGCCGCGGCGAGCGCGGCATATCGCCGGCGTCGTCATCGTCGCTTTCCAGTGCACGCTGATTTTGAGCGGCAACCTGTCGTTTCTCAACTGGGTCACGATCGTTCCGGCGCTGGCGTGCTTCGACGATTCGTTCTGGAAAAGAATCCTGCCGCGCGCGCTGGTGCGGCCGGCCGAACGCGCCGCAGCGGAGGCGCAGCCGTGCCGGCCGATGCGCATCGCGGGCTGGGCCATCACCATCCTGGTCGTTACGCTGAGCGTGCAACCGGTGCTGAATTTGTTCTCGCCCAACCAAATCATGAACACGTCGTTCGATCCGCTCGACCTGGTGAATACCTACGGCGCGTTCGGCAGCGTGGGCCGCGAACGGTACAACGTCGTTTTTGAGGGGACGGATGCCTTCATTCCCGACGACGACGCAGACTGGAAAGCTTATCCCTACAAAGGCCTGCCGGTGGATTTGTCGCAACGGCCGCCGCAGGTCGCGCCGTATCAGTTGCATCTCGACTGGCAGATGTGGTTCGCGGCGATGGATTCCCCGCAGGAATATCCGTGGACGTTGCATCTTGTTTGGAAACTGCTCCACAATGACCCCGTCGCGCTCGGCTTATTCGCGGGCAATCCGTTTCCGCAACATCCACCGCGTTACATCCGCGCGGTGCGGTATCGCTATCGTTTCGCCGTGCCGGGCAATCCCGCGGGCCATTGGTGGGAACGCGACAAAATCGACCTGTGGCTGCCGCCGCTTTCGACCGATGACGCCGAGCTGCGGCAATTTCTCGCGCAGTATGGCTGGCTGCCGGCGAATGAGGTCTCACCTGCAGCCGGCAGAAATTAATGCATGCCAGCAAAACGGTTTGTCATTCTGAGCGAAGCGAAGAATCCCGTTTGTAACATAATACGTTACAAACATAGCAGTGAGTCTGTTCGTTTGTAATATAATGCGTTACAAACGGGATTTGGGATTTATTGCTGTTCTGTCAATAAACTATCCGTGTCCATCTGTGTAATCCGTGGTCAATGCTCTCGGTTTCATTTCCGCAGCAGCCAGGCCAGGGCCGTCAGCACGAGGCTCACGATCAGGCAGGTCACGAGGGGGAAGTGGAAACTGAAATTGCCTCGCGTGTAATGGATGTCGCCGGGCAGGCGGCCAATCCAGCCGCGTCCGACGCCCGACCAAAGCAGCAATCCGACGGCGCACAGGACCAAGCCAAAGAAGAATATAGCCTTGCCCAAGTCATTCATAGCTAGCGTAGCATAGCGCAATTGAGTGATGTATCAGTTTACCTATTTGTCATTCCGAGCCGTGCGAGGAATCTCACGATTTGATTCGGTGAGATCCTTCGCTTCGCTCTGGATGACAACACTAGGGTTGTATGCAGGACACCCGTCGCCAAGCTGATGCACTACCTGCAATTGCGCTGTGCATCAAGGGTTGGAAACAGCGGCGGTCGCTTGACTTAATCTTTACTTAGGACATGTCCTAAGGATGATCATGACTGCACCCGCTGTCGCTACGCCTGTTTCCCTCGACCTCGAGCATACGACGGCCGAGGAGCGTGTGCGCTGGGCGATCGAGACGTTTGGCGACGGCCTCGTCCTGTCGACGAGCTTTGGTATTCAGTCGGCGGTGATGTTGCACCTTGTCACGCGCATCGCGCCGCAAATCCCGGTCATCTTTATCGATACGGGTTATCTGTTTCCCGAAACGTATCGTTTTGCGCGCGAGCTGACCGGGCGGTTGCAGCTCAACCTGAAGAAATTTACCCCGGCCATGACCGCGGCCGAACAGGAGGCGCTTTACGGCAAGCTTTGGGAGCAGGGTCTCGACGGGATCAAGAGTTACAATTTCACCAACAAGGTTGAGCCGATGGAGCGGGCGGTGCGTGAACTGGGTGCAACCGCGTGGCTGGCCGGTTTGCGCCGCACGCAGGCGAGCACGCGTGAATCGCTGGGTGTCGTGCAAACCCAGAATAAGATCACGAAGATTCACCCCATCATCGATTGGGACGACCGCCGCGTGTACAATTACCTGACCGAGCACAAGCTGCCGTATCATCCGCTGTGGGAGCAGGGCTACGTCTCGGTCGGCGACTGGCACAGCACGTCCAAGCTGCTCGATGGCATGAGCGAGGAAGAGACGCGTTTTGGCGGGCTCAAGCGCGAGTGCGGCCTGCACGAGCCGAGCGGCAAGACGGATTTTCAGATTTAATTTTAGGCCGGGGTTGTCCCCGGCCTAAAATTCACCAGTGCGCGTAGTCGCCCTTTTCGAGCGAGAGCGCAAACTCCACGAGAAGTTTGACGCAGTTTTCCACGTCATCGAGGTCCACCATTTCGCTCGGCGTGTGCATGTAGCGCAGCGGCACGGAAACGAGCCCGGTGGCCACGCCGCCGCGACCGACCTGCATCGCGCGTGCATCCGTGCCGGTCGGCCGCGGGTCGGCCTCGATCTGGCAGGGGATTTTCAACTTTTTCGCGCATTCAAGGAGGAGCGAGAAGACTTTTGGGTTGATGTTTGCGCCCCGGCAAATGATCGGGCCGCCGCCCAGTTTCACCTCGCCGTATTTTCGGTTGTCGCAGTCGGGGTGGTCGGTCGCATGGCCCACGTCCACCGCCACCGCGATGTGGGGGTTGACGGCATAAACCGCGGTCGTCGCGCCGCGCACGCCGATTTCTTCCTGCGCCGTGGCCACGCTAACGACCCGGGCCTCGAGTTTTTTCCTTTGTGCGGCGAGGCGCACCAGCGTCTCGCCCACGATGTAGGCGCCCGCCTTGTTGTCGAAGGCCCGCGCGGCGCCGACGCTGCCGTGGATGATTTCAAATTCGTGGTCGTAGGTGGCCACGTCGCCGATGGCCACGCGGTCGAGGGCCTCCTTTTTTGAACGCGCGCCGATGTCGATCCAGATTTCGTGCGTCTCGGGCACTTTTTTCCGGTCGGCTTCGTCCATCAAATGGATCGCGCGTTTTCCCGTCACGCCCTTCACCGGGCCGGCCTCGGTCTGGATGATGACGCGGCGGCCGGGAATCATGCCGCGGTCGTGTCCGCCGATGGTGTCGAAATACAGGAATCCGTCCTTGTTTGCGTAGGTGATGATGAGGCCGAGTTCGTCCATGTGGCCGGCGAGCATGAGCACGGGATCGCCGCCGGGATTGAGCGTGGCGATGCGGTTGCCCATCGCGTCCTGCGCGTATTTGTCCGCGGCCGGCTTCACGTAATGGTCGAAGACTTTTTGGGCCTCGAACTCGTAGCCGGAGGGCGAGCGCGCGTGCAACAGGTCGGTCAAAAAAACGGGAGCCTTATATTTGGACATGGGCGAAGTTCGCTCAAAAACGCGCGAAGTTCAAGGTTCGAGGTTGATATGGGTCAGTGGTCACTGGTCATTTGTCATTGGTAATTCTTGATACTTGTCACCTGATCCTTGTTACTTGCCTGCTCCATGACCATCTATCCCGCCATCGACATCAAGGGCGGCCGCTGTGTGCGGCTGACGCAGGGCCGCGCCGATCAGGAGACCGTTTACGCGGAAAACCCGGCTGACGTGGCCGTGGCCTTCAAGGCCGCCGGCAGCACCTGGGTGCACGTGGTCGATCTCGACGGTGCGTTTGCGGGTGAACCAAAAAACCTCGACGTGGTCGCGCGGATTACCGCGCTCGGACTGCGGGTGCAGCTCGGCGGTGGCCTGCGCACGCGCGCGACGGTCGAGCGGGTGCTCGGGTTGGGCGTGGCCCGCGTCGTCATCGGCACGCGCGCGGCCGAAAGCGAATCCTTCGTGTCCGAGCTTGTCGCGGTCTTTGGCGAAAAAATCGCCGTGGGCATCGACGCGAGAAACGGACAGGTCGCGGTAAAAGGCTGGGTCGACACCACGGCCACCGGCGCACTCACGCTCGCGCGCCGCATGGATGCGCTTGGCGTGGCCACGCTCATCTACACGGACGTGGGTACCGACGGCATGCTCACCGGCCCGAATTTCGCCGCGCAGGAAGCGATGCTCGCGGCGGTGCGCGGCCGCGTCATCGCCAGCGGTGGCGTGAGCGTGCGCGAGGACGTGGTTAAGCTCTCGGAAATAAAAAAATGCCGCCCAAATCTGGACGGCGTCATTGTCGGCAAGGCGATCTACGAAAAACGGGTGGAACTCGGAGACCTGCTGAAAATCAGCGGAACTTGATCACGAAATCGAGGGAGAGCTTAAGTGCGGAAAAATCCCGCGATGGTTTTTTACCTTCTCCGCGATTTCCTCGAGCGGATAGGTGATGATTTCCGCCAGGGTCGGGTGATACCATGGGGCGCGCAGCAGGTCGAAGATGGTCGCGCGCATCGCCAGTGGGGTTGAGAAACAGTGGATGAGTTCGCACGCGTCCTGGCCGACGATTTCGGCGCCGAGCAGGCGCCCGCGCTTGGGCTCGGCGAAAACTTTCACGTAGCCGTAGTTCGCCTCCATCAGGATCGACTTGCCGTGATCATTGAAGGGATAACTCGCGGTGAGATAGGATGCGCCTTCTTTCTTCAACTGCGATTCGAGCCGGCCGATGGTGGCGAGTTGCGGATCGGTAAACACGATGTTGAGCAGCAGGGTGTCGTCGATGGGCTTGAGGCTTTTGACGCCGAACGCGTGCCGCGCGGCCAACTCGCCCTGGGCGACAGCGAGGTGCACGATGTCGTGCGGCCCGCATACATCGCCGCCGGCGTAGATGTGGGGCGAGCTGGTTTGCTGCCAGCGGTTGATGGCTACGCGGCCTTCATGTGTTAGGCGCACGCCGGCCGTATCGAGGCCGAGGCCGGCCGTGACGGGTTCGCGGCCGAGGGCGTTGAAAAGATGGTGCGCGCGGCGGGTGAAGGTTTTGCCGCCGTGTTCGAACACCGCGGTGATGCCGCGGCGATCGGCCGTGAGTTTCCGAATTTTTGTCCCGGCAAAAAGTTCGATGCCTTCGTCGCGAAAGGCCTGCTGCACGACGGCGCTGGCCGCAGGCGAATGGTCGCACAGGATGTGTTTGCTGCGCTGGAGCAGGGTGACGCGTGCACCGATGCGCTGGAGGTACTGGCCGAGTTCGCATGCGACAATGCCGCCTCCGAGGACGATCACGCTTTTTGGAACGAAATCGAGGTCGAGCACGTCGTCGCTCGTCCAGCAGGGCACGTCGGCGAGGCCGGGGATGGGCGGCGTGCTGGCGCGCGAGCCGGTGGCGATGAGGATTTTTTTGGCGGTGAGGCGCGTGCCGTCGGTGAGTTCGACCGTGTGCGCATCGACGAACCGGGCGTATTGGCGAAAAAGGTCGTAGTGGCCCGAGGTGAGCTGCTGCGTCCGATGGCGGGCGAAGCCGGCGATGATTTTCTTCTTCCGGGCGTGCATCGCGCGCATATTGGCCGTGGCGCGCGGGATTTTCAGGCCGAATTTTTTTCCGTTCTGCGCGAGGTGCAGCACCTCGGCGGCATGGAGCAGCGTCTTGGACGGCATGCAGCCGCGCAGGATGCAGAGGCCGCCGAGCGGTTTCGAGCCGTCGATAATGGCCACGCGCTTTCCCAAGCCCATGGCCACGCGCGCGGCGTTGAAGCCGGCGCTGCCGCCGCCGATGACGAGAAAGTCGAAATGTTTCACTGGAGTGAAGTAACAAGTATCAGGTAACAAGTAACAAGATTAAGTGAGCTGCAGCGGAGCTGCTGACGTTCTTGTTACTTGATACTTGCGACCTGTTACTTTGCCTGCTCTAGCGTCCCTTGCCAAAAAGCATGATGTGAATCGTCTTCAGCACGATGGAGGCGTCGAGCACGAACGAGAAATGGCGGATGTAGTACAGGTCGTACTCGAGCTTGCGGATGGTGTCATCGAGGCTTGCGCCGTAAGGGTAGTTGACTTGGGCCCAGCCGGTGATCCCGGGTTTCACGAGGTGGCGGAAATGGTAGCAGGGGATCTGTCGGCTGTAGTTCTCGACGAGGCGATCCCATTCGGCGCGCGGGCCGATGAGGCTCATGTCGCCGCGCAGCACATTCCACAACTGCGGCAGTTCATCCAGCCGCATGGCGCGCAAAAACTTACCGACATGGGTGATGCGCGTGTCGTCTTTCTGGGTGTAGAGATTGGCGGGTTCTGGCTGGTCGGCCCGTGCCTGGCGCATGGTGCGCAGCTTGATCACGCGGAAAGGCCGGTGGTTTTTGCCGATGCGGGTTTGCGAAAAAAACACCGGGCCGCCGTCCTCCAGCTTGATGGCGAGCGCCGCCGGGACGATTAGCAACGCGCTGAGTACCAGGCCAACCAACGAGAGAACGATGTCGCTCAGGCGCTTGAGACGCTCGAAGACCGGTTCGCGGGCGACCTGGAAACCCTCTTGGAAAAGCCAGGTGGGGTTGATCCGGTAGAGCGGGATTTTCTGCCAGTAAACCTGGTGAAATAACTCAAGCGTGTAGGTTGGCACGCCCGAGAAATAGAGATTGATCAGCTGTTCCGCCAACTCGGGTCGCAGTTCCCGGTTTGACTCGCGCAGCACGATGGCCTCCGCGGCAAATGTTCCCTGCTGCACCCGGACGAGGATATCCTCAAAGAGCTCGAGCTTCAAACCATCGCCGGCTTCACCGACCCCGGTGGCGTCACTTGTCGAATAAACCACCGGGAGGTCAAAGCCGATCTTGGCGCATTCTTCCTGAAACAGCACGCAACTGACGCGGTTGCCCCAAAAAATCAAGGTGCGCTGACCACGACGGCGCAGTTGCTGCTGGTAGAGCAGCCGGCGATAGCCGAGCGTGACCGGGGTGATCAGGAAAAAACTCAGCGCGATGACCACGCGGCTTTGCTGCAACGGATAGCCGCCGGGAATGATGGCGTAAGTCAGCAACAGCGTGGCGACAAGGGTCGAGGCCAACGCGATGAGATGCTGGCTCGTGTAATCGACACTGATCATGTCGGTGCGCGACTTGTAGCCGTCGATCAGGTAAAGCGCCAGGACCAGGATCGCGAACGGCGCCAGCAACGGCATGAAGATTATTCCATGCTCATTGGGACGGTGCAGGTAACCGGCCACCGCCAGGTTGAACGCCAGCACCAATGCGACGAAATCAAGCAAGGCTAACAAAACGGCGAAGCGACGATGGCGGACCATGGATAATTTCAGGTGGCGGAATTTGAGCCGGGAAGAGGCAAGCGACTTTCAATAGCAGAGGAGGAAGTATGCAGGACCTTGCGCCAGTCTGCAACGGCGCGTTCGACCCCGCCGATCTCGCGATGAAATCTCCCGGCCGCCTCGCCCCAGGCGCGCTGGCGCGCCGGGTCACCAGGGAGTGAGCGAATGGTCTCGGCGAGCAGTGCCGTTTCTTCACGCGCAAAAACCGCGCCCATTCCGCGCCCGGTTACAAGTCGCGCCAGCGCGCAATCGCGCGGCCCGACAAACAACATCGGCCGGCCGACGGCGGCGATGCCATGGAGCTTGCTGGGGAAGACCAGCGGTTCGCAACCCGGTCGCAGGGTCACGAAATGCACGTCGCCCAGTGCCAGGGTTTCCGCCAGTTGGGTTCGGGGTTGGGCCGGGAAAAACCGGACGTTGTGCAATCCGCGCTTTTGCGCGGTGGATTCAAGGGCGTCGCGTTGGGCGCCATCACCGATGAAAACCAAAACGATGTCCGTTTCCGCTTGCAGGGCCGCCGCAGTGTCGAGCAACGGCATAAGATCGTGCACGCGGCCGAGGTTCCCGGAATAGGCGGCGATGAATTTCCCGCGCAATCCCCAGGCATCGCGCAGCGCGTCGGCCGCCCCCGGCGGCACGGGCGCGAGGCCGGCCGGGGCCCAGTTTGGAATGATGGTGATTTTTTCAACCCCGCGCCCGGCCAGGCAGGCGGCCATGTCGTCACCCGGTACCACGCAAGTGGCGGCCCGCCGCCACGCGCGATCGCGCAGTGGCCGTAAAATCCGCAGCCACTTCGCACCGGTCAGCGCCGTGGCCAGCTCGGGATAAATATCCTGGACCCAGTGCACGATGTGGGCGCCGCGCCACCGGGCCAGGGGCGTGGCGAAGATGGCCAGCAGCGGCGGATCGGTCATCACGACCACCGTGTCACCCGGCCGCGCGATGCGCGCGAGCCGGATGAGCGCACCCAACGAAAAGGCCATGAAGTCCAGCGCGCGCCCGGCCAGGTTTTTCCCGCCCCAACGCGTGCTGCGCACGCGCAGGATGTGGACGCCCCGGCGCAGTTCATCGCCCGGTAGGTCGGCCCGTCCGTTGTGGCTGGTGATGACCGTCACAGCTTCGCCGGTCGCAGCCAGCCCTTCGGCGAGATCGGTGAGCAGTTGCGCCGTGGCCGGTTCGTCGGGCCAGTAGAAACGATTGATGAAGATCAGGGCCATTTTTTAATAGGTTCCATACCGTATTAACCACTAATGCACACTAATGAGCACTGATAAGGCGCCCGATCGTACGGAAATAAGGGTTTGCCCTAAAACAGCTACAGTAACCTTCATATTCCGTTATTAGTGCCGATTAGTGTGCATTAGTGGTTAAAATGCCCTGCGCTGCGCCCGCAGCTCGGCCGAGATGAAACCCTCGTAGCGCGCGAGCAGGCGGCAGTAGCGAAAGCCCGCGCCGCCATCGAGAAATCCGCCGCGCAGCCCATATTGGTAAATGAAACGCAGGGCCGGGCGGCAGGGTAGCGTGCAACTGAAATGTTTGAGCGCGCGTCGGCGGGCCAGCGCGTCGGACGAAAACAGGGTGTGCCAGCCGGGCCTGGCGTTCACGGTTTGGGCGGCCGCTTCTTCGCGTGCGTAGCGGTGGTGCTTGGCCAGCCAGGATTCTTCGCCGCCGGACATCATTTCATGGAGATAACTTTGCTGCAGGCGGCCCAGGCGCATGGACGGCGCCTCGCGCTGGCCATGGCCGACCTGGATGAAAGCGAAGCCGCGCGCGCGTACGAAGCGCGCCTGCCAGGCCGGATAGTCCGTGCAATGCGGCAGCCAGCGCCCGAAAAACAACATCTTGGGGGCGACTAAGTAGCCATCGAGTGGCACGTCACCGGAGACCGTGGCGCACTCGGCGAAAAGCTCCGGGGTCATGTGTTCATCGGCATCGAGATGAAAGACCCAAGGATGCTTGAAATCGATGGCGGCGTGCGCGTGATTGCGCTGCTGGGCGAAATTTTCGAAGCGATTGACGAACACCCGCGCACCTGCCGCGCGGGCGATCTCAACCGTGCGGTCGGTCGATCCCGAATCGAGCACGATGATGTCGTCGCAACCAGCCACGGAGGCAAGGCACGCCGGCAGGTTGGACTCCTCGTTGAGCGTGAGGATGAGGACGGAAAACATTTTGGTGGGGTTCCGCTGACCGCTGATCGATGTTAATTACCGAGCCCGGAACAAGCCCCAGGATGACGACACAGCAAAATTCCAAACGCCAAACAGCAAAGCCCAAAGAAATCCCAAATTGCCGCTGGCAATGACGAGTGCACCGCCCCGGAGGGGGGAGGCGCGTCAAAATTGTAGGTTTTAAATTTCAAGTATTTCTTGGCGTTTGGGATTTGCCCTCTTCCGGCGAGAGCTGGGCGTGGCGGACCGCGGAGAAAAACATCAGCCAAAACAAAATGGCGACCGCGGGGCACTCAAAGGGAAACTCGATCCAGGCGTAAAGCAGCACCAGCGCACAGCCCAAAAGCGGATAAAGCACGAGCGGATGGCGGAAATGGTACGGGCGCAGCGTGAGGAGCGGCAGGGCGCCGAGCAGGCCGATGAGCGCCGTGCCGACCAGGCCGGTCTCGGCGACGCTTTGCAGCCAGTCGGAATGAGCCTGGGCGTAAAACACGGGCAGGTTATCCACGGACTTTTGCGTGTTGTAGGTCATGAAAACCCTCGCGTAGCTGTCGAATCCCCAGCCAAACCAAAGGCGGTCGCGCGCCATCTGCCAGGTGTCGTGATAAAGGGCGGAGCGGCCGCCGAGGTCGCCGGCGGCATGCATTTGTTCAATCTGCTCGCGCGTCAGCTCCGCCCGCACTTTGAAACCCTGTTCGTCGAGTTGATAAATGCCGGCGGCCAGGATGACAGCCACCGCCAGCGCGCCGCCCGACCACCCTGCGAGCGAAGCCGTGGAAGCCTGCCTTTTTTTGCGTCGGTGCCACAGCACGTGCGCCAACATCACGCCGGCCAGCAGCAGGATCAGCAGCGTGCCCGAACGCGATTCGCTGAGCGGCGCAGTCGTGGCAATGAACAGCAGGCCCACGGTACCGCCAAACGCCGGCGAATGCCAGAAGTCACGGGTTTCGTGCTGGCCGGCATAATAAAAAACCAGCCCGGCGCCGGTCGCGGCGGACAAAACGGCGAACGCTCCCCAGTGGTTATGATAAATGAAGGTGGAGAAAAAAAACAGATTGGGCGATTCGCGCAGGCCGAAAAACAGCCCGGCCCCCGTCAGTTTTTGCACCGTGCCGAAAATGGAGAGGGCCAGCGCGTTGCCGGTGGCCACGATCAGCAACCAGCGCAGCGCCCGCCGTTGGCGCAAGCACAGGGCGAGATTCAGGCCGGGAATAAAAACGGCGTCGAAAAGCCAGAGCGCGCGCAGCGAGGCCGCGGGCTCGGCCGAACCCGGCAACCAGGCCACTCCGCCGTTTTGCACCAGCAGGGGCTCGCCGTCAAAGGTGCGCAGGGAAAAGCTGGGGTTAAGGCAGCTTGCCAGCACCAGCAGGTTGAAAGCCAGCAGCGGCCACGACCAGCGCAGGATGCGGCCGCCTCTGCCCTTGAACGCCGCCCCGAGCGTGATCAATACGCCGGCGCTGCCCCACCAGGAAATGATTTGGCGCGCCCAGCCGACGTTACCATCAAAGGCCCAGGTGGCGAAGACGAGCAGCGCGCCTGCATGCACGAGCGCGGCCTGTTCCAAGGGGGACAATGGCGGCCGCGAATGGGTGGTGTCATCCATTTTTCGCGCCGCGCAGGCTGGCATAAAACTCGACGAGCAATTGGGCGGATTTTCCCCATGAAAATTCCGCCAGCACCCAGTCGCGCGCCGCCAGGCCGCGATCGCGGCGCGACTCGGGGCTCTCGTCGAGAACCGCGCGCAGCGTGCGCGCATACTGTTCCCATGGCACGCACCAGCCGGTTTGATTCTGGTTGAGCGCGGCCCACGGCATGCGGTCAGTCACGACGACGGGCAGCCCGTGCGCCATGGCTTCGGCCACGGCCAGGCCGAAATTTTCCGAATGCGACGGCAATAAAAAAAGCGAGGCCGCCGGATAGGGCATCGGCCGGTTGCTGCCGTCAAACACGGCGACGCGGCCGGTGCCGGACTGTTGGTGGATGTAACGCGAGAGTACATTCACGCTGTATTCCTGGGGGATGCCGACCATGAGCAGCAGCCAGTCGCGGGGGGCGTGCGCGAGCCAGAGATCGATCAGCTCGAGCACGCGTTTTTTGCGATGAAAGCGCGAATAGAAAAGCGCGGTCGGCCGGGTAAAGGCGGCCGGGCACGCCTCGCGCCAGTGGGCCTCGGCCCGGGCGACCTCGGCCGGATCGGACGGGGTGACGCCATTGGGCGCCACGCAGATGGGCTGGCGGAATCCTCGCGCCCGGATGTCATCGGCCTCGGTTGGGCTGGTGGCGTGCCAGCCGGATGCTGCGGCGAAGGCGCCGGGGTGGATAAAATTTTCAGCAAGGCGTTTTTTCCAGCGATGGTGATGCCAGGACCAGCGGCTCATCATGCCGCGCGGCGCGATGACCAGCGGAACACCCAGCGCGCCGGCGCGCTGATGCGCGTAGTGCAAGGTTCGCAGCCACAAGCCATGGCTGTGCAGACAATCGCTGTCCTGCGCGCGCAAATGGGCCCGTAGGCCGCGCGAGGGGCAGATGCTTGCCGGGCGGCCGCGCGGGAAAATGCGCACGCTGAGGTTTCCCTGCTTGCGGGTTTCCGCCACCGGCCCGGTGCTCAGCAACTCGACGTCGTGACCCAGCTGCGCCAGGGCGGCCGCCAGCGGCGGCACGGCCTTGCTCGGCCCGCCATGACGGGCTTCAAGGCTGGGCACGATGTGCGTTACTCTCATTTAGGCAGCGGCCTTGTCTTGAGCGGACGACAGGGCGCGCCGGCGCAGATCATGCGCGGCGGCAAGTCCCGCACGACGACCGAACGCGCGCCCACGACGCACAGTTCGCCCACCGTCACGCCCGGGCCGACGAAGACATCCGCGCCGAGCCAGGCATTTTCGCCGATGACGATGGGGTGCACGACGAGCGGCATGTCCCAGCGGGTGAAATCGTGCGTGCCGGCGCAGAGGTGGCAGTGCTGGCTGAGGTTGGCTCCGTAATTGAGCGTGATGGGCGCGAGATTGTAGAGATTGACGTGCGGGCCGACCATGGCGCGTGGCGCGAGGGTGAGTTTCCACGGAAAGAAAATCCTGGCGGTGGGAAAAACCACGACCTGGCCCGGCGCGGAAATGTTGGCGCCGAAAAGCCGCAGCAACCACGCGCGAAAACCATGCAGCGGCCGTGGGCTCCAGCGGAAAAGCGTGGCCTGCACGAAGGCCCATGACCAGCGCCACAGCAGCTCGCGCGTGGTGTAGGGGGTGACGCAGCCCTGGCCGAGATAAGGTTGGGAAGACACGGGGAGGTAGTTGGTGGTTAGTAGTTCGTAGTTTGTATTTGGTAAGAGACCAACTACCAAATACCAGCTACTAACTACGGCCTTGCGAGCCCTCCAAAATCAGCGAGCAAAACTTTAGCGTAGTGCGGAAAGTCATACGGCTCCGTCTTGCGGCGGGCGGCCGCCGCCAGGCGCACGCACAGGACGGGATCCATGAGTAATTTTTTGATCGCCGCGGCGAGGCGTGCGGGCGCATCGGGCACGGTGTGATCAAAGACCAGGCCGGTTTCGCCGTCGGCGACAAAATCCGTGAAGCACGCGAGGCGCGACACGACCGGCACGGCACCGGCGGCCATCGCCTCGGCGATGGCGACGCCAAAGGTTTCGCCCTGGGCGGCCAGGCTCGGGTAACAGAAAATATCGGTGTCGTGGTAAATCTGTTTCAGCGCGTGGTCGTCGAAAACCGGCGGCAAAAGGGAAAAACGATCGGGCGCCATGAACTCCGCGGCCTGGCGCGCTAGGCTGGCGGCATAATCGGGACCGGAACCGCCCTGGGCCACATCGGCCGGGCCGCATAACCTGACCTGCCATGCCGGCAGATTTTTTTCCGCGGCGAGCAGGCGCAACGCGGCGAGCAAAAGATCGAGTCCCTTTTCGCGATGCAGGCGGCCGATATAACTGATCGTGAGCGGCGCCTTGGTCGCGGCGGGGGTTCGTTCCAGTTCATTCCACGCGATGGGATAGCCGGTGATGCGCACGGACGGAGTGAGGCGGGGGTTTTCCGCGGCAATTTTTTCCCAGACAGTGGTGCTGGGCGCAAGGATGCGGGCGATCCGGCGGTAGCAACGAAACTGGCCCTTGGGCATGCGGCCGGCGAGAATGACGACGCGCCCGGCCGAGGGCCGCAGTGCGCCGAGCCAGGCGGGCAGGGTGACGCAATTGACGATGACGATGTCGGCGGGCGGGAGCGCGCGAAACACGCGCCAGCCCCAGAAAAAATCATGCAGCAGGTTCTGCCAAAGCCGCGGCGTGTGGGCGCAGCCGCGCAAGCGCACGTGCTGCACGCCGGACAGCGTTTCGCGGTCGGGGAAACCCGGCCAGCGGCGCGAGAAAACGGTGACCTCGTGGCCGGCCGCGGCGAATTCTATGGCGAGACGGTGCCAGGTTTTTTCCGTGGCGCCGCCAGCGGCGGGTGGCACCGGCAGGAAAAAACCCATGACGATCGAGATTTTCATTTATCGGTCTTATCGGTCCGATAGGACCTATTCTTTCGCGGCGAAGGCGAGCGCGCGGAGAAAGCCTGCGGTGGTTTGCGCGTAGGTGTAATCGGAAATCTTGGCGAAGACCGCGCGTTTGATTTTTTCCAGTTGCGCCGGGGGCGTGGCGAGCGCGGCGGCGAGTTTCTCCTGCAGGTGCGCGGCATCGCCGGCGCGGAAAACCCAGCCGGTTTCCCCGTCGAGCACGAGGTCGCGCTGGCAGCCGACGCGGTTGCTCACGAGGCAGGGCGCGCCCATGTGCATGGCTTCGTTGACGGCGAGGCCCCAGGTTTCGTAGAGACCGCGCGAGGGCAGCGCAAAGATGTCGGCGAGGAGATAGCGGGCGGGCATTTCGCTCTGGTTGGCAAAGGGCAGGAAGTGCACGCGGCCGGGAGGCGCGGCCCGGGCGCGGTCGAGCAGGGCGCTTTTTTCCTCGCCGTCGCCCACGAAGACGAGCGCGGTGCCGGGTGCATTGAGCGCCAGGAATGCCTCCAGCAACTCGCGGGGTTGCTTGGCCGCCGTGAGTTTTCCGGCGAAGAGGACCACGCGCGTGCCCGGGGCAAGGCCGAGTTGGGCGCGCAGCGCCCGGGCGGCGGCGCGAGGCCCGGCGAGGCCTGGATCAAAGTGCTCGTGGTTCACGGAGTGCGGCGCAAAGAAAAGTTTTTTTGTGGGCACGCCCAACCCTAGGAAGTAATCGCGGTTGGCCAGGCCGACGCAGGTGAGGGCGGTGAATTGACCATAGAGCATGCGAAATAAAACTTTTTTCCACCACGGCGGCGCGGACCGGCCCAGGAGGTGCGAGTCGCCGCGGAAGATGAGCGGCACGCCGTGGCATCGCGCCCAGACGATGACGCGCAGATGGCTCGCATACGCGTAACCAAAAAGCAAAAGCGCATCCGGTCGCCACGTGGCGAGGCGTGCGGTCAGCGCGGGATTGCGCAGGCCCGTAAAATGGTGGGTGCCCGGATCGCGCGCGATATTGGGCACGAACTCGCTTTCGTAGCCGCCGAGCAAATCGATGTCCCACGCGAAGGCTTTTTCGAATTGGGGGTCGTGGGTGGCCTCGACGCCGGATTTCCAGAGGTAAAATACGCGGAACTCCAGCGCGGTGTGCGCGCGCAGCCAGCGGAACCACGGGCTGTAGTATTGGGTGGGATGAGAGAGAACGACGGCCAAGCGTGGCGAATTCATCTTGCGATGGCCTTCAACCGAGAAAATTGCGCAGGACGAAGGGCATGCCGAGCACGGCAACCGCAGCCTGAAAGAGCGAACTCAGCCAGATGCTGAGGGTGAGCTCGGTTTGAAACGACCACGCCATGAGCAGCACGAGGATCAGGCCCGCATAGGAAAACATCGGGCTTTGTGCCGCCCACAGGCCATATTTTTTCAGGCAGAAAGCGAACACAGCTGCGATCCCCCCCACACCGAAGAAACCAAAATTGGCATAAGCCTCGGCGAGCAGCCCGAAGGCAATGGTGGTTTTTTGCGTATCCTCGGGGCGTTGCAGACCGTAGTAAATCGAAAGCGTATAAGTGCTGATATGGGCGACGGGTTTTTCAGCCCAGAAAAAGCGGGGCACGAACTGCCCGGGGATTTGCCCATAGGTCAGGCCGTCAAGGTAAGGCAGGCGGTCGGGCGTGTTATCCACGACGAGGCAGATCATCTGAAAAAGCGAGGTGCGGTCGATCAGTTTGCTCGTCATACTGGTTTTTTGATGGAGATCGAGGCCGTCTTGGATCCATTCGGAAAAAAATCCGGGCAATTCCATCAGGCCTGGCATGGGCGTTCCCTCCTGTTCCCAGTATTTTTCACGCATGGCAGTCTTGCCATTGTGGAGCAGCGCAATGATCGGCAGGACAATAGCCACCGCGACGAGGGGCAGGCGCTTTCCGCCCGAGACGTAGCCAAGCAAGGCGAGCACAATGATGGAAATGCCTTCGATAAGAAAGAGCGTGGAAAAGTTAAACACCACCTGCAGGGCGATGTTGATGATGAAGGTTGTTTTCTCCTGATAAGAAAGGTCCTTCTGGCCCCAACGCCGGCCCTGGATGAAAGTACTGATGATGCCAAGGCCGTAGAAAACCGCCCGCAACGGCGCTCCGAGGTCACTGGGGATGATGTCGCTGAAGTTCGCGATGCCGGTGTAGATGGTTGTCAGGACAAGGCCATAGCCGAGGTATTTTCCGGTATTTTTAGAAATCACCTCATCGGTCCAGAAGGGCGTCGTGCGAGGGCGTCCTTTGGTGACCGCATGGGTGACAATGGCAATGATTTGAAAAAAAAGCACGGCCGCACCAGCTTGGGTGACGACCGACTCGGAATAGACCTGAAGTTCGCTTTGCCCGTTGAGCAGCGGCAGGGCGTAGATATTGACGCCGGTCAGCATGAAGACTTCGAAAACGGGAAACTCATGCGTGGCGCGTTTGGCCCACATTAATGAAGGCAGCACGGCCAACACGATGATGGCCAATCCCTCGTAAAGCTCGGTGGGCGAGCTGACCTCGGCATTGAAGGCGTAGTAACCCAGCGTGAGCGCGAGCAACGCAAGCCCGCCACGGAAGAGGAGTCGGTCCGGCGAAGCTGGTTGATCCGAGGGGGCCGGCTGCGCCGGCTCGGATTCAGGGGGTGGGAGTGACGGATCGGTCATGGTGTGAGATCAGGGCACAATTAAAAAGGTCGCATTGCGCGCGGGTCAGTGCTTCGGCGAGGTAGTGCTGGTTGAAAAACGTATCATTGCGTTTCGGCAGCGAACCGGGCGGAAAGCCCGCCAGGGCGTCATCGAAGAATACGGCCAGGGCGGCATGGGCGGCGTCCTTGGATTCGTTCTCGCGGAACCTGATCATGACGGAACAATTGCTCTCCTGTAACAGCTTTTCCATTACACTATCCTTGAAAACGAGGGCGAGGATGGGCCGGCCGGCGAGATAATAGGGATAAAATTTTGACGGAGAATAAGCGAGGTCGCTTGAGCCCGGCAGCAGGAGCACATCGGCGTCGCTTTGCAGGCGGATGCATTCGAGATGGCCGAGCCGATGCGGGACTTCCGCCACCTGGTCGGCCACGCCGCATATTTCCGCAAAGGGCAGCACGGAGTTTTTGCCCTTGCCGGGGGCAACGTAACTCGTGCCAAGGAAATGAAGCCGCAACCGCCGGGCCTTCTCCGGAAATCGCTCCCGGTAAAGCCGCAGGCCGTCAAAAAGCACCGTCAGCGCATGGGGCATGACCGGCCCGGAGGCACCGGTGTAGAGAAAGTTAAGTTCGCCGTGTTCCTTGTGATAATGGTAGGTTGGCGCTGGTAGCGTCACAGCCTTGGCGAGATCTTCATGACTGGCACCGAAGCCGATGATCGCTGCAGGAATCCGCTGAAACCATGGATAACGTGCACGCAGATCGTCGAGATAGCTGGGTGACACGCTCATCACACCGCCGGCCCGCTGGAAAGACCATCCCTCGAGCGTCCAGGCCATGGCGCGCGCCACCTGGTATTTCCAGCCACCCGGTGGCCGGCGTGATCCCGTGCGCTCGTAATAATCGGTACGCCATGGGTCCTGTACGTCGAGCACGTAGGGCACGCCGTACAGACGGAGCCACAGCCGCCCGAGGGTGAAGGTGACGAATTGGGTGTTCGTGAAAAACACGAGGTCAAACTTGCGACGACGAATGAGCCGCGTGCCTTTGAAAACAAGGCCCAACCATGAGCGCAGGCCAAGGTTGGTCACCCCGAGCCAGCGGGTCCAAGCGAGTGGGAACGCCCATGATCGGTGCACTTCGATATCAGGCGGGATCGTCTGCTCTAGCTCCGGTTCGCGCACGCCGTCCTGCCAGCGATCACCCACCGCGAGCACGATGGGCTCCCATCCATACCCACGATAATGGGGCAGGCTCATGCGCGCGCGTTGCATGTCCGGCGCATTGACCGGTGGCCAGTGCGGCGAGACGATCAAGACCCGGCGCCTGGGCGGTTCAGGATCGGGCATGGCGGTGGAATTCACGGTGCATACTTACCTTTCAAAAAAAAACTCCTCGGATGATAAGAAGAACGATACGAACTCGCGAGAGAGAACGGCTTTTTCCCATGGCGGTGCGGGCTCAACCTGTGAGGCATAGGCGGCGAGCGCCTGTCGCTTCAAGTTTTCACAACGGCGAAAATCCATACGCCATACCCTGCGGCAGGTAAGGAGAGGCCGGATGAGCAGCAATGGATTCCACCAGGACCAGATGGGAAACTCCAGGACGCGTGGTTGGAGCCCGGTCTGCGTGAGCGCGCGCGCGACCAAGATGAAGGCGGAGTCATGTTCCGAGCTACCGTCACGATGGCAGGGCAGGAAAATCTCACTGGGGTCGGTCGATTGGAGCACGGCGGCGATCCGGCGGACGAGTTCGTTTGCCGCGGGGATATCGAGATGCATGAGTGTGCCGTCGGGCACCCCGAGGAATCGCAACGCCGCGCGTTCGACGCCGAGCAGGCCCATGGCGTTTTCAGCCTCAGCCTGTCGTTGCACCGCAAGCGTCTCAAGCGTGAGCACGGGATGTCCTGGATGTGAAGCGCAGCCATCGGTGATATAGGTCACGCACACCGTGACGCCCTTGATGCGCTTAAGGGTGAGAAGTCCACCGCAACCAAGGACCTCGTCGTCCGGGTGCGGCGAAAAAACAAGTGTGACCGCGTCCTGCTCTATTGGATAAGGCCGGCTGCGCAACCGCAGCGCGCAACGCAGGCAGCGGCTGAGCATGCGCCGGATCAAGTGCCGGAGATGGGCCGCGGAGAAAGGGGACATGGTGGACGTTGCAGGGCCGGCGGGCGGGGAAAAGTCGTTCAGGTGAGGCGCAGCAGGCGTTTCCACCAACGGTTTTTTGCGAGTGTCGCGTGCGCTTCGCTCCAGTCAACCAAGCTGGTATTGATATCGTGGTTTCCATGCTGCGCGGTGGGCAGGTCGCCCGTCTCGACGCGGTGGACGAGTTCAGGCAGGCGGGCGTAGAAATCGGCGCAACGATACGGCGGATGCAGCGACCACATGCCGGGCGCCGAGCCGAGAAACTCGCGTCGGACCAGCCCGTGCGCGCGCATGGCATCGGTGAATAGATGCTCCGGTAAATCCTCCATCGGATTGCGCTCGACGAAGGCCTTGACCGCATTGCGCAGTGCGGGCGGCCGCCGCGGCCGCAGCGAGCCGATGACGTTTTTGAAATGGCGGCGGTCCACCAGGAAAAGCCGCGTACTCATGGTGTCGAAGCGGAAGGCGTGGGCTGAACCAGCCTCGGGGTCTGTCGGTTGGCTGTGCAGGCGGCCGTCGGCCGCTGGCGGGCCGGGCAGCGGTGCGGCGAAGAGCACTTCAGGATGCGCGGTCATGTCGTCGATGGCCTCGGCGACCCAGGTCGGACTGCCGCCGCCGAAAAACATATCCGAATCAGTATGCAGGACATAAGGGTGCCGGGCCTCGGCCATCCCGAAAAAATATGAATAATACGGCCCACCGCGAAAATCCTTGGCTGGCACGCGCTGACCGCCAAAAAATTCAGCGGCCACGCGCGCCATCGCGGTGGGGTCATAATCGACCGTAAGCACCCGCGCGCCCTCGATGGATTGCGCGAGCGACAGGATTCTTCCCTTGCCCTCGTCCCAGCCGGCCGAGAAGCGGCCCGAACTGCGGTGAAAGTCCACGGTGAGCAACACCTCTGCGACCTGCCCGCGCCAGACGCGCACTTGGTGTGGCAACAACATGCGCGCATGCGCATAGTCGGAGGGGGCAAGGCTGATCTGCAGGGTGACCGGTGGCGCAGTCATGTCACGGTGCCGGCGTCACGATGCGCAAAGAGTGCGGTGCACCAGCCGAGAAAGGGATTGAGCCGGCATTTTTCGTAGAAATCGACGAGATACAAACCCCGCTCATGAAGATGAGCCATCAACTCATGGGCCCAGACCTGGCCGGCGTAGAGCGGAACAAAATTCAACTCGACCAGCACGGCGCGCACGCGGCCGGCCGCGAGCAGCCGTTCTGCGCCCCGCAGGACGTGTCGCTCAAAGCCCTGCGTATCGATCTTGAGCAGGGCGATCCGGTCGAGGCCGGTCTCTGCGGCATAGTCATCGAGCCTGAGGACCTGCACCTTCACCTGGCTTACCTGGGTGGCGCCGCCAAACGTGCGATCCGCGCCGGGCACAAGCGGAAGGAATGAGTTCAGGGTCTGGTTGTCATAAATGTTGAACTCGAGTTGGCCGGGTTGATCGGACAGGCCGGCCGGTACGAGATGCACGCCTGGCGTGGCGGCGTGCCGGGTACGCAGGCGGGCGAAAGGCTCCGGCGCGGGCTCGAAAGCGTGGATTACCGGAGCAGGCAGGGCGTCGCGCAATAGATCGACGAAATCGCCGACGTGTGCACCGACATCAATGCAGATGGAACCCGGTTCTCCGCCGACAATGAGCCTGAGGTCACGGGCAAGATGATGCCCCGTCGGGAGGCCGGACGGCAGGCGCTGCACGACGAAGCCGGAGGCGGTGAGCAGCGATTTGATGGCGGCCTTCATGATAGGGGGCAGGGCGTGACCAGCGCGGCTTCAACGATTGCAACCAGGCGTGGAGATTCCTTTTCCCAGCAAAAGATATCCTCTGCGGCGCGCCTCGCGGCAATACACATCGACGCAAGACGCGGGCGATCGGCCAGCAGGGCATCGAGTTGTTGGGCGACCTCGGCGGTCTCGCCCAGTGCGACCACGAGCCCGGCACCGGGAGCGCGCGCGAGCACCTCGCGCTGGCCGGCGGTGTCGCTGGCGACGACGGCGAGGCCGGCGTTTAAATACTGCAGGATTTTATTGGTGATGGTGAGATCGCGGTTGACGATGAACGACTGCTCGAGGGCCAGGCCGATATCGTGCCGGGCAATGAGCGCGGGCAACTGGGCCGGGGGCACGAGCGGAAGAAACGAGACCCGGCTGCGAAAATCCGCGGGCAGGCCGGAGAGAAACCCTTGGTGATAGTTGGAGCTTGGTTCACCCAGCAGGACGAGCCGACTGGGCCGGGTCGTGCGCAACCAGGCCGCCCGAAAAAGTTCGAGCCCCCGGCCGGGACCGAGCGTCTGCGAAAACCAAAAAAACGCCGGCGGCTCACCCGGTGGGCCGGTGCGCGGATCTGGCTGGAGCGGAAAGGAGTTTGTGATCACGTGCGGCAAGTCGCCGCCATAGCGACCAGCCAAGGCGTGGCTCAGTGCGGCGGAGGTGGTGCTTTTATAAACGGCGTGACGCATCAATTCGGCTTCAGTTTTGCGGAGCAGCGTCAGCGGGCGATGGCGGCGGTCTTCGGGCAGCAGATCCTCAGAATACCAGTCCTCGAAATCAGCGGCCACGCGCCGGCCACGACGCAACAACTGGCAGCCAATCCAGAACGGAATCTCATTGTGCACAATGGTGAGGTCGGCGGGAAGCGCCATGGCCCGGCGGGCGAGTGGGCTGACCGAACCCAAGGCCAGCACGGTCTCCATCCCATACTTGACAGTGTGCCGGGCCAGCCAGTGGCGGAATTTTCGGAGAAAAAGCATGCTTCGATTCCGGCCCATGTGGACGCTTTCGTGCCGGTAAGGCGCGCCGGCCGTGAGTTCACGGTCGAGCCCGTCGAGTTCGGGCGGACCACTGGCTGTGAGCAGCGTCACTTCAAAGCCGGCCCGGCCGAGCGTTTCAGCTTCTTTCATCGGACGTGGGTTCCGGCACGGGTTGCCCGAACTGATGATCAATATCCGGGCAGGCGTTTTCATGCCGGTGGGAGCGGTAGATGGCGTGGAACCGACCTTAGCAGTTGGGTCAGGCGGGGCGCGCATAGAGATCACCCCAAAGCAAAGGGTCTTTACTGGCTTCCAATTCCGAGATCAGAGCGGTCGCATCGATCCACCCCGAGCCAGCCAGCGCGGAAATTTCACCGAGCGTGTAGTTGAAACGGTAGTCGCCGAGCTCGGCGAGCCGCCCGAGGCACCGCTTGGTTTCGGTCCAGAACTCGCGGTTGAATTCTAGACTCAGAAGCGGCAGCGGCTGGCTCAGCCCGGCCAATACCTCGCACTCAAATCCCTCGACGTCGATTTTGCAAAAATCGGGACGGCCGAATTGTTGAAGGAGTGAATCCAAGGTTACGACGGGCACCGTCTCCACCTCGGAGAAATGGTGGGAGGTGGCGAAACGGCTGCGTTCGCCGACATCGGCGCGCAACGACGCTATTTCAGACTGATTTGGGGCCTTGTGCAGCACGGCAGTTGCACGGGTGGCTCCGACGGCGGCTTGCACAATTTGCATGTCTTTGCGGCCGCTGAAGCGCCATCGCAAGCCGGCCACAAGTTCAGCCTGCGGCTCGACCGCCACCACCCGTGAACCCAGGCTGCGAAAAATCAGCGCATAGTGTCCGACATTGGCGCCGAGATCAAAAACGAGCGAACCGGGCCGCACAAATTGCGCGTAAAATTCGCGGAGCGCCCGATGGCGGTGCAGATAGCGCCAGTCCTTGAGTTTTTGCCAGAGGTGCGTCTGCCGGATGGAATCGAGGGAGGAGGGTAGTCGCATGGAGTGGTGGTTATGAGCCCAGATTGAGCCGTTCAGCAATGTGTTGGATCGTCCGTGAAATCGAGTGGTCATTCAGCGCCCTTTGCTGGCCGGCGGTGCGCAGCTTTTCCCGACGGGGCGGATCGCCCGCAAGAGACCGGGCCTTCTCCGACAACTCACCGGCGTCGCGATACGTTTCAATTTCCGATCCAAGGTGGTAAAGTTGGTCGATCCCTTCAGTCCATTCGGTAAGATAGCAGGCGCCAGCCATCGGCGCTTCGATGTCGCGCAAGCGGGAATAAGTGCCGGGATTTTTAAACGCGCGGCGTAGGCTGGGGTAACGGTTCACCCCGATGCACACCGTGCTGCCGCGGAGGATGTGCCAGTAATCGTCGCCGGCGGGCGCGGGGCGTGCCTGGGCTGAAAAACCAAATGACGGCCCTGATGGCGGACAGAACATTCGGGCATACTTTCTGGCGAGTGCGCCCAGCCCGTGCCGTCGCGCAAACTCAATCTGGTTGGTGAGCCTTGCGCCGAGGCTGGTGGCCGGGACCGGCGGCGGAATCGACGGGTCGGCTTCGGCCCAGCCCGTGCCGCGCAGCTCGATGGCGAGGCCGCGCGCGATGGCCGCGGCGAACAGCGCTTCACGTTGTTCATCGCGCGTGCCGATAAACGTCACGGGATGGGTCTCGGTTGCAACGGGGGTGCGCCAGGCGGGCGGCACCCAGCACGGCATCGGGGCGTGGAGCCAGGGCAGGCCGGCGTCCTGGTAGAGTCTCACGCCCTTATGTTCGGGCACCCAATGCAGGTCAAAGCCGTGAAATGCGTCCGGCACGCGGCGGAATTCACGGACGTTGTCGCAGAAAAAATTCACGCAGGGAATGCCCAGGGCCCGGATTTCCGCGATCGCCGAGGGCAGCACCTGGCCCGGAAAAAGATAGCTGAGGAAAAAATCAACGGGTTGGCGGGCATGTTCGCGCCGCAGGAAATCAACCGCGAGGCCCCACGTGCGCTCGCGCCAGGCGTGGGCGGCGGATTTTTCCAGTGGCAGCAACCCTTCGGCCCAATCGCAGCCGGGCGCTTCAACCGGGGAGTGCCCCGCCTCGGCGAGGCCGCAGCGAAAATACCCGGCCCAAAATTCATAGGCGGGCACGGCATGGCGCTGCGTGGCTTGCTGGCAGCAGAGAAGAATTCGCAATGGGCGGCTCATGGTCTGGCGGCCCCGGGCCGGAGAAAAAGCGCGTCGGTCTGCACGAGCGGCGCCCCGAGCGGGGTGCACGCTCCGAGCGCGTGCAGGGCAAAACCGTGCGCTTCGAGAAACGTCAGCACCTCGGGGAAAAGCGGCTGGCCCGCGTAGAACTGCTGGAAGCTGACCTCGCAAAGCACGGCCCGCGCGTGGCACAGGCAGGTTTCCGCGCCGCGCAGCACGGCAAGTTCGTAACCTTGCACATCGAGTTTCAGCAGGTCGGGCGGGGGAAGTTTTTCCCGAGCAACCAGCACATCGAGCGGGATGATGGGCACCGTTTGCTCGGTGGCGGGCTTGATTTTGAATTCGCTCAAACCTTCCGCGGTTGCGGGCAGCAGGCTTGATGCGTCCGAGAAATCCATCACGTGCATCGTCGCACTGCCTTCGGTCTGGCCGAGCGCGCAGGTGTGCAGGCGTATGTCGCCCGGCCAGGGTGCGGTCCAGCGGCGGAAGCCGTCGAAGTGCATGGCCAGCGGCTCAAAGGCCTCGACGCGGGCGGCGGGAAAGAGCGACTTGGCGAGACAGGTCCACGTTCCAATGTTCGCGCCGATGTCGTAGATGGTGCCGGGCGGGTAAGGCTTGAGCAACTCGAGCAGCTCGAGTGAGTCGATATGACCGGGATCGAGCGCGGCCGCCGGGGTGCCGTGCAGTTTGTGACGGCGCCGGCGATTTTTTGAGACGAGGGCAAGCCGCTCCACGGCATCGAACGGGTTATAGAGCAGGCTGAGTCTCACGGTGAAGGCGGCTTGGCTGCTTTCAGCCGTGCCCATGTTTGCAGGCGTTGTGCGAATTTCCAACCAACCAGGCGGGCGACAACTTGAAAGCCGCGTCCGCCGCCCGGGTGCTGGTCTGAACCGCCATAAGCAGAGGCTTTTGCCTCGCACTGCCGCACCAGCTCGGGACAGTCCGGATAAATGGCGAAGGCGAGCCGTTGGAAAAGATCGGCGCACGCCCGGCGTGTTCGCGGGCTGTCTTCGCGCGCCAACAAATGCCGGGCACAGAGATCATGGGAAAGAAAAGCCGAGCGCCATGCCGTGGCGGTCCGTTGGTGGCTCAGGCTGCCGGCGAGATTTGAGCGGTAGAACGAGCGGGCGTTGGCGCAAAAGCGCACATCGTTCGAGGCGAGGAGCACGCGGCAAAAATATTCACCATCGTCGTTGAGCGTGAGCCGTTCATCCCACGGGCCAGCGGTGTTGATCAGGTTGCGGGGAGTGAGCCACGCGGAGGGTGGCATCATGCCGCGGCCGGCGAAGTTAAGTGCGAGCCACTCGACCGGGGTACTGTCGTGCCAGTTTGCTTCGGGCGTGAAGACCGCGGCTGCGGGATTGTCGTCAAAGCGGCCCCACGGTCCCGCGGCGATGTGGCTGGCGGCTCCACCGAGGGAGCGCAGCTGTTGTTCGATCTTGTCCGGCGCGAGCAGGTCGTCGGCATCGAGAAACTGGATGAATTCGCCCTGGGCGTGCTGCAGCGCGTGGTTGCGCGCCGCCGCTGCGCCGCGATTTTCCTGCAGGATGAGACGCACGCCGCGGTCGGCATACGTGTGGACGATGCCGGCACTGTCGTCGGTTGAGCCATCATCCACGACGATGATTTCCTTGTGGGCCCAGGTCTGGGTGAGTGCGGATTCCAGGGTGGCCGCGATCCACGGCGCGGCGTTGTGGCAGGGAATCAGAATACTGACGAGCGGCAGATTCATCGGGTGAGGGCGTCAGCGAGTGCCTGGCGCCAGGCGTGCCGGAAATAACCGCGTTTCGACTCCGCCACATAATGATGCAATGCAGCCGTTGGCGCGCGGCATTCCGGTTCGGTGGGCATGACCAGGTAATCAGCCGCGGGCAGACGCAATGGATTACTGTCCGCGAGCAGCAGCGCGCAAAGCGCCTGTTCGAGGTAGTAACTGGTGCCATGCTGCGCGAGCAGGCGGGCGCACCAAAATTCCAGTTTTTCCCAGTCGATCGCATCACTGCGCAGGCCGCAGATACCCACGTTCAAACGCTCGGGCAAAGGGCGTCCGGCCAGGGCCACGAGCGTGGCCTCGGGATAGCCGTAGGCATTTTGGACATCGAGCATGTGGATGGGGCGGTCGGGCGCGGCCAGCCAGGCGAGCAACGCATCTGGCCGTCGAAAAAAGAGCATGTCGGAATCGAGCACGACACGCCAGCCGTCATGCCCCGCGTGCGCGTCGGTGAGCTTGCGCAAATGGATGTAACTGCGGCGCTGGCCGCGCAGGGCGGGAAATTTTTCCAGAGGCAGGTGCGCGTCGAGCCGGGCCTCGCATTCGGCGGCGGCCAAAAATCTTGTGCCGGGAAACAACCGCGTGGCCTCGGCGCGCAACCCGTCGTCGAACGTGCCGTCGTCGATGAACACCGGCGCGAACTCGCGTCTGGCGTGATGGCAGAGGGACCAGCAGCAGAACGCGGTTTGGTACCAGAAGTTTTTTCCCGTGAGAAAATGGACGTGGGGAGCGTCCGGTGCCGGCCTGGGTCGTGGCAGCAGCTTCTGCGCGGCTGCGACCATGGCACAGCGGCCCCGCCAGTTGATCCATTGGTTGATGGGCCCGCCTTCGCGGCGGGAACGCGCGATGCCGGCCATTGGTTTATGCCAGAGCAGGTAGGCGGCGCGCCCGAGGCGCAGGCGCGACGCGGCGTGAGGGAGACTGCGGTTATTTGGATTCACGGGGCGGGGAGAGCGCGCAGCAAGCGCTCGAATTCATCGGCGGTCATGGTGTGGATTTGCGCATAAGGCCGGGATTGAAATCGGTGCAGCAAGCGGGCGGCCGGCAGCGGGCCAAGTAAATGCGCAAGGATATGGAAATACCTGCCGCCGATTTTCTTCATCCGGCCGGGACCGAGCTTGCTCCACAGTGCCATGATGCGTTCGCAAAATTCCGGATTAAAATCCCGCGGCAGCGTGCGCCAGGAGCGAAACGCTGCTTCGGCGACGAATTGCCGCGCGCGCGGCGCGTCTGGGGTGTCCGGGCAGGTGCGCGCAAACGCTTCCATTACGGCCAGCGAGGCCACACCGAGTTTTTCCCAGTGGTTGGTGAGCCGTGTTCCGGGGTGAGACCCGACAATGGTGTGTGGACCGGGCACGCGCACGGCGCGTCCACGGCGGGGTGCGGCGTTGTGATAAAACCAGATTTCCGCCACGCTGTTATAAAGGGGTGACGGCGGAAAAAATGCCTGGTCGACCGCTTGTCGCAGCCAGCCAGTGCGAAAGATCGGCGAATGCGGTGCGGGTTGCACGACGAGGCAAAACTCGGTGCTGTCGGTCGTGTCGGGCGCCGGGCTGTCCGATGTAATCGTGAGAGCCTCGTAGGCGCCTTCGAGCACGCAATGGGCCGAATCGGTGTAACTGACTTCCGCTCCCGCGGCGTCCATCGCGGCAAGTTGCAATCTAAATTTGTCGGGACTCACCAGGTCATCGGAATCGAGAAACAACACGTTGCGGCCGGTGGCCCTGGCCAGACCTGCCAGGCGCGCGAAGAGCAGCCCCTGGTTGTTTTGGCGGACGAGCTGGCTGGGCGTGAAACCGAGCCGAGCCAGCGTGTCAGCCGTGGGCGGATCCGAGCCGTCGTCCACGATGATGGTCTCCACGCTGAGTCCGACCGAGGCGCGCCGCACGCTTTCAAGCGTGTAGCGCATGACATCGCCGCGGTTGTAGACCGGAATGATGATAGAAAGCGCCGGTGCCACAGGTTTAGTGATCAGTAGGCGAGGCGATGGCCAAGACGGATTAGCGGGCCTTCAAAAATGTGCCGGGAGATGATGGCCATGATCCACACGATACCGACCAGCCCGCACATGGCAGCCCACTCTTGCCATGTACTGGCGGGGAAATCCGGCAGGATATAGCGATGCGCTACATAGGCCACCAATTCATGCCAGAGGTAGATAAAATAGGAGTGCCGCCCAAGATGGCAGAGCCAGCGGTTGTTGAGTGGCCCGGCCAGCCAGGGCGGATGCACCAGCACCACCGTGAGCGTGAGGGTGGCGAAAAAAACCGCGAGCAATGCATAGCCATATCTTATGGCGGCGAACGAAACCTGACGCGAATCTTGAGCCAGGAAACCCAATGCAAAGATGAAACTCAGGCCGAGCAACCAGTGCCACCAGCGGCAAAACCATGCCCTAATCGGATGTCCCTCGGGGGTGCGGACGAGCCACGCGGCCAGCCAGCCAAGGGCCAACCCATCCAGCCGAAAGGGCGTGCATGTATAAAAAATCAGCCCCGGTTCACGCGTAGTCAGGCTCATCGCAAAGCGCAGCACCAAGCTACCCAGCCACAGGCTGAGCAATATCCATGGAAGTTTTCGCGGTGATATGGCCCGTACGAACCAAGGTGCGAAAAGATAGAATTGCTCTTCCACCGCGAGCGACCAGGTCACATTGAGCGGAGGCCAATTCCACTGATTTGTCATGGCATAGGCCAGATTCGACAAGAACAGCGGGTAAACCGAAAAACTGAAGGTTTGGGACACATGGGCCAAGCGCAGGAAAATTACCGCCAGCAATAAATAATAAAGCGGCATGATGCGCAAGGCGCGGCGGGCATAGAATACCCGGGCCAGCCGTGGTGAATTGCGCTTATCGAGCAGGATACCACCGATCAAAAACCCCGAAAGCACGAAGAACAGATCAACCCCGCACCAGCCAGCTTCAAACTGGTGGGCGTAAGGCAACCACCAGCTGCGGCTGGTGAAGTCGATGGAGATGAAGCCGAAGTGGACAAGCAGAACCAACCCGATGGCGATGCCGCGCAGGCCGTCGAGCGCACCGATTCGCAGCTCGACCGGATTGTGCGCTGGCCTGACGACAGGGTCATGGATATTCATGGCACGTTGGCAGTTTCGACGGGCAGCGGCCCAGGCCTGCGTCCGGCGAGTTCACGCACCGCCGTGGCGATTTCGGCCGGAGTGATGCGGGTCATGCACTCAAGCGCATAGTCGCAAGTGTTGCGCAGGCCGCAGGGGGCACAGGACACGGCAGAATAGAAATTGCGATTGGCCGCATAGCCGAAAGTTTCCGGCTTGGCCCGGCCGCCGAAAATGATGGCGGCGGGGCAATCGACCGCCCGCGCGAGGTGGGCGAGGAATCCTTCGAGTCCGACGAAGGCCACGGAAGCGGCGAGGATCGCGGCGGTTTCGCGCAATGTGGTCTTGCCTCGCAGGTCGGTGTCGACAGGCAAGGCCGGATCACGGGCTGAACCGATTTGAACGAGTTTGAATTCCGGTGCGAGCAGGCGGGCGACCGTAGCGAAACGTTCGGCCCCCCATTCCTTGTTGGCGTAGGGAATCGCGGCGGACAGGCCGGAGCTATGCACTGCGATCTGGCGTGGGTGCAACGCACCGCGCGCGCGCTCCTCATCGGTCACGAAAAAGTAGGGCCGTAGTGAGATCGTGCCGCGCAGGCCGGCGAGCCGGCACATCTCGACAATAATGTGATGTGGCGGCAGCACATCGCGATCAGGCTGTTGTGGATCAGACGCCAGATAGTAGGGCTGGACCAAGCACGCACCGAGACGGCGAAGAGCGGTTACATAATAGCTGTCGATGGGCAGGAGCCGCAGCGGATCGGCGTTGCCGGCGAACAATTCCGGCCGGGCGGTGAACATGGCAAACGGCGTGCCACGGAGCCGCGCTTCGCGCAACACGGCGGTGCACAGCAGGTCGTCACCCAAGCTGAGCGGCCCGAAGAGCAGGGCCCGGCGCGGCACGCCCCAACGCACAAAATGAGCCGCGAGGCTTGGCAGGTGCCTGAGCCGGCGGAATAATGAAGACGGACTGGCGGTTGTCATTGGCCGGGAGCGTTCAGGCGGAGAAGATCAGCCTGGCCTTGGAACTGGCCCAAGGCGCCGCGCCAGCGAACGCGATGCGACGGCGAACGCCAGGGCTGAAAGCGCCACCAAGCGCGCGCGGTGCGAAGCGGAACCGTCCAGGATGCAATCGCGGGCCAGGGGCATTGGCCGTGCAGATGCAGCACCATGACCCATGTCCGCATGATGCCTTCATTGAGCCGCGCGAGATATTCGACTTCCAGCCGGCCCGAGGGGATGAGATGCGTGAGCTGTAATTCGGGAAAATAGCCAATGTCGCCGCCCGCGTGGAGCAGGCTAAAAACGAGGTCGTTGTCGCCGCCCGAGCCAAGATTGCGCCCGGTGCGGTCGAGCGCGCGGCGCGCAGGCTCATCAGTGAGCGCATTGGCGTAGGCTTGCGCGCCGGCGCGGCGGACGACAAGCCCGGCTCCGACCGGGGCGAACTCGGGCCAGGGAACGCCGGAGCCGCCCCGGCAGATTTTTATTTCGGCGCCGAGATCGCGCAGCGCGAGCAGGCCGTGAAACTCATGCGTCCAGTTTGGCGGCGGCGTTTCCCACTCAGGCTGGACGCGGCCGCCCGCAGCGGCAAGCCGGGGTTGCACGGTAAACAATCGGAGTGATTGGGCGAGATAATCGGGCGCGAGCACGTTGTCGTCATCCACGAACACCAGTACGTCACCGCGGGCGCCGTGAATACCGCGAAGGCGTGCGGGGGTGAGGCCAGTCACCGGCTCGGATAATCGCTGGAATCCTGGCAAAGTGGCGGCGAGCCCGGCGGGTAACTCCCACGGCCGATCGCTGGCATTATCGACGAGCAGGACTTCCCACTGCGCCCGGTCGAGCGTTTGCGCGGCGAGGCCGGCCAACGTGCGGTGTAAGCGACCCGGGTGGGGATTGCGGGTCGGCAGGATGACCGAGAGCATCATTGAAAGGGTGAAACGGTAAAACGGCGGAGCCGGTCCGAAGCGGAGGGAAAATTAATCACGCGTTTCCCTTAGCCCTGGCCGGGAATGAGCGGAGCGTGAAAGTTCGCCGATATCTTCCTCGAAGGCGCCTTGAATACGCTGAGGCGAAAACTCGCCAGCGGCCAGATCGCGTGTCCAGCGGGCGGATGCCTCCCAGGTGGAGCGTTCACGAAGACTCGCGAGATAGCGTGCCAGATTGGGATCATCAAGGCGGGAGAAAAACGGCGCGTCAGGTTTGCTTCTGGCCCAGCGGCCAAAGGTGGAATCCTCGGCACTGATTAAGATCAAAGGCAGCCCAAGTTGAGCCCCCTCAGGCAATTTGCTGGGAAAACTCGTGCGCAGGATTTCCCATTGGCGGCTGACACCGGCAAATGACAATGGATGCGCGATCAACAGGGCGGAGCAGTTGTTGTTCAGCCAATCACTGGCCTCAGCGCTGGTCGGTAGAAACGGCTGGGCATACAAGTTAGGTTCACTTTGATGTAATATCCGGACGTTTTCAGCATCGGTGAGCAGGTTTAGGGTGCCACCACAGGCCTGCAAGAGCCTGGCCAGGGACAACAAGAAAGTCTGAAACGCTCCATACGTTTTCCCGGCGTAGCCGATGCGCGGACCTTTTTCGAAATCGGTGCGCCATTCTGCCCGTGGAGAAGAAAATACACCAGGTATCGGCCGCAGGATTTTGCAGCGCGGTTGCACGGAATCATCAAGTTGTTCAACCAGGCTCTCGGAGACCGACCAAATTTTATTCGCCGCCGAGCAGACTATTTTTCGTTTCCAGCGCAGGTAGCTTTGCGGCGCATCCCGGCCGTGCCATAAGATTTCATCATCATGCAGGAAAACGCCAAGGGGCCAGTTTCGGCACCGACCATAATGGACTGCGAGCAGGGAAAGATCATCCCAAAGGTTGGTTAAAAGGATCGTCCGGGTTTCCTTGGCGGGTAAAAGTGACTTCAATGCCTGCGCCTGCAAATGGGTTCGCAGGATGACAGAAGGCAAAAAACTTTGCCTGACCGGTGGCCACCATCGTCGTCGTCGTACCAGTTGGATATGTTGCCAAAAGACTTGGGCGGGCGGGGGAGCGGGTACATCCGTTATAACGGTTAACTCCCAGCCTTGGCGCACGAGCGGTTCCAAATGGCGGCGAAAGATGACAAAACTGCCGATATCATCGATCGGAACCGTGTTCGAAATAAAAACCAACCTTCCCGGATGAGCCGCTGCGTTCAAATGAGGCGACGGTATTTCCAGTCAACAAAAAGCGAGTTGGCCAGCGTTTGAGCGACAGGGATGTAGCCGAGTCCTTGCAGCCATTCACCCGGGGCCGAATCGCGCACACTGCTTCCGGTGCTTGAGTAGCCCACGGTTTCGACGCAAATCACGCCTGGCCGGTGGTGCGGCCAGTCATAGCTGCGCAGAATGGACATCTCGAGACCTTCAACGTCGAGCGTCAGAAAATCGGGAGTGAACCGATGTTCATTCAAGATATCCTGGATCGGCCTGACGCGAATCGGCAGGACCTCGACGATGGCGACGTTTTGTTCGTGCGAAAGGCGTTCAGTCTCGCCGGGGAAGAAGGTATTGAGGCTTGGATCGGCCATGCAATAGAAGCTCATGGTCTCGGCTGATGGGCCGATGCCGACATTAAGGTTGATGTCATGAGGCCGATGCCGGAGAAACGCGGTGTAGAGTTTCGGATCGGGCTCGATGTTGATGCCCGAACCGCCAAAGAGGTGAAACAGCGCGGTATTACTGAGATGCTCGGGATGGTCGCGCCGATATCCAGATAGCGCGGCCGATTGACGCCGAGGGTGTAGAGCAACCGCCAGGCGATGAGATCTTCGCCATCCTGGGCCAAGCTCAGCTTGAGCCGGCTGCGCGGATAAAAATCTTCGAGTGACCAAAGGACCCGCGCGGCCACGGACGTTCGCAGGTGGAGTTTTTGCAGGATGCGGCGCCACCGGGGTGGCGATGATGAGTGGGTATTCACGAGGGAATGGAAGCAGCAGATTTTGGGTGTGCTGGCTTTATGCTGCGCAGAAGGTCCCAGGCGCGGATGGAGCCACGATCGCATGCATCGTGGATGCGGCGCTGCACCGGGCTGAGGCAACGGCGCAAGCGCTGGCGATGCAGCCAGTCGAGCCAGCTGCGCGGCTTGGGCTTCAGGGTGGGATCGCGCAGTGCCATCAGCAGGACGGTGGAGTAGGTATGGCCCTCGATGAGCCGCAGCAGGTAGTCCTCCTCGACGCGACCGCGTGGCATGAGATGGGTGATCGCGAGTGCCGTGAACACACCGGTGCCAAGTCCGAGGTCGGTCGCGGTCAGCGCCAAATCAAAGTCTTCGCAGCCAGCCAGATTGCCCCCGGTGCGCCCGAGCAGTTTCCGTCGGGGGTCGTTGCGTACCATGTCGGCGTAGCGTTGGGCAATGGTGGCGCGGACACAAAGACCAGCGCCAGCGGGCATGGCTTCGTAGTCGAAGGGACGGTTTGAAGTATAATCACGCGGAGCACGGTGCACCGCGAGATAACGGATGTATTCATCGTAGCCGGCTGGAGGTGCAACCTCCCATTCGGGCGTGTAGCTGCCGCAGCCCCACACACCGAGCTGTGGCCACGCGCCGGAAAGTTCGCGGACGCACGCGAGATAGTCGGGTGCGAGGAGGTTGTCGTCATCGACAAATACGAGCAGGTTCGCGCGCGCCTCTGAGATGCCACGCAAGCGGGCGGCGGTGAGGCCGACTTCCGATTCAAGCACAACTTTTGCCGCGGGATGCCCGGTGCCCGCCGCGTCTGGAGCCAACGGCTCGTGCGAGGCATTATCGATGACAATGAGCTCCCACTCTGTGAAAGGCAGGGTCTGTGCGCGCAGACTGGCGAGGGTGCGCGCAAGGAAATCTTTTCGTGGGTTATGTGTACAAATAACGACGGAAAGACGGGGCGAAGGAGCACTCATGGCCGGTGGTCCGCGGACTGGGCGGACAAATTAATCCAGATTACATTGTTAAGCGTTTCCCTAAGCTCGTGGGGCAGGTCGGAAATGGCGTTCTGAAAGCTAAGCGAGCACCCGGGCTTGATCCGGTCGTGCAATTCCACGGTCATAATGCGCACCATGGGCAGCCAGGATTTCGCATCCGTTTCGAAGATTTCCTTCTCCGCTCCTTCAATGTCCAATTTGAGAATATCCACGCGCGGGAACCCGGACAATTGAATCAATTCATTGATCGTCATCGCGCGAATCATCGATCCGGAGCCCGGCGGGCTTTGTTCCATACTCCCCACCTGGTAACCCCAGGGCTCATCGGTTGGGTTGGTCACCATGACCTGACCGGTGCGATAGAACACCGCGGCGTGCAGGGGACGGATGGCGGAGATTTTCTCCACGTTTTTGGCCAATTGTTTAAAATTGGAGGCAGCAGCTTCCACCGCCAGGATGCGCGCCTCAGGATATTTTAGTGCGTAATAGATGCTGGAGCAGCCAATGTGGGCCCCGGCGTCGATAATATATTCCGGATGCTCCCCGGCCTTTACCGGCACGCAATCCCCCAAAAGAATGACTTGCTCAAAAATCGCCAGGTCTGTCCGGCAGTCCCTTAATGCGATAATGGTGCCTGATCCGACACGGATTGAAGCCGGTTCGGTGGCCCGTTTGGCTCCACGAAGCTTGGCGCACAAGTAATCAATCGCACCGCCCAGGCCCAAAGTGGCGAGTGCACTGCACGACAAATAACAACCTTGGGCAAAGGTCCGACGCTGATCGAAGAAAATTTTTCTCTCCAACTTGGTTCGCCAGCGAGACGCCGTTGTCGAGTTCATGGTTTGCGGGCTTCGAGCACGAGCGTCTCAAAATTGTTGGCCGCATGGCCGATGACATGATGATGCATCTCAAGGCCGGCTAGTTCTGGCTGGTCACTTTCACCTGGAGCATACCGGCGCACATCCTCAAAGCCGGTGGCGCGCAGGAGCGCGGCGAGGGTTGGCTCGTCATAAAGGAATTGGTGGCCGTGGTCATGAAACAGGCTGTTGATCACGACGGCATCGGCTGGCAGATCAGCCGGCAGGCGGTTGTGCGCGATGGCCCAGCGCAGATAGTCCTGGTTTGTGGGATCCGTCGCCGCATGGATTTGGACGACGCGGGCGAGGTCGGGTGTGGCGAGTCGGATGCGGCCACCCGGTCTCAAAACCCGGTGGCACTCGGTGAGCATCCGGCGTGCGCCGGCGACCGGAACGTGCTCGATCATGTGCTCGGAAAAAACGAAGGAAAAACTCGCGTCGGGCAGGGGGAAGGTCTGGGTGGCGTTCAACCGTACGATTTTCCAGTGGCTTGGGCAAAGGTCGCTGTTGAGCCAATCAGGCAAGCCGGAACCACCGAGGTGGAGTTTCCTGACCTCATGCGTGTGGAGATACTTGGAGATCAGCGGGCGTGCCGCCAGCCGCGCGAACAGGCCGGCCACGACGGGGCCGATCAGCGGCAATTTCAGCATCCGGCGGGCCGCATTTTTTAAAAGCGTCTTCATGCCGTGTAGCGAAAATGCGACTTGAGACGATTGAGGGGGCGTTCGAGCAAGTACCAACTCAGCGTGGCCGCCGCGAACGAAAGCCCGATCAGATATGACACATGCAGGATCTCATTGTGGAAATAGGCCTGCCGGTAGTGCGTGAGTTGCCGCATGATTCGCGGCGCCCACCAATGGGAAAAATTGTGCAGCAGATAAAGTCCGTAACTGATTTGTCCGGTCCAGAGCAATGGCCGCCAGGTTAACACGGCACCGGCCATGCCGCCGAATCCGCGCGCGGCGCCATCGACAAGCGCGGCGAATCCGATGGCCTGTGCGACCGGGCCAAGCACGGTGGCCCATGGCATGGCTGGCGGAAGCAGCAAGAGGATAGGGACGATCGTGACGAGCAGGGTGAGTCCGCCGCGAGAGAACCATGCCTGTCGCGTCGCGCCGAAATTGCGCGTGTGCCAGAGCCATGCGAGCAGTGCGCCCGCTCCCAATTGATCAAAGCACGCAGGGGTCAGAACGGTGGCCGCGACCAGGTTGCCGGGGGCGAGCCACAGTGTGATGAGCCGCGTGAGCGGCCCGAGTACGCAGCCGATAATAATGAGCAGGGGCAACCGCCGGGGAGAAACGAACAGCACCAGCCATGGCCAGACCAGGTAAAATTGCTCCTCGACCGCCAGGCTCCAAAAATGGGTCACGAGATCGAGCCACGTGCCGCGCAAGGCGAGGAGAAAGTTGCTGGCATAGAAAAAATGCCACCAGAAGGTCGGCCGGGCGGAGCCCATCTTTAACGCCGAGGCCACGAAGAGCGTGGCGTAAAACGCGGGCAGGATCCGCAATGCGCGCCGCAGGTAAAATTGCCGCAGTTGAAATCCCGGCGGGCCGTCCCCGGCCGCGACGCGATCACGGCAGCGCAGGAGAATGCCGGTGATCAGGAATCCGCTGAGGACAAAAAACAGACGCACGCCGGCAAAGCCCAGCTCGGGGGCGACGACCTGGATGGTCGGGGAAAAATGAGTGAGCATCACGGCGATCACGGCAAACGCGCGCAGCGCATCGAGCTGCGGCCAGCGGGATTCCTCTATTGAGGATTTCACCATGGGCGGTGGAAGATGAACTTCATTCCAATGATAGGGTGCGTTGCAGGCACATCAACGCGTTTCCTTCCACTCCCAGCGCCAGGGAAAATCAAGTGGGCCGTTGACTTCGGGCGGCGGGCTTTTGGGATGGGAATTCTGCGCAATGTAATCGAAGACCAAGGCGTCGGATTTGTGATCGTAGCCCTGCTGGGCGTCGCCGAGCCAGACGGAGACGCAATACGTGTCGCTGCGCAGCGGTGGGGTCTCGATGTGGGCCGAGATCACGCCGGCGGCGCGCGCGGGCGGCTGCCATTCGGCACCCGTCATGAAAGTGTTGGCTCCACAGACAGGCTGGCCCAGTTTGTTGTAGATAACGATGCCGACCACCGGATGGGACAGTGGGGTGGGCCCGCGAAAACCGACATGGAAAGCGAGATTCCCCTTTTGCAGGGCGCTGGTATCGAGTTCGACAAATTCGATCGACGGGTGGTTGTTGGCCACGGCGAAATTTTTTCGAGACACCGCGCTGGTCTGCAGGTAGCGGGAAATAACGTCGCGAATTGAGCCGGTGGCAGTCACGCGTCCGCCATCGAGCCAGAGGCCGGTCTGGCAGATATCGAGCAGGGCGGCACTGTTATGGCTGACAAACAGCACGGTGCGACCGTGACCGGCGGCGACCTCGCGCATCTTGCCGAGGCATTTTTTCTGGAAAGCGGCGTCGCCCACGGCCAGCACCTCATCGACGATCAAGATCTCCGGCTCGAGGTGCGCGGCGACGGCGAAGGCGAGGCGCACATACATCCCGCTCGAATAGTGTTTCACCGGGGTGTCCAGGAACTGCTCCACTTCGGCAAAGGCGACGATTTCGTCGAATTTACGGCGGATTTCGGCGCGCGTCATGCCGAGGATGGCGCCGTTGAGGAAAATATTTTCGCGGCCGGTGAGTTCGGGATGAAACCCTGTGCCCACCTCGAGCAACGAGGCCACGCGGCCGCGGAGCGTGACTCGGCCGGTGGTTGGCTCGGTGATGCGCGAGAGGATTTTGAGCAACGTGGATTTCCCGGCACCGTTGCGACCGATGATGCCAAGGACTTCACCCTGATTGACGGTAAAGTTGACCTCCTGCAGGGCCCAGAATTCCTCAGCCGTGGCGTTGGCCGTTTTTCCCCGACGAAATGGATTGCGCAAAAGCTCCGCCAACTGATCGCGCAACAAGCCCGAGCGGGCCTGGTGTTGCAGGGTGTAGTGCTTGCCCAGGTTTTCGACGGTGATGACGGTGTTGCTCATGAATTCAGATCACATCGGCGAATTTTCGTTCGGTCTGGCGGAAGAACCAGAGGCCGGAGGCCAGGAGTGCGGCGGTCATGGCGAGCGAGATGACAAGTCCGTGGGCATAGAATTCCGAGTGCCCGCCGAACATGCACCAGCGAAAGCCTTCGACCATGCTGGTGAGAGGATTGAAGGCGAGGATATCGCGCCAGTTGGGCAGGAAATCGGTGCGGTAGCCGACGGGCGTGACAAACACGCCGATCTGCAGGATGAACGGCGCGATGAAGCGGAAGTCGCGATACTTCACGGTGAGCGCGGTGATCCAGAGGCCTGCACCGAGCGCAATCAGCATCGTGCCGAAGATAAAGAACGGCAGAAGCAGCAAGCGCCACGTGGGCGCCACGCCGGCAAACGCGGCATACCCGCCGGTCAGCACGAGGAGCACGGCCATGTCGATCAGCGCCACGACGACGGCGGAGAGCGGCACAATCAGCCGCGGGAAATACACCTTCGAAATGAGGTTTGTATTGGTGATGAGACTGTTGCCGGCCCCGCTGAAGGCACCCGAGAACAATTGCCATGGCAGAAGCCCGGAAAGCACGAGCAGCGGATACGGTACGTCGCCACCGGGCATTTTCGCGAGTTTGCTGAAAACAAAGGTCAGCAAAAACGTCTGCACCACCGGCTGCACCACGGCCCAGGCGATGCCGAGCACAGCCTGTTTATACCGCACCTTGACGTCGCGCCAGGCGAGAAAACCGAGGAGTTCGCGATAGCGCCAGAGGTCGCGCCAGTAGTGCGCTTCGGCGCGGCCGGCCTCGAGGACGAGCGTGGGGGGAGGGGAAGTGTTGGGGGTGTCGATCATGTCACCAAAGTGCGGCGAGGCGGGTGCGGAAGTTTTCGTAAGAGAAATACCGCGCGCGGTCGAGGATGTCGTTGATCTTCCACTCGCGGCCGAGCGCGTCGATGCAGGCGGCGGCGAGGGCGGACTCATCGCCGTAATCGACCAGCGTGCCGCAGTCGCTGGTGATCACCTCGGGCACGCCGCCGGCCCGCGCACCCAGGCAGGGTTTGCCGTGGGCCATGGCCTCGAGGAAAACGAGGCCGAAGCCTTCCTTCCCGCTCGGGAGGGCAAAAAGATCGCAGGCATTAAACTCCTTCGCGAGCTGGGTTTCCTCGACAAAACCGAGGAACTCGACCGCATCGGCCACGCCTTGCGCCTGGGCGAGGGCTTTCAGGCGCGGCAGGTCGTCGCCGGTGCCGCCGATGCGCAGGCGGGCGCCGGGCAGTTCTTCCCGGATGGCCGGCAGGGCGGCGATAAGATGATCCACCCCCTTGTAAGTTTCGGCGGAGTCGAGGCGGGTGAGCGTGAAGATCGCATGGGCATTCGGCCGCGGCGGCGCCGTGACGATCGGGAAGGAGGGATCGAGCGCATTGGGCAGCACGGCGAACTGTCCGGCGCGCAGCCCCGGGCAGCCTTTCATGAGTTCGCGGCGCGTGTAGTCGCTCACGCAAAAAATCCGCCGCGCGCCGCGCAGGGCCATGCGCTCCAGCGGACCGAAGGGCCGCCACACATCGATGCCGTGCGCGACCAGGTAGTAGTCCAGCGAAGGGCGGAAAAATTTGGCGAGGCGGGCGATGAAAAGCTGTCGCACGTGCCCGCAGACGATGCGCCGGCTGCGCACGCCGAGGCCCAGGGCCGTGAGAAAAAAACGCCGCTTGCTGCGGCCACCGGCGAAGGTTTCCCCCAGCCGGTCGTTGGCATAGCGGGCCAGCATGGCGGCTGGAAAATTTTTGTCGTTGAGCACGGCGAGCGAGACACGGCCATCCGGCGTGGCCGCGGCTTCCTCGCACAGTGCGCGCAAATAGAGGCGCAGCATGCGGGGGATGCCGCCCTCGGAGGCAAAAAGCTCAGGACACAGCAGGAGTGTGGGCACGATGAAGTGATCAGACTTAAAAGCAGGAAGCCAGGAAACCAGGAATGGAATGCAGCTTCATGGCTTCCGGGTTTACTTCTTCAACAGCCGGCCAGGGTTTTTCCGTTCGATTTGAAAACGGGCTGGCGGTTCACAAAAGCAATGAGCACGGCGAGGCTCCAGACGCGCGACCATTCGCGGGTATCGTGGCCGGCGAGAAAGTGCTTCCAACGGTCCTGCACCGCGCCGGTGGCGAAGAGGTTGCTGCGGGCCACGCTGGCGGTGGAAAACGTCTCATCGAGAAAGGGCCGCAGTTCCTGGCGCATCCAAACGGGAAAGGGCAGGCTAAAACCCTGCTTTTTGCGCAGCAGGGTCTCCGGCGGCAGCACGTCGGCCGCCGCCTCGGCGAGGGCGGTTTTGGGCCGGTCCTGCCCGTCCTTGAACGACGCGGGCTGGCGCCACAGCCATTCGAAGAGCGGGCGGTCGACAAAGGGTACGCGCAGTTCGAGGGAGTGGCGCATGCTCATGACATCGCTGTCGCGCAGGAGCACGTCGGCCATGTAGGTGCGCGACTCCCATGCGCTGATGAGTTCAAACTGGCCGGCGCCGGCGAGCTCGGCGGTGATGGTGGCGAGTTGCGGATGGTGCGGCGACTGGCCGGCCAGGGCGGCTTGCAGGTCGGGATTTAGCAGCGAGCCGCCCGCGGCCCCGGAAAAGACGCGCCGTTGCAGCGAGGCGAGTTCATGCGGGTCGCGCGCATGGTGAAGAAAATCGGCGAGCTTGCGCGCGCGCGTGCCGCGCCGGGCAAGGCCGGCGAGCACGGTTTTGCGCATGATCGCGGGCAGCCTCCGCCACATCGGCAGCCAGCGCGCGAGCCGCGGGATGTCGCGAAAAGAGGGATAGCCGCCGAAAAATTCATCGCCGCCGAGCCCGGAGAGCGCGGCGGTGACACCGCCGGCGTGCGCGGCGCGGCTGGCATAGTAAGTGTTGATGCCGTCGCCGGTGGGCTGGTCGAGGGAGGCGAGGATTTTTTCGATGTCCTTGGCGACCTGCGCGCCGGTCAGCACGCTGGCGTTATGCTCGGTGCCGAAGTGCCGCGCGGCGCGCGCGGCGAAGGCCGCCTCGGAAAATTCGCTTTCGTCAAAGCCGATCGAAAACGTTTTCAGCCGCGTGCCGCTGGCGCGCTGCATGAGGCCGACGATGACGCACGAATCGAGTCCGCCGGAAAGAAACGCGCCCACGGGGACATCGGCGAGCAGGTGGGCGCGGATGGTGTCCTCGAGTTTCGCACGCAATTCACGGATGAAGTCCTCCCGCGTGGCGCAGGGTTTGGTTTTGCCGGAAACCTTTTGGAAGGTCCACCAGGGGCGCACATAGATGTGCCCGGCGTGAAAGGTCATGCATTCGCCGGGACGCAGGCTGATGATGCCCCGCCAGATCGTGCGCGGCGCCGGCACGGCGAGCCAGGCCAGGTAATCGGCCATGGCGTGCGGGTCGATTTCCGTGGTGATCGCGTTGGAAGTGAGCAGGGCGTTGAGCTCGGATGCGAACAGCAGGCGCGGGCCGGCATGATGCACATACAGCGGCTTGATGCCGAAGGCGTCACGCGCGAGGAAAAGGCTTTGCTCCTGCGTGTCCCATACGGCGAAGGCAAACATGCCGCGCAAGCGATCGAGGCAGGCTTCGCCCCAGCGGGCGAAAGCGGCGAGCAGGACTTCGGTGTCGCAACGGGTCGTGAAGGCGTGACCGGTGGATTCAAGTTCGGCGCGGAGCTCGCGGTGATTGTAGATGGCGCCGTTGAAAATGAGATGAAAACGGCCGTCCGCCGTCGTCATGGGTTGATGTCCGTGCGCCGGGTCGAAGATGGCGAGGCGGCGCATGCCCAGGGTGGCTTCGCCTTGCGTGACGGAACCGCCATCGTCGGGCCCGCGATGCCACATGGCCGCGCACATGCGCATGACGGCGGCCTCGCGGTCGGCCGGCGCATCGGTGGGGCTGATAAATCCAGCTATGCCGCACATGGAGAAAAATTGCGAAAGCTTCGCAGCGTCACTTCCGGGGTGAAGCGGCTAAACGGCGGGATAACGCCAGAAATCACAGAATGTTAATTGGCCGAGACTTGCTGACCCGATTAGGTCAACGTAAAGAAGTCTCCGGCGCAATTCTGTTGATTGGCCGCTCAAAGTTTTGCTTGCGCAAAGGACATTTTTAGTTGCCGTCGCGGTTTTGACCGCGGATGGGGGTAATTCATTCAAGCAGTCTTCAACCGCGGATGAACGCAGATGAACGCGGATTATTTTTAACCACTGATGTTCACTTATGAATTTTTCCCGCAGATGGCGCAGATGATCACAGATTGAGTTTAACCGCTAATGGACGCTAATTCACGCTAATAGGCTGCTGTTAAAAACCGTGCTGCTGGTGCAGCACACGGCCCAAGGCGGTGTTGGCCGTCGGGTTGCGCCAGAAAGCGCTTCCGAAGTGCTTTCTGCCCGCAATGACGGCCACAGCGTTTTTCAGCAGCCTTTTCATATCCGCGTTTATCCGTGTTCATCCGCGGTTAAAAAACATCCCTATCCGTAATGTTCACGCGCAAATGGTTTTGGCGACTTCGCGGGCCTGGTCGGCCGAAACGAGTTTTTCCACGAGCAGCAGGCCAAAATCGAGGGCGGTGCCGGCGCCGCGGGACGTCAGTAACTTGCCGTCGGCGACGGTGCGTTCGTCCGCCAGAATGGCGGGCAATTCCCCGGCGACGGAGAAATGCGCGGTATAGCGCCGGCCGGCGAGCAAGCTGGCATCGTGCAACACGGCGGGTGCGGCGCAGATGGCGGCGAGCCAGCGGCCGGCGGCATGCTGCCGTTGCACGAGGGTGCGCACGCGCGGGTCGGCGCGCAGGTGTTTCACGCCCGGGCCGCCGGGGAGAAAAACGCAGTCGAAGTCGCGCGCCAGCACGGCAGCGAGCGTGGTGTCGGCATGCATCGTGATGCCACTGCGGCCGGTGACATGGATCTGTTCGCCGAGCGCGGCGGTGGTGACTTCGACGCCGGCGCGGCGCAGCAGGTCGATGGGCGCGGTCGCCTCGATTTCCTCGAAACCGTCGGGAAGGATTGCGAGAACGGTAAGCATTGTGGAATCATATCCACAATGCTCACGGATGCACACGGATTTTTTCGCGGTAAGAGGCTGGTGGTTTTTGGCGCGGGCTATGTCGGCGGCGAACTCGCGCGGCAGGCGCTGGCCCGCGGCCTGCAGGTAACGACGCTGACGCGCAACGCGGAGCGAGCCGCCGCGCTGGCGGCGCTCGGAGCCGAGGCGATCGTGGCCGATCTGGCGGGCGATGCGTGGCATGGGCGCATCGCGGGCGGGGCGGAATTTGTCGCAAATTGCGTGAGCGCGGGCGCGGGCGGGATCGAAGGCTACCGTCGCAGTTATGTCGAAGGCATGGCTTCAATCCTGGAGTGGGCACGGGCGCGCGGCGCGGCGGGCACGCTGGTTTACACCAGCAGCACGTCGGTTTATCCGCAGGACGGCGGTGCGACCATTGATGAAGCCGCACCGACGGCGGAAGCGGGCGAGCGGGCACAGCTTTTGCTCGAAGCCGAAACCCAATTGCGCGCGCCAGCAAAAACGGATGCGCCGGTGGTTTGGCCGTGCTCGCGATGGTTTATCCTGCGGCTGGCGGGCATCTACGGGCCGGGGCGGCATCACTTGCTCGAACAAGTTCGCGCGGGCGAGATGGCGGGACGCGGTGATTATCATCTCAACCTCATTCATCGCGATGACATCGTGGCGGCGATGTGGGCGGCGTTCGGTGCACCGTCGGTGGTGGCGGACGAAATCTTCAACGTGGCCGATGACGGCGCGGCCTTGAAAGGGGAGATCACGGCGTGGCTGGCCGCGCAGATTGGCGGGCCGGCGCCGCGCTTCACCGGCGAACCCGCGGCCGGGCGCCGCACGGTGACACCCGACCGCATCATCGCGAACGCCAAGATCAAAAACCTGCTCGGCTGGCAGCCGAGCTACTCCACTTTTCGCGAAGGCTACAAAGGGATTTTAACCGCGATGGATGCGAAGTTTCAAGTACCAGGTATCAAGTTCCAAGATACTGACCGCCCGTGACTCCTGATTCCCGATCCTGATACTTGAAAACCTGACACCTGATACTTTTTCGATGCCTATCCGCGTTCATCTGTGTCCATCCGCGGTTAAAAAACGGTTCGAGTCCTTAGTTGAATTAATAAGTGCCTATAAGTGTTCATCCGTGGTTGAAAACTGACTCGCGCCAAAGTTGAAGATTTTGATTTCCAGATTCTTTGGCGTTTGGCCATTGGCGTTTGTGATTTTTCAAAAAAATTGTTGTCGCGTTAAGTCGCTGCCCGGCTCTCAACTTTCACCTTTCAACCCTCAACTCTTCTTAATATGGCCGGCGTAGGCAAACTTCTCAAACAAGCCCAGAAAATGCAGCGTGGCATCGAGACGCTCCAAACCCAGCTCGACGCGAAGGAAATCGATGTGACGAGCGGCGGGGGCGCGGTGAAAATAAAGATCAGCGGCGCGGGCCGGTTTATCTCGCTCACGCTCGACCCGGAGTTCCTCAAGGAGGACGCCAAGTTCGTGGCGGACACCGTGCTCGCCGCGGTCCAGGATGCCGCCAAGCAGGCGAAGGAATTTAATGACGCGGAGATGCAGAAGGTGACCTCGGCCTTCCAGATGCCGGGCTTGATGTGATCAAGCCAGGGTTCAAAGTTTAAAGTTCAAGGTTCAAGGTTTGTGTTCAATCGGGTAAACGTTGAACTTTGAACCTGGAACCTTGAACTTTTTCCCCAAATGACTCCCGCGTTTGAGAAACTGCAGAAATATCTCAAGCAGCTGCCGGGCCTGGGCTACCGGTCGGCGGAGCGCATCGCGCTACACTTGCTGGTGGAGAAACCGGCGCGGCTGCCGGCGCTGGTGGCGGCACTGCAGGAGGCCGCGGCCGCGGTGCGGCGGTGCGAGCGTTGCGGCAACCTGGCCGAGGGCGGGTTGTGCGCGATTTGCGAGGATGGCCGGCGCAATGCGGGCCTGGTCTGCGTGGTCGAGCAGGTGCCGGACCTGGTCGCGATCGAGCGCAGCGGGGCGTATCGCGGGGTGTATCACGTGTTGCACGGGCGGCTTTCGCCGATTCACGGCGTGGGGCCGGACGATCTCAACCTCGCCGCCTTGCGCGCACGCATCGAATCGGGCGAAGTGGGCGAACTGATCCTCGCGCTGTCCAACGACGTCGAGGGCGAGGCCACCTGCCACTATATCATCGAGCATCTGCCCGCGGGGCGAGAGGTGAAGGTGACGCGCATCGGGTTTGGCCTGCCGAGCGGCGGTGGCGTGCTGTATGCGGACTCGGTGACGTTGAAAAGCGCGCTCGATGGCCGGCGCGACTATCACTAACCGGCCTGGGTCGCGGCGACTCTGGTTTCGGCTGGGACCGGGCGGGCCAGGCCGAAGGAGGAGAGCGCGGTCACAAAGACGTCGAGCGTGAAAGGTTTTTCGATGATGCGATCGACCCGCAGGCGCTGGAATTCGGCGCGGTCGGTCTCGCTGAGCCGGCCGCT